>Ga0123336_10003259_pt1 | contig 13685 bp, 8 predicted proteins | sample SSSSmetaG_FD_96466 | JGI IMG/M metagenome (GOLD analysis project Ga0123336, IMG submission 96466) | Glacier valley bacterial and archeal communities from Borup Fiord, Nunavut, Canada, to study Microbial Dark Matter (Phase II) - ​SSSS metaG | ecosystem: Environmental > Aquatic > Freshwater > Ice... | reverse complement strand
GCGCGCAATAGCATCGCTCATCTTCACCACACGCATCATCTCGCGCACATCGTGGACACGTACAATGTCCGCCCCCTGCGCAATCCCTAGCGCGACGCTGGCCGCCGTACCTTCGAGCCGTTCGGACGCTGGCAAGCCTCCTAGCACTCGTCCAATGGTGGATTTGCGCGAGACGCCAAGCAGGATTGGTCGTCCGAGCGCGCGCAGTTCTCCGAGTCGGCGTAACAGCGTCAAGTTCTCTTCCGGCGTTGTGCCAAAGCCAATACCAGGGTCGATGATAAGCCGTGTCCACTCTATGCCAGCGTCGAGGGCCGTGTCGATGCTGTGCGACAGGTAGCGCATTACATCGCTGACAATCTCCCGTTTGCGATAACCACGCATGTTTGCCATAAGCACCACAGGAACCCCGTACGCTCGCGCCACTGCTCCCAGCGCGGGGTCTCTCTGCAATCCCCACACATCGTTGATGATACACGCACCGGCCGCAAGAGCTTTTGCCGCAACCTCTGCTTTGTACGTATCAATGGAAATCATAATCTCTGGCGGCAGAATTGTACGCAACGCTTGAATAACGGGAAGCACACGCGTAAGTTCTTGTTCCGCGGAAACCACATGGGTTACGTTGGGACGTGTAGACTCTCCACCCACGTCGATAAGAGTTGCCCCCTCTGCGACAAACTGCTGTGCTTGTATGACTGCGCGTTGCACAAACGCATCCCCACCTCCAGTTTCGTGCGCGAGACCATCACCAGAAAAAGAGTCGGGGGTGACATTCACAATACCCATTACATACGTTCGTTGGCCCCATTCGAGGCGATGATTTGACCAAACAGTGGGCGGTAAAGATGGCAAGAGTGCAGACATACGTTCGCTTTCTTTTTACAACATGTGCATTGTATATGATGTTCATCGAGAGTTCTTAAACTCAGCGTACTCAATGATACAATGATACCGCCTCCGTTGTCTTGTGACAACGTACCATGTTATACTACATGCGGAATATACTTTTTTCTATCTTTCAAATAGCACTTCTTTCTGTACATTGGGAGAACATATACTACTATGTCAAAGACGATTGAAACAAAACGCTTTACACCCGCGATGAACGCTACCCGTCGCTGCCATGAGTGCAACGAGGAGGCACTTGGTCGCTGTCCCGACTGTCACCGCGGCTTTTGCCAGGAACATTTTCCCAAACAGCAACACTCGCCATGCGCGGAAAAACAGATGCGAATGGCCCAGATGCAGGTCTGTTACGTGTGTGGAACCCAAGTCTATCCAGATCAGTGGTCGCTCTCGAAAACATCGCATGTCGTTGACCAATTCACCTGTCAAGGCTGTGGTCGCTATGTCTGCGACGAGCTACATACACAGCACAAGGTCGAAAACGTGGTCATCGAGCGCGAGGGGTTGCGCGGCCATCGCTATCAGTATACAAACCGCTATTGCGACCTGTGTTCGCCCGTCTACCGCGCTGGTGGCATCAAAGGGATAGCGCGCATCGTCGTCGCCGTTGGCACGGTTGTGCTTGCGATCTTCTTTTACCTTCATCGCTAATATTCAGCATCTATACAGTAAGAGAAAGGGGTAAGAGACGTTCCGCGTGCCAGAGAGCTGCCTCACAGTGAGGCATCAAAATAGTGCCATTTCCTGTTACGTTGCGATAGTAACGTATTGCTTCATTTCACGCCGTCTCATTGCTATTTACATGACATTATCAACAACCATACAATCAACCTTGCTTCGTCACAGTGGAGCAATCACTACAGCATTACGGGACGCCGTTCACAAAGCGGCTGATGGACAGACAACAACGAACAGCCTTCAGGAGTTTTATGGACAAATGCACTATCATCTTGGCTGGGTAGACACGCAACTCAAGCCGATACAAAGCAACCCCGGCAAACTACTGCGCCCAACCTTGCTCTTGCTCGCGTACGAAACAGCGGGAGCGGGGGGACTGGCTGATGGGGCAATAGGGGAGGACAACAGGCATCTGCGCCGCGCGTTGCCAGCAGCAGCAGCACTCGAACTTACCCATAACTTCACACTCATTCATGACGATATCGAGGACGGCGACGCGGAACGGCGTCATCGTGCCACGCTCTGGAAACAGTGGGGCATCCCACAGGCTCTTAACACGGGTGATGGCATGTTCGCGCTCTCACGCCTCACCCTCTGGGGCGTACTGGACGAAGGCGTCGCGGGCACAACCGCGGCACGATTGGGCGCGACACTTGACCATGCTTGTCTTGTGCTATCCGAAGGCCAATATCTGGATATCAGCTTTGAGCAGCGTCTGGATATTTCGGTGGCAATGTATATTGACATGATTTGGCGCAAAACGGGAGCGTTGATGGCCTGCGCTGCTGAGATGGGTGGACTGCTTGGCACGAGCGATAAAGAGACGATTGAGAGCCTACGCCGCTTCGGTGAGGCAATGGGAGTGGCGTTTCAGGTTCGTGACGACATACTGGGCATCTGGGCAACGGCGGCGGAGTTGGGCAAAACATCGGCGGGCGATGTGTATCGGCGCAAGAAAAGCTTGCCCATCTTACACGCGCTGGAACACGCCTCAGAACATGACCAGGCATTTCTGCGTGAGGTCTATACACAGGAAGCACAACTCACTTCTGAACAAGTTGCACATATTCTCGCCATCTTCACACAAACGAAGACAAGAGCGTATTGCTGCGAGTTTCTCGCGCAGCAGTGTAAAGTAGCACACGAAGCCTTAGCGAGTGTACCGTACTACGACACCGCTATCGCCTCACGCGCGCGTAGCGATATGCAAACACTGGTTCACTTTGTTGAAGAAACCACACGGAGCTAAGAAGTTCACGACAGGTAACGCTATTATGACGTTACCTGTCGTGAATTTCTTAGCTCAGGCTCAAAATGCTTATCTTGTTGCCGGCGGATACCGCAAGCTGATTGCCCTTTGGCGACCAGGTGATGCTATGCACAGGTGTATTCTGCTGCATCGTCATAGTTAAAAGAGGCTTTTGGAGCTGGGCTGGCGACCACAGCGAGAAAACGCCATCGTTGCTCCCCACCGCGAGATATTTCCCATCTGGTGACCACGCGAGGGAACGGATAGGAACACGCGCGGCCTGTAACTGTTGTGGCATATCAACGCACTGGCGTATACCTTTCACCACTGCTTGTTGCTGGCACGTCATCCCATTCCAGAAGCGTACGCTTCCATCGTCCCCCCCGACAGCGAGCATCGTGCCAATAGGTGAGAACGCCAGAACGCGGATTGGAATCTTCGCGTTTTCATAAGGGGCATGTATCTCCTGTCCGCTTGTCGCATTCCACACGCGAACAGCACCACCCAGCGAGGCCGACGCAATTGTTTGGCCGTCAGCCGCCCACGAGACGCTGGTGATGGGGGAGGTATGATGCGCGAAAAGCGTTTGCGAACGATACGCTGTCGCGTTCCAGACAACCGCGAGATTGTCAGCACCCCCTGACACAACCTGCTGACCATTCGTGGCCCACGCGAGGCTTCCTATCGCCCCTGTATGGGGACGAATGGCACGAAGCAGAGGCGCACCAGTTTTGGCGTTGAGGAAAAGCACCTGATTGTTCGCGCCGGTTACAAGACGTTGACTATCAGGCGACCACGCGATAGCACGAATCGAGGTTGGGTGGGCAATCGTTAAGTGAACGGTTCCATCGTTTCCCCAGAGCAACAATTGCGTGTCATCGGCCCCACTCGCAAGCATCGTACCGTCAGGTGACCATGCAACAGTACGCACAGTCTGTTGATGACCCGTAAATACAATACCTACCTTCGCCATCGTTGGGATCATAGGAGTCGTGGTATTTGCCACTTTTTGCACCTTTGTTTGTCGTGCCCCCATCATATTTGCGGTGTTCAATGCAGCGTTGTTGAATTTGCGAAATGCCGCATAGCCGACGCCAACAGTGCCCGCGCCCAGTGCCACGCTCCCAATCGCTAAAAACGTTCTGCGCGCTACCTTCTTGTTACGCCGTGCGCTGTTTGACATTCCGGCCACTCCTGAGAAGCGCGCACCATCGCTGGCAGTGTCGGACGAGTGAAAGAGCGGGTCCACGGCGGAAGGTTCCTGCGTTCTTTGAAGCAGCGTGGCGACAGAGCCATCAATGACAAACGAGTCAAGCATGAGACGTGTACCTTGAGTCACACCAGAGGCAAGGAGTGTCGATTGCTCAGACAAGATGCGTCCATTAGGAGCATAACGCAGCATATACACAAGTGGCTTTCCAAACAGGTCTGTTTGTGGGAGTTTAAGTTCCTCAACCAAAGCCGGCACAAGTGCTGAAACTTGCGCGTCTGCGACAATTTCTACGGGCCGTATTGAGCCATACGCGTTTTCCTCTATGATGACTTCTAGCTTCTGCATTATTTTCCCCTATCCTTGCTCTATTTGCCACAGTCTATCATGCTATCGCCTCATGGTTCAGTATTATAGGTAAAATGGGCTAGTCACACGTCGCAAAATATGATACTATCAACCTATATTGAACACGAGCTATCGGACGAGGGGGATTCGCACATGAGACGTAGAGCTATAAGAATTTGCGGCTTTTGCTTTGTTCTCCTTGCCTTCCTTTTTTTTATTGCGAATACAGTTTCGGCCCCGTCCGTCTATGCGCGACAACTTCATCCATTCAATGCCGCTTCTTCTCCGCAAGTAACAGTGACTCCCCCCATTGTCCAACCATCGCAAAAGGTGCAACCCCTGCTCCCTGTACCGTTTGGCATTATCACAGGAATATTTCTTTTGATTGTAGCGGTTGTCGGAGGCGTGGGCATTACGATACTTCTTACCAGGAGAAGAAAGCCATAGCGCATACCGTTGTCTCGTAGAGCAATCAAGTATACTATACCAGTACACTATATAGAGAACGTTTGGGAATTTCACAACAGGCGTAGCAGCGAACACGCGCGAAATATGTTTTTGTATTGCGACACCTTTTATGCGAGTGCTACGTTGTGTTGATACTTTTATTGAGGAGAATGTGTAAAATGGCACGTCCTATTTATGTGATTGGGCATAAAAACTCTGACATGGACTCCGTTGCCTCCGCGTACGCGTATGCGAAATTGCTCCGCTTGCAGGGAGAAGAACAAGCGATAGCGGCGCGGCACGGTGAGCTGAAACCGGAAATCCGCTTCGTCCTTGACCGTTTTCAGGTCGAGCCACCAGAGGCACGCGACGACGTGTATCTCCAGGTGCGCGACGTGATGAAGCGCGGTGTCATCTGCGCCCACGTTGACCAGCCACTTTTGGAGGCGGGCCAGTTGCTCCAGGAACACAGCCGCCGCTCGATGCCCGTTGTAGACGCTGATAACAAGGTACATGGCATTATAGGCGACGAAGATTTCGCCAAACTCTTTTTTAATGACCTCGACCCACGTGTCGTGAACCGTATCCCACTGCAACGCGACAATCTTGTACGTGTCCTGCGCGGGCGTGTGTTGGTTGAAGGCCGACGCACATTGGGCAATCGCGTGATTGTGGGTGCGATGGAGGCGGAAACAATGGCCGATTATGTGGAGCAGGGGTGTCTTGTCGTTATCGGGGATCGAGAGGACGCGCAACTGATTGCTATCGAGCGCGGCGCAGCGGCTCTGGTGATAACCGGTGATCTGCTCGTTTCTGAAAAGACGTTGCAAGCGGCACGCAAGCAGGGCGTCATGGTGATCAGCACGGGCCATCATACATTCACGGCGGTGCGGCTCATCAACTTGAGCATCAGTACGCAAGATATCATGAGCCGCACCTTTGACTTCTGTCACCCAGAAGACCAGATGAGCGAGGTACAGACGTTGCTTGCCCGTCGCCGCTCGCTTCCTGTCGTCAACAACGAAGGCAAGCTCGTTGGCTATATCTCACGCTCTGACCTGCTCAACGCACACCCCAAGCGGGTGGTGCTTGTTGACCATAACGAGCAGTCGCAAGCAGTTGATGGTTTGCTTGAGGCCGAGCTGCTGGGCATCATTGACCATCACCGCATCGCCGACGTTCACACCAATAAACCTATCATGTTTCGCGCCGATCCGGTGGGCTGCACCGGAACCATCATCGTGGGACTCTACCACGAGGCTGGTATCGCCATTCCACGCGATGTAGCAGGCTTGTTGCTGGCCGGTCTCTTGTATGACACCCTTATTCTGCGCTCGCCCACCTGTACCCCGCGTGACGAACGTGTAGCAGCAGAGCTTGCAGCAATCACAGGGGAAGATATCGAGCGGTTTGGACAAGAAATTTTCGCCACCGCCGCGTCGGATTTGAGCGAGAAGTCGGCGGTGGCACTCATCACCTCTGACTTCAAAGAGTTTGTGATCGACAACGCCAAAATTGCCATCGGCACTGTCGAGACCGCCAGTCCCGCATCCATTGAGAAGCGCACAACTGAAATCATCTCGACGATGCAACGAATCGCGCACGAGCAGAATTATGCATCGTTTCTCTTTATGATCGTTGATATCATTAATATGCGTTGCGACCTGCTCATCGCTGGCGGCGAACACGCGGTTGCGGAAGCACTGCACACCCCACTTGAAGCCGACGGACATTCGGTTATTATCGAGGGTCTAGTTTCACGCAAAAAGCAGCTTGTGCCGCTTCTGCCGCGTATCCAGGGGCTACTTAGCGGCAAAATAGGCATCGTATAACACAAATCACCCCCAAAACAGGGATGGTTTGGTGATGAAACGTTCCTGTTTTGGGGGTGCAGGTTAAGGGAAAAATACTTGTCATTGCACAAAGGCTATGTTACACTACACTTCGACTTAGCCTACGCATGTAGAGGTGACTGCTTCCTAGCCTGAAGAAGTCATCCACGCAGTGATTGCATCACACTGTTTTCTGCTGATCAATGGTGATTAGTACATCATTCCACCTGCCCATAAGGAGGCCGTTTTCTATTGTGAATAACAGTAATTTTATTTGGGTTCCCGTTGTCGTAGGGGTGCTTGCCATCGGCTTTGCGGCCATTCTCGCAACGTATGTCCTACGAAAAGACACCGGCACACCTGCAATGCAGAAGGTTGCGAACGCTATCTTCGCTGGCGCAATAGCCTTTCTCAACCGTCAATATCGTACCATCGCGATTCTCTCGGTTGTTGCCGCTCTTGTCGTTGCCGTTATTCTGGCAATCCTTGGCGAAGGCTCGTCTGCGGATAAGTTCAACCTTGCATGGCACACCGGTCTCGCCTTCCTGATTGGGGCATTCTGCTCTGGTGTCTCCGGCTACATCGGCATGTATGTGGCGGTAAGGGCCAATATTCGTACCGCTAGTGCCGCGAAAAGAAGTCTTGGCGAAGCATTAACGGTGGCATTGCGCGGCGGAGCTGTGTCCGGCTTTCTTGTGGTTGCGCTCGCCCTCCTGGGCGTCTCCATTGTCTTCATGGCCTTCGGAGGCTTGGGAACACCGGCACAGGTCGCCGCGACCCCCTCCCTAATCGTGGGCTTTGGCTTTGGCGCGAGCTTCGTTGCCCTCTTTGCCCAGCTTGGCGGCGGTATCTACACCAAAGCCGCCGACGTTGGCGCCGACCTTGTGGGCAAGGTCGAGGCAAACATTCCAGAGGATGACCCACGCAACCCTGCGGTAATCGCCGACCTCGTGGGCGACAATGTTGGCGACTGCGCCGGACGTGGCGCCGACCTCTTTGAGTCGTCAACCGCTGAAAACATCGGGACAATGATTTTGGGCGTGGCGCTCTTTAGGCTCACCAACAATGTTGGCTGGATTCTCTTTCCGCTCGTCATGGGCGCGTTCGGCATCGTCGCCTCAGCAGTTGGCGTCCTCTGGATTCGCCCTTCCGTCGTCGTCGAGCCAGACAAGGCCAATGGCCGCGACCCAGGCGATATAGCTATGCACCAATTGAACGTGGGCTACTATATCACCTGCGCCCTCTGTGCAATCGGTATCTTCGCGGGCAGCTATTTATTGCTCAATGTTACGACAAGCAACAATCATCCCCTGGTGACGGGCATTTTCCCATCCTGGATCTGGTTTGGTCTGGCCGGCTGCGTCGGCATCTTACTCAGTATCGCCTTTGTGTTCATCACGCAGTTCTACACGTCGGGTACATACCGACCTGTGCGTGAGATTGCCGCCGCATCACTAACAGGACCTGCAACCGTTATTATCGCAGGCATCTACATTGGCCTGGAGTGCGTGGCCCTGCCGGTGCTTGCGATCAGCGTTGCACTTGGTCTCTCGTACTTCCTGGGTAGCCAGGTCGAGCTTGGCACACACGGCGTCATCAATATCGGTGGTATCTTCGGCACAGCTACCGCGACGGTGGGAATGTTGATGTCTTGCGCGTACATCCTCGCAATGGACACCTTTGGCCCCATCACTGATAACGCCGGTGGCATCGCCGAAATGGGCGGCGAGGCTGGTTCGGTACGCGATATCACCGACGCGCTCGATGGCGTTGGCAACACAACAAAAGCACTCACAAAAGGCTACGGTATCGGCTCCGCCGCCCTTGCCGCCTTCCTGCTTTTCAGTGCCTACCTCGACGTTCTCTACTCGCTTAGAACAGGAAGCGCAAAGGCGGGCGTGTACAGCGTGAACCTCGCCGATATCTCCGTCTTTATCGCGGCCCTCATCGGCCTAACGCTCATCTTGTTCTTCAGTTCGCTTGCCATCCGCGCCGTTGGTGCGGCTGCCCAGGACATGATTGAAGAGGTACGCCGCCAGTTTAGAGAGAATCCAAAGATCATGGCGGAGCGCGTGGAAGACCGCGTTGATCCCGATTACGCGCGATGCGTCGATATCAGCACACGCGGCGCATTACGCGCAATGATTCTCCCCGGCGTCATCGCCATCGCAACACCAGTCGCGGTGGGTACAATTCTTGGCACACAGGCCGCCGCCGCCATGCTTATGGTTGGCACGATGGGCGGCATCGTGATGGCCCTTTTCTTCAACAATGGTGGTGGTGCATGGGACAATGCTAAAAAGTTTATTGAGGCTGGCTTCCTTCACATTAACGAAACGGGTGCGGTTGACCCCAATGGGACAATCCACGGCAAAGGAAGCGAAGAGCATAAGGCCAGTGTTGTGGGCGACACCGTTGGTGATCCATTCAAAGACACCGCCGGTCCCTCACTACACGTTCTGATTAAACTGCTTGCGACAATCACCCTGGTGCTTGCCCCACTTTACGTGTTCCTGCATCCGTAAAATTGTTGCTCACATATGAGCAGAAACGAACGCCTTCCACGAACGGAGGGCGTTCGTTTCTGCCTTTTTAATGGCACAATTCCCAAAAGCATTCCCCGTCGTTCTACCTTGTAGAATACATTATAGAGGAGAGAATATGTCCACAAAGCGTATCCCAAACACGCCGTATATTGTAGCACTCCTAAGCGTTCTGTTCATATTGTTGACAGGGTGCGACATCGGAGCCGTCACAAATACGAACGCTACCACAGACATTAGTATAGGCGGCCCGATAGGTTCAGGAGTACAAGGGGTAAAAATATTTGTAGAGCCTGAGGCGGGCGAACATACGATTACAAGCGCGATCACTGGAGCGCAAAAATCGGTCTGGGTTGAGATGTACCTCTTGACTGATCGTAGCGTAATTAGGGCGTTACAAGAGGCGGCGCACCGCAAGCTAGATGTGCGCGTCATGCTTGAGATGCACCCATTTGGTGGCGGGGCTTCGCCACAGCGCACCCTTGATCTGCTAAAAGCTGCCGGAGTTCAAGCCCAGCCAACAAGCCCCAGTTTTGCTTTGACACACGAAAAAGGCATGATTATCGACGGCTCAATAGCGTACATCATGACCTCGAATTTCACACGCTCCGCACTTGGTGGGAGCAGCGGGGGCAAGTACGGAACGTCAAACCGCGAATACGATATTGTTGACAGCAACGCGCAAGATGTACAGGATATCATCGCTATTTTCAGTGCCGACTGGAACCACACACCGGCACAATTCAACAACCTCAACCTTGTCGTCAGTCCGACCAACTCACGCAACGCCTTCACCACGTTAATTGGGAGTGCGCGTAGCACCCTTTTGATCGCCGCAGAAGAGATAGTTGATAGCGGGATTGAGCAGGCACTTGTAAGTGCGGCGAAGCGCGGCGTCCATGTTCAGGTTCTTCTCCCTGCCGCGAAGGATCCCACCCGCGATAGCAACGCGCAGGGCATCAACGCGATTCGACAGAACGGCATTCAGATTAAAGAAGACCCACGTCTCTATATGCATGCCAAGATTATTGTTGTCGATGGACGAAAAGCGTTTGTTGGCTCGGAAAATATTTCGACGCAATCGCTCGACAAAAACCGTGAACTGGGTATCCTTGTCGCAGACAGCGGCGTATTAAATACGTTACAGCAGACATTCCAAAAGGATTGGGCCGAGTCGCGGGGTGTGTAGCATTTGCTGGTATGGTAGGATAGAAAGAAAAAGGAGAAATTGACATGATTACAGAAGTTGCAATATTTATGGCTGCGGCGGGAAAAGAAGACGAGTTGGGCGCGGGTATTCGACGTGGCTTAACGATTATTCACCAGCAAGCGGGGTGCATTTCAGCAACGGTTACACGCTGTATTGAGCAGCCCGAACGCTATATGCTGCGTGTAGAATGGGTTTCGCTGGAGGCACACACCGTTGATTTCCGTAGTGGCCCGCTCTTCCCACAGTGGCGCAGCAATATCGCGGGCTTGTTCGCAGGTACTCCCGAAGTATTCCACTACCAAACGCTCTAAAAAGAATACGCGTTCAGAGTCACGTTATTTCTTCTATTGAAAGGGTGTCTAGTGCATGTCCCACGAAAACGCGGCCCTCGCCGATCACGTTGCAGATCTACGTCATCAGATAGAAGAGGCAAACTATCAGTACTATATACAGGATAGTCCGGCCCTGACCGATGCCGAATATGATCGTCTGATGCAAGAGTTGCAGAGGCTTGAACAAGAGCATCCCGAACTACAAACGTCTGACTCGCCCACACAGCGGGTTGGGGCAGGTCCAGTACAAGACGTTCCCCAACATCATCACCCTGTGCCAATGTTAAGCCTGGCAAACGCATTTGATGAGGAAAAACTGCTAGCCTGGGAGAAACGCGCCCAGGCAATTCTTCCAAACGCAACATTTACCTATGTCTGCGAACTCAAGATTGATGGCCTGGCAATGGCTCTGACCTATGAAAAGGGCAAGTTGTTGGTTGGAGCTTCACGTGGCGATGGCGTGGTCGGTGAAGATTGGACACCAAACGTCCGCACCATTCGCACCATTCCACAGCGCCTGCGCGGGGAGCGTATTCCTGACCGCGTTGAGGTACGGGGCGAAATCTACATGTCCATTAAAAGCTTTGAGAAGTTGAACGAGGAGATGCAGGAGAACAAACTCTTCGCCAACCCGCGCAACGCCGCCGCCGGTTCCCTGCGCCAGAAAGACCCACGCAATACCTCCGCACGTCATCTTGATTTCTTTGGCTATCAGATCGGGTACGTGCAGGGGGAAACCATTGACACACAGTGGGATGCCTTGGCTGCAATCCGCGCATGGGGCTTCTCTGTAAATCCACACATCCAGCTTGCACACACAATGGATGAGGTGATCGTGTTCTGCAAAAAGTGGGAACAAGAGCGTTTCAATTTGCCCTATGAGATAGATGGCGTGGTTATCAAAATCAACGATTTTTTTCAGCAGCAAGAGCTTGGCACGGTTGCGCGTGACCCCCGTTGGGCTATCGCGTTCAAGTACCCCCCAACGCAAGTAGCAACCAAACTGCTCAACATCGACGTGAATATTGGGCGCACAGGGGCGGTCAACCCCTGGGCATTGCTCGAACCAGTCGCTATTCGCGGTGTCACCGTCTCACGGGCTTCCTTGCATAACGAGGGCGATATCCAGCGCAAAGACCTGCGTATCGGCGATTGGGTGCTCGTACAACGCGCCGGCGAGGTTATTCCGCAGGTGGTTAAGCCTGTCATAGAACGGCGTACAGGTCAGGAAGAGGTCTATCGCCTACCAGAGCGTTGCCCGCGCTGCGACACGCCGATTGTGCGTGTGACGGATCAGGCAATGGCGTATTGTCCCAATCTGCACTGTCCCGCTCGTAACCTGGAGGGACTTATCCATTTTGTTTCAAAAGGGGCGATGGATATCGACACCATCGGCGAAAAGATGTGCGAACAACTCGTCGCGGCAGGCTACGTCGCTAACGTTGCGGATTTCTATAGCTTGACGCATGACCAACTCCTGGCACTGGAAGGCGTCAAGGAGAAAAGCGCAAACAATATGCTTGCGGCTATCGAGGCAAGCAAACAGCGTTCGCTCTGGCGATTGCTGTTTGGCCTCAACATTCGCTATATGGGCGAGAAGGCGGCCCAACTGATCGCGGCGGCATTTCAAACGAGCGACACACTCTTGACGGCGAGCGAAGAAGAGATTGTTATGGTGGCGGGAATTGGGCCAAAAATTGGGCACAGCGTCTATACATGGTTGCAAGAGCCAGAGAGTCACGCCCTGCTCGAACGACTTCGCGCGGCGGGACTGAACATGCGCGAAGAGCGACACACAATTACAGGCCCACTAACAGGTCAGACGTTTCTGCTCACAGGACGACTCAGCAGTATGACGCGCCCTGTTGCCGAGGAGACACTTGTTGCGCTTGGTGGCACAATTGCTACGGGCGTGAGTAAGTCGCTTAGTCATCTTATCGTGGGCGAAGAGCCTGGTTCAAAGGTTACAAAAGCGGAAAAGGCAAAAGTTCCTGTTCACGATGAGCAATGGCTTATCGAGCTTTTCAAAGAACATGGAGTAGCGTAAGATGCAAGAAAACATAGTGGAACTGCTCCGCCATTGGCCCGTTTTTGACGGCCACAACGATCTGCTTTTGAACCTTCACCTACCAAAGCGCGGCAACAACCGCTCTTTCTTTGCTGAAAGCGAATGCGGACATCTTGACCTGCCGCGTATGAAAAAAGGCAACTTTGGCGGCGGCTTTTTCGCCGTGTTTGTGCCACCCACCCCCGACACGCCTAAAGAGGAAGAGACGATCCAGCTCACCGCAGACGGTTATAAATTTCCGCTTGCCCCCGCCCTTGTTTATGAGTACGCGCTTACCACAGCACTGGCGATAACGGCGCGTCTTTTCAAACTTGAGGCAGACGCACAGGGTCAGATTAAAGTTGTACGCACCGCGGACGAACTGGAGGCATGTCTGCGTACAGGCATTGTTGCTATTGTGCTGCATTTCGAGGGGGCTGAGGCTATTGATGCCGACCTAGACGCGTTAGAGGTCTTCTATCACGCTGGTTTGCGCTCGCTTGGTCCGGTATGGAGTCGCCCAAACATCTTTGGAAATGGCGTTCCCTTTGAGTTTCCTCACTCACCCGACACAGGGCCGGGACTGACCGACCTCGGCAAAAATCTTATCCAAGCCTGTAATCGCCTGGGCATCATGGTCGATCTTTCGCATATCACCGAGCAGGGATTTTGGGATGTTGAGCGGATTTCCACGAAGCCACTGGTTGCTACACACTCAAATGCCCACACGCTCTGCCCATGTCCACGCAACCTGACGGATAAGCAGCTCGATGCAATTAAGGCATCGGAAGGTATGGTTGGCGTCAATTTCGCCGTCTCATTCTTGCGCGCCGATGGGCACAACGACGCGAACACGCCTATAGATGCGGTAGTACATCACCTT
>Ga0123336_10003258_pt1 | contig 13687 bp, 11 predicted proteins | sample SSSSmetaG_FD_96466 | JGI IMG/M metagenome (GOLD analysis project Ga0123336, IMG submission 96466) | Glacier valley bacterial and archeal communities from Borup Fiord, Nunavut, Canada, to study Microbial Dark Matter (Phase II) - ​SSSS metaG | ecosystem: Environmental > Aquatic > Freshwater > Ice... | reverse complement strand
AGCGAAAATTTTTTAGAAATCTTTCGGCTCGCTTTTCAAGTTCTGGCCGCCTCCGGTTGAAGCGGGCTGCAAAGGTAAGGCAAGGTTTTCGGTCGGTGCAAGCAATCCGAAAAAGATTTTTCGGTGCTGGCGAAGACTGAACCGGGGAGCCAGATACGCTGGCCGCCGGAGAAATCCCGAACCCGAAGTTGTTGACGGCTGGCAGGAGCTACCAGCAGCGGCACGAGGAGCAATACAGTATCGCCTGCCTCGAAGTTCCGTTGCCTTCTAAAAACGCCGCTCGACTTTCGTGGAGCAAGCATCCCGTGAGCCGTTTGCCGTTTTGGGACTGCAAAGGTAGGGCGGCTTTGGGGCAGGGCAAGCGGTTACGGCAAAGTTTTCGGGTGGGGTGGGAAAATCTTGCCGATGAACATTACGCCTATTTTATCTTGAAAAGAGAAGAAAGGGCTTGCGAACTCGCTTCAAAAAATGTATCTTTGGGAGTACCAATCAGTAACGCTCTTATGGAAGACTTGTCCACAGAAAATCTGGATTCGCCCAAACCAAGAGGCGAAGAGTTTCCAATAGAAGAGTTTGAAGGCGTACCTGACTGGAACGCCAGGGCTTGGGAGCGAATCCAGGCCAGAGGTGCGGAAGCTTTAAAAAAGCGGCTGTCGTTGGCGAAGTTTCTGGCCGGGTGTTCCATGCGGGCTTTGGAAGGGACATATGCTGTCCTCGATCGCCAAGTCTTAACCGAAGGTGGGGACGTTGAGCTTCGGGATGCCATTGCGGCAGAGATTGAGCGCCGGGTTAATTCGGGGAATTTTAATGAGGCTCAATGAGAATCAAAAGAGTTGTGTTCTGTATTCAACTCCAATGCAGCGTACACCTCAAATAGTGTTTGCTCTATTGGGTCGATGATTGCAACATATCTGAAGCTCATACAACTAACGGCATATTTTGCCTCTTTGAATCCAAACCCTGGGTCCGCTGCCAACTCTTTGCGGTTCCTGTTGCAGTCTACACCCTTCGCTAGAGCCGATTTTTTGGCGAGTATAAACGCGAAAGAAGCGCTGAAATGATTAGAGTTTTTATATCCGTGCTGTTTCAGTCGAGCCTTCATTTTCCCGGTTCTTCCGACGTACACCGGGGTGCTGCCCTCATAAAGAACGTAAATTCCAGCTTCTGGCAATTGAGCACTGTTCAAGGCAGAGAGCGGTATAGCGTCCATATTCTGGAGACTCGGCAGATAATCATGCCGCATCTTTTCTACGCACTTATCAAAATTATTCATCATAATCATCAGGTTTACAACACAATCGTGCTCACCCTATCCGGCCCGACGCTCACAATCCGAATGGGAACCTGTAGCTCCTGCTCCAGAAGTTCGAGGTAAGCCAGTAGGTTGGTGGGCAGGGCGTTGTACTCGATGAGCTGGGTGAGGTCGGTGTGCCAGCCGGGTAGGGTTTGCAGGATGGGCACGGCGTGGGCGAAGTCGCCGGGGTTGGGGAGCTTAAGGTACTTACCTCAAGCTATAAGCAGGCAAATAGTTAGCAGTCGTCAAGTGTTCAGCGCATCGTGGGCGGCCGGCCCCGTCGCTTGGGCACCAGCCCGGCCACGTCGGGCGCAAGCTTGGGCGCGGTGGGCTTGGGGGCGCGCTTGCGGGGCGGGGCCTCGTCCGGGTCGGGCGTGAGGCGCGTGAAACCGGCTAGGCTCAGGCTTTGGCGCAGCTGCAACTGGCGTGGGTACTGGCACAGCAACTCGGACGCGAACAGGCATGCTTGCGGCGCTAGGGCGGGCACTTCGGCCACGGCCCGCAGGCAGGCCGCCAGCCGCTGAAACAACGGCGGCGCGCGCAACTCGGGCTTTTCCAGGTGGCCCTCGAAACGCTCCATCACCGCGTCGAGGGTGGCTTCGGGCTGGAAGCGGGCAGCTTGGCCCAGCAGGCGCGGCAGCGTCACTTGGTCCCAGGCGGGCGGTTCGCGCAGCCAGTCGAGCGTGAGCAACAGGGGCAGCAGCTCGGGGCCGCGCCGCTCGGCCAGCAGCTGCTGGGCTTGCTCGTTGAGCGTGGGCGGGCGAGGCACGGGCGGCGGCGGCGGAACCACGTGCGGCGCGGACCGAACCATCGGTTTACGTCCTCGCTGGGCGGCCGGGGGTTTGGCCGCTGGCTTCGGCATAGCGGCCGGTGGCGTGTCGCCCGCCAACCGGGCCTCATCGAACTCGAACGCGGCCAGGAAACGGCGCAGCCGCTTGGGCTTCTGAGTCAGCAGCTGGCGCAGGTAGTTCAGCTTGTCTTTGTCGCTGGTGTTGGCCCAGGCTCCTTGCAGCACGCGCTGCTGACGCGCGGCCCCGGTGAGCGGAACGACGGGCGCGGCAGCGGCGGCGTGGGCAACTGGCGATTTTTCCAGCAGCTCCAGCACGGCTAACCCCAGCGCGATGCCGTGCTTGCAGACAGCGCCGTAGTTGTAGGGGCAGCTGCAATAAATGGTCAGCCGACCGCCCGGCGCGGGCAGTCGCAGCTCGGCCCGGTACGTTTCGGTGCCCTCCACTTTGGCTTTGTACGTGTCGCCCTGCTGCCGAATTTTCCCCACCGACCCTTCTTCAAAGTACGCCTTGCCTCGCTGGAAAATCGTGGCCGGGACCAGGCTTTTCAAGTCGTTCTTGGTGTACATGACGCGCGGAAAAGATTGATTCAATCAGCTTGACCTTTACTTCGCCACTACGGCCGTCGCGATACTCAGCTCCTTCAACTGCAAATCCGAAATGGGTGAGGGCGAGTCAATCATGACATCACGGCCGGAGTTATTTTTGGGGAAGGCGATGAAGTCGCGGATGCTGTCGGCCCCGCCGAACAAGGAGCACAGGCGGTCGAAACCAAAGGCGATGCCGCCGTGCGGGGGCGCGCCGTACTCGAAGGCATCGAGCAGGAAGCCGAACTGGGCCTGGGCTTCCTCGGGCGAGAAGCCGAGCAACCCGAACAGGCGCGACTGCACGGCGCGGTCGTGGATGCGAATGGAGCCACCGCCCACTTCCACGCCGTTGATTACCAGGTCATAGGCGTTGGCTCGCACTTGGCCGATGGTAGCCGGCGAGTCGAGTAGGGCCAGGTCCTCGGGCTTGGGCGAGGTGAAGGGGTGGTGCATGGCGAAGTAGCGGTTTTCGTCCTCGTTGAATTCGAGCAGCGGAAAATCCAGCACCCAGAGCGGGGCGAACGTGTCTTTGTCGCGTAGGCCGAGGCGCTGACCCATTTCGAGGCGTAGCTCGCTCAGGGCTTTGCGGGTTTTGGCCTCGGGGCCGGCCAGCAGGAGCAATAAATCTCCTGCATTAGCCTTAAAAAGCTCAGCCCACTTCTGTAAATCAGGAGCTGAATAGAATTTATCCACCGAAGATTTAGCATGAAATTCACCAAATGTGAGGACATGTTTCATCTCAGTAGCTCGTGCATCTCCCTTGCTATCGATTTTTACCCACACTAAACCAGTGGCACCGATTTGCGGACGCTTCACGAACTCGGTCAGCTCGTCGAGCTGCTTGCGAGTATAGGTGGCGCAGTTGCTGGCGTTAATGCCGAGCACGATTTCGGCCTGGTCGAACACCGGGAAACCTTGGCCTTTAACAACTTGCGTCAAATCTACAAATTTCATCCCGAAGCGCACATCGGGCTTGTCGTTGCCGTAGTCGCGCATGGCTTCGGCGTAGGTCAGGCGCGGCACGCTGGGGAAATCCAGGTTTTTTATTTCCTTGAATAAATAGCGCACCAAGCCCTCGAACGTGTTTAGAATATCCTCCTGCTCGACAAAAGCCATTTCGCAGTCAATCTGGGTGAATTCGGGCTGGCGGTCGGCGCGCAGGTCTTCGTCGCGGAAGCACTTCACGATTTGAAAATAGCGGTCGAAGCCGGCCACCATCAGCAATTGCTTGAACGTTTGGGGGCTTTGGGGCAGGGCGTAGAACTCGCCGGGGTTCATGCGCGAGGGCACCACGAAATCGCGCGCGCCTTCGGGGGTTGATTTAATCAAGACCGGCGTCTCGACTTCGATGAACTGCTGGCCGTCGAGGTAGCGGCGCACGGCCTGGGCCATGCGGTGGCGCAGCATCAGGTTTTCGCGCACCGGGGCGCGGCGTAAGTCGAGGTAGCGGTAGCGCATGCGCAGCTCGTCGCCGCCGTCGGTTTCGTCTTCGATGAGGAAAGGCGGCAGCTTGGCGGGGTTGAGTATTTCTAGTTTCTCGACCCGGATTTCGATGTCGCCGGTGGGCAGCTTGTCGTTTTTGGCGTAGCGCTCGGCCACGCGGCCAGTGGCCGAAACGACGTATTCGCGGCCCAGCGAGCGGGCGGTTTCGCGCACGGCTTCGGCTTCCACGCCTTCTTCGAGCACCAGTTGGGTCAGGCCGTAGCGGTCGCGCAGGTCGAGCCAGAGAATGCCGCCTTTGTCGCGGGTGCGCTGCACCCAGCCGACGAGCGTAACGGTTTGGCCGGCGTGGGCGAGGCGAAGCTCGCCGTTGGTGTGAGTGCGTAACATGGACTGCAGATGCTAACTGATTGAACGGATTGAACGGATGGGCGCGGCTTTGCCGCGTCGCTTTCGCGGGGGCGAAGGTAAGTTGGGCCGGCGGGGCAGCTTAATCAGGGCGCTTCGCTTGTGGCTGATTTGGCTACTCGAGCGACTGTTTTGGTACGGAGTGTGCAAGGGCGGGTAAATCGGGCGTTCCTTTGCCCGGCTTGTTTGCCTTTTTGCTTTATGAAATTCGCTTCTCTTTTTCTGTTCGGGGCCGCCGCGCTGCTGACAGTTCCGGCTTCGGCCCAATTAACTCAAACGGCTCAATCGTCGGCCCCGGTTAAAATCAAGACCAAGACCAAAGGGTCGGCGGTCGCTATTAAAACCAAGAGCGTGGCGGGTGCGGTGCCGGCCAGGGTTGCCGGGGCCGCCGGCGCGCCGCAGCGGGTCGAAACGCTCTCGGGCATCGATGTCTATCCGAAGCCTGCTTCCAACCGGGTGCTGCTCAGCTTCACCCAGCAGTTCACTCAGCCGGGCACGCTCACTATGACCAACGCGGCCAAGGCCGTAGTGTATCAGCAGGCGTTGGACCCGCGCGCCAGCACCGGCGCGCCCGTGGATTTGGGCCATCTGCCGGCCGGCACTTATCTGGTGGAAGCCAAAACCGGCAACTACGTGTATTGGCGGCAGGTGCGGGTCAAGTACCCGACCGCGAACCGCTATTAAACGCGCTTCTCAAGCACGCATTTTTACCGGCCGATTATGAAAGCATTCGTTCTGTTGCTGAGTTTGCTAAGCCCGGCTGGTCTGCCGGGTCTGCTGGGCTTAATGGGTTCGCCGGGATTAATCCCGCCTCGGCTGACGACCGTCAAGCTCGCGCCGGGCTTGTCGGTGGGCGTGCCGGCCGGGTTCGCGGCGCTGCCCGACGCGGCTATCGCTCTCAAGTTTCCGGCCCCACGCAAGCCGCTGGCCGTGTTCAGCAACCCCGCCGGGCGCGTGGATTACAGTATATCGGCGCGGCCCACCACGTTCGGCCCCGACTACAACGTGTTGCTGCCCATGTACAAAGCCAGTGTGCAGCGTCTTTACACCAAGGTGGATTTTCTGGCCCAGGAAGTGCGCCGCGCCAATGGCCACGATTTCGCCGTGCTGGAGTTCGTCTCGACGCTGGGCACCGACAGTCGCCGCGGGGCCAACCCGGTCGGGGCGCTGCGCAAGTACGAGTGCGTGGCCTACGCCGTGCAGGGTCAGCAGCTTTACATCTTCTCGTTTTCGGCCCCCGCCGAGGAGCAGGCCCAGTGGCGGCCGGTAGCGAAAGCCGTGCTGGCAGCAGTGGAGCTGCGGTAGGGGTAATCAGGTGATTGGGTGAGTAGGTGAAAGGTCGGTTATTGCGAGCAAAGTGAAGCAATCGCACCTGTTGAGCACGTCCGGCGAGCGGAAGGATGAACTAAATAGGCGCGATGGTTTCGCTTGCCGTGACTGACCTTTCACCTACTCACCCAATCACTTACTCACCTTAACAACGTGCTCACCGACGACTACTTTATGCAGCAGGCGCTGGCCGAGGCGCGGCGGGCGGCGGCGAGCGGCGAGGTGCCGATTGGGGCGCTGGTAACGTTGGGCGGGGAAATAATCGGGCGGGGCCACAACCAGACCGAGCGCCTGCGCGACCCCACCGCCCACGCCGAAATGCTGGCCCTGACGGCCGCCACGCAGCACCTGGGCAATAAATACCTGACGCACTGCACCCTTTACGTGACGGTGGAGCCGTGCCCGATGTGCGCCGGCGCGCTGGCCTGGGCGCAGGTGGGGGCCGTGGTGTTCGGGGCCGACGAGCCGCGCACCGGCTACCGCCGCTTCGCGCCGGGCCTGCTGCACCCGCGCACGAGGGTGCGGGCGGGCGTGGGGGCCGAAGCCTGCACGGCGCTGATGCGGGAGTTTTTCGGGGCGCGGCGCGGCTGAAAACCGCTGGGCGCGGACGGCTGCCTACTTTTGGGGGCAACCCCGGCCGCTACGGCCGGGTTGTACGTATCGTGACTCACGCTTTCACTTTTTATCCCCTCCCCCATCATGGCTTTTGAACTGCCCAAGCTGCCCTACGCCTACGACGCGCTCGAACCGACGTTCGACGCGCAAACCCAGGAAATCCACCACACCAAGCACCATCAGGCGTACGTCACGAACCTGAACGCCGCCCTGGCCGGCACGGCGATGGAGAGCCAGTCGCTGGAGGAAATCCTGCACAACATCGCCGCGGCCGCGCCCGCCGTGCGCAACAACGGCGGCGGCCACTGGAACCACTCCCTGTGGTGGACCATTTTGTCGCCTAATGGCGGTGGGCTGCCCACGGGCGAGCTGGCCGAGGCTTTCACCAAGTCGTTTGGCTCCTACGATAAATTCAAGGAGGAATTCACGAAAGCCGCTACCACGCGCTTCGGCTCGGGCTGGGCCTGGCTCTGCAAGTTGCCCGATGGCTCGCTGCAAGTGTGTTCGACGCCCAACCAGGACAACCCGCTCATGCCCGATGCCGGCTGCAAAGGCATGCCGATTCTGGGCCTCGACGTGTGGGAGCATTCCTACTACTTGAAATTTCAGAACCGCCGACCCGACTACATCGCCGCTTTCTTCAACCTCATCAACTGGGACGAGGTAAGCCGCCGCTACGCCGCCGCGTGATGATTGGATAATTAGCCCCAAATGCAAAACGGGCCGTTTCGACGTGAAGTCGAAGCGGCCCGTTTGCTTGCCTGGTGGGGCGCGGGGAGTGGAGAATATCGGAGTCGAACCGATGACCTCTTGCATGCCATGCAAGCGCTCTAGCCAGCTGAGCTAATCCCCCATTTTTAACTTTCGGGCCAAGCGCCAGTTGCGCGTCGGTCCGACAAAAGTACGGCCAATTTCTCAGCCGGCAAGCTGAGTCCTGGCGTTCTGGCGCAACTACTGGCAAATCAGCCGTTAATTTTTTGCGGGAGCCACGCGGAGAGGCAGGTTAATTTTGTGTTAATGGGCCGGCAGCGGCCCGTTGGCGGGTAGCGCGGGCAAGCGTGGCTCCGTACCTTTGCTGGCCAAACCAACCCCTTCGCATGAAACAGTATTTTCTCGCTTCGCTGGCCGCGCTGGCTCTGTTCTCGTCGTGCTCCGAAATCAGCACCCTGCCCGCGCCGGTTCGCGCCACGCGCACGGCCAATACGGTGACGGTGACCTACCTCCGCACGGCCGCCCTGCAGCCGGGCATCGACACGGTGCTGGCTAATCCGCGCCTCGACATCTTTGTGCTCTCCTCTTCGCCCAACCCGGACGGAACCCAAACCTACGGCAGCGCCGGCAACACGCGGCTGGTGGCCAGCATCACCGACTTCACGACCCCCGCGCCGGTGACGCTCACCAACGTGCCGATTGTCGTGCAGGACGGGGTGCCGAGCCTGGGCATTCGCCTCGTGTTCAGCACCGACAACTACCCCGGCCGCCGCGGAGCCATCACCGGCCCGCCCCGGGTGGACTTCTCGCAGCGTCTGCAGGCTTTCCTGAACATCAACGGCGTTACCCGATTGGCGACCTTCAACCACACGGGCACCAACTTCAGCCGCACGGCCCGGCCAGTGGGCGGCCGCTACACCACTACGTCGGAAACGAATATTTCGGGCTACGTTTTTTAAGCCAGCCTTTTGCGCAGTATCGTTCAGCGCCCGCTGCCCCTTTGGGCAGCGGGCGCTTTGCGTTTGATAAAGATTTTGGCGTTGGTGCTCAGCGCGGGCGGCTTTTTGCCGCCCGCTCGCTTGGCCCGCGTTGAATGGCCCCGTTGCTCACGCCTTACTCAAACCAACGTGGGCGGGCGGCTTTTTGCCACCCGCCCGCGTCGCTCACGTTCGGTTCTACGCTGATTTTAAAACTGCCGTAGCGTCACGCGGGCAACGGCCAGCCATACCATCTCCTGCTGACGCTGCCTGCCTGGCACACGACCCAGCCAAAGGCGGGCGGGGAAATTCCCCGCCCGCCTTTGGCTGGCCTGCACCGGGCGGTGCGGCTCAGTTGAAGAGGTAGCGCAGGCCGAGTTGGATGCGGTAGCGCGAGCCTTCGCCCGTGTTATAGCGGTTGGTGGTGTTGAGCGTCTGCACGTTCGACACGACCGAGCCGTCGGGGAACACCGTGCGCGAGTTCACGATGGGGTTGAACTGCAGGCGCGGCCGGCCCGTAGCCTGGTCGAAGTTGTTGAGGCCGTTGCTGCTGGGGTCGAGGCTCAGAATCGAGACGCGTTGCGGCGACTGGCTCACGCCCCAGTTGGCGTTAATCAGGTTGCCCAGGTTGAATACGTCGATGCTGAACTGCAGCGAGTTGCGATTCTTGCCGATGTTGGTGAACACGTCCTGCAACAGGCGCGCGTCGAGAATGCCCACCCAGGGAGCCTGGGCACCGTTGCGCTCCGTCACCTGCCCGCGCCGCGAGCTGAGGTAGTCGTCCTGGTTGATGTAGTTGTTCAGGTCGGTCCACTGCTGGTCGGGGGTATAAACCGACTGCTGGGGCGTACCATTGAAGAGCGTCAGCGGCACCAGGTTGATTTCGCTGCGGTCGCGCGGTACGTACATCAGGTCGTTGTTGGCCCCGTCGCCGTTCAGGTCGCCGTTATACACGTACGAGTAGCGGCCGTTCGGCCCCACGTCGAGAAAGCCCGAAATGGTGGTGGCCAGATGGCCCAGGTACTCCTTGCGGTACGAGAGCGAGGCCACGATGCGGTGGGTACGCAGGAAGTCGGAGTAGCCGAGCACGTTCGCGTTCGGGTCGCCCGAGATGGGGCGGCCCGACCAGAGCGAGAACGGGGTCGAGCCGCTGATGCCCACGTCTTTCGAGTCGGTGTAGGTGTAAGCCAGGCTGGCAGCCAGGTTCTGGCTGAAAGTTTTCTGCAGCTGCCCGGTCACGGTGTACGAATAACCCTTGCTGGTATTGCGCATCACGATGGCCCCGTTGTTAGACACGATGAGCGGGCTAACCTGGAAAAACGGGCTGGGCGAGTTGGCTACCCGGTTCAGCGCGGCCGGGTTGCGGTAGAGCGGGCGCTGGTCGGCCCCGCCGCCGGTAGCGGCCGCGTTGGGCAGGTTCACGTTGTCGAAGTACACCGCGTTGATGTCCTTCGTGAAAATCCCGTCCAGGGTGAACACCACGTCGCCGGGCAGGCGCTGGTCGAAGCCCAGGTTCGTGCGCCACACCTGCGGAAACTTGAAGTCGCGGTCCGTCACGGCCAGGTTGAAGGTGGCCGGGGCCGCGTTCGGGTTGATGGCCACCGTCCCGGTGTAGTTGGGGTCGGGGTTGAATGGCACTCCCTGCGGATTGACCTGACCATTGGCCAGGGTGCTGTTGATGCTTTGCGAGCCGAACAAGATGCCGTTGTTGCTGGCTTGGTTCGAAATCCAGACGAACGGAATCAGGCCCGTAAATACGCCCGTGCCGCCGCGCAGCTGCGTTTTGCCATCGTTGTTCACGTCCCAGTTGAAGCCGATGCGGGGCGAGAACAGGTACGAGGTTTTCTGCACCTGGTCGGTCTGAATCCGGTAGCCGTCGCGGAAAGCAATTTCGGCCACCCGGTTGTTGCGGGGCAGGTCGCTGAGGATAATCGGCACGTCCACGCGGATACCGGCCGTTACTTTCAGGTTCGGCTGCACGGTCCACTCATCCTGGGCGTAAAAGGCGAGCTGCGCGGCCTTGGTCTGGGCGAAGGGAAAACCCAGGCCCGCGTTCGTGTTGTCCACGTTCAGCACGTAGCTGTCTGAGAAGTTGGCCGCCGCTGGGCGGGGCGTACCCGGCGCGAAAGGCGTGATGACCCGCGTGCTGGCATCGTAGCCAAAGCCGGCCGAGTTGTAAAAGTCGGTCAGCGAGTTGAACCGGTAGCGGCCGTTGAGGTCGGGCGCGAAGCCGTTGCTGAACGTGTAATACTGGTTGTAGGTACCGAGCGTAATAACGTGGTTACCAGCCGTCAGGCTCAGGTTGTCCGACAGCTGATAAATGTTAGTGTCGAGGATGTTGTTGGCCGTGAACGGCTCGAAGCCGAACGAGGTAAACGAGTTGCCCACCGCGCCGGGGCCAGCGTTATTGTAGAGAATATCCACGAACGGAAACGGGGAGCCGCCGAGCGAGGCCCGGAAGTCACGCAGGGCCGTGAAACCCGCCTGAAACTGGTTCGAGACGGTGTTGCTCACGTTCGAGTTCAGCTCGCCGATGACCGAATTCAGGTTGTTGTTGATGCGGTAGTAAGCGGCCAGATACGGCAGCGTATTCGTGGACAAGCCCCGCCCACCGGTGATGGCCGGCGTGACTGAGCTGGAAGGAGCCACGTCACGGTACGACTTCAGGTAGGTGTACTTGAGCGAGAAATTGTTCTTCGGGCTGATGTTCCAGTCGAGCTTAGCCGAGAGCTTGTCCGAATAGGTGGCCAGCTGGTAATTCTCGTAGGGACCAGTGTCGTAGCCGTACTGGCTCTTGAGGAAGCCCGAGAGCACGTCCAAATCGGCGGCGCTGGCGGCCGACGTGTTCGAGCCGGGGCCGGGGCCGGGCAGGCCGGGGCGGTTGGCTACGAACGTGCCGGGCGGGTCGTCGCGGCGCTCAATCTCGCCACTGACGAAGAAGAACAGCTTGTTTTTGATGAGCGGCCCGCCAATGCGCGCGCCATACTGCCGCAGCGAAAAGTCGGGGAACGGCTGCACGATGTCGCGCACCCGGCCGCCCACGAGCGTGTTGCGACGCTGGAAGGTATAAATCGAGGCCGAAAAGTCGTTGGTGCCCGAGCGGGTAACGGCGTTGATGCCGGCCCCGGTGAACGAACCCTGGCGCACGTCATACGGCGCGAGGTTCACCTGAATTTCCTGAATGGCATCGAGCGAGATGGGCTGGGCGTTGGCCTGCCCACCCACCGTGCCCGAGAGGCCGAAGGCGTTGTTGAAGATGGCCCCGTCAACGGTGAAGTTGTTGAAGGCTGAGTTGCGGCCGGCGAAGTTCAGCCCGTTGGCCTGGGGCGTGAGGCGGGTGAAATCCGAGAACGAGCGGCTCAGCGAGGGCAGGCGCTCGATTTGCTCGCGGGCCACGCTCGTGGCGGCCCCGGTGCGGCCCGAGTTGATGACCGGGTCGCGGCGGCCGGTGACGGTTACCTCGCCGATTTCGGTCGAGGCTTCGCTGAGCTTCACGTCCACGCGCTGGTTCTGGGCCAGGGTCAGGAAGATGCCTTCGCGGCTGAAGTCAGAGTAGCCTACGAAGGACACTTTAACGGTGTAGGGGCCGCCCACGCGCATGTTCTGCAGGTTGAAGCGGCCGTCGGTGTTGGTGCCGACCCCGTAAGTGGTGCCGGTAGGCGTGTGGGTGGCTACGACCGTGGCACCGGGCAGGGGCGCGCCCTTGCCATCGGTGATGGTGCCGTTCATGGCGGCGGTAGTAACACCTTGTGCCCAGCTGGTTTGAACTGCCACCAGGGACAGCACGAGCAGCAGCAAGTGGCGTAAAGCTTTCTGAATCATACAGAAAATGGTTGGTTAAAAGAATCGAAGTGCCGGATAGCGGCGCAAAGTTACGGGGCCGATGCCTAGCTACGAGTTACCCCGACGTTACCAACTAAAAAGAAACCGGGATTTTCCTACTCGCCGGCGGGGCCGCTGGCCTGTCCGCCCGTGAGCCGGGGCCGCACCGCCCGGATGAAGCGGCTCAGGTAATAGTCGGCCTCGAAGCCGTTTTCGACCACGCCCAGCGAGGTCGAGGCGTGAATAAACTCCACGCCCTCCGAGTCCACGACCGTCACCAGCCCGACGTGGGTGATGGTGCCGGAACCGGGCGTGGCCCCGAAAAACAGAAAGTCGCCCGGCCGCAGCTCGGTCGGCTTCACTGGCTCGCCCCAGGCGGCCTGCTCGTTCGACGAGCGCGGAATGCTCACGCCGGCTTCGGCAAAAGAGAGCTGCAAGAGGGCCGAACAGTCCAGCCCGTCGCGGGTGGTGCCGCCGTAGCGGTAGGGCGTGCCCTGGTAGCCGCGCGCCGCCTCGATGGCCGCCGCCATCACGCCGGTGGCCGTGCTGGCCCGCAGCACCCGGCGCGGGGCCGGCGGCCGGGCAGCGCCCGCCCCGCCGGTTTCCGTCGCCGTCGCCCCGGCTGGCGCTTTGGTTTTCGTCTTGGTCTTGACCGTGGCTTTCGGGGCGGGCGCGCGGCGCGGCGCGGCGGCGCGGCCCACGCGCTCGCCCCGCTTGAGGCGCACCATGTCGCGGGCCGAGTAGTAGCGGCCGTCGCGCTGGTTGAGCTGACGCTGGCAGGAGCTGCCCAGCAGCAGGCTCAGCAGCAGCGCGCAAAGGAACAGCGGCGCGCGGCGCGGCGCGGCGGTACGGCGCGGTTTGGACGCTGCGAAGCGGGGGCGTACCTTCGTTTTCTCGCGCTGCATCAGGGGCAAATATAGCCGCACAACGGCTGGCCCGGCCAGTTGTTGTATGCGCGTAGCTGCTGGTTATTTGTAGTTTGCTGATTGGATGTCAGCCCCCGGCGCAGTCAGGCGCAGTCAGGCGCAGTCAGGCGCAGTCAGGCGCAGAGCCTGGCAACCACTGACCAAAATTATTTACCGCTCCTCACTCCTCGCACCTTGAAATCTGCCCTGACTCCCGAATTAGTCGTCGCCTTCGAGGCCATCGTGCGGCCCGAACACGTGCTGCTGCCCCAGACGACGGAGGCCGCCACCTACGCCACCTACGGCCGCGACCACACCGAGGACCTGGATTTTCCGCCCGAAGTCGTGTTGCGCCCCGGCACGCCGGAGGAAGTGAGCGACATTCTGCGGCTCTGCCACGCGCACCACGTGCCCGTCACGGCGCGCGGGGCGGGCACGGGCCTGAGCGGCGGGGCTTTGCCCGTGCATCAGGGCGTGGTGCTGAGCATGGAGCGCTTCAATAAAATCATCGAGATTGACGAGCGGAATCTGCAAGCCACCGTCGAGCCGGGCGTGGTGACGGAGGCGTTTCAGAACGCGGTCAAGGAGCGCGGCTTGTTTTATCCGCCCGACCCGGCCAGCAAAGGCTCGTGCTTTCTGGGCGGCAACCTGAGCCAGAGCAGCGGCGGGCCGAAGGCCGTCAAGTATGGCACGACCCGCGACTACGTGCTCAACCTGCAAGTGGTGCTGCCCACGGGCGACATTATCTGGACCGGCGCGAACACGCTTAAAAACGCCACGGGCTACAACCTGACCCAGCTTATGGTTGGCT
>Ga0123336_10003255_pt1 | contig 13691 bp, 11 predicted proteins | sample SSSSmetaG_FD_96466 | JGI IMG/M metagenome (GOLD analysis project Ga0123336, IMG submission 96466) | Glacier valley bacterial and archeal communities from Borup Fiord, Nunavut, Canada, to study Microbial Dark Matter (Phase II) - ​SSSS metaG | ecosystem: Environmental > Aquatic > Freshwater > Ice... | reverse complement strand
AGATGAAGGTATTCAAAATATCCTAAGAAAAAAAACAGATCAACCTTTTACCGCTAAAAACATATCCCTAGAACAATTTAAGATTAATGCTAATATGGCAAATGACATAGAGTCTATTATTATATTTGGAACAAATAATGTTACATTAGTAGATAGCAACAACTATAAAATTAAAGATTATTTAGAGATCAAGAAAATGGACTGGTATGTGAGTGCTATGAAAAACAAAGGGAAACTCGTACTTACCTCTTCTCATATACAAAACTATATAGAGAATAATGAAAAATGGGTTTTTTCAGTAAGTAGTGCAATCTTAGATAAAGAAACAAATGAAGTGTTGGGTGTGATGCTTATCGATATGAGTTACAAAAAACTTGCAGATATATGTAACCAAATTACTTTAGGTAATAGGGGATACGTCTATATTACAACGATTAATCAAGATATTATTTATCATCCGCAGCAACAGCTTATTTATTCGGGACTTAAAACAGAGGACTTATCTAGTGTAAAAAAACAGGTAGAAGGAAGTTTTGTTGAGAAGCAGACGGGATCAAGACTCGTAACAGTACATACTTTAAAAGATATAGGGTGGACTGTGGTGGGGGTATCCTATTTAGAAGAGCTTTTAACTTCTCAAAGCAGTATAACGATAACAGTTGTTATCATATCTATTATATGTATTTTAATAGCCCTAATCCTATCACAGCGCATTTCACAGGATATTTCAAAACCTATTTTAGAGCTTGAGAACATTATGTCAAAGGTAGAGAAAGGTGGACTAGATGTTGATATATCCATAGACACTAGTACAAAGGAAATACAAAACTTATCACATTCCTTTCAAACCATGTTACTTGAAATAAAGGTTCTTCTAGGAAGAATAAAAGATAATGAAAAAATGCTTAGAAAAAGTGAACTTAAAATCTTGCAAGCACAAATTAATCCTCATTTTTTATACAATGCACTAGACACTATTATATGGCTGGCTGAAAGGGAGGAACATAAAAAAGTTGTTAATATGACATCAGCACTTGCAAGATATTTTAGGTTAAGCCTTAGTAAGGGAGTAGAAGTTATTCCTATTTTTTCTGAGATAGAACATGTTAAATATTATCTTCTTATCCAAAAAATACGCTATGAAAATAAATTGACCTATAGTATAGAGGTAGACCCAGAAATTTATGCTTACTCTACGGTCAAAATTATTCTTCAACCACTGGTTGAAAATGCGCTCTATCATGGCATTAAGGATTTAGAAGACGGTGGACATATTAAAATAAGTGGTAAAAAAGACGGGAATAATATTGTATTAATCGTTGAAGATAACGGCATCGGCATGACCCAGGAACAAGTTGATACAATACTTACCAGGCCTATCTCAGCGTCTGTTACAAGTGGCGGCGTAGCTATTAAGAATGTACATGAAAGATTACAAGTTTACTTCGGAAAAGCGTATGGGTTAAGATATGAAAGTAAAGTTGGAGTATATACAAGAGTCTATGTAATCATTCCAGCCATGATGGAGTAAGGGGAACAATAAATGAAACAAATAAACAAATGGATTGCAGTGCTTATGCTTATCGTTATTATATTTGGAGGTATTACAGCTTTTAGGCTGCTCATTAAAAGGTATGCACCTCATAAAATTGTATTTATACCTAAATCAGCATCACCTGAATTTGAATTCTGGCAAACTGTTAAAATGGGGGCAGAACTTGCAGCAAAAGAGGAAGGGGTTGAGATCGAGACAAGAGGACCGCTACTAGAAAGGAGTATTGAGGAACAAAAAGAAATACTAAAAAATGCTATCCATGAGAAAGTTGATATCATTTTGCTTGCTGCATCAAATGTCAATGCACTCAAGGATTTGGTGGAGGAAGCTAAAAAAGAAGGGATTACCTTGCTTACGGTCGACTCAACAGTAGAAGGCGTAGAGGATGTAACAAACGTAGCTACTGATAGCGTACAAGCTGCTGCTGTTTTAACACAGTACTTAGCGGAACTTATGGATAAACAAGGGGAAGTCATTATGATTAATTTTGTTGAAGGGGCAAGTACAGCTAAAGAACGGGACAAGGGGTACAAGCAAGAAATAAGCAAATATCCTAATATCATCATGCATCCTACTGTTTATACAGAAGGAACAACATCAGATGCTTACAGAGCAACAAAGGAGGTACTTAAGAAGTATCCAAATCTTAAAGGAATAGTGGCGAGTAACCAACAAGTAACAGATGCTGTATGCGATGCTATACAAGAGATGGGGTTAAAGGAAAAGGTTGATGTAGTAGGGTTCGATAGCTCTAAAATAATTATTTATTCGCTAGAAAGAGATGTAATAGATGCCATTGTAGTACAAAAACCATTTAATATGGGATATTTAGCAGTTAAAAATGCTTTGTTGGTTTATTATGGTAAAAACATCCCTGATTATGTCGATACAGGCTATAAGTTAATTAATAAAGAAACGCTTTATCTTACAGAAAATCAAAAATTACTTTATCCTATTATTAAGTAGTCCTAAAACACGTCAGCAACTTAACTAAAGTTGCTGACGTGTTTTTTTATTTATTCACAAAACAGTAGTATTTTAAACTATTTAAGTTGAAAAATATATTAAAATAATATAAAAAAGCTGTACTATGTATATAGAAGTTAAATATAAGCACAATATAAATAAGATGATTTAAATTTGGAGGTGAGAAATTTGAGTGACACATTGTTAGTTATGGAAGGGATAGATAAATCTTTCCCAGGAGTTCACGCATTAGATCATTGTAAATTTGACCTAAGAGCTGGAGAGATACATGCATTAGTAGGTGAAAATGGTGCTGGTAAATCGACACTTATGAAAATTCTTACAGGGGTCCATGCGAAGGATGAAGGAAAAGTTATTTATAAAGGTCAAGAAATTAATGTGCAAGGTACTAAAGAAGCACAAGAGCTTGGTATTTGTATTGTTCACCAGGAACTTAACCTTATGCCGCACTTAACAGCAGCGCAAAACATGTTTATTGGCAGAGAGTTTATGGGGAAGAATAAATTATTTGTTAATGATGGTGAAGCTAATAAAAGAGCAAAAGAATTATTTGATAAAATGAATCTCAAATTAGATCCAAGGGCAAAAGTAGGATCTTTGACAGTGGCTATGCAACAAATGATAGAAATAGCCAAGGCACTTTCTTTTGATTCATCAGTACTCGTAATGGATGAGCCAACAACAGCCTTAACAGAATCAGAAATTGATGAGTTATTTAAAATAATGGATACTCTTAAGAAAAATGGGGTAGGTATTGTTTATATCTCTCATAGAATGGATGAAATTAAAAGGATTAGTGATAGAATCACTATCATGCGTGATGGTACTTATGTTAATACAGTTGATACAAAAGATACTGATATACAACAAGTTATTAATATGATGGTTGGTAGAACTATTTATGAGACTGCCAATGAACATAACTATACAGACCTAAGTCAAGTTGCACTAGAAGTTAAACATCTCAATAGCGGTAAAAAAATCAAAGATGTTAGTTTCAAATTGCATAAGGGTGAGATACTTGGCTTCTCAGGACTTATGGGTGCAGGAAGAACAGAAGTAGCAAGAGCCATTTTTGGAGCAGATAAGTTTGATTCAGGTGAAATTTATGTTAAAGGGCAAAAAGTAAAGATTTTAAGACCAGAACATGCTGTTGGGCACGGTATTGGGTATTTATCAGAAGATAGAAAACGCTATGGGCTTAACCTAGGTGAGACGGTAGAACAAAACATTTCATTGCCTTGTATAGATAAGTATACTAATAAGTTTGGCTTTACTAATATGAGCACGATTACAGAAACAAGTAAGGACTATATACAAAAACTTAGTATTAAGACACCAGGACCCAAACAAAAAGTGAAAAATTTATCAGGTGGTAATCAACAAAAAGTAGTTATTGCAAAATGGCTCCTAAGAGATTGTGATATTTTAATTTTCGATGAGCCTACTAAAGGAATAGATGTAGGAGCAAAAAGTGAAATTTATAAACTTCTTTCACAGCTTGCAAAAGAAGGAAAAGCAATTATTATGATTTCTTCTGAATTACCTGAAATACTGCGTATGAGTAATAGAGTTATTGTTATGTGTGAAGGACGTATAACAGGAGAACTAGATATTAGCCAGGCAAATCAAGAAGAAATAATAAAATATGCAACAAAAAGAGAGGCTTAAAGTAGGCATACTTTATGTTAAGGAGGGAATAATAAAATGGCAAATACAATAAGTAAAAACGATTCGAAAGTAGTAGGTGTCCCAAAAAAGTCACTTTTTAGTGCGGAAAATCTTCAAAAGTTTTTAGCTTTTGGAGCATTAATGATATTATTACTGTTTTTTACATTAGCATCACCATTCTTTTTAACTTTTGATAATATTGTATCTATTACGCTTTCAACTTGTGTTAATGGTATATTAGCCCTAGGAATAATCTTTGTTATTATTACAGGTGGTATCGATTTATCCATAGGAACGGTTATGACCTTTTCATCTGTTATGGCAGGGGTTACAATCACCAATATGGGGATGCCAATATGGTTAGGAATTATTGTAGGAATCCTTACAGGAACATTTTGCGGATTTTTAAGTGGTACATTGGTATCTAGATTGAAGTTACAACCTTTTATAGCAACATTAGGGGTTATGATGATTACAAAAGGATTCTCACTTGTACTTTCAGGAACAAAGCCTATTTATTTTAGTGATACCCCATCTTTTAGACAAATTACAGCAGGTTCTATCATTAAATTTGGAGCTGAGGGAAAATATAGTATACCAAATGGTATATTCATCTTTTTACTGATGGCGGTTATAGCAGCTATTATCCTTAATAAAACAAAACTTGGAAGATATAACTTCGCAATAGGAAGTAATGAAGAAGCAACAAAACTATCAGGCGTTAATGTGGTTAAATGGAAAACAGCTATCTATGCACTTTGCGGAGCATTTGCAGGAGTAGCAGGTATTGTAATGGCAGCACGTCTTGATTCAGCACAACCAGCTCTAGGGCAAGGGTATGAATTAGATGCTATTGCATCCGTTGTAATTGGTGGAACATCTATGGTAGGTGGAGAAGGAACAATTCTCGGGACAGTAATAGGAGCATTTATTATCAGTACACTTACAAATGGATTAAAGGTTATGGGTGTGGCCCAAGAATGGCAAATTGTTATTACAGGCCTAGTACTTGTACTTGCGGTATTATTAGATACATTACGTAAAAGAGGAAACAAATAACTTCGAATTCTAACTCATTTAAGAGTAAAGAATAAATTATTAAAATTCGAGAGGGGAAGTAAATATGAAAAAATCATTAGTATTAGGTTTAGCCTTAACGCTTGTAATGGGCCTTGGAGTTGGATGCGCACCAAAAGCAGCAGCGCCAGCAACAGAAGCACCAGCAGCAACAGAGGCACCAGCAGCAACAGATGCAGCACCAGCAACAGATGCAACAGCAGAAAAAATATATATCCCAATTATTTCAAAAGGTTTCCAACATCAATTTTGGCAAGCAGTTAAATTAGGTGCAGAGAGAGCAGCTAAAGATTATAACGTTGAAATTTCATTTGAAGGACCAGAATCAGAAACTCAAGTTGACAAACAACTTGATATGTTACAAGCAGCATTAGCTAAAAAACCACAAGCAATTGCTCTAGCAGCTCTTGACTCAAAAGCATGTACACCATATCTTGAAAAAGCAGAAGCAGCAGGCATTCCAGTTGTTGGATTTGACTCAGGTGTTGATAGCCCAATCGTTAAAACAACAGCAGCAACTGATAACTATGCAGCAGCAGCACTTGCAGCTGATAAAATGGCAGAACTTATTGGCTCAAAAGGTAAAGTAGGTCTTATCGTTCATGACCAAACAAGTAAAACAGGCGTAGACAGACGTGACGGATTCGTAAAAACACTTGAAGAAAAATATCCTGATATTCAAGTAATTCCTGTTCAATATGGTGAAGGTGACCATGCTAAATCAACAGAAGCAGCAAAAGCAATCATCACAGCTAATCCAGATATCAAAGGATTCTTCGGTGCAAACGAAGGTTCAATCGCAGGTATTATGAATGCAGTTAAAGAACTTAACAAAAAAGATATCGTTATTATTGGATTTGACTCAGGTAAATTACTTCTTGATGCTATTAAAGCTGGTACTGTAGCTGGAGCTATTACACAAGATCCAGTAGGCATTGGTTACAAAGCTGTAGAAGCAGCTTACAAAGCATACAAAGGTGAAACAAACCCAGAGTTTATCGATACTGGATTCAAATGGTATGATAAAACAAACATGGACACTCCAGAAATCAAAGAAGTTCTTTACGAATAGAAAATATTCTCTTAAATAAATATCCAAATAAAAGAGTGCTAACTTTCAAAAGTTAGCACTCTTTTATTTATGCAAATGTTTTTCATAAAGAACCTAATAAGTTTATTATGTTTTGGAAACAATAATAGGAGATATTTAAATGATGGAAGGCGAATAAAATATGAAAAGATCATTAGTATTAGCAATGGTATTAGTGCTGGCGTTTGAAATAGTATTGGGTTATGAAAATATACAAGAAGCAGCTTCAACAGCAACAGAAAAAGTTTATATACCTATTATTGCAAAAGGACTTAAAGCTTCATTTTGGGAGCCAGTTAAATTAGGAGCAGAGAGAGCAGCTCATGATTATGGCGTTGAAATTACATTTGAAGGACCACAAGAAGAAGCACAGACTCAAGAACAACTTGATATTTTAAACATAGCACTAGCTAGAGGTCCACAGGCGATTATTTTATCAGCAGCAGACTCAAAGGCTACTACACCTTATCTTGAAGAAGCGCAAAAAGCAGGTGTTCCCGTTATTGGTTTTGACTCAGGTGTTGACAGTCCAATTGTAAAAACAACAGTTGGAACCGATAACTATGGGGCGGGAGAACTTGCTGCAAATAAAATGGTAGAGCTCCTTGATAAAAAAGGGAAGATAGCCATCATTATTCAAGATGCAACAAGTCAGGTAGCAACAGATAGGAGAGATGGATTTATAGATACAGTTGAACAGCAATATCCAAATATGGATATAGTGGCTATTGGATACGGACAAGGAGATACTAAGAAATCAGCAGAGATTGCAAAAGATATATTAGAAAAAAATCCGGATCTTAAAGGTATTTTTGGAGGGAATCAAGGTTCGGCAGAGGGAATTGTTAATGCAATAAGAGAACTTAACAAAGAAGGAGAAGTTATAGCTATAGGCTTTGACTCAGGGAAAATAATTCTTGATGCTATTAGAGAAGGGGTAATGGTAGGGGCTGTCACCCAAAATCCACAAGCCATTGGATATAAAGCTGTAGAAGAAGCTTATAAAGCATATCAAGGACAAACCCTGCCAGCATTTATTGATACCGGATTTGAATGGTACGATAAAACAAATATAGATACGCTAGAAATAAAAGAACTTCTTTACGAATAAAATATCCTATAAAATCAAATAAATAACAAAGATAATGCTAATACTTTAGGTAATAGCATTATTTTTATTTAAAAAGTAGTGGCGAAAGGATAAAAATATGAAAAGGATATTAACAGTAGGATTCATTCTAGTGTTTTTAATAAGTTTCAATGTTTATGGGGGAGAAAAATTAACTTTCGAAGAGGAAGTATTATTACCAAAGAAAGTCTATATACCAGTATTGCCAAGGGGAGTTAACGTGCAATTTTGGGAGAAAGTTAAAGAAGGGGTACTAAAGGCTGCTAGGGATTATAATGTTGAAGTCACATATGAAGGACCAAAACTAGAAACTGATACTATTGCCCAACTTAATATATTATAAGCAGTTTTGGCTGAGAATCCACAAGCTATTGTTTTAGCAGCTATTAATTCACAAGCTGTAACACCTTATCTTGAAGAGGCAAAAGAAAGAGGTATACCAGTTATCGGATTTGATACAGGGGCTGATAGTCCAGTAGTAGAAACGACTGTTGCAACAGATAATTATGCAGCAGCAGCCTTAGCTGCGGATAAATTAGCAGAACTGATTGGCAAAGAAGGTAAGGTAGGGCTTATTGTTTATGATAACGTGAGCCAGTCAGGGATAAATAGAAGAGACGGATTTATAGATACAATGAAGAAAAAACACCCTAATATTGAATTAATCCCTACAGAATATAGCGGAACAGAAGCTAGTAAAGCAAAAGAAGTTGCAAAAGAAATTTTAACAGCTCATCCGGATATTAAAGGGATATTTGGTGCAAGTCAAGCTATAACCATAGGAATTATTAATGCAATTAAGGAGCTTGATCGAGTAGGACAAGTTACAATTATAGGATTTGATTCAGGCCTAGATCTTATGGATGCTATTAGAGAAGGGAAAGTAGCTGGGGCTATTACGCAAAATCCACAAGCTATTGGATATAAAGCCGTAGAAGCAGCTTTTAAAACCTATGAAGGTGAGAAACTCCCAAAATTTATTGATACTGGTTTCAAGTGGTATGATAAATCAAATATAGATAGTACTGAGATTAAAGAACTTCTCTATGAATAAAATGAGTTGTTTTAAATGATTAAATAATGAAAGGGGATAGAATATGAAGAGATTTTTTAAAATAGGTCTAATGCTATCACTTGTTATAGGAGTTGGAACTACGGGGGTGCAACAGGCTGCTCAAATACAACAGACGTCCGTACCAGAAGAAATATATATTCCAATTGTTACAAAAGCAATGGAATCACCATTTTGGAGACCTGTTAAATTGGGTGCAGAAAGAGCAGCAAATGACTATGGCCTTAAGATTACTTTTGAAGGGACAAAGAGAGGAGCAACAGCCCAGGAGCAACTTGATATACTAAGAAAAGTTCTGGATAAACATCCTCAAGCAATTGTTTTTTCGGCACTTGACTCAAAAGCAGCTACGCCTTATCTTGAAGAGGCACAAGCAGAGGGTATTCCTGTTATTGGAATTGACTCAGGTGTTGATAGTCCCATTGTTAAAACAACTGTTGCAACAGATAATTATGGAGCAGGGACCCTGGCAGCAGAAAAAATGGCAGAGCTTATTGGGGGAACAGGAAAAGTTGGTCTTATTGTCTTAGATAGGAGCAGTAAAGTAGGAATTGACAGAGGAGACGGTTTTGTAGATACACTTACGCAAAACTACCCAAATATAGAAGTGATTCCGGTGGCCTATAATGAAGGGGACGAAACGAGGTCAAAAGAAATTGCAAGAGATATCATAATAGCCAATTCAGATATTAAGGGCATGTTTGGTGCGAGCGAAAATTCTGCAATAGGAATCATGAATGCAGTAAGAGAACTTAATAAAGAAGATCAAATTACAATCATTGGATTTGATTTAGATAGAGTTGCTGATGCTGTAAGAGCAGGAAACATAGCAGGAGCTATTGCTCAAAATCCAGTAGATATGGGATATAAAGCTGTAGAAGCAGCCTACAAGGCATATAAAGGAGAAGCAAATCCTGAATTCATTGATACAGGATTTGCATGGTATGACAAGTCTAATATAGATAGCCCAGAAATCAAAGCACTTCTGTATGAATAGAAAATAACTCTTATTAAAACATTATATAAGGTATAAAATAATAAGATATTATAGAGAGCAGTATTGACAAAATAGTTAGGAAAGCGTATATTATAGATAAAGAGCGAAACGTTTCGCTCGACAGAAAAAGGAGATGAAGATATGCCATTAGTTACATCAGAAAAGATGTTATATGATGCTCAAAAAGGTGGTTATGCAGTTGGTGCCTTTAATGTAGAAAATATGGATATGGTGATAGCAGCAGTAGAGGCTGCAAATGAACTTGGGGCACCTATTATGCTTCAAACAACACCATCGACAGTTAAATATGCAAGCCTTAAACAATTTTATGCCAATGCAAAGGCAATGGCAGAACAAGTTTCTGTTCCTGTTGCAATACATTTAGACCATGGAGATAGTTTTGAACTTGCTATGCAGGCTTTAAGAGAAGGGTATACCTCTATTATGATAGATGGCTCTCACTATGATTTTGAGAAAAATATTGAACTGACTAAAAGAGTAGTAGATGCAGCTAAACCTAATAATGTTCCAGTTGAGGCGGAGCTTGGTAAGGTAGGCGGAAAAGAAGATGATCTAGACGTTACGGATCCTGGATATACAGATCCACTTGAAGCTAAAGAATTCGTGGAAAGAACAGGTATTACATCCCTTGCAGTTGCAATTGGAACAGCGCATGGTTTTTATGCGGGGGTGCCTAAGTTAGATATAGAAAGATTAAAAGAAATAAAAAAATATGTAGACATACCTTTAGTTTTACATGGCGCATCGGGACTTCCAGACGCAGCTGTGATAGAATGTATCAAAGAAGGCATTTGCAAAGTCAATTTTGCTACAGAGCTAAGAGTTGCTTTTAGCGATGGCGTAAAATCTGCACTTAAACAAAATCCTGATGTATATGATCCCAAAGTTTACCTAAAGGTAGCAAGAGAAAATGTTAAGCAATTTGTAAAAAATCGCATTATCGTTTGTGGGAGCCAAGGGAAATACTAATTAGTGGAGTGAATAATATTGGCAACTACAATAAAGGATATAGCAAAACAAACAGGACTTGGACTTGCAACAATCTCCAAGTATTTAAATGGTGGAAATGTATTAGCAGGAAACAAAACAGCTATTGAAAAAGCTATCAAGGAACTAGACTTTAGAGTCAATGAATTTGCTCGTGGACTTAAAACAAGTAAATCTAAAACAATAGGTGTGGTTATACCAGAGCTTAGCAACATATTTTGTACAAGTATTATTACAATCATAGAAGATATATTGCGTCAAAAAGGCTATGGCATTTTGGTATGTGACTGTAGAACGGATGAAAAGTTAGAATGTGAAGCAACAGAGTTCTTAGTCAATAAAATGGTAGATGGCATTATCAGCATGCCCGTATCAAAAAATGGTGAACATCTTAAACTTCCCTTGTCAAAGGGTATACCAGTTGTCCTCATTGACAGAAAAGTAGAAGGCCTAAATGTAGATGCAGTACTTGTAGATAATGTGGCAGCAGCAGAAAATGCAGTTGAATATCTTATTGACCATGGACACCGAGAAATTGGTATTATATGTGGGCCAAGAGATGTATTTACCTCTCATCAAAGACAGCTAGGTTATTCACAGGCTTTTATAAAAAAAGGTATGTTTCCTAAACAGGAACTTATTGCGTATGGTGATTATACTGTTCAAAGTGGTTATGAGAACTTAAAGAAGTTATTAGTTGAAAATAAAAGCTTATCAGCCTTATTTGTAACGAATTACGAAATGACATTAGGGGCCATCATAGCTATTAATGAACTAGGTATTAAAATACCAGAGCAAATATCTTTAATAGGTTTTGACAATATGCACTTATCACAAGTCGTGCAGCCTAAGCTGACTATTATTTCTCAGCCTATTAGCAAAATAGCAGAAAATGTAGCACATATTATGCTCAAAAGATTATCACAAGATAAACACGATGAACCTCAAATTGTCAATTTATCAACCCAATTAATATTAGGTGAATCCGTATTATCTAAAAATATATAAAATATAATGCCCGTATTAGAGGGCTTCGTAATTCAAGCCTCGTAGTGGCAGGTCTCCGTGCCTGCCTTAACTAACCATAGCGAAACGTTTCGTAAATCAGAAAGGAGGAAAATAATGAGTAAACTTCTATTAGGAATAGATATAGGAACCTCTTCATGTAAAGTAGCTGCTTTTAAAGAAGATGGTAGTGTGATTGCACAAGCTACTGGAAGTTATAAAGTATACTATCCACAAAAAGGATGGGCAGAACAAGATCCTAATGAGTGGTGGAATGTTGTATGTAAAACCACCAAGACTATGTTACAAGAGAGTTCTATAGATGCAGCAGATATAGCAGGTATTGGCATAGATGGACAAAGCTGGTCAGCGATTGCGATGAATAAAGATGGCGAAGTGCTATGTAATACGCCTATTTGGATGGATACAAGAGCAAGTGAAATCTGTGAAGAGATCAAGGCGCAAATAAGCGAAGAGGAGATTTTCAATATTTGTGGTAATTCTGTTCAACCAGCTTATACACTTCCTAAAATACTTTGGTATAAAAAACATACCCAAGATATCTATTCGAAAATTGATAAAATTGTACAATCCAATAGTTTTATTGCCTATAAACTTACAGGTAAAATAACACAAGACAAATCTCAAGGCTATGGCCTTCAATGTTTTAATATGCATACAGGTACTTGGGATGAAGCTTTATGTCAAAAATTTGGTATCGATAGGAATATGCTGCCAGATATTTATGAGTGTCATGACGTGGTAGGCGTTGTGACTCAAAAAGCTGCAGAGGAAACAGGGCTTCTCGTAGGTACACCAGTAGTAGCTGGAGGACTTGATGCTGCATGTGGAACACTTGGAGCAGGCGTTATATACAATGGACAGACACAAGAACAAGGTGGTCAAGCGGGTGGGATGAGCATCTGCACTGATAAATATAGTGCTGATAAGCGTCTTATACTTTCTTATCATGTTGTCCCAAATACATGGCTCTTGCAGGGCGGAACTGTAGGCGGAGGCGGTGTTGTTAAATGGTTTGAAGAACAATTTGGCGAGGCTGAGAGAAATGCCGCAAAACTAAATGGGACAAACTCATTTGAAGAAATGAGTAAAGAAGCTGATACCATTACCGCAGGTTCAGAAGGATTGGTATTTCTCCCTTATATGGCAGGAGAACGTTCACCTATTTGGGATACAAAGGCAAAAGGCGTATACTTTGGGCTTGATTTTTCAAAAACTAGAGCGCATATGATTAGAGCAAGTTTTGAAGGCGTAGCTTATTCACTAAGACATAACTTAGAGGTTGCGGAAAATACGGGAGCCTGCATTAATGAACTTCATGCAATGGGCGGAGCTGCAAATAGCCTAGTCTGGACACAAATTAAAGCAGATGTAACGGGAAAGAAAATTGCTGTTCCCGCTTCAGATACAGCTACAACCCTTGGAGCGGCTATTTTAGCAGGAGTAGGCGTAGGCATTTATAAGGATTTTGATGAGGCAGTCAAGAAGACTGTTCAGATCAAACGTATACATGAGCCAGACATGGAAAAGCACAGTCAATACCAAAAGTACTTTGATATGTATCTAGAGCTTTACGACAAGCTTAAAGAGAGTATGAAAAAGTTATAGAAAGGTGGAATAGGAAAGATGAAAGCAGCAGTATTATATGGAAATGAAGATATCAGATATGATGATTTTAAAACACCAGAGATTAAACCAGGATGTGTTAAAGTTAAGATTAAGGCAACGGGAATATGTGGATCAGATGTGCCAAGAGTTTTAACTAACGGTGCACATTTTTACCCTGTTGTATTAGGTCATGAATTTGCAGGAGATGTTGTAGAAGTTGGCGCGGGAGTAACTTCTCTTAATATTGGAGATAGAGTATCAGGTGCACCTCTTCTTCCATGTCACAAATGTGAAGATTGCCTAAGTGGTAATCATGCATTATGTAAAAACTATAGTTTTATTGGTTCAAGAGAACAAGGAAGCTTTTCAGAGTATGTTGTACTCCCAGAAGTTAATGCCATCAAGTTTGATGAGAGCATTTCTTATGAGCAAGGGGCTATGTTTGAGCCTTCGGCTGTAGCTATACATGGT
>Ga0123336_10003253_pt1 | contig 13699 bp, 11 predicted proteins | sample SSSSmetaG_FD_96466 | JGI IMG/M metagenome (GOLD analysis project Ga0123336, IMG submission 96466) | Glacier valley bacterial and archeal communities from Borup Fiord, Nunavut, Canada, to study Microbial Dark Matter (Phase II) - ​SSSS metaG | ecosystem: Environmental > Aquatic > Freshwater > Ice... | reverse complement strand
GAATCTACGGATGAAGCTCTTTCGGCTTCAAACCCTTATCCTGGCGCGACGGAGTACCCCGCATTCCGTTGCGGAACATCCGGCACGATGAAGGAGCGTGTCTCGGTCTCGGCGTACGTGCGCGGAGGGACCGCTCGCAAAGACGCGTCGGGAACCGCGCGCGTCTCGGGGGGCACCCTTGTTGGCATCCGGGCGTCGCACGTCACTGACCCTGGCGAGGGGATGGCGGGGGCGAACACCTCGTACACGCTGACAGTTACCGGCCAGACGGAGCAGCCCGACGACAACTTCTTCCTTCTGCCTGTCGCCCCGAAGAGCAAGCAAGGAAGCTCCGTGCTCGACGCGAAGATAAAGACGCTTGGGCTTGCCATGCCTAACGAGAGGAATAAGAAGTGGGGATATTACGTGATGGACGGCGCGCGAAAGGTGGTCGACAAGGGGGAGCTGACCCACGATATTTGCGAGACCATCACGTTCGTAGATTGGACCTCTCGCTGAGATCATGAGTACGCGTGACCGTTGACGAGCTTGCAGAACCGCGGAGAAGTAAACGCGCCGGTTAGGAGGCGGCGGCGTAGCCGCACGACCGGCGCACTCTCGGAGGTCACGTCTTCGCGTTCTCCCTCTCGACGGCGGCGTTTAGCTCTTGCCTCAACGACTAATAGGCGATCGGCGACATGTACCTGAGGTCACATGCTCGAGCCCACTCTGGCGCCGAGACATCATCGCGTCGGAAGCCGAGCCTCGATGCGGCCATCCTTGATGGCCGCAGTGAACGTCTCGTAGTCGCGGGTGGCCTCGTCCGCATAGAGGACCGCGAAATCGGCCATGGCGCGGTCGAGTTTGTCGCTATCACCTGCGTAGCCGTAGAGCACCGCCGCGTCACCGGTGCGCGCGTGGGCCTTCGCGAAGATCTCGCCGCACACGAGCGCGTAGTCAAGCAGCGTCGGACCTTTGAGGTCTCCAGGATCGAGCGATCCCTTGTGATCCGCGAGCTGGCGAACGAGGAAGTGCTCGCCTTTGATCGATGTCCATCCCAGAAATGGATCCGCGACCGTCTGCATCCGGTGCTGGCCCTCGGCGACGCGCCGTCCTTGGTGGGCGGTCACGTCCCGCCTCACCTTGACGTGCCGCGCGTAGCACGAGGGATTGGCCTGTTTCACTTGTAGGATAAGCGGATCCTTCGGACCGTTGCCGAACGCGAGGACGACGTAGTCGCGCGTCCCGACGCTGCCGGTGCCAACCACCTTGAACGCGACATCGGCGGGACAATAGGCGTCGAACACGAGCTGTCGATTCGGCCCCAACGTGGCACGGTATTCGCCTAGCGAAGCGAGCACGCGCTTCGCGGTGGCCGCGTCCACGCGACAGAGCAGCGGAGGCTTCTGCGCGAAGCGGCGGCGCCCGCCCCGAAGCTCCACAGTGAGCTTTTTCAACGAGAGAAGCGGGCCTGCGCGCTCGGCTTTGCGAAGCACCTCGTGGACGGGGCCATTATCGAGATGCCGATGAACCTGGTAGCGCGCAAGCTCGACCGCGGGCATCGATGCGAACAAGGCCATCGCGCGCCGGTACGAAGCAACGAGCGCCATGACCGCGTCGCGGCAGGCGCGGTCCGAGCCCTGCGCTTCACGACCGGCCAGCACAAAGCTAGCCGCCAAGCGCTTCAAGTCCCACTCCCACGGCGCGCGGAACGTCTCGTCGAAGTCATTGATGTCGAAGACGATGCGGCCGTCGGGAGACGCGTAGGCTCCGAGGTTTCGCACGTGCGCGTCCCCGCAAATCTGCACGTGGTAGCCCGTGTGCGGCAGGGTCGCGAGGTCGGCGGCCATGATCGGGGCGGCACCGCGGTAGAAGGCGAACGGCGAGAGCGACATCCGGCCATACTTGAGCGGCAAGAGGTCGGCGACGCGCCCTTCGTCGGCGGCCCTCAGCAGGTCGAGAGTGCTGCTGCAACGGCGTTTTGGCGGGCTCCACGCGTTTTGGTCGACGCGCCGCACGACCCTCCGCAAGCCTCTCCCATAGGCGAGGCGTTTCGCAAGAAGGGCAAACCTGGAAGGCGCCATGGCGGTCAACACACCGTGCAGCTTACCCGTTCGGCAGGCCGAAGAACGTCGAGGACGGCCGTGCTGCCGCCATTGCATGCGGCGCGCATGCACCCCGTGGCGGCGCGGGGAACAAAAGCGGATTGAGCTAAGTCGCGCGCGTGGAATTACGCCGCGGTGTGGTGCTCCTCCTGACGTTGGCTCGGTGGCGCAATGCTCGCCGGCGGAGGCCGGCCGCGGTGAACGAGGATCAGGATAGGCCCTTGAACGAGGCGCGCGATGATGGCGAGCAGAACCGCGCCGCCGATCACCACCACCGCCAGGGGTTTCTGGGTCTCAGAGCCGATGCCGTGCGACAGCGCCGCTGGCAAGAGACCCATGATCGCGACCAGCGTGGTCATGAGCACGGGCCGCAACCGCGTCGTGCTGGCCTCGAGCGCGGCCTCCTCGACATCCTTGCCCTCGCGCCGGAGGTGCTGAAAGTAGCTCACGACGAGGAGCGCATCCTGTATGGCGATGCCCAGCACCGAGATGAACCCCATCGCCGCGGACACCGAGAAGTGCAAGCGAGCCACGCAGAGTGCGATGAGCCCTCCCGCACACGCCACCGGCAGGTTGGCCAGCACGATCAGCGTATCGCGGATGTTGCGCACCGAGGTGTAGACGAGAAAAGCGATCAGCAGGAGCGTCGCCGGCACGATGAGCGCGAGGCGGCCCTGAGCCTCCTTCAGCTCGTTGATCTCGCCTCCCCACGCGAGGTGCATGCCATCCGCGAGCGGCGCGGCGCGCGTGGTCTTCTCCTGGGCCTCGCTTACGGTACTCTCGAGATCGCGCCCGCGGACGGAGAACTTGATGGGCGTGTAGCGAGTGCCGTCCTCGCGAAAAACCACCGCCGGGCTGTCCTCCATCTTCACCTCTGCAATCTGGCCAAGCGGTACAGGAGTGCCGTCGGCGCCGAAGATCATCAGCTCCTTGATGGCCTCCACGCTCTCGCGGTAGGGCGCGAGCCAGCGCACCGTGAGGTCGAAGCGGCGGTCGCCCTCGAGCACTTGCGTGACAGCCTTGCCGCCGATTGCTGCCTGAATGATGGTTTCGACGTTGCCGGTGTTTAGCCCGTAGCGCGAGCACGCCTGGCGGTCGGGCACGATACGGATGCTCGGCTGCCCGCTCGATCGGATCAGACCAAGATCCTGAACGCCCTTCACGGCGCTCACGGTGTTTAGGATCTTCTCGGCGGTCTTCTCGTTTGCCGCCACGCTTGGGCCGAAGACCTTGATGGAGTTCTCGCCCTTCACACCGCTCATTGCCTCCTCGACGTTGTCGGAGATCATCTGGGAGAAGTTGAACACGGCGCCCGGAAACGCCTCGGCGAGCTCCTTCGAGAGCTGCTCGGTGAGCTGCTCCTTGGTTAGGCCCTTCTCCCACTTGTCGAAAGGCATGAGCGGCGCAAAGAGCTCGATGTTATGAAAACCAGCGACGTCTGTGCCGTCGTCCGGACGACCGAGCTGCGAGATGACGGTCAGCACCGCCTTGTGCGCTCGGTTACTGTCGTCGCAGGTCCCCTCCGGAGGACAACCACGCAGGATGGCGCGCATGCGCCCGACGTACTTGCCCGACGCTTCGAGCGAGACGGAGGTTGGCAGGGTCGCGCGGATCCAGAGATTGCCCTCCTCGAGCTTCGGCATGAACTCGCCCCCCAACGTACGGAAGAGCCCGAGCCCCACGACGACTGGGACTGCGCCACACGCCAGCGCGAGCCAGGGGCGGCGCATGCCAAAGCGAAAGCACGGCGCGTAAGCGGCCTTGAGGGCCCGCGTCGCTAGGCTGTCCTTGTCCTCGGCCTTCGCTGGGATCAGCTTCGAGGCCAGCGCCGGCGTCAGCGTCATCGCGAGCAAGATCGCGCCGCCAATGGCGAACGCGTAGGTGTGTGCCATCGGCGAGAAAATCACTCCCGAAACGCCGGTCATCGTGAAGAGCGGCAGGAACGCGACCCCGATGATGAGCGTAGAAAACATCATCGGCCGCGAGACTACGCTCGCCCCGGCGAGAACACGCTCCTGGATCGAGCCCTTCCCGTGACTGCCTAGGAAGTGGAAGATGCTCTCCATCATGATGACGGTCGAATCGACGACGATTCCGAAGTCGACCGCGCCCAGCGAGATCAGGTTCGCAGGCGTTTTCGTGGCTACCATCCCGCAGAAAGCAGCGAGCAGCGCGAGCGGGATGTTCAGGGCAGTGATGAAAGCGGCGCGCGCGTGCCCGAGGAAGAGCAAGAGGATGACCGTCACGAGCACCATGCCCACGAGGAGATTCTCGAGCACCGTGTGGGTGGTGATCTCGACCAAGGCGCCGCGATCGTAGTAGGGAACTAGCTGCATCCCGGCGGGTAGGAGGTTGTTGGCGCGGATGTACTCGATGCGCTCGTGAATGCCCTTCAGCGTGGACGGCGTCTCGCCGCCGTAACGCATCAGGACGGTACCTTGTACGATGTCTTCGTCGGCGTCGTGCCCGACGATCCCGAGCCGCGGCGAGGCGCCGATGTCCACCGTCGCGATGTCGCGCACGCGAATGGGAGTGCCCGTGCGGGTTGCGACGACGATTGCCTCAATATCGTGGACGTCCCGGATCAGGCCGACGCCCCGGATCGTGAAGGCCTGCTCGCCGAGCGTCAGGCGCTGGCCACCGACATTTTGGTTCGAGTTCGAGATCGCGGTGATCAGCTGGTCGAGGTTGATCCCGTAGCCCTTGAGCCGAAATGGATCGACGTTCACATGGTACTGCTTCGTCTGGCCGCCGAAACTCACCACGTCGATGACGCCCGGAACCTGCTTGAACTCGCGCTCGAGGATCCAGTCCTCGGCGGTCTTCAGCTCGCGAAGGTTGTACCCGCCACCCTTCAGCTCGTAGCGGAAAACCTCCCCGATGGCGTTCCACGGGCTGATCTGGGCCTGCACGCCGTCCGGCAGGTTGATCATGGTCAGGCGATTGAGGACCTCTTGCCGCGCCGCCTCGTAGGTCGTGCCCCAGCGGAAGTAGCACTTCACGTCGGCGAGGCCGAACAGCGACTGGGATCGCCGGTGCTCAAGACCCGGCATTCCGGCGAGGCCGATCTCGAGGGGCACCGTGACGTAGCGTTCGACGTCCTCGGCGCTCATACCCTCGGGCTGCGCGATAATCTCGACGAGCGGCGGCACGGGGTTCGGGTAAGCCTCGATGTCGAGCTCGCGGTACGCGTTCAGCCCCGCCGCAAGGAGCGCGAGGGCGAGGACGAAGACAATCCCCGGCGCGCGAAGGGCCGCGGCGACGATGCGCTCGATCACTTGCCGTCACTCCCCGTGAGCAGGATTCCGCCCTCGGTGACGATGCGCGAACCCTTGGTGAGGCCCTTGTCGGGGCCGTGCAAGACTGACACCCACTGGCCGCCCTCAGACTCGTCGACGGCGACGGCGACCTTGACGAAGACATGGCGACCGTCGCTCGATTTTTCCTTCTCGGCGAAGACGGCCATCTGCTCGCCAAGTCGTACGATCGCGCTCCGCCGCACGGCGACCGCGCGGTGCTCGTCCACCGAGATGAGGAGCGTCGCGTACATCTCCGGCTTCAATGTGCGGTCAGGGTTATCAATCACGCAGCGCACCTTCGTGGTGCGGGTCAACGGGTCAAGGGTGCCGGCCACCCATTCGATGGTGGCGGGGATGACGCGGTTCGGAGCGGCGAACAGCTTGATGTTTACCTTCGATCCGACCTTCACACGGCCCGTGTCCATCTCGTAGACGTCGGCGATCACCCAAACCCTGTCGAGCTCCCCTACCGTGAAGAGCTCGACCGCCGTACCGCCGCCGTACTGCCCCTGCACCTCGATGCCGGGGCTGACGTTGCGAGAGATCACCTCGCCTTCGATTTCGGAGCGGATCGCGAACGCCTGCGTGACATTTTCGACTCCACCGCGGAAGAGGCGGACCTTCTGCATGGCACGCTCGACCTCGGCCTTCGCCTTGCGGAACGCGTCCTCGGACTGCTCGTAGTCGCGCTGCGATGTGGCGTGCGCCGCGAGGAGCTCCCTCTGGCGCTGGAGATCGTGCTCGGCTGCGATGCGGTCGGCCTCGGCCTTATGGAGATCGGAGGAGGCAATGCCGACGTCCGGCGACTCGAGGATTGCAAGGACCTCACCCTTCTTAACGCGCTGCCCGGGCTTCGCGTCGATGCGGGTGATCCGGCCGGAGACCGGCGAAAATACGTGCGAGACGCGCACGTCGTCGAATGTGACTTTCCCACTCGTGACGACGACGTCGTCGACGTCCTGCTCGTCGAGCGGCTCGATCTTGATCTTCGCCTCGAGCATCTGAGCGTCACTCAGCCAGATCTGGCCGGGTGGAATGGCAACCGTGCTCTCCGCTGCGTTCGACCGCGAGCAGCCCGCGACCGAGAGGCAGGCAGCGGTGATCAGGAAGAAATTAGTCCGTATCGTCAAAATGCCACTCCAAGGGCCAGCAGAAGTCGTGGACGAACGCCCGGGTTCGCGTAGACAGAGGCAGGAAGTTCTTGCTGAGAAAACGTCTTATTTGGGCGGTTGTATTGCACGCCGCCCCCAAGCCCAACCACCCAGCGGTCTCCGACCAGCGCCTGGTAGCCCACATCGATTGCGACGCCGTAGTTCTCGAACTTCGTGGTCGCGCCGTTTGCCGGGACCGCATCGAAGCCGCCGAGGAGGAGTGAAGGCCCGACGTAGATGCCGCGTGGGCCGTCGTGCCCGGTGTAGTAGCGGTAGCCGAGTTCGCCGCCGATGCCGCGGAATCGGTTTGAAAACGAGTCCTCATTGGTCAGCGTATTCGCCCAATAGAGGGTGAGCTCGGCGACGTGATGGCTCTTGAGGAGGAGCTCCGCGTTCGCACCGTAGCGGCTCGCTTGCAGGGTGAACGGGTTGTAAGAGAGCGTCAGCCAACGGCGCTCGCCGCGTGGCTCGCGGAACGTCGATTCTTCGACTTTCCCCTCCGTTGGAGCCGGCGTATTCGCCGGCGCGCGCGCAGGCTGGGCGTTCGTCGACGACTCCGGCGCAAGGAGCGCGATGAAGATTGCGAGACCGAGCGCCCATCGGCATATCTTCACGTTGACCTCCAGCGGAGCCCGCGACGTCGCGTGGCGCGCGCCGTGATGACGCACGCGAGGACAAGGACGGCGTCGCCGAGCCGATTTGAGCGGGAGTCGCGTCGCGTGCCGACCCACGAGCGGGTCACGGTGCAGCCCAGGTTGTCAGGCGTCGTCGTCGGCTGGACCCCCTTAGGTGCCTCTCCGTCCGGGTTCCCTCCATCATCGCTGACGTCGGAATTGAGGCTCGTGTCCGAGCACCCGATGGCGAGCGCCGATCCGGTACCCAGGAGCAGCGCGAGCAGGATCACCTTAAGTCTCATCGAAGCTCCGTCCCGGTGGCTTGTTCGAGCTGGTAGATCGCGGTCCAGTACGCAGCGAGATCCTGGAAGTATTCGACGTTGGTCGCGATGTACGTGCGCTCGGCATCGAGGAAGTCCATCAGCGGCACGGTCCCCGCGCGGTGCTGGATCTCGACGATGTCGCGCGCGGTCTTCGCGCGCGCGAGCAAGCTATTCTCCATGCGTTCCACGAGCGTCCGCGAGGCAAGGTACGCCGCGTACGCCGTACCGACGTCCGATACGACTTGCGCCTCGGTCTTCGCCTGGCCGAGGGCTTGCGTGGCGGCATCCGCGTGCGCCAGTCGAATCTCGCCTTGCTGCTGATAGAAGACGGGGAGCGTGACGCTCAAACCAACCACCAGGTTCATCGGCTGGCCGACATTCTGGCCCTGGCCCATTTGCGAGTACTGTGCCTGGAGCGCTACGTCCGGAAATCGCTGTCGCTCAGCAAGCCGCAGGCTCGCGTCCGCGCGCTTACGCTCGTAGGCGAACTGCTGGAGGTCGGGCCGGGCCGCGAGCGACCTTTCGATCAACCCCTCCTCGCTCGCCGCCGCCAGCGAGGCCGGAATGCGAAACTTCAGAACGTCAGGATCCACGTCGAAGTCCGGGACCCCGCCGCGCACCCCCAGAAGAAACGCGAGCCCGATCCGCGCCTGCCGCAGCCCGAGTTTCGCGGAGTCGAGCGCCTGGTCGGCCTCGAGCTTCTGGACCTCGACGCGGGCGAGCGCCCCCTCGTCGATGACGCCCGGGTAGCGACGCCTGTTCAGCTCGACGAGCAAAACAAGCGTCCGATTGACCTCCGTCGCGAAGTCGAGCGACCGCTTGGCGAGCGCCATCTGCACGTATTGCTGCTTGACCTGCGACGCGAGGCTCCTGAGCGCGTCGGCGCGCGCAAGTTTCGCCGATGCGAGCGCGGCCCGTGCGGCCTCCGCGCGGAGACCTCGCTTGCCGGCCAGGAAGTCCACAAGCGCTCCGTTGTCCGAGAACCCCCATTGTACCGCGTATGCCTGGCAACCAGAGCACCCAGGCGCGCGGGCGTTGTAGTTGAACGCTGGCCCCGCCGCGACGCTCACGTTCGGGTTTGCGATGGCGTTGGCGACGAGAACGTCGCCCTCGACCGACACGATCTGAGCGCCGGCGATGAGCAGATCAAGCCCCTTGGTGCGAAGAAGGTGCACTGACTCCTCGAGCGTGAGCAAGGCCGGTAGCTCAATGGCACGTGGAACGGCCGGGCTAGCCGGCAGATCCTCGGCAAGCGCTGGCGAGGAGCCCATCACAATGCCGGCCCAAAGAAGCCCGATGAGCCAGACTAGAGCGGACGAAGCGCGCCCTCCGCGCGCCCGCGTAGGGCGCGTTCCTTTCACGGCGTCACGTCCGTTCCGATGGCCTGCTCCACCGCGAAGACCGAGCCCCAGTAGGCCTCGAGATCATCGTAATACTCGATGCGAGACGCGATGTAGGTCCGCTGCGCGTCGAGGTAGTCCATGAGTGGCGCCTTGCCCGACCTGAACTGCACGGCGAGGATGTCGCGGGCCGTCGCCACGCGCGGAAGGAGCTCCTTCTCCATGCGCTCTACGAGGAGTCGCGTCATCTGGAAGGTTGCGAGCGCGCCTGCGACGTCGGCCGCGATGAGTGCCTCCCTCTTGGCATGGCTCAGCGAAAGCGCGTCGACTTGCGCTCCCGCACGCCGGATCTCGCCTTGCTGCTGATAGAAGATCGGCAAGTTTGCGCCTGCGCCCAGGACCAGCGTGGTGGGGCTCGCGGCCTGCTCGCCGAAGCCGGTCCCGTTTACCTGCATCGATAGTGTGACGTCGGGAAATCGCTGGCGTTCGGCGAGCTCCCTATTGCGCAAGGCACCGTGGAGCGCATGCACCGCGGCCGACATGTCGGGGCGGCGGAGGAGCGCGTCACGCAGGAAACTCGCCTCGTCGATCGTCGTGAGCATCCTCGGCACGCGGAAGTCTAGCCAGCTGCGATCGACGGTGAAATCCGGCACCCGCGAGCGTGCCCCGAGGAGCAACGCGAGATTGGTGCGGTTGGTGCGCAGCTTCTGCAAGGCGATCGCGACCTGCTGGTCTCCTTCGAGCTTCTGCGTCTCGACGCGCGCCAGCTCGGCCTCGCTGATCACGCTCGGATAGCGGCGCTGCGTGAGCTCCAACGTGTCGTCGAGGCTTTTCTGCGTTTCTCTAGCGAAGAGGAGCCCTTGGTTCGCGAGAGCCACCTCAACGTAGGCGGTCTTAACCTGTCCAACGAGGAGCCGTTCGACGTCCGCCCGGTGCGCTCTCGCCGCGGCGAGGATCGAGAGTGCTTGTCGCACTCGCAGACCGCGCTTTCCCGCCAGTGCATCGAGCGCCGCGCCGTTGTCGGAGATGCCGTAGCTGCGCGAGATTCGCGAGCACCCTGAGCACGGTGGAGTTGTGTTCTGGTTGAAGGTTGGCCCTGCGAGCACCGATAACGTCGGGTTCTTCCGCTGGTCGGCGGTCGTTGCTGCGCTGGTGGCGGACTGGATCGCCTGGTCGGCAAGCAGCAGATCCACGCCGCGCGTGCGGAAAAGGCGGAGCGCTTCGTCCAGCGTAAGATAGTCGGGAATCGCAGGGACCTGCAGCGCCTCCTGCGCTTCTGCGGAAAGAGCGTGGCTCAATATCGCAAGGCAGAGCGCAGCGGCTCCAACATAGAGCCGGCGGGGTAACGCCATCGGAACAGTCACTTCGGTAACACCATATCGTTTTGGACGCCCAGCTTGCATTAAGTGGGCGTAAGACAACTTTCTGGTGGAGGCGAACGACCCGTCATGGTGCGAGCGTTGGTGATCGACAGTGACGCGAGAGCCTCGCGTTTTATCGTCCGCCTGCTTGGCGAGCAGGGGTACTCGGTCGTCGCGTGCGCGAACGGTACGCATGGGCTAGCTCAGGCGTTCTCCTCCACGTTCGACCTCATCGTGCTCGATCGCACGCTTCCAGATCTTGATGGCCTGTCGGTTTGCCGCCTTCTTCGAGAGCGGGGCATTGTCAATCCTGTCCTCATGCTGACCGAACGGAGTACCGTCGAGGACCGGGTACGAGCCCTCGAGAGCGGGGTCGATGCCTTCGTCGCGAAGCCCTTCGAGGTGGAAGAGGTCGTGGCCCGGGTCCGCGCGCTCATTCGGCGAGCGACCGGTTTCGCAAGACTGACTGTCGGTCCTCTCGTACTGGACGGCACAGTGCGCGCCGCAAGTCTCGACGGAGCGCCGTTGCCGCTCACGTCGCGTGAGTTCGCGCTGCTTCTCGAGTTTGTCCACCATGCCGAAAGGGTCTTGACTCGAACCACGCTCCTCGCGCGCGTGTGGGGCACGACTGCCGACTCATGCTCGAGGGTCCTCGATGTGCACATCAGTCGGCTGAGGCAGAAATTCGGTAACCGCGCGTGGATGATTGAGACGGTCCGTGGCGCGGGCTACCGCCTGACAGCAACTCGCTCGCCCTGATGAAGCGCCTTTTTAAGCCCGGGCTCGGCATGAGGCAGGGGTGCGACAGCGCTGGCCGAGGCGACGCGGTCACACCGTTCGCAGGAGGATCGCAGCCGCGGTTGGCTAAGCCATCACCCGCACAGGTGTACAATCGCGCGGATGCGGAGTAGCGCTTCGCGCGCCGCATCGTGCTTCGTGGGGACAGCGGCCTCCCAGAAGGTGAGAGAGGTCCTATCGGACATGCGCGACGGCGACGCTGCTCTCCTTTGTGCGCGAGGGCAGGCGGGTTGGGAGCGGGGCCCAGCCGGCGTCCAGGTGGACGGGGGGGCGTCCAGGGTAGACGCTCTGTGAGGGCCGAAATACCAAGCCTTTTCGGCTCCGGGGGGTGGCCCAAACGCTGCATCCTCTCGAGGCGAACCCTCTCCTCCGAAAGGCCTCCTCCATGAGCCGCAGAATTGGCGCCGCCGTTGCTTTCGCCTTCCTCCTCGTTCCTTCTCTTGCACTTGCCGACGACGTTAGGTCGGACAAGGACGACATCGCCAAGGATCACACCGCCATCGCCAAGGACATCAAGGACCTCAAGCAAGACCGAGGCGACGTGAAGCGCGACGTTGCCGACGTGCGCAAGGACGCGGCCGATCTGAAGAAGGACGTGGCGAACGTTAAGACGGACCGCGCCGACGTGAACGCCGACAAGGCCGACATCGCTAAGGACCGCGGACAGCTCGCGAAGGACAAGGCGGCCGGCGACGCCGCCGCGGTCGCGAAGGACAAGGCCGACCTCACGCGCGACCGCGCCAACCTCCACAAGGACGCGAAAGATCTGCACGCCGACCGCAAAGACGTCCACGACGACAAGAAGGAACTCCGCGCCGACCGCCGCGACGTCCGCCACGACCACCGCGAGATCCACCACGAGCGCCGCGACCTCCGCGCCGACCGCCGCGACGTGCACCACGACAAACACTGATCGAAACCGCAAGGACCGGCGCTGGTCGAGAGGAGCCCCCGAGTGAAACCCGAGGAAGGAAACCGGATGTCGCGCGTCGTCATTGCGGCGATGTGCAATCTGACCTTCCTCGCCTTTCCGGCGAGCGCATGGGCCGAGGAGACCCCGGCTGGCGAGGCCCCCGCGAGCGCAGTGGCGACTCCCGCGTCTGTGGTCACGGGCGAGCTCGGCGGCGGGCAGACGAAGCCCTCCCCTTCCTCAGGAACGAGCCGCTTCTTCTACCAGCGCGTCGCAGGTCGATGGTCTCCGACGCGGAAGTTTGAGCTCGCAGCGACGTTCCGCGCGACCGAGGATCTGGCGCGCTCCCCCGACGCCGGCTCGATCTATCGGACCACCGGCGATGTGGTGCTCTACGGCGGCTTCAGCGGGTCCTGCGACCTGAGCGACCACTTCACGCTCACGCTCGGGGTCAACGGATCACCGATCTCGCAGCGTGAGACCGGTACGTCGATCCAGACTGCACGGCCGAACGGCACCGCCTCGAATGTCGACGCGGCGGTGCGCTCCAAGAGCAACAGCGTCGGTGGGCTATTCGAGGTCGGCTACGACAGCGCCAGCGACGACGGGGAGCATGCAGTGGACGTCGCGATCGATGTGTCGGCCGCCGCCACACGCTTCGGCACCGAACAGAGCGTGATCGCCCCTGACGCTGCGGCGCGGCGGACCGCGCCCAGCAGCGCCGCGCTCACGCAGGTACGGCTCGGTACGATGGCTACCGTCACCATCCTCGCGAACACCGACCTCTCGCTAGACGCGGCGTACTTCGTCTACGACCAGGGGAACCCGGGCGACGTCGGCCTGTTCACGGCCGCGGCGGCCAACGGACAGACGACCAGCTTCGGGGCCGGTCTGCCGATGCTGCCGGCCCGTTTCACTCTGCGTCCCGAGATTGGCGAGCGCGTCGGCCGCGTCTCCCTCAGCGCCTTTTACCAGTACTCAAGCCTGGCCGTGGACCAGGCTACCGGGCACTCGGTCGGCGGTCGCGTCCAGATCTCGGTGAGCAGCGTGAAGCTGTTTGTGGGTGGCAGCTACCGGTCCGACGTGTTTTCCGACGCGACGACGGCGACCTGGACGGCCGGCGCGGGTGCCTCCATCCGCCTGTGAGCCAAGGACGCGCTGCGACCGCGATCGTCCGCGTCATCGGGCGCGCGCGTTGCCTCTAGGCGCGGTCCGGACGCGCCCGCCTTGCTTCGTGCTCTGTTCGCGGACGTCCGGACGTCCCGCTTCCGATAAGCGGGTTCTTATCGGACACGAACCCGCGCGGCGCGGGGCATCGTGACCGGCCCACGCAGGCTGCGTCACGTGCTTGTCCGCCAGGCGCCGTCGTGCCCATCCTGCGCGCCGCCCGATGCCCACCAGCCCCCACGACGCTCTGTTCAAGGAAACCTTCGGCCAAGCCGACATCGCGCGGAGCGAGCTCGAGCTCGTCCTGCCGGCCGAGGTGCAGGCGCACTTCGATTTCGCAACGCTCGCGCTGCGGCCGGGCTCGTTTGTCGACGAGGAGCTCCAGCAGGTACACAGCGACTTGCTCTACGCCGTCGCCACAAAGGATGGCGGCGAGGGCCTCGTTTACGTCCTGTTCGAGCACCAGTCGTCGCAGGACCCTACAATGGCGTTCCGCCTCCTCCGGTACATGGTGCGCGTCTGGGAACGGTGGCTGCGCGATCATCCGGAGGCGAAGACGTTGCCGATCGTGCTTCCGGTGCTTCTCCACCACGGCGATGGCCGCTGGAGGACCGCCCCCGACTTCGCCTCGATGCTCGACGCCGGGCCGGAG
>Ga0123336_10003252_pt1 | contig 13699 bp, 13 predicted proteins | sample SSSSmetaG_FD_96466 | JGI IMG/M metagenome (GOLD analysis project Ga0123336, IMG submission 96466) | Glacier valley bacterial and archeal communities from Borup Fiord, Nunavut, Canada, to study Microbial Dark Matter (Phase II) - ​SSSS metaG | ecosystem: Environmental > Aquatic > Freshwater > Ice... | reverse complement strand
TTCCAAGCGGTGAATCACGATGACGGGAATCACGGGGCCGTGCGAGGCGAGTTGAATCAAGTTCATAGAAGTTCCAAACGGATTGACAGCAGTGGAAATTGAAACGTGGCCGGCAGGCTGAGCCCTGCGCATCGCCACACCGGCAAGCTCGACGTTCAGCGTTTCACAGCCAGGTGATGGCGCCTTCTTCGGCTGTCAACACATGGCGCCGCATGCCACCAAACAATTCGCGTCCCAGGCCGTGGGCGTTGGTGTCGAGCTGTTCTTCGGTCATCGGGATTTGCGAGCGCTGAGCCCACACGGCCACATCGACCAAGGCGTCCAGGGTGCCCGCCACCGCGTCCAGGCGAATCACATCGCCAGTGCGCACTTTGCCCAAAGGGCCGTCCGCCAGCACTTCGGGGCTCACGTGGATGGCGGCGGGCACTTTGCCCGAGGCACCACTCATTCGTCCGTCAGTCACCAGGGCCACCTTGTAGCCCTTGCCTTGCAACACCGCCAGCGGCGGTGTGAGCTTGTGGAGTTCGGGCATGCCGCAGGCACGCGGGCCTTGGTGCACCACCACCGCAATGAAGTCGCGCTCCAACTCGCCGGCTTTGAAGGCCGCGAGCAAAGCTTCTTGCGTGTGAAACACGATGGCCGGGGCTTCAACGACGTGGCAGTCGTCGGGCACGGCCGACACCTTGATCACGCTGCGACCCAAGTTGCCGGTGAGCAGGCTCAAACCGCCGTGGTCGCTGAACGGCGCTGCGGCAGTGCGCACGATGGCGTCGTCGCCGCTTTGTGCGGGCAAGGTTTTCCAAATTAATTGATCACCTGCGCGCTGCGGCACGCCGCCGTAGGCACGGATGCCATCGGCACTCACCGTCATCACATCGCCGTGCATGCAGCCGCTGTCTATCAACTCGCGAATTACAAAACCCGGGCCGCCAGCGTCTTGAAACTGGTTCACATCGGCACTGCCGTTCGGGTACACGCGCGCCAGCAAAGGCGTTGCGTGCGAGAGGTCAGAAAAATCAGTCCAGTCGATGCTGATGCCTGCCGCACGCGCCACTGCCACCCAATGAATCAGGTGATTGGTGGAGCCGCCGGTGGCCAGCAGCGCCACCATCGCATTCACGATGACACGCTCGTCAACCAAACGGCCTATCGGTGTGAATCGACCCTTCTGCGTGATGCCCAAAACATGGCGCACCGCTTCTCGCGTCAGCGCTTCGCGCAACTCGGCATGCGGGTGCACGAAAGCCGCTCCGGGCACGTGCAGGCCCATGGCCTCCAGCAGCATTTGATTGCTGTTGGCTGTACCGTAAAAGGTGCAGGTGCCGGCGCCGTGATAGGCGGCCGATTCGGCTTGCAGCAACTCTTCCCGGCCCACCAAACCCTGCGCAAACTGCTCGCGCACCTTGGCTTTGGCGTTGTTCGACAGACCGGTGCTCATGGGCCCGGCCGGCACAAACACGCAGGGCAAATGGCCAAAGTGCAGAGCACCGATCAGCAAGCCAGGCACGATCTTGTCGCACACGCCCAGCAACAAGGCGGCGTCGAAAACATCGTGGGTCAGCGCCACGGCGGTGCTCATGGCGATGGTGTCGCGCGAGAACAAACTCAGCTCCATGCCAGGCAAGCCTTGGGTCACGCCGTCGCACATGGCGGGCACGCCACCGGCCACCTGAACTGTGGCACCGAGCTTGCGCGCCTCATCGCGAATGATGTTCGGGAAAGATTCGTAGGGCTGGTGCGCTGACAACATGTCGTTGTAAGCCGTGACCACGCCGATGTGCGGCGCACGCTCGGCCACCACGCGGAATTTGTCGTTGGCAGGCAGCGCCGCGAAAGCATGCGCCACGTTGGCGCAACCCATGCGATCGGTGCCACGCGGGCGGTTGACGGCTGCGTCAACGCGCTTCAAATACGCGCCGCGATTCACCGCACTGCGCTCGGTGATGCGTTGCGTGACTTCGAGTACGGCTGTTTTCATGCATGGCCTTTCTGGGCCTGTAACTCTGAACTCGATTATTTAGTAACTAAGTTACAGCGTCAACCCGCTCGAAATTTCCACGCGCCAGCCACTTGCCACCCGAGTCGGCGGTGCCGATCATTGCAAGCGAATTTCCACTCGGCGCGCTTCTTTCGGGTCGGTGTTGTCCGTCGTTTCAACCGGCTTGCTCATTTGCAAGCGCTGCGGTGCCACGCCGTCGGCTTCCAATGCATGACGCACATTGGCAGCGCGGCGCTGGGCGAGTTCGGCGTTCTGTGCGGCGGAGCCCGTGGCGTCGTGGAAGCCCGAAATCAACACCGAGGTGCCTACGTTGGCACGCGCCAAGTCCGCCACGCGGGCGAGCTTCTCGCTGGCATCGACCGGCAGGTCGGGCGAGCCGCTTGCAAAGTACAAGGTCTCGGTGCCAGTGGTTTGAACGGGTGCAGCCGCTGACACTGTTGCCATCGTGGGCCTTGCAGCTGATGTTGACTTGTTCGAGACCGCCACCGCGATGACGCCCGCGATGACCGCCGCTGCCACGCCGGATGCCAAAAACATCGCCAGCGGCACCGTATCGTCGTTATCTGTGCTCATTTTTGCTCCGTGATTGCACGGTTTCATTCTAAAGTCTGGGCATGAAATCAAGCGTTGGCCCAGCCCGTGCGACCCATGTTCTCAATCTGCAAGAGCGCAGTGCCGCTGACTTGCTGCGCCAGGCGCACAAGCACTGGGGCGGCAAGGAAGACTTGTGGGTGTTCGGCTATGCGTCGCTCATTTGGCGACCCGAGTTCCAGGCCGACGAGCAGCGCGAAGCCCGGGTTCACGGATGGCACCGTGCCCTCAAGATGCAAAGCCGCGCGCATCGCGGAACACCGGACGTGCCTGGTTTGGTGTGTGCCTTGATGGCAGGAGGTTGCTGCCGCGGCATGGTCTACCGGATTCACAAGGATCGCGCCGCTGAGGAATTGACGCGCCTTTGGGAACGTGAAATGCCCAACTCGGTGTATGACCCCAAGTGGCTTCCCTGCCAAACACCACAGGGCAAGGTCAAGGCGCTGGCGTTCACCTTGAGCCGACGCAGCCCTCAGTTTGTCGGTCAACTGCCCGACCACGCATTGCTGTCGATCTTGCAAACGGCCAAAGGCGGCTTTGGAACCTCGATGGACTATTTGCTGGAAACCGCGAACTCATTGCGCAACTGTGGAATCCGCGACCGCGAAATTGAGCGTTTGGTGGCCTTGGTGCGCAGCGACTCCGTGTGCAACTGAGCGGCTACAGTCCCGGGCGCGTCGGCCTGGTTCGGGCCGTCAGTTGAAGCCGGCGTCAGCCACGAAGTTGAAAGTGCAGTGAATGATGGAAAAGATGATCAAACGGACGATTGATTCGACTGAAAAGTTGTTCTTGATCTTGATTGCCGGCTTCACGGTGGTGGCAATGGTTCAAGAAATTTTGTTGCTTGTCGAGAACAGGAAAGTCGCACTCCAAGACTTGCTGCTCATGTTCATTTATGCCGAGGTGCTCGGCATGTTGAGTGCGTTTTACAGCAAGATGCGCAACCTCATCACCTTGCCGCTGTTCATCGCCATGACCGCGTTGAGTCGGCTGATTATTTTGCAAGGCAAAGAAACCAATCCCATGGTGTTGCTGTTCGAGAGCGGCGCGATCTTGCTGATTGCCGTGGCCTGCTTCGTGATCAGCAGGATGCGCGAACCGGAATAAGCGGATGGCAGGTTGCGTTTTAGATGGGATTTTCTCGAGCGCAGCAGCGTAGAAAAATGGCGCTCAGACGCCGCGCGGTTGCTAATTTTGCGTGTGCCGCGGCAACCGCGTCAGCCATCTCGTCTCAAGGCGTTCGCATTGCAATCGCGGCATGGCTTTGACGTGCATGTTCCAGGTCAACCGGCGTGTCGACATCCATCAAAACCCCTTCGTCCTGCACATCCACAGCGTGCGCCGGATAGCGGGCGACCAGGCGGCGCGCGCCTTCGTCACCTTGCAGGTTGACGAGCTCGGAGTAGAGCTCGGCACTGAAACCCACAGGGTGACCACGACGGCCCAAATGCTGCGCATAGACGACGGCGTGGTGCTCGAGTTGCGCGGCCACGGCTTGCAAGGTGTGGGGTTGCACCATGGGCATGTCGCCCGGCAAGATCAACCAGCCTGAGGCTTGCGGGCGTGCCAACACGCCTTGGGCAATCGAGTAGCCCATTCCTAAACGGGCTTCCCCCGCGCTGGCGGTTGTCTGTGGCTTGGATGGTGGTGCGCCGCCGCCCGCTTCGGCGATCACCACGACGTCTGTGGCGGCCACCGTGAGTTCTGCCAAGGCCACCAGCGCGGCGGTGGTCACCACCACGACTGAAAGCTGACTGAGGAGTGCGTGGGCCAAGGTGGTTCCCAGCACGGTCGAAGTGCCTAATTTCTGGCTCAACTTGTGGCCACCTTGGCCAAAGCGCGAACCTTGGCCCGCGGCCAATACCACCAGCACCACTCTGGATTTCATGTTCTTTCCTTTGGACGCTTGGGCGTCTCAAAGCGCCATCGTCGGTGGAATCGGTGGATCGAAACCCCTTGGCGCTGCCATGGCATGAGCATGAAAGACGCACGCGCATCGCGCCAGAGGGGCTTTACGTAAGGCCTTCCCCGTAAGCCGTTTTGCTGGCTCGGCGGGTGTGCCACTTTGGCGCGCAGCCTTTGCATGATTCATATACTCGAAGCATGAAAAACATTGCCGATCTGCGTCAGAGCTACGAGCGGGCAGAGCTCGATGAATCGGCCTGCGCAAGCGATCCCTTGCAACAGTTCGACACCTGGTTGAATCAAGCGCTGAGCGCAGAAGTGCCCGAACCCAACGCCATGACTTTGGCCACCGTGGGAACGTCGGGACGCCCTTCAACGCGCATCGTGCTGATCAAAGGATTCGATGCGCGCGGCATCGTTTGGTACACGAACTACGACAGTCGCAAGGGCCAGGAAATCAACTTGCATCCTTGGGCAGCATTGCAGTTTCACTGGGTCGAGTTAGAGCGCGTGGTGCGCATTGAAGGGCGTGTCGAAAGGGTGAGCGCCGAGGAGTCCGACGCTTACTACCAGTCGCGTCCACTCGACTCGCGCTTGGGTGCGTGGGCGTCGCCGCAAAGCGAGGTCATTTCGGGGCGCAGCGTGCTGGTGGTCAATGCGGCCAAGGCCGCGGCTCAGTACCTGCTGGATCCGCCGCGGCCACCGCACTGGGGCGGCTTCCGTCTGCAACCCGACAGCTGGGAGTTTTGGCAAGGCCGCAAATCGCGCTTGCATGACCGCCTGCGTTACCGCTTGACAGACGGCCATTGGATGCGCGAGCGCTTGGCTCCCTGAACCTCAGCGGCCGCCTGTGGTGTGGCCGCGCCGATCAAAACGACACGCGAACCCCCGTTTTGAACGAACGACCCGCCAGCGGCGACAAATCGCGAACCGTGGGAATGGCACCGGCGCTGTAAGCCAAGGTGTTGCCAGCGTTGTTGAGCTTGAAGAACCACACCGCGTTGTAGCTGCCGGTGTTGCCTGAGCTTTGAGCGCTGCCAAAGCCGTTGAACGTGAAGCGGCGCGTCACCGCCACGTTCACCAAGGTGTATCCGGCCGTTGCCACATCAGTCGAAGGCACGCGGTTTTGCGCAGCCGCGTGGTCCAGTTCCACCCGACCCGACCACGGCCCCGTCGCGGCGTCCAGCCCCACATTGAAGCGCACAGGTGCGATCCGCGGCAAGGGTTCAGACGTGTCGGCGTTGAGCGCGCGTGACACATCCAGCTTGCCCGATATGTCGACGTTCACCGTGCCGCTGATCAGCCGCTTTAGCCCCTCAATTTCGAGACCGCTCAAGCGCGCGCGCACGGGCTTGAACACGTATTCGGGATACGCGTTGAAGCCGCCTTGGCCGTCGGGCTCAATGACGTCCTGTCCGGAGGCTTCGAGTGAAATGAAATTGGTAAAGCGCGATGCGTATGCGCCCAGGCGCAAGTGGTCGCGCCCCGATTTCCATTGCAACGCCACATCCAGATTGGTGCCGCGCTCGGGTTTCAGCATGACATCGCCCCGCTCGAAACTGCCGGTGGCCGCGTGCACACCGTTGGCATAAAGCTCGAACGAGGTGGGCGCGCGCTGCGACGTGCTCAGCGTGCCGCTCAGGCTCCACTGAGGGTCGAGCTTGAGCACGTTGGCCAGCGAGGCGCTGCGCAGCGAGAAACTACGCTGCACGGCGTTGCCGAACTTCGGTGCGCTGGGGTCGGCGTCTCCGTCAGAGTCGATCCTCGCGCGCTCAAAGCGCAGCCCGGCACTGAGCGTGCCACCCACCCAAATCATTTCTTCCAACGCAAAAATGCCCTGCCGCTGAGTGCGCGTCGTGGGCACAAAAGCTTCGTCGCCCAGGGCCGAGAACAGTGTGTCTTCCAGTTGTGCACCCAGCACCCCGCGCAAGGGTCCCCACGGCGCGTGCTTTGCCTCGATGCGCAGCTCGGTACCCGACGTTTTGAAAGTGGTGCCGACGACGCCCGCGCTGTCCACTTCCTGGTGTTGATAGCGCGTTTGATTGAACTGCAAACGAACGGAGTTGAAGGCACCGCCAAGGTCTTTGAACTCACTGTCCACTCCAACGTGGTCGCGTTTCATTTTGATGACCACGTCAGGCTCGACCACGGTGCCGTACGTGCTGTCGTAGGTGTCCAGCGACAAGCCGACGCGGCTTTTGCCGAAGAACACCGATGCGCCTATCGCGCCGCCGCGTGTGGTCGCTGCCGAATTGCGCACGCGGGTGGTGCTGGGCAAATTCAGCCCGTCTTGCACCGGCACATAACGAGGCACATCGAGGTCTGAGGTGGACCGCCCGAACACATCGACGTGTCCGACAAATTGGCCGTTGCCTGCTTCGATCAACGCGGCGCCGCCACGCTCGCGATCGGCGCCGCCCAAGCGCAGTTCGGCGGCACCGGACGTGCCTTTCAAAGCTTCTTTGGGAATACGGTTGTCCAGTGCATTCACCACGCCGCCCATGGCACTGCCGCCGTACAACAAGGCACCGGGTCCGCGCAGCACCTCCAGGCGCTCGACGATGAGTGGGTCGATGGGAACGGCGTGGTCGAAGCTGAGGCTGGACGCGTCGAGCGATGCACCGGCGTTGCTCAGGATGCGCACGCGGTCGCCCTCCAAGCCCCGAATCACAGGGCGCGCTGCGTTGGGGCCGAACGAGGTGCTTGAGACGCCAGGCAAGCCGTTCAGTGTTTCGCCCAAAGTGCTGGCGCGTTTCAGCACCAGCTCATCGCCGGTCAACACCGACACCGGCGAGGCGACCTCGGTGCTGCCCAAAGGGTTGCCTGTCACGACGACTTTTTCCAAATTGGCAGGCGCGGTTTGCGCAGAGACGGCAGCGCTGAAGTGACTGGTGAACAGCGTTGCGATGGCCAGCGCGACGGCGCGGCGTGGGTGCTTTTTAAGCCTGATGGAGTTCATGAGTTTTCCTGCGTAAGGCAGCGCGGGCTGGCAAGCCGAACGCGCGACTCGAATGACGTCGCCGCGCGTAACCGGTGCGGTGCGGCGCGGCGGGAAGTTCACCTGCGGGGCGCTCGTGACCAAGTGATCAAGGGCCGACGCAGGCCGACGGGGTCGTCAAACGTCAGCAGGTGGCCCGCGGGCCAGGAATCCAGCGGCTTGCGCGGCCATGCCGGAAGCCCTGTGCGTGGCCTGCGCAACCACAAGGTGTTGCTGTGTCACATCCAGAGAATGAAAGCCGGGTGCCAAATCGGCATGGCTCAGGTGGTCGTACAAGGCGCAACTGCGCTCATCCTGGTGATCGGGCAATAGCGACTTGATCCAGCTGCCAGCGTCGCGATGGACCGAGGCGGCTTCGGTCGACTCACTGCTCTGAACCGCCACCACGTGAGGCGTCATCCCCGCGTGTGCGATTCGGTGCAGAAGCCACAGCGCCTGCGACAGCACGAGACACAGCGCCAGACACAGCACCAAACCCATCGCCAGCGCGGCGACAAGCCCGCGTCGGCGGTTCAGCGTGACAGTGTTCGGCGCAAACAATTCAGTCCGCCCGGTAGCGACTGGCAAAAGTCTTGCGAAATTTTTCCACCTTGGGCGCGGCCACCATGGCGCAGTAGCCTTGGTTCGGGTGATTCACGAAATAGTGCTGGTGATAGTCCTCGGCGCGCGAATAGTTGGCCTCTGCCAGAACTTCGGTCACCACGCGGCCGTTGTGAAGCGCGTTGACTTGCGCCACGACTTCGCGGGCCACGGCCTGTTGCTCGGGGTGGTGGAAGTAAATGCCGGAGCGGTACTGCGTGCCTTTGTCGTTGCCTTGGCGATTCAGCGTGGTCGGGTCGTGGATAACGAAGAAAATTTCCAGCACCTCGCGCAGCGTGATGTCGCTGGGGTCAAAGGTCACCCGAATGACTTCGTTGTGGCCTGTGTCGCCGCCGCAGACTTGCTCGTAACTTGGGTTTTTAACGTGGCCATTGGAGTAGCCCGACTCGACGGCAGTGACGCCAATCACGCGTTCAAACACGGCCTCGGTGCACCAAAAGCAGCCGCCGCCGAGGGTGATGGTTTCAAGCGTTGAGTTCATGAGCTGATTCTCGAAAGTGTGAACGATTGCGCATTGTCGGGCATGGTCATGGAGCCCGCAGCACGGGGTCAATTTGCGCTCATCGTCAACGTCAACGTCAACTGCACGCGCTTCGACCCGGTGGCGTCGTCCTGTCGCCAGCAGCATGCCTTCAGCCGCGCACACGCCTTGCATCATCATGGCGGCCTTAGCCGCACAGAGAGATGCACCGCCTTGAACAATTTGTTGGCCTCGTGGGGCCTGGCTGCTTGGAAGCCCTTGCTCACCGCCCTGGTGCTGCCGCCGTGTCCGTTTTTACTGACCGTGTTGTGGGGCGCGCGCTGTCTGCGCACGCGCCGGGCGCTGGGTTGGTTTTTGATCGTGCTCAGCGTCAGCGGCGTGTGGCTTTCGGCGACCGAAGGCTTGGCGCGTCTGACGCAACCGCTGCTGTTGGCGAGCTCGCCGGTCGTGACGCCCGAACGTGTGGCCGAGCTGAAGTCAGCGGCCCTGAAAACGCGCATGGCCATCGTTGTGTTGGGCAGCGGCACCGAAAAATTCGCGCCCGAATACGCTGAAAGCGGCTTGACCGACACTTCTCTGGAGCGTTTGCGCTACGGTCTGTGGTTGAGCCGGCAAACCGGCATTCCGGTGGCGTTTTCGGGCGGATCAGGGTGGGCTGTTGAGCAACGCGACGCACAAAGCAACGCACAACGCGAATCGGAAGCCAACGTGGTGGCCCGCATTGCCACGGCCGACTTCAAGCAGCCGCTGAAGTGGCTGGAAACTCGTTCGCGCGACACCGCTGAAAACGCTGCGCTGACCGTCCCCATGATGCAAAGCGCCGGAGTCCAACAGGTGCTGTTGGTCACGCACGGTTGGCACATGCCCCGCGCCATGGCGTCTTTCAAAAAATACGTGGGCTTTACCCTGAAGCTGGAAGCCGCGCCGATGGGACTGGCACTAATTGAAGAAGTCGCTCCGCTGGATTGGCTGCCGTCGAACCACGGCTTCAAACGCAACCGGCAGGTGATCCGTGAATGGCTGGGCAGCCTGGCGGGGGCTTGACGCTCAGCCTTCGGCGGTGGGCACTTTCTTTTTCTTCTTCTCGCGACGCGCGGCCTCGGCGATTTCGGCCTCGGCCTGCCACTGCGCCATTTCCAGCGGCACCTCGAGCGTGACCAGACCCAGCCCGCCGGTGCGAAATTCACCCATCAGGATTTCGGCGGCCTTTTGCAAATTGACGCGCCCGCCGCTTTGAATCGCGCCGCGCTTTTTGGCAATCTGCGTGAGCTGCTCTTCATCGGTGAGGCCCGACAAATCGGGCGGGTCGAAGCCGGTCAACTTGAAGCGCTCGGCAATGCGGCCGGGGTAGTTGCGGTTCACGCAGTTCAGCAACTCCAACGCCACTTCTTCTTCGTTGTAGGCATTGCGGCCGATGCCGCCGCTGGCCGCCAGGTGGTAGCCACTTTGCGGCACGGTAATGCGCGGCCATAGCATGCCAGGCGTGTCGAACAGATACACGTCGCTGGCCAGCACAATTTTTTGCTCCAGCTTGGTGATGCCGGGCTCGTCGCCCGTCTTGGTGGCCTTGCGTCCAGCCAGCGTGTTGATGAGCGTGGATTTGCCGACGTTGGGAATGCCGCAAATCAACACCCGCAGCGGCTTGGTCATGCCACCACGCAGAGGTGCCAAAGCGCGGCAGGCCGCGATGAGTCGCTGCGCGGGCGCGGTGACGCTGGCGTCCAGACCGAGTGCCTGGGTGGCGGGCAAGGCGTTGTAATGCGCCAGCCACAGCGCGGTGCGGTCGGGGTCGGCCAGGTCTTGCTTGTTGAGCACCTTCAACGCCGGCTTGCCGCGCGTGAGCTCGGCCAACAAAGGATTGAGGCTGGAGCCTGGCAAGCGCGCGTCCAGCAGCTCGATCACCACGTCGATTTCTTTGGCGCGGTCCAAGATGGCGCGCCGGGTCGAGTTCATATGACCCGGAAACCATTGAATGGCCATGTGTGCTTTTCAGGAGGCGGTGAGACCCCAATTGTCGCGGCTGCTGCGCGCTCCGGTCACCGGCGCGGAGGTGTCACGCCGCCCAAGCTGCGCCGCTGCCATCGTGCCCGAAGCCTGGGGCGGATTCAGTGCTGCGGCTTGGCTGGTCTTTGTTCGCTGTCAAGCGAAAGCGGTTGACGACGGTGTTCAGCGCGACGGCCTGGTTTTTCAAACTTTCGGCGGCGGCTGCGCTTTGTTCGACAAGCGCTGCGTTTTGCTGCGTCACGCTGTCGAGCTGCGTGACCGCGTTGCCTACCTGCGCAATGCCGATAGTTTGTTGGGTGGTCGCGCTCGAGATTTCCCCGATGAGGTCGCTGACGCGGCGCGCCTGGTCGACGATGTCGCCCATGCTGTTGCCGGCGGTGTTGACCAGCTTCATGCCCGCATCGACCTGGGCCACGCTGTCGTCGAGCAAGGCCTTGATTTCCTTGGCGGCGCTGGCCGAACGCTGCGCCAGCGAACGCACCTCTGACGCCACCACCGCGAAGCCACGGCCTTGCTCGCCGGCGCGAGCCGCCTCGACCGCTGCGTTCAGCGCCAGGATGTTGGTTTGGAAAGCGATGCCGTCGATCACTGAAGTGATGTCGACGATGCGGGTCGATGAACGCGCGATGTCGGCCATGGTGCTGACCACCTTGGCCACCGACTCACCGCCGCCGATGGCCGCCGCCGACGCCGAGCTGGCCAGCCGGTGCGCCTGGCCGGCGGTATCGGCCGTGTTTTTGACGGTGCTGGTGAGCTGCTCCATGGAGGCGGCGGTTTGCTGCAAGTTGGCAGCCTGGTCTTCGGTGCGTTGGCTCAGGTCGAGGTTGCCCGAGGCAATCTCGGACGTCGCCACTTCGATCGATGAGGCGGCGCTTCGCACCTCGGCCAACGCAGACGCGATTTTTTCGATCGCGGATTTGAGCAAGATCGCCGTGGATGCACTGACCGGCACGTCGGCCACGTCCAGGCACAAAGAGCCTTCCTGATCGACGCGGCGCACGATGGCCGACATCTCGGACGCTTCAATGGTGGCCTGACGCAGGCGAATGGCCAGCATGATTTCGACGCCGGTTTGCACCACCACGTAAACGGCATGCATCAAGGTTTTCAGAAAGTTGGCCTCGGGTGTGCAGTACACACCGAAGTTCAGCGCCTGCAGGCGGTCGAACAAAACATGGTGAACCGCAAACAGGCCGGCCGCCAACACCAGCGGGCGCCAATCGCGGTAGACCAGCATCAACCCAAGCAGCACAAACACGCCAAAGTGAAACTCCAGCGTGCCGCGTCCGAGCTGGATGTGCAGCGCCACGAAGGCGACGTTGCAGAACGTGAGCACCACGCGCGCCAGCAAGGTGCCGCGCGCCATGAAAAATGCGGCGCAGCCCATCAGCAAAAGCGCTGCGCTGCCGGCGAACGCGAGCTCCAGGTTGCCGAAGTATTGCCCGATGGCCAGCGAGGCCGCGGCCGAGCCCCACATCGTCACCAGCATCACGAGGTCGGCGGTGCGCGCCACGCCAATCAGGTCGGTCGCTTGCGCCGGGGACGTATCTGCCGTGGACGGCGAAGACTGCGGCGTCGAAAATTCATTCATGTGGGGGCCCAAGGCTGATGCGCTGTCGCTTCGACATGGAGCGATGGGTAGGTATCGGCCCGCACATCAAGAACTGAATGCCCCGGTGTTCGATACCGCCTCAAACAGCCCGGTACCGCGATACAAATTCGCGGTCTATCTTGTCTTTCCAGCGCCACACCCAGGCGCCTTGCAGTGACCACTCGCCCCACGACGCGATGGCACTTCGGTCGCCGCAGGCCAGCAGGTTCAGGGAGCGCGGCTGGGGCAAGTAGGGCAACAGCGCGCCGCCACCCAAACGCAGCCGCAGATTGGCCTCTAGCGGCGGCCCGGCGCGCACGGCGTAGACGCCGCTTCGGGGCCGGGCCACATCGACGCGGCTGGCCACATCGCCTGCCGCAAACACGTCGGCGTGCGAGGTCGATTGCAGCGTGGCTTCGGTGGCGACGAAGCCTGCCTCGTCCAGCGCCAGGCCGCTGTTGGCGAGCCAACGCGGCGCGCTGCTGCCCAGGGCCAACACCGGTGCATCGCACGCCAGCCGCGCGCCGCTGCCCAGCCACAGTGACCCGTCGCGCACCTCCAAACAAATGTCTTCCAGCACCGTGATGTGCCGACGCTTGAGTGCCTGCTTGACGCGGGCTTGCACCCTGAGTGGATGCGAGGCCATGGGAGCGCTGCCCCCGGTCACCAGGCTCAGACGAGCGCCCGTGGCAACCACCTTGCACAAACGGTGCTGCAAAGCCATCACCAACTCGACCCCGGCTGCGCCGCCGCCGACCACCACCACGTCAAGCGCACGAGTCAGCGCCAAGTCCACCAGGCCGGCCGACAAGCGTGCAAAGTGCTCGATCGGGCGCACAAACAGCGCATGCTCGCGCGCACCGCGAATCAAGTCGCGGTCCATGACCGGGCCGGTGTCGAGGCTGAGCACGTCAAACGCCAACGTCTGGCCGTTGAGCAAAGTCACCGTTTTGGCGTTTGCGTTGACCGTGGTGGCAGAGGTTTCTAAAAACTCAACTTTTGCGGCCGCAGCCAACGGGCCCAGAGCCACCGAGATGTCGTCCACACCGTAATGCCCCGAGACCCAGCCGGGCACCATGCCCGAGTACATCTGGCGCGAAAAGGGCGACACCAAGGTGACCCGCGCACCCGCCATGGCTTGTGCGCCCAAGGCTTTCAAAACGTGCAGGTGGGCGTGGCCCCCCCCGAGTAAAACGAGGTGCTTCATCGAGACCCGAGGAGAACGAGGTGCACCCTCAATTCACTCCAACACCAAGTCCGCCACATAGCCGACGCTGCGACTGTGGGTGTTGTCCGCGTCTGCCCCGACGGCAATGCCGATCAATGGCGGCAGCGTCGCGCTCTCACTGCCGAAAAGCTTCAAGAAATCAGCACCGATGTCGCGCTTTTCACTCAACCACTGGCGGGGCTTGTCGCCGCTGCGCAGCACCACATACCGCAGGCGGTGCGTGAAGGGGCTGTCGAGCTCGGTGCCTTCGGCCATCTGCGCGTCCCACACATAACAAACGGTCGCCGCGGGCAGCGGCTCGG
>Ga0123336_10003250_pt1 | contig 13713 bp, 8 predicted proteins | sample SSSSmetaG_FD_96466 | JGI IMG/M metagenome (GOLD analysis project Ga0123336, IMG submission 96466) | Glacier valley bacterial and archeal communities from Borup Fiord, Nunavut, Canada, to study Microbial Dark Matter (Phase II) - ​SSSS metaG | ecosystem: Environmental > Aquatic > Freshwater > Ice... | reverse complement strand
CCAGGCCCAGGCCCACACCATTGCCCAGGACGAAGCCACCAGTTTGATTTATGGTATGCCCAAAGCCGCCGCCGACAACGGGGCGGCCAGAGAAGTAATCGCCCTCGACAAGATTGCGTCGCGCTTAATCGAATTGCTACAGCAGGGCGAAGGGGGTTCAGGATAATGACTGACCGTTTTGGCCGCCCGCAGCTAGAGTTATCAAGCGAGAATTTCGCCCGCATTCGGGAACTAATGCTGCAAAAAACCGGCATGTATTTTGATGATAGTAAATTCAGTATGATGCGTAGTATAATTTCAGATCGAATACAGATTACTAACACCAGCAATTTCGAGAACTATTTTCAAACGCTAACGCGCGGTACGGCTACCACCCAGTTCAAAAACCCCTCTCAAAACGAATTTCGCCGCCTGGTCGAAGAATTAGCCGTCAACGAAACTAGCTTTTTCCGCAATAAAGAACATTTCAAGGCCATTTATCAAGAAGTATTCCCCCGGCTCTACCGTCGCAAGGCTAGTACCCGCCATTTGCGCTTTTGGAGCGCGGGCTGTTCTAGTGGTCAGGAAGCTTACTCGCTGGCAATGCTAATGATAGAATTTTTGGAGCAGCAAGGCGAAAAAGTTTCCACCCGACTAAACGACCCTTTGGCCTGGCAAATTGAAATTGTGGCTACCGACATTAGCGAGAAAATTTTGCAGGCGGGACGATTGGGCCGATTTCGGCAGGAAGACTTGCGCGGTTTGGAGGAAACGCGCCTGGCCCGGTTTTTTCGCCCGGTTGGTGCTGACACTGACCCGCTTGACGCGGCCCAGGCTCAAACCCCTAAATCGGCCAGGTCGGAGCAGACTACGCCGCATCATACCCGGCAGATTTATGAATTAAGGCCAGAGGTACATTCGCTGGTGCGCTTTAGCTATTTTAATATGGCGGACAAACTTTATCCGCTCGATAAAATTGACGGCTTCGACTTAATTTTATGCGAAAATGTAATGATTTACTTTGCCCCGGATATAACTCGCCAGGTAATTGAGAACCTTTACAAAGCTCTTTACGATGGTGGGTTCTTATTTATCGGCTTTAGTGAAACCCTCTGGCAAATCTCCGAGCGGTTCAAGCTAATTAATAACCACAATACTTTCTATTATCAAAAACCTTTCCCTGGCGACCCGACCCCCCAGGTACATCTTCCAGATGCGCCTACTACCGGGCCGCTAAATCCGCTTGTGGCTAAAAGCTTTTCACAAAAAGCTTCAGCTGAACCACTTCAACCAGAGGCAACCGCCCGACGCAAGCCGCCTGAACTACCGGCCTGGGAGTATCAATCCAACTCGACCAGCCCGGCTGAATACCGCAAGCCCAATAGCATTGCTGAGAAAAGCTTGAGTATGCCCATACCCAAACCGGTCAGAGAGCCAAAAGCGGCCTCCGGCCCTGATTGGCGCACGGCTTTGGCCGATGGGCTAAATTTAATCGAGAATAACGAGTTTGAGAAAGCAGCTTTGGTTTTAAGCCAGGCTCTGGCGGATGGGCCACACGAAGTAGATGTATTGTGTGCCCTGGCCCAGCTAAAAGTCAAGCTGGGCGAATACGAACTTGCCAGCGATTACAGCCGTCAGGCCATCGCCCTTAATCCTCTGTGTGAGCCAGCCCATTTATTGCTGGCAATGCTTCATTATCAGGAAAATCGCATTGAAGAGGCGATTAAAGAATTTCAACAAACTACTTATATTAATATGAACTCGGTGGTAGCTCATATGCGTCTGGGAGATATTCATGACAAGCGCGGCCAACGTACCACCGCTCTGCTCGAATATCGCAACGCTCTCAAAGCTTTGGAAAAGCGGCGGCCCGATGAATATATCGAAGGCTTTCCGGTTGAAATCCTTAAACGCACCTGCCTCGATAATATTCGCCGTCTGCAAGGCACGCGCCGCATCTTATAGCGAATTACTACTGACCTGAACATAGAAACCTGAACGGGAGTGTTAGCCTGGCGCGGAGTAGCCCCGGTGAAATCTTTTCCTTTGCCACACTTGTCCAGGCTCAGGTCACTAATCCTAACCCGGCATCTTAGCAAGATATTCCGTTTGAAAAGGTACGGGGACATTGTCAGGTGGGGGGAGGGCTATTGGCCTGCAAACGCTGGGCCAATAGCACGCTTCTAAAAGGCTAAAAATCGAAGGGATTAGCTTGATCCATTTCGGCGCGGCCAGGAGCTTTCTTTTGGGGTTGGACTGAACCACTCATGGTAGCAAATTCGTTCAGTGAACCATTCCAGGCGACGGCACTTGGAGCAGCTACGCCCAACGTTTCAAAAATGTTGGCATTCGGCGAGGTACTAAAGGCTTGTCCGGCCTGAAGTGCAGCTAGTGGCGGCGGAGTTGGCTGGGTCGAACCGGTTTTCGTGGTAAGTTCGGCCTGACGACTTGCCAGCAAGACCGTTATCGTAGCACTGGCATCGGCAGTTGGCATAGCCAGTGGCGTAGCCAGTGGCTGAAGACGACCCGATTTAGCATCTGGCCCAAATACACCAACTTGCACCCCCGCTTCAAACAGAAAAAAGTAGTGCAACTTTAGCTTATCTACGTAGAATAAAACTATTCCATCGCGCCGAGATTGCTGAAAAGCCGTCAAGATGCTGGTACAATTTTCCCTGGTGGGCTTGAGATTGCGCTGGGCTTTCTCGCAGGCTACCAATGCCCGGTAAGCTTTGAGAATTTTAGCTTCCACCTTGAAAATTTCCGGGGTAAAGCTCTGGGTTGCCAGAGTCTGATAAGCCTGTGAGCCGGTTTGCTTTGCCCCGGTTGTGCCGGAAGCATAAACCATATCGGTGACAGTACCATCGTGCAACAGTACCAATCCGTAGTCGCCCTGGCTATTGTTTATCCGATAATACATATACCCGGTGAAGTGAGCGCGGGTTAGCGTTTCGATTTGCTCTTTGAGATTAACTCGGCTTAAAAGTTCTTCAAGCTGGCTCTGTTGGATGCCGGGGGGTAAGAGCAAATTGGTTTCTACCAGTACCGACTGAACTGTCGCCTCGGAAGTTGCGATAGCTATCGGCGCGGCGGCAGCGAGCGGTTTCGAGTAAGTTTGCTCAGAACCAAAAAAATCTTGTTCCAGGCGGGTATCACGTGGATGCTCGAAAGTGCCGTTATTAGTTAAAATAGCTACTACATCCAGGAAAGCCAGCCGGATATCTTCTGCAATATTAGGCCGGGGAATATGAACTTGAAGGCGTTGCCAATTCATCTGAAAATTGTCCCAGCCCAACAACTGATGCAAAACTTCATCGGCAGCCTGGTCTGGTACATCGGCACAACTATGAATTAGCTCACCCTGACGGAAGAAAAGTTGAATCGCTTTTTTATTATCGGGGCTGCATACTAGCACCCCCTCCAATTTTTTATAACTGATAGTTTGAATTACAAGCGGTAGATTTTTAGAACGAGTAGAACGACTCATGATAATAAACTCCTTGTCCCATTAGAGCTTGCGGTGAAGAAGGAGGAAAGCAGTATACAAATTACTTTCGGTAGCACCACCTCCGTCCTAGAACACTCTTCTCAGAAGAGCTATGTCTAAAGATTATCATATATTTAGCTTGCTGACATAAAATAAATATTAAAAAGAACCAGCTTTTGTTACAATATTATGAACTGAAGAAGCTTGGTCCAGGTTTTGTGGAATAAAATTGGGCCTTGGCGAAATCCTAAATTAAAAAGCCGGGCTAATATCGTAATGTTAGCCTCGGCTTTGTTTAACTATAACTTATTAGCCAGCCTTAATCTCTACCCTTATGACGGAAGAGATCAGGAAGCAGCACATAGTTATTTTGGCTCTACCCTAATTACTGGTTAACAGCCGGGTAAAGACTACCAGCCTTTTGTCGTAGGTGTAGCGGTTGGCGATAAAATCGCCGTCACAAGTGATTAAATTAAGGTGTTTTTCATGGTCTGGCCCAAAAATACGCCCTAAAGGAGCATCATTAGTGGCATAACTTTGAACTTCGCTCACCTCAAAAGTCAATTCAGAGCCGTTGGCATCAGAGACATAAATTTTGTCACCCACTTGCAGCTTACCCAAATCCCAGAAAATCGCGCTACCTTTGACGCTGTCCTTATGACCCGCTATGACAGCGTTGCCTGTTTCTCCCGGCATAGGGCCGTTCTTAAACCAGCCCACATTCCAAATATTACCAGGCACATCCATGTTAGAATTGTGCAAACCTACCGCTTCTACTTCGGTATCAATTGCCAGGGCTGGAATCCGAAAGCGCGAGGGCAAAACTGGCCCATCTCCCGGTTTAAGTTCAGCCGCCACCTGGTGAGGTGTAAGCTTGGTAGTCGTCAGTTTCTTGCCAAACATTAACATATCGGGTACACCGGGTCGGACGCTGGCCTGGGTATCATCGCTGGCCGGAAAATAAGCCGCCTGCGCCAGAGATTGTAGAGCCAGGCTCAAACCTAAAATAATAAACCCTGCTCCCGCCAGCCTCTGCCAATTTCTACCTCGCCCCAAAAAAGTTCTTACCATTCTTACCATCTTGATTATCCCCTGTTTGTAGTGTAAGCTGGCTTTTTGTAGAGCCAGCTTAACGACTTGTCTTAAAACAAAGTAAAACTTAACGCTGAGGCCGATTGAACCTGCGCCCCCGATAAACCAGGTACAGACCACTACCGAGAAGGGCCAGCCCTAATCCTAACCAAAGCCAGGGAGTTTCGCCAGTTAACTCTCGCCCGGTATTGGGCAAACCTGGTACAAGTGTTACAGTAGCGGTGGCTCTTCTGCCAGTAGACAACACCCCGTTATTGGTATATGGCCCAACCGAACCCGCCTTCACTACGGTTGTGATTACAATTGTAACCGAACCACCTGGCCCGATTGTACCAAGGTCTACGGTAACTTTCTGACCGCTCACTTCAGAGGCACCCTGACTGCTAGTAACCCCCTGTATCGCGAACGGCCCAGGCACATCATCACTGAAAGAAACACCGTTCACGGCGGTACTACCCGAATTAGTAACGGTAATTGTAAATTTGACAGTTTGACCAGCGGCGGCAGTATCGGTATCACTGACCTTGCTTATACCCGGTTCAGCCCCTTCGCCTGGGCCAGGAGTAGGATTAGTACCACCAGTACCAGGAGTGTTAGTTGCACCACCCGGCGGCACAGAAGGAGTCGGCGTAGGGTTGCCCGCCGCCACCGTCGGGCTAATCCGAGGTGAAGGAGATGGAAGCGAATCCCGAATAGGGGTAGCGGTTGGCGCAGGCGGGTCATCCTGGGGTACGTTTATAGTAGTCGTACCAAAATTATTACCCGCATTAGGGTCATTGCCACCGTTAGGGTCATACTGGTCTTCGCCCGTTTTACGGGCAATATTGACAACGTTACCAGTTTGATTCACTCTGGCCGTAATTTGGAGGGTGGCAGTGCTATTCAGAGCCAAATTGCCAATCTGCCAGATACCCGTCGCCGGGTCATAAGTTCCCGCCGAAACTGCCGACGAGAGATAAGTCAGACCAGAAGGCAAGTTATCCGTTACCTGTACTCCGGTAGCATCATCTGGGCCAAGATTATTAGCTGCAATAGTGTAGATTACATTTTGGCCGACGCGAGGCGCAGGATTATTTACGGTTTTTATTATTTGAATATCCGCCGCCTTAGCCACAATTGTAATTACAATGTTCTCGTTGTTGCTAGGAGTATAAGTCCATAAGTCTAAGCCCTTTTTATCACCAAAAGCCCCTTTACCATCGTAACCCGGCCCGTCACATACAGTATTGCCGTTACTCAGGGTATTTTGTCCATAGGCTCGCTGGGAAGTAGTGGTATCATAGCCCGCAAAGCCCGAAAACGGAACGAGTGGCCCATTTTCGCCACAGAGAGCCTGGTTCACAAACCAGACCTCGGTACCTCCAATTGTAAAATAGCCTCGGTCATCATAGAAAGCTCCGCTGCAACCAGCCGCTAAAGGGCACTTGCCGCCCGGCGGATTTAGCAAAGTGTAACTAGGCCCGCCTCTGGTGCTGTTTTCGGCATCCAATAACGGGAAATGATATTCGCCGGCATGAATGTTGACTTGAGCTTTGTAGCCCGTTCCAACCGGGAACTGCCTGCCCCCATTGTCCTTACCATCCCAATCAACAAACTGATTGCCTGCCGGACGCACGCCACGTAACACCCGATTTAACGGATTGGTAGCATCAAAATTTAGTCCGTCCCGGCTAATGACAATCTCATATACCCCGCCTATGTTACTCTTGTAGCCAAAAGTGCCACCTTTGCCAAACAAGGCTACGCCACCACCCAAAATCTTGCCGACAAAGCTATAATTGGTTACTACTGGTAAGATCGGGGTAGGAGGAATAGCCAGGGCATCGGTAAGCTCTTTTTCGAGCGGATTGACACTAAAAAATATCGGATACTTGGGCGGCGCAAGGCTAACCCCACCCTGAAGCTTAAATAGCTGGTTTTGTTGCTGGGCGGTAATAGTGCGGTCAGCCAGTACATCGTGATAAAGCGGGGTTACACCATCGCTGTCAAGATAGCCTACCTGATTGGCATAAAGTACAAAACCATTGGGGTCAAGGCCATTAAAATCTACTTTGTAGCGATAACCGTCGCTACTAATAGCTTGAACCACTGAAGTAAGCGGCTTGTTATTACCACCAGGATAAAGAGCCAGATAATAGGCAAAAAGTCGCCCTTTTTTATCCGTAATAGAGGTTAAACTATCTCTTACCGTCACGTCCCACATTGCAACGCTGGTGTTTTGACGGCTATCGGAATTAGGGAAAGCCGCATCATTAGCTAGTCCACCAAGACCAGAAGGATTTTCAGTATCAACAGTACCCCCACTTGGGCCATAAAAAGCGACATCAAAGATCCCGGTAATAGGAGCTTGATAGTAACAGGGTGTATAACCCCCGACCACTCCCCCGCCCGGAATAGTATCTGGCCCGGCTAATTCCTGACTGCGACTGACAATCTGACCCTGAAAGTTCGGCGAAATAGCGACACTATTTCGCTGGTCGGAACATCTGAAACTAGGATTAGCAGGGAAAACTTCCGTGCCAAAAGCTCCGGTTATTTGACCGGGAAAATAAACCGAAATATCACCCAGGTTAGGGCTGTTGTTAGGAGCGGGGGCACTGGATACATCCATTGCACTTGACCCCAGGAAAATAAATTCGCCCGCTTTGGCATATACTTTAAGTAAGGTGCGGCGGGTTAAGTTGCCACCATAGGAACTGGTGCGCCATTCCAGGTTGGCCCGATAACCGCTAGTCCCATTCGGATAGAGGTCGCGGCTACCTTCAGCCTGGGCCGGGTGAGCCTGAGAAAGCATAAAGCCTAACATTAGTAGCAAAAAAGCTACTTTCCCTGCCGTTCGCAGTTGCCTGCTCTTATCGGGAAAACCAGCTAAACTGGCCTGACCCTCCGCTTCGTTGTTCTCGATTTTTGCGTACTTTTTGGTGCTGGAAAAAGGTTTGAGGAAAAACCGCACGAACTTCATTTACAATGCTCCTTACTTGCTGGCAAGAAAATTTATAACCCGATAATTTTCTTGTAAGCCCAAATAACCCCGTGACCCCACTGTGCCAGGTCAAAGCTGTCCCTAACTACTTAAAATTGCCCCGTGAAGCGTTTAGCAAATCTAAGTTACTGCCTTACCACTAATACAAATAGCTAACCCATTCAAACTACCAAGATCAACCAGGATGTATACGAGAAAATTGGGCCAACCTTTTAGCCGATTCAAAGGGGAAACCATTAGTTAACTTATTATAACCTATAAGGTCAACTCTTAGCTATAGTTGAGGGTGAATTGGGTTTGTATTTTCGCCGCGAATCAGGCATTACTTTTTTCCTATTAATTCCATCCATGATTTGAGCTTCGCTTAATAATATTATTCGAGTTAAGCATATTAGATATAGTGAAGCATAGCCAAATGCTCCCGACAAGGAGTTCTTTTATACCCAATCTATTAAGGGAACTCTCACCTGCACCTGAAGGGCAGTGAAAGCAGCGTAAGCAGTCCCCCAACCCCTTATAGTTCTTCAATTTCTCAGCCTGGCTACATAGTCACGGTATTATACTTTGCACAAAGAAAGCACCCGATAAATATGGCAAAATGTACAATTACACCGTCTGGCTCAAAGTGTATAATCTTTATATCTGTAAGTTTTGCCCAAATTAGCCTGATTTCCGAACCAAGAAATTAAAAGTAACCTATGACAGCCCAAACTAATATACCCGCCGTAAAACTGGTAGGCATTACCAAGCGTTTTCCCGGTGTAATTGCCAATGACCACATAAATTTTGAAGTCCAGCCCGGCGAAATTCATGCCTTGCTGGGCGAAAACGGCGCGGGCAAAAGCACCCTCATGAGCATTCTGGTCGGACTTTATCGCCCCGATGAAGGGGAGATTTTCTTGCGCGGCCAAAAAACCATCCTGCGTGGCCCGGCAGATGCAATTGCCCAGGGAGTCGGGCTGGTCTATCAGCATTTTAAGCTAGTTCCAAACCAGACCGTCGCCGAAAATGTGGCTCTTGGAATGCGAAAGCCCCGTTTCGTGCTAAATCTGCGCCAGGTAGAGCAAGATTTGAAGAAGTTGGGCGAAAAGCACAAATTGCCGGTCAATCCTCATGCAGTGGTCGGCACGCTCTCGGTAGGTGAACAGCAAAGAGCCGAAATTCTGCGGGTGCTTTATCTGGGGGCAACTATTTTAGCTCTGGACGAACCTACCGCCAATTTGACACCGCTAGAAACCGCCGGGCTTTTTGAAGCCTTGCGTCGTTTGGCTGCGGATGGTTATGCCATTATCTTTATCAGCCACAAGCTCGAAGAAGTGGTCAGCCTGGCCCAACGAGCCACAATTCTACGAGGTGGTAAAGCGGTGGCAACTTTGAACCTCAAGGGCGACCCTGGCGAGAAAGAGCAAATCGCCCGCTTGATGATTGGGCGCGAAGCCGATAGCCTTAGCAAAATCGAACTGGGCTTGCTCGACGAGGCCGAAGCCACCAGCCAAAACCGGCAAACTCAGCCATCTCCCTATCCTTCCTCTTCAGCTTCAGCCTCTATAAGTGGCCCAACTTTACAGGTAGTTAATTTAAGCGTGCGGGGCGATAAGCGCAGTTCTTCCATTACAAAAGTAACTTTTGAGGTGCGGCCTGGTGAAATAGTCGGGCTAGTTGGGGTGGCGGGTAACGGACAGCGAGAGTTAGCCGAAGCCCTGGCCGGGTTGCATCCGGTAGAAAGCGGCTCAATAAAGCTCGGTGAAACCGAACTGACCGGGAAGAACCCCCGTCAGCTAAATCAGTTGGGTGTGGCCTTTGTACCAGAAGACAGGCTAGGGTTAGGTTTGGCCGCCGGGTTAAATTTGGAAGATAATTTTATCTTGCGGGATTACTGGCGCAAAGAACAGAGTTTTGGCCCATTTATCCGACGCGAAGTGGCCGGGCAAGGGCTGGCAAAAGCAATCAAGCAATACTCGATTGCGGTGGGCGACCCCTATGCCCCCGCCCGGCTGTTGTCGGGCGGCAATTTGCAAAAGCTTTTGCTGGCCCGCGAACTGGCAACTCGGCCCAAACTAATTATTGTGGCTAACCCCACGCGCGGCCTCGATGTTGGGGCTTCGGCTTATGTCCATAGCAAACTGCGGGAAGCCCAGGGCCAGGGAGCGGCGATTTTCTTGATTGTCGAAGATTTGGACGAAGCTTTACTTTTGAGTGACCGGCTGCTGGTAATCTACGAAGGCCAAATCACGGGCGAAGTACCGCCGCTACGCAACCCCCAGAATTTGGAACACATCGGCCTGTTAATGGCTGGCGCGGGCAGGAGTATTGTGTGAGCTTGAAAGAGCGGCTTGAGAACGAGCTAGAAATACAAAAAGCAGTCAATAGTCCGAGGCTAAAGCGGCAGTTTGACCCATTTGGGCTGGCGATTGGGATTGCTGCCCCCTTAATCGCTATTCTTATTGCGCTCTTGCTGACCGGCCTGATTTTGCTAATTAGTGGCAAAGATATTTTCCTAATTTTTGGCGAAATGTTTCGCTCGGCCTATATAGATAATTTTGCCGAAACAATCGTCAAGGCTATCCCTCTAACTCTTACCGGGCTGGCAGTGGCGGTGGCGTTTCGGGCGCGGCTCTGGAATATTGGGGCGGAAGGGCAGTTCTATGCCGGGGTCTTGTGCGCTACTGGTCTGGCTCTGGCTTTCCCAGGCTGGCCCGCCCTCTTAATTGTGCCTGCGATGCTGGCGGCGGCAATGCTGGGCGGGGCGTTGTGGGCCTTTGTCCCGGCTATTTTACGGGCTACTTTAGAAGTAAACGAGATTATTAGTAGCCTTATGCTCAATTATGTGGCCTTGCTCCTGACCGACTATTTTATCTTTGGCCCCTGGCGCGACCCTAAAGGCTTTAATTTCCCGGTGACAGCTACCTTCTCGGACGCAGCCCGCCTGCCAATAGTAATAGAAGATACCCGAATTCACCTGGGGCTAATCTTTGCGCTGGTTGCAATCCTAATAATCTGGCTGGTGCTGGGCCGAACTCAATGGGGCTTTGAACTCAAGGTGATGGGCGAAAATTTGAACACGGCACGCTACGCCGGGATTAAAGTTACCCGCAATATTGTGATTGCTTTTGTACTTAGCGGAGCGTTGGCAGGATTGGCAGGAATGAGCGAAGTAACCGGGGTAGCCGGGCGATTGCAACAAGGGATTTCACCCGGCTATGGCTATACCGCCATTATTATTGCCTGGCTTGCCCGATTAAACCCCTGGGCCATCGGGCTGGTGGCGGTGCTATTCGGCGGGCTGGTATCAAGTGGCTTTACCATGCAACGCATCGGGGTGTCGTCCGGCTTAGTGACTTTTTTGCAAGGCACAATCCTTTTCTGTGTGCTGGCCGGGGAAAGTCTCTCGCGCCGCTTGCTATACCTGCGCGCTCTGCAACGCCATAGCTGACCCCTCGCCTTGAGGATAGGGGCAATCCAGGGCTGATTACGCCCCCTTCTCTGAAAAGGAAAGAGGGTGGGGGACGCAACTTACTCGAAAAGAAAGAAGGGTTAGATGGCCGTGATTGACCCGGTAGTGGTACTTGCCACCACCGTTGCCGCCGGAACGCCGGTGCTATATGCCACCCTGGGCGAAATTTTGACTGAGCGGAGCGGCGTGCTTAATTTGGGCCTGGAAGGAATGATGCTGGGCGGCGGGCTGGCCGGGTTTGCCGCTACTGCCGCCACCGGAAATTTGTTGGTGGGAGTGCTGGCAGCCCTGGCAGCCGGGGCGGGTATGGGGTTGGTACACGCTTTCTTTAGCATCACCATCGGGGTCAATCAGGTAGTTAGCGGTCTGGCCCTGACCCTGGCCGGGACGGGGCTGGTCGCTTTTCTGGGTCGTCCCCTGGTTGGTCAGGCCGCTAAAGCTTCTTTCAAACGCTTAGAAGTGCCTTTGCTGGCCGATATTCCGGTGCTTGGCCCGATTCTGTTCCGGCAAGATGCTCTAATTTACCTGAGCTTTTTGCTTGTGCCGGCCTTCTTTTTCTTTATCTATCGTACCCGACCCGGCTTGAATTTGCGCTCGGTGGGGGAAAGTCCGGCCACCGCCGACGCGCAGGGTCTTTCGGTCACGGGCCTGCGCTATCTTTACACAATGGTGGGCGGCGCACTGGTCGGGCTGGGCGGGGCTTATGTTTCGCTGGCCTATAGTCCTAGCTGGCAGGAAAACATTACCTCCGGGCGAGGCTGGATTGCGGTTGGTCTGGTGATTTTCGCCCTCTGGAATCCCTGGCGTGCCCTGCTAGGGGCTTATCTTTTCGGCGGAATGGAAGCTTTTCAATTTAGTTTACAAGCGGCAGGTGTGCCGATTAGCAGCTTTTTCTTGCGAATGACCCCTTATCTATTGACGATTGCCGCTCTGGTATTTACCCAATGGCGCATTCAGAGCAAAGGAAGCCGGACTAGCAGCGCAGCCCCGGCAGGTCTGGGTTTGCTTTATCTGAGACGAGAACGTAACTGATTATTTTAGGAGGAGAATTTTTGATGATGTACAAAGTTAGTTTGGCTAAAAAGACCCGGTTGCTGGCGGGGCTGCTGCTGCTGGTGAGTTTGCTGCTGGTGGCCTGTGGCGACTCTACCGCGACTACTGTTCCGGCAGCGACTACCGCCGCCGCAGTCAGTGCCGGGGCGACGACGGTAGCCGCCAAGCCTGCCGTTAGCGCGGTGGCGGGCGAAAAATTCAAGGTGGCCTTTGTTTATGTTGGCCCGGTGGGGGATGGCGGTTGGACTTTTGCCCACGATACAGGCCGTAAGTACCTGCTTGAGAAGTTGCCCAATGTCGAGGCTACTTTCATCGAGAATGTACCGGAAAGTGCCGCCGATGCCGAACGGGTTATTACCGAACTGGCCCAAAAAGGCAACAAGATGATTTTTACCACCAGCTTTGGCTATATGGATCCGACGATTAATGTCGCCAAAAAGTTTCCCAAAGTTTACTTTGAACACGCTACGGGCTATAAGACCGCCGAGAACGTAGCCACTTACCAGGTACGTCAGTATCAGCCGCGCTACCTGGCCGGGATTATTGCCGGCAAAATGACCAAGACTAACTCGATTGGTTATGTGGCGGCTTTCCCCATTCCCGAAGTAATTGGCGGGATTGATGCCTTTACCCTGGGGGCACGTTCGGTTAACCCCAACGCCAAAGTTAAGGTTATCTGGACTAATACCTGGTATGACCCTGCCGTCGAAAAGACCGCCGCCAAGAGTTTACTGGATACCGGGGTGGACATTTTGGCCCAGCATCAGGATACCCCTTCCACCCTGCAAGCCGCTCAGGAAGTGGGCAAGTTCGCCTTTGGCAACGATTCGATTATGGAGAGCTACGCCCCTAAAGCACACCTGGCTTCACCTTATTGGAACTGGGGTATCTATTATGTAGACCGGGTGAAAGCGGCGATGGACGGCACCTGGAAAGCGGCTGAATATTTTGGGGGCTACAAAGAAGGAGTAGTAGACCTTTCGACCACCAATATGGTTGTTCCCGACGATGTGAAAAAGCTGGTGGAAGACAAGAAAGCAGCCATGAAAGCCGGAACTTTCGATGTTTACACCGGGGTAATCAAAGACCAGAAGGGTGCGGTCAAACTGGCTGAAGGCCAGAAAATGAGTGACAAAGATATTCTCAGCCTTGATTATTTCTTTGAGGGGATAGATGGCAATCCGAAGCCCTAGATAGTTATCGCTAAACAGTTATTAGTCTAACGATTTTAACCGACGGCTGTTTATTATTTTAAGGAGGATTTGTTTTGCGCCTGCAATGTGGGCGCAAAGCGCACCCTCCTAATTTTATAAATTTGCATTCCTGGCAAGAATATTGCAGAATTAGAGTTGTTCAATAGAATGGCTACAAGGAGAGTTTTATGGCCGAGTGGCATAAATTTTCGCTATAGCCTGCGAAGTGAGCCAACCCTAAACGCTTTTAATAAATCAGGGAAAATAATAAGCTATGGACGATAAACCTAATATTGTAGTAGGAATGGTAGTTTATAGTGCTGCCGAAGAGCCTTTTGGAACAGTCGAAGCGGTCTCTGAGCATGATTTTCAGGTGAATGGTCAAAAACTACCGCTAGGTACGATTATCCGCACCGAAGCCAGCACGGTTTATATCTCTGGTGAAGGTATGCGCTATTTTCACGACAGTGAT
>Ga0123336_10003240_pt1 | contig 13746 bp, 11 predicted proteins | sample SSSSmetaG_FD_96466 | JGI IMG/M metagenome (GOLD analysis project Ga0123336, IMG submission 96466) | Glacier valley bacterial and archeal communities from Borup Fiord, Nunavut, Canada, to study Microbial Dark Matter (Phase II) - ​SSSS metaG | ecosystem: Environmental > Aquatic > Freshwater > Ice... | reverse complement strand
TGACCAAAAATGGTTTGAGTGGAGGATACAGAATAATCTTAAATATCAAGTTCAAAAGTTAGGCGTTGAGCAAGGGGCGAATGCACCCTTAACTGTGTTTTTTGTAGAGCGACGAGGGTAACTATGCTATGAAGAAATTTTCATTGCGATCGCTCTCTAAAGACTTATTTGATTCAGATCAAGTCAACCTTCTGACTCTCTTCAGTCTTTGGATTGGTATGGTTCTTTTAGTAAACCCGATCGGCAATTTCCCTTTGAATGATGATTGGGCTTATGGGTGGACGGTTAAGACTTTTTTAGAAACGGGCGAGTACAGGCTTTCTGACTGGGCAGCCGCTAACCTGTTACCCCAGACCCTATGGGGAACATTTTTTTGCCTCCCTTTCGGGTTCTCATTTACGGCACTTCGTCTATCAACCCTGGTTCTGGGTCTACTGGGTGTACTTCTAACCTATGGATTGTTAAGGGAAGTTGGTGCGAACTCCAAACTATCCCTGCTGGGGGCTTCAGTTGTTGCCCTTAATCCGGTCTATTTCGGTCTATCAAATTCTTTCAGCAATGACATCTCCTCCTTTGTTCTTACTACCTTTTCCTTATATCTCATCATTCGTGGACTTAAGCTCAACTCATCTCTATTCACTATTGCCGGAATTTTGATTTCGTTTATTTCTATTTTAAACCGTCAATCAGGCATTGTTATTCTAATTGCTTTTTTCTTTGCTCTCCTTGCAAAGGAAGGAATAAGATTCAAAACATTTATTTTATCTATCTCACCCGTTGCTCTGGGGCTTTTACTACAGCTAATCTATGCTCACTGGCTGGAGCAAACTGGTAGAAAGCCAGTTCTGTATGGGTTTCAAATTGAGAATTTAGCCCAAACCTTTTCATCGGGTTTGCCAACTATCATTTCAACCTATACTGAGAATGTTTTGATTGTCGCTGCCTATCTAGGGCTGTTTTTGCTTCCCTTTCTGGCTGTTTGCTCTAGAGACCGACGTTTGTCTCTATCTCTTAAGAAAAAACAACTCTCTTTCCTGATGCTGCTTGCGGCGTTGGCAATGGGAGTTGTTCTGGTCATAAAAGACAAACAAATGCCATTGGTTGGAAATGTTTTAGACACTTTTGGGGTAGGACCTGTAGCCTTTGATGGCTATTCGTCTGTTCTCAGCTCCAAGACTCAAATTCTAGTTCACAAAATCTGGAAACTTTTAACACTGATAGCCTTTGCAAGTGCCGCACTCATACCCGTGTGCTGTATCCCAGCCTTCAGGGAAATGATAAATATGAAATCAACCAGAAGCTGGCTGCTAATTCTAATCACGGCTTCTGCTCTGGCATACTTTGGATTAATGGGTGGGTTGGATAAGCAATATTGGTTCGATCGCTACCTCATCTTCTTTCTACCAATTTTGATGATGCTGATTGCCGCCTCCGATTCGAGGATGTCTGAAGAGTCAAACATTGCTGCCCGAACCGTCCCCCAACTCTCAGTCTTGGGGGAGCAAAACCATCAAAGTTCCCCAGAATTGGGGGATTTAGGGGGCAAATTCAGTGTTTATAATACCCCTCAGATATCCTCAGACCATAAACTCAGACTCACTCTGATCATGGGTGTTATGGTGATTCTGCTCATCTATGGTGGTTTCAGTATTGCAGCAACCCACGACTACCTATCATGGAATCGCGTTCGGTGGGAAGCGTTGAACAACTTGATGGAAACTACCCAAACACCTCCTGAAAAGATATACGGTGGGTTTGAATTTAATGGTTGGCATTTTGGTAATCACCTGAAAACCTGTAACCCTAACTATCAAAGTCAAGCTACCTCAGCGGGGGTAGATTGGGGAACCTTTGATTGCCTGTGGGGCAGGGACACTGACACTTATCACTATCTCTACACACTTGGATTTATTCACCCACCGGGTTACACCGTTGAGAGTCAATACACCTTCAAACGGTGGTTACCTTGGAGAGACCAACAAATATACGTATTGAAAAAGGCTTAATTTAATTAACTACTTCAGACTAGCAAAATGCCTGTGCCAGAACTATGAATGACACTCATCTATATCGAGCTAAGATTCCACCTGTTGCAGCATTGACTGATCGCCCTCTATGGTCTGTGATGATTCCAACCTACAACTGCGCTGATTATTTGCGCGAAACCTTGACCAGCGTGTTAGCTCAAGATCCAGGAGGTGATGTTATGCAGATTGAGGTTGTTGATGATTGCTCAACCCAGGATGACCCCAAATCAGTGGTTGAGGAGTTAGGGAAAGGACGGGTCAGCTTTTACCAGCAACCCAAGAATGTTGGTTATATTCAAAACTTTGCGACTTGCTTGCAGCGATCGCGCGGTCATTTGATTCATCTATTACATGGCGATGACTGCGTACTCGACGGCTTCTACAGCAAAATGCAACGCTTATTTGAACACTGTCCTGAGATTGGGGCTGGGTTTTGTCGTCAAGTTCTTATAGACGATGATGGAAATTGGAAGTATTTTTCCATCATTGAGCAACCTGAGCGTGGTGTACTCAGCTACTGGTTAGAACGAATTGCAACTGAATTGACTTTACAGCCACCTTCTATGGTGGTGCGGCGAGAAGTTTACGAGAAACTGGGCGGGTTTGACTCGCGCATGCTGAGTTGTGGAGAGGACTGGGAAATGTGGTGCCGCATCGCTGCCCAATACCCCGTTGGATATGAGCCTGAAGTACTTGCGGTTTACCGCGATCGTTCTAATTCATTGACTAAACTCTCTATCAGAACAGGTCAAAATATCCGGGATGTCTTTCAGGCAAATGATATAGTCAAACTATATTTACCAAAAACTTCAACAGAAGAGATTCATCAAAAAGCCAGAGAAAACTGGGCACTTTGGGCAGTTTTTATTGCAGATCAATCAATTTCTAAAGGGAGCATTGATACAGCAATAGGTCAAATTCGAGCAGCACTTAAAGGTTGTCATTCTGTGAAACTATTTAGCAGAATAATTCCTCTTGTTATAAGAGTTGGGAAGTATTGGTTACATAAAAATATACGATTGACCTCTTTTTAAGTTGATTACAAATGGTCTATCAGATCAATTATTTTACAAAAAAACGTATGAAAGTATTTTCCTTGAAGCCCAATCATTTCTGGCTAATTTTTATTCTTGTTCTTGCGGCAATTCTGCGATTTGACCAGATCAACCAGCCATTTGTTGATTTAATTGGCTGGAGGGAATCTGATAATGCGACGATAGCAGATAATTTCTATCGCGGAAATTGGAATATTTTATATCCTCAAATCAGTTGGAATGGTCCTGAGCCAAATTATGTTGGCTATGAGTTTCAAACTCTCACCTATCTGGCGGGGCTGCTCTACCACTTTGTTGGTCAGCACGACTGGGTTGGGCGTAGTGTCTCCGTTATGCTTGGTGTATGGGGTATTTTTGCCCTTTATCAACTTGTTCGTCATGTTTGGGATGAGGAGCGTGCCCTCGTTAGTTCTGCAATCATGGCTTTCCTGCCAGGGAGCATTTTTATTGACCGCTCGTTTATCTCAGACCCCATTATGGTTTCTTTGGTAACGACTAGCTTCTGGTTTCTTGTCGTTTACCTTCAAACTGGGGCTCTACGGTTTTTAATCTTGGCTTCTGCTATTGGTATTTTAGGGTTTCTTACAAAGATTTCCGGCTTAATCATTGGGATTCCAATGATATATGCAATGGTGACAATTCTAGAACAAAAGCAGAAGTTAAGGTTTAAGCATTTTGTACCTCTTATAATTGCGTCACTTGTTGTTCTGATTCCTGTATTTTCATATTATCTTTGGGCAAAATATATCTATGTAAACTATCCACCTCATCATATTGCAGCAGCTGGAAATTGGATCTGGGATCATGGCTTTCTAAAATGGTTAGGAGAGAAGTATTACCTTGGAAAAGCGGTTCATCTCTTTGATGATTGGCTCTGGACAAAGCCAATTATTTTGCTGGTTTTAATCGGATCTTTCCTTAAACAGCCTCAGCAAAATTCTTGTGACTCGTTTACCCTTAGAAACGTTTCTTGGTTGTTTCACTACTGGACACTAGCCATGGCTATCTACTATCTTGTTGGGGCAAAAGAACTAGTTGATAATCCGTGGAACTTTCATCTTGTAAATCCTCCGGCAGCAGCACTGGCAGGGCATGCAATTACAAGCTTCGCAAAAGTTGCCAGTAGATATATTCAATTTCCTGCTTTGGTCATCGTTTTGACCGCGATCGTGCTAGCTATTACAAGTGGTTTTAGATACAAAGCGCTGTCTCATGGTTTCAATCCATACTACGCTCAAACTCAAGAAGGTTATGAATTGGGGGTAGCACTCAGCCAGATTACTCAACCATCAGATCTTGTTGTTGCAGTTGCAGAAGAAATAGGCAATCCAATCGGTATTTATTATAGTCAGCGTAAGGGTTGGGTATTTCCACCCGTATGGTCAGAAGCTGAATGGTGGGATGATATTAAAGACGATGGTGCGGCAATCGAGTCATTGGAAGAGTTGCGGCAGAAAGGGGCAAAATGGTTTGGCATTGCTGCTCACCAAAAAAACAAAATTTTGCAAAATAACATTGAATTAGCTCAATATATTCAGCAAAACTGTGACCTTTATCGAGAAAATTCAAAATGGACGATTTATCAGCTTCCTCCACCAAAATAGTTAATTTGTCAACATTTAAATTAAAACTCGATTGCCCTAGCAATCGAGTTTTAGCTGAGAAATATTTAGTATTGAAGAAAGTCTTTTAAAATCATTCGTGACTCGGTGAGACATGGTTATGTTACTTAAGACTGATTTGCTGGAAGGAAGTTCCTCTAGTGGTTTCTCGTGTGAAACAACCATTGCCCTTTTACCCTGGGGCGATGTTTGGGACGATTTTTTAGACAGTATTGGCGTATCCCTGGAAGTCTTCTGCACTAAAGGACCCGGTGGTTGGATGCTGGGGTATATGGAGGCTCTACAACGAGTGGGCATCCGTACCGTGTTAATTCTGATCTCGGCTCAAGTAGATGCTCCCCAACGGTTTACCCATGCTGCAACCGGAGCCACTATTACTGTCTTACCAGTCCCAAAGCTCTACCGGAGCCTGCGCCCCTATATCCCTAATCCCTATGCAAACACCACCGATCCTCTTCCTTCCGCAAACGCTTTTAGTACCCGTCTGCGTTCAAGGGCTGCCAATCTGATTGCTCCCTATATAGCTACTCCTGTTGGTTTGCTGATGCAGGAGCTACGACGCGAGAGCTGTTGTGCAATTTTCTGTCAGGATTATGAGTCGCCTCGGTTCGATGTCTGCGTTGGGATAGGACAATGGCTGCATTTGCCTGTGTTGGCCTGTTTTCAAAGTGGATCTTTTGAACCGAATCCCATTGGACGGTTGCTTCGCCGTTTTACATTGCCCGCTAGTGCAGGTTTAGCGATTGGGCCACAAACCGAAATTCAGCGAGTTTCTTTGCGCTACCGATTCACTCATACGACGATCGCACAAATTTTTAACCCTATTGATGTGCTGCTTTGGCAGTCTACTGATCAAGCGGAAGCTCGTCGTGCCTTTGGCTTGCCAGCTACCGCAGAAGTGGTTGTGTGGCATGGTCGAATTGAGTTTGCCACTAAACGACTGGATGTGTTGTTAAATGCCTGGGAGCAGGTCTGTCGCGATCGCCCCCAGCGGGATTTACACCTGATGCTGATGGGAATTGGGCAGGATGCGGAGTTGCTGCGTCAACGAATTGCCCAGTTTCCCTGGCCAAATATTCATTGGGTCGATCGGTATGCCACAAATCAAGCCGAAATTCGCCAATTCCTGTCCGCTGGAAATGTGTATGCCTTTACATCCAGCTATGAAGGGTTTCCAGTCGCTCCGATTGAAGCGATGTCCTGTGGGTTACCTTTAGTTGCGACCGATGCCTCCGGTGTACCAGACCTGCTGAAGGATGGAGAACAGTCAGGGGGGATGCTGATTCCACGAGGAGATATATCCGCCTTTGCTCAAGCCCTGGGGCAACTCCTGGATAGCCCAGAGCGGCAACAAGAACTAGGGCAGCAAGCCCGACGTCGAATTGAGGAGGCGTTTTCGTTAGAGGCGATCGGCCAACAGTTTCTGACTCTCTTGGCGAAGGCTGGGATACCAACGGCAAGTCATTAACTCTTTTTGTATCCAGATAAGTAAATTGCTATGAGTCAAGACCATCCTTACCAGACAACGCTTCCATCCCTGCCAGAGGGGGTATCTCGTCCTCTTTGGTCGGTGATGATTCCTACTTATAACTGTGCCGCCTACCTGCGGGAAACCCTTACTAGTGTACTGGCTCAAGATCCTGGTGCTGATGTCATGCAGATTGAAGTAGTTGATGATCATTCCACAAAAGACGATCCGGCAGCAGTAGTCGAAAAATTAGGACGTGGGCGGGTGGGGTTTTACCAGCAGCCGCAAAATGTGGGGCATACACGAAATTTCCAAACCTGTTTGGAGCGATCGCGGGGTCAGTTAATTCACTTGTTGCATGGGGATGATGCCGTTCGCAATGGCTTCTATCATAAAATGCAAGTGGCTTTTGCTAACGATCCCGCTATCGGTGCAGCCTTCTGTCGCTGCATTCTGATGGATGATCAGAGCCATTGGCAATCACTGGTCTGGCTGGAGCGATCGCATGGTGGCATCCTTGACAACTGGTTAGAGCGCAGCGCCGTAGAGCAACGCATCCAAACCCCTTCTATTGTCGTCCGGCGCGAAGTATATGAAACTCTGGGAACATTCGATCGACGCTTGTCCTGGACAGAAGATTGGGAGATGTGGGTACGCATTGCGGCTCACTACCCAGTCTGGTATGAACCTGAGCCTTTAGCACTGTATCGAATTCATGACAACTCCAGCACTGGGCGGCATACAGTTACGGGAAAGAATATGGAAGATGTTCGTCGCGCCATTGAAATTTTTCAGGATTATTTACCTGAAGGTGATGCCGACAGAATCACCAGCCAGGCAAGCGAGAATTGGGCGCTGGAGGCAATTGGCTATGCTGCCCCTAATATGCTGGCTGTTGATAATGTCTCTGCGGCGATCGCACAAGTGCGTGAAGGGCTCAAGTGTAGCCATTCTTTGAAAGTAATCAAGAAGCTTCCGCCACTAGTATTGCAGATTGGAAAGAAATGGCTTAAGAAGAAAATAACCATGACACAAGTGACGATTGACGCTACAGCTGATCTCGTTCATAAATGAGGTCGTCTATGAGTCATTACCGTACCCATTAAGTCAGATTATCTGAAAGCAACAGCAACAATGACCAATGAGTTTAGTAGAAACTATAGGTAATCTTCAGGGAGACGATAAAATTGTGGATAACATATCTCTGGTTTCCAGTATTATCATTTTCTTCAATGCTGAGCAGTTTTTTGAAGAAGCGATTGCAAGTGTCCTTGCCCAAACCTACCAGCATTGGGAACTGTTGTTGGCAGATGATGGCTCCACCGACGGGAGTACCGCGATCGCCCAAAAATATGCCCAGATATATCCCGAAAAAATTCGTTATCTAGAACACGAAGATCATCAGAACCGGGGTATGAGCGCCACTCGAAATTTAGGAATTCGCCATGCCAAAGGGGCGTATATCGCGTTTCTGGATGCAGATGATGTGTGGTTGCCGCACAAACTGAAGCAACAGGTTGAAATCATGCAGTCCCAACCAGAAGCAGGCATGATTTATGGCAAAAGCCTCTATTGGCATAGCTGGACTGGCGATCCTGAAGATCTTCAGCGTGATTACATTCCCGATTGTTATGTCAAGGCAGAAACCCTATATCATCCGCCATCACTTCTCACCCTATGTTATCCTTTGGGAGGGGCAATACCACCGCCACCGACTGATATTATGTTACGGAGTACAACTGTCAAAGAACTGGGCGGTTTTGAGGCTGGGTTTCAGAACATTTATCAACTCTATGAAGATCAGGCATTTTTTGCCAAACTTTACCTCAAGTTTCCAGTATTTGTTACTGACCACTGTTGGGATCAGTATCGACAACATGCCGAGTCCTGTGATTCTGTTGTCCACCAAGCAGGAAAATATCACACAGTCCGTCTGTTTTTCCTAAATTGGCTAGAGAACTATCTGTCTGAGCAGAAGGTTGTAGATTCCCAAGTTTGGGACGCACTGAATCGGGCATTATTTCCGTACCGTTACCCGATTCTACATCAGCTCAAAAGCCAAACGAAACGTTTTATAGAACGCACCAAAAAAATCAAGAAATTAATAGCTCGGTGAACAGGCTGGGAGGAACTTAGTGAATTCTCTAGTAATTAATGCAAACCATGGATAAAGAACAATTAAAGCTCGTGGCTCAAAAGGCATTACCATCTCCAGTTAACAACTGGCTAAGAACCCAATTACGCCCCTATAAACACCATCCCCCCTTAGGTCGGGTTCGATGGGGTGAATTGCGTAGTTTAAAGCCTATCAGTACGAGTTGGGGATTAGATCGAGGGCAACCCATCGATCGCTACTATATTGATAACTTTCTGGCACGCCATTCACAGGATGTTCAGGGACGTGTTTTAGAAATCGGAGATAATTCATATACATGCCATCTGGGGGGCGATCGCGTGACCCAGAGTGATGTGCTGCATATTGATGAAGAAGCTATGCATGCAACAATTATTGGAGATTTGGCAGATGCAGACCACATTCCATCTAATACCTTCGATTGCTTCGTGCTGACACAAACTCTCCAACTCATTTATGAGGTAAGACTGGCACTCAAAACGGTTTATCGAATTTTGAAACCCGGTGGTGTTGCACTCGTCACCATTCCCGGCATCACTCCAATCTTTGATCCTGAATGGCAAAAATGCTGGTGCTGGAATTTCACCACTCTGTCGGCGCGGAAGCTATTTGAGGAAGTATTTCCGGCAGATTCCATTGAAATTGAAACCTTTGGCAATGTCCTGGCAGCTACTGCCTTTCTGCAAGGACTTGCGGCAGAAGAATTGCAACCGAAAGAGTTGGATTATCACGATCCTGGCTATGAGGTAACGATCACGGTGAGAGCTGTAAAACTGAGGTGAGACCTGTGAAGATACGCGGAATTGGCAAATTGCAGCGAGTTGTCCGTCGGGTTCAGAAACAATTGGCAACAAAGTCATGGATTCTCATGTACCACCGGGTAGCAGAGGTGGACGTAGATCCCTGGTGCTTATGCGTATCGCCACAGCACTTTGCAGAACAATTGGAGGTGTTGCAAGAATACACATCGCCGCTTAGCCTGACGCAGTTCGTAGAGTTGCATCGCGGTGGTCAGGTTCCGCAAAACTCAGTCGTTGTGACCTTTGATGATGGTTATGCAGATAATCTTTATAACGCTAAGCCTCTATTAGAACGCTATCACATCCCAGCTACTGTTTTTATCAGCACTGGCTACATTGGGCGAGGGCGTAACTTTTGGTGGGATGAATTGGAAAGTCTACTCTTGCGACCGGGAGAGCTACCTGAAATACTTCGTTTAGATATAAGTGGCAAAACTCATTGCTTAGATTTGGGAGATGCCGCTTACTACAGTGAGGAACAGTACCGTCACGATCGCGACCAACCAGCCTGGCAAGCAACTCCCAACTCTCGCCTGTTTTTCTACTATTCTGTTTGGCAATTGCTGCGCCCCTTAGCAGACAGCGATCGCCAACAGATTTTAGATGAAATTGCAATTTGGGCTGCTATTGCTTCTTTAGCTCCCACAGCCCATCGTCCGCTTTCGCTAGAAGAGTTGGTTACTCTAGCACAAGGAAATCTCATCGAGATTGGTGCTCATACCGTCACACACCCTTCCTTATCGACCCATCCCAGGGTCATTCAGCAGGAAGAAATTCAGCAGAGTAAAGCTGATTTAGAAAGGATACTTAGCTGCCCGGTAACAAGTTTTTCATACCCATTTGGCGACTATGGGACAGAAACGGTTGAGCTGACTCAATCAGCTAGATTCACCTGTGCCTGTTCAACGGTTGAAGATAGTGTTTGGCGGCAGAGCGATAGCTTTCAGCTACCACGGTTTGGTGTCCAGAACTGGAGTGGAGAAGACTTTCGCAAGCAATTATTGAGGTGGTTACATGGCTAAGCCAATGACTCAAATTCCGTTAGTCTCTATTATCGTGATCTTCTTCAATGAGGAGATCTTTATTGAAGAAGCAATTGCGAGTGTCTTTGCTCAAACTTACTCTAATTGGGAATTATTGCTAGTAGATGATGGCTCGACTGACAATAGTACTGATATTGCCTGTCAGTATGCTAAAGATTTCCCAACGAAAGTACGTTATCTAGAACATGAGGGACATCTAAATCGCGGTATGAGCGCAACTCGTAATCTTGGAATTCGTAATTGTCAGGGAAAATATATTACCTTGTTAGACGCTGATGATATATTTCTGCCACAAAAGTTGGAACAGCAATTAAAGATTTTTGAATTACATCCCGAAGCAGCTATGGTCTGTGGAGCCACTCAAAATTGGTTCAGTTGGACAGGCAAACCGGAGGATGTAGTTAAAGATTCAATACGCGAAATTTGCACTCAGTTAGACTGCCTCTACAGACCTTCAACTCTTATGACAAAATTCCTACAAGATAAAAGTGTCTTAGTCGCTACATGTAGCGTCTTAATCAGACGAGAGTTGATTGAAGAAATTGATGGATTTGAGGAATCTTTTCGAGGAATGTTTGAGGATCAAGTTTTCTTCGCCAAAATATATCTTAAAGCCCCTGTTTTTGTAGAATCTGGATGTTGGGATAGATATCGTCAACATCCAAATTCTACTTGCAATGTTGCCTTGGCAAAAGGTCAGTTTCATTCGAGTAAACCGAATCCAACCCATTTAGCTTTCTTGAATTGGCTAGAGAATTATATGACTAAGCAGAATATAAAAGATGCGGAGGTATGGCAAGCTTTACGAGAACAAAAATGGCCTTATCAATACCCAGCCTTATATCTTTTAAAGAGAATTAATAAGAAATTGACCTATATGATTAGAAATATATTGAGATTTATACGTCAAACGGTAGCAGGTACGACTATCCACTCAAATTAGGATCGTATTTTTGCCTGATGTTATGACCGACTTTAGAAGAGTAAATCATATATTATAAAAGTACTCATGCATTACATAATTACTGGTGGAGCCGGTTTTATTGGTTCCCATGTTGTAAATAAGCTTTTGTTGAATGGGCATCAAGTTGTTGTAGTTGACAACTTAGCTACGGGGCGTTTAGAAAATTTGCTTATTCATCCTCACCTAAAAATTCTAGAGAAGAACCTATCGGATTGCCGACCAGAAGATTTTCCTGAGCCAATTGATGGGGTTGCCCATCTAGCGGCAACTCCTTCGGTGGTAGATTCATGGTTACAGCCAATCCAAAGTCACCACAATAATCTTTCATCCATCCTCAGTATTCTATTACTCTGCAAATCCCTCAATATTCCCAAGCTAGTATTTGCCAGTTCTGCTGCTGTTTATGGTGATAACAATCAACCACCTATTTCTGAAATGGATTGTTTGTGTCCAATCTCACCATATGGATTGCAGAAGTTAGTTAGTGAGCAATACGCAACAATGTTCGCAAATCACTTTGAACTTTCATTCATTGCTCTTCGGTTGTTCAACGTTTTTGGTCCTCATCAACTGCCAAACTCTCTCTATTCTGGAGTGATTTTTATTTTCACATCTGCAATGCAAAAAAGTTCGCCAATTAAGATTTATGGTGATGGGAAACAAACAAGAGACTTTATTTATGTAGATGACGTTGCAGAAGCTTTTGTAAGAGCATTAACAGTTTCTCTTCCAATTGGCACATCTCTAACTCTAAATATAGGAACTGGGCAAGGAACTTCTTTACTTGATCTCATTGATATGCTCAAACCACACTTTCCACAATGGGTAGAAGAAATTCATTTTTTTAACCCACGTACTGGTGATATTAAACATTCGAGGGCCGCTGTGTCGCAAGCCTTCGCTTCGCTAAATTTCAAATCTCAGTGGTCAGTTCAATCGGGAATCTACCAATTGGCTCAGTCATTAATAAATATTGAAAGAGAGTAGAGGTAAAGCCGTGATCATAATTGATATAGAGAATATTGCAAGGTGCATCCCATTTTTACATTGTTAGTGTGGATGTCTTGCTCGTGAGTGAGACATCCACACTACGAAAAACTTTGACCTTGCAAAATGCACTCGAAATTGCAAGGTCAAAGATTAGGGATGCCACTTCAGATTTGAATTGACGGACTACTTATCAAGTTTAATAGTAAAGGGCTTTTCAACTTATTGTTTCCTCCTGCGCTAAATTGGATATCACCCTAACATGAATTTCCTTGAAAAGAATTACTATCCTGACTAAGGGACTCAAAATTTATGATTCAAAACGTTAATAAAGACGCGAAAAGCACGAGCAGGAACACACTTGTAATATCGCCAACATTTCCTTATCCTATAACAACTGGAAATAGAGCAAGAATTTATGAGCTTTTACTAAATCTTAAAAAGATAGGACACGATGTTTATTTTCTGTATATCAATACGGAACCATTTGATGAGGGCCAGATGGGTCGAAATTCTTGGAGCGAGGAGACCTTCATAGCTCCCTACAGACCACCGCATAAGACCCTAGTAAAGCGAATAACGAGAAAAATAAAACGTATCCTTGGACAAGAATCTGCTTTTCTTTATTCGATTGATAGCTGGTATGATAATTCACTTGACTCATTTTTGATGCACCTATCAAAGAAAATTAAATTTGACGTTGTGATTGTTGAGTATGTGTTCTTCTCAAAGGCACTAGATTGTTTTGGTGCTGACGTGCTAAAAATCATAGATACCCACGATATCTATACCAATAGACATAGAATCTACTTAAAAAATCACCAAAATCCTCATTGGTACTCCACTACAGAAGCAAACGAGGCTAAAGGGTTAAACCGGGCCGATGTGATCATTGCAATTCAGCAAAAAGAAAAAGATTTTTTCTCAAGGATAACTGAGAAAAAAGTTATATTGGTGGGGCATAACGTAGCATTGCACGAGCCTATGCCGCGTTATTCAATAGATAAAGCGATCGTTTTTGTAGGCTCTACTACTCCTATGAATGTTCAGGGGATTATTTTTTTTGTTAACGATGTGCTTCCAAAGATAAGAGAGCATTTCCCTATACTAAACCTTATTCTAACCGGATCAATATGTGATGTCGTTGACAATTTTGACCATTGTATTAAGTTGGGTCGAGTAGAGAATCTAAAAAGCGTTTATGACAAAGCTAATGTAGTCATTAATCCAATCTCTTACGGCACAGGTCTGAAGATTAAAACCATTGAGGCATTGGGGTACGGAAAACCTCTTGTTACTACTTCAATTGGGGCTGAGGGGTTAGAGAATGGCATTAATCAAGCATTCCTCGTTGCTGATACAGCTGAATCTTTTGCTCAGGCAGTAATTAATGTCCTTTCAGACCCCACTTTCGCTAATAACCTATCCAGAAATGCATATGATTTTGCTAAAGCCTGGAATGAGGCAAGCATAAGAGAATTAAAAAATGTTTTATTTAATGGAGAAATCACTCCATAAGCTTTATAAGTAGGGAGGCGCAATCATTTGTAAGATACGTTGGTTGCTTCATAAAGCATGAAACCTCTGTCCAGCATCAAGTTACGCTATGACGGCTTGTCTTATATTTAATTGAGCCCACCTACTTA
>Ga0123336_10003239_pt1 | contig 13748 bp, 8 predicted proteins | sample SSSSmetaG_FD_96466 | JGI IMG/M metagenome (GOLD analysis project Ga0123336, IMG submission 96466) | Glacier valley bacterial and archeal communities from Borup Fiord, Nunavut, Canada, to study Microbial Dark Matter (Phase II) - ​SSSS metaG | ecosystem: Environmental > Aquatic > Freshwater > Ice... | reverse complement strand
CAGCCGACGTATCCAGAACCCCGTTCAGCACAAATCCCAGGATGTTCGAGGCCTTCAGCTCACTCTGTGCGCGCTGCGCCACTGGAAACTTCGTCACCCCTCCACGCGCTACCAGCAGTACGCCGTCGCAGGAGCGTGCAAGATTCACTGCATCCGATACCGGAATCACAGGCGAGGAATCCACAATGACCCAATCAAAATAGGGCGAAACCTGTCGGATCAACTCCCCAAACCTCGGATTTCCTGAGAGGTCAGCAGCCTTATCGCCACCATTCCCGCCCGGGATAAACGTCAGATTCGGCATCAACGCCGAAGCAGGTACTCCCTCTTTCGCAGTCTGCTCAGCCCGCTGCATCACTTCGATAATTCCGGCCTTGCCCGCGAGGTAATCAGCCAGCCCCGGATGCGACTCGCACCCCAGCAGTTGATGCGCTGTATAACGCCGCATATCTCCATCAATCAAAAGCACTTTGCTGTTCCTATGGCGTGCCAGGCTTACGGCCAGATTAGCGGCAATAAAGCTCTTGCCTTCCTGCGGAAGACCGCTGCTCACAAGAATGGACTTCAACGGCTTAAGGTCACGAAGCTCGAAGATGCGCGACCGCAGGCTGCGCAGTTGCTCCACGGCCGCCCCACGATCCTGCAACGCAGGAAGCCGTTCCAGCGAAGGCGTCCACGGATAACGTTTCACCGCATCCAGATTCAGAGCGTCCTCCTTCGTGGTCAGCGGCACCAGATCCTGCTCTTCGTCCATGTGAGCGGGAGCTGGCGACAATTCATACTCCGCCTCGGCAACGGCCACGGGGGAGTACGAAGAGGTCTCAACCACCTTGGCCGGGGAGCTGCCCTCGCGGTCGCGTCGGTCCGCAATCCGTTCCATCTCTGCTTTTTGTAGTGCTTCGTATATGCGGCTCATCGGTCTTGTCGTCCCCTGGGTTCTCCGTTGAAAATCAGTCCCGGCGATGCGTCTTCATTCAATCCCGAGGACGTCCCTCCGCTCATCGCGGAGGTCGAAATAAGAAAGGGTGTCGTCTCCAGCTCCAACTCCACTGCAACGCCTTCTACCATCGAGGCGCTTACCTGCCGAGCCTGCTCCACGTACGCCACAATCAGCGCATGCTCGCACAAAAGATTGATAATGCGTGGGATACCGCGGCTGTACTGATGCACAAGATCCAGCGCTTCCAGTGAAAATAGCTGCCACGACGCGCCCGCAATGCGAAGTCGCTCGGTCACATAGGCATGCGTCTGAGTCTTCGTCAACGCCTGCGTGCGGCACCACAACGCGACTCGTTGCCGAAGCTGACGAACGCTCGGATGCCGAAGCTTTTCTTCCAACTCAGGCTGTCCCGAAAGCACAATCTGCAGCAGCTTCTCCGACGAAGTCTCCAGATTCGTCAATAGCCGAATCTCTTCCAGAAGATCCCATGAAAGATTCTGCGCTTCGTCCACCACCACCACGCAGGTCTCTTCCATCCGGAACCGCTCAATCAGCCAGCGATTCAGCTGCAGCAACATACCGGATTTCGTCCGTGTCGTCGGCGCAATCCCAAAATCCGTCAGCACGAACTCAAGAAAATCCAACGGATCCAGTCGTGGGTTGAACACGAAGGCAGTCGATACCCGGCGATTCTTGAAAGATGTCAACGCACGCCGCAGCAGTGTCGTCTTTCCCGTCCCTACTTCGCCCGTCAGCACGGTAAAGCCCTTGCGTGCGGAGATGCCATACTCCAGGCAAGCCAGGGCTTCCCGCGTATGCGGCATCATGTAGAGGAACCTTGGATCCGGGCTGGTTCCAAACGGACTCGCCTGTAACTTAAAGAAATTGTTATACATCGTCAGCTACCCGCATTCATGATTGGCTTGGTGGGTGGTGCCGTGGTCAATTTACGTCGAAATGGCCCTCGCCGTTGCGCTTCTTTCGGCTGATCGGGATCGGCGTAAGCCACCACCGCCAGCGTCGGAAGCTTGGTAAATGCCCAGATGTCTCGTTCCGTCCGCACCGCCGTGTCGCGGTACTCCAGCACGGCGACAATGAAAAGGCCAAACGCCAGGCCAGCGCCCAGGCCAGCGAATAGAAACGCGCTGCGCTTGGGGAACGAAGGGGCATCCGGAAGATTGGGCGCATCCATCACGCGAAACTGTTCACCCTGCTGACGACGCTCCAGGTCCGACGCCATCTTCGAATCCTGTTTCTTCCGTAAAAGCTCCTGGTAGAACGCCTGCGCCGTCTGGTAGTCGCGCGTTAGTGTCTTGTACTGCTCCTGCACCATCGGGCTTGACTGGATCCGATCCTGGTACTGGCGAACATTGCCCTCGATAGCGGCCTGGTCATGCTTCTTCTTGGCAATCCCCTGGTCCATGCCGCGAAGTTGTGCGCGAAGCTGCTGCATTGCAGGCGATTCCGCGCGCGTGGGCGTCGCAACCGGAGCAGCCGAAACCGGCGGCGGTGCCTTCACCATCTCTGTCCGAAGCTCCCGAATCTTTCTGCGCACCGTCACCACATCCGGGTAATCAGCCGTGTAGCGCGATGTCAGGTCGGCCTCCTGCGTTAGCAACTGCTGCAGCTCAGCCTGCTGCACCTGGGGCACCATCCGTTGTGTCTCCGGAGCCGCATTCTGCGTTGCTTGCTGAGAAATCATCGCTTCCACATACGTCCGGTCCTGCTGCATCCGGGTCAACGCCTGTGTTGCCGCATCCAGTTGCGTGTTCAGGCTCACCAGCATGTTGCTGTTGTTACCTTCTTCGCCCGGAAGCCGGCCTACATACGTACGCTGAAAATCAGCCAGCTTGGAGTCCTGGTCATCGAGGCTCCGTTTGGCGTCCTGTAGTTGGCTGTCCAGAAATTCATTCGTACCCTGCGCGGATTGCTCACGCGACTTCAGATTCTCGCTCACAAACAGTGACGTAATCTCGCCGCACACCAGCTGCGCCGTACTCGCATCGTTTGCCTTGAAAGAAATAAAGAAGCCCGGCAAACCGTTCGTCCGCGCAATCTCCGACTGAATCGGCCGGATCGTAATGTCTTTGCGCACCATGTCGATACGCGAATCCATGTTCGTCTTCTTCGTGCCGTACAGGTTGAATCGCTCAATAATCGGCTGCAAGCGCGAGCGGCTCAGAATCTGCTCCTGCATGGAGGCAAGGCGGGAGTTCAAATCCTCGGCAATCACGGACTTCACAATGCCTTCTGACACTTTTTGTTGCTCAATCAGAACCAGGGTCTGTGAAACATATTCCGGCTGCACAAAGAAGGTGATTGCTACGGCGACGACAGGAAGAATCGCAGCGGGAATCGCAATAATCCACCACCGCCTCTTCAGGATCGTCGTGTAGTCCTCCAGCGTTAATGCGCGATGTCCAAGCATAGTGCTCCTTAAAACTGTCCTAAATGGGTCGAGCGCGGGCTGAAGGTAATGCCCACGCCAACTGACTGCGATGTGCCGTTGAATGCGTTCTGCACCAGCAGCGCGTTAATCACCGACTGCTTCTGCAACGTGTAGCTCAAATACCCTGAGAACGCGTTGCCCAGGCGCCGAGTCACCTGTGCGCCACCATAAACCGTATTGTTTGCGCCGTTGGCCAGGGCTGGCGTCGTCGAAGACGTACCCTGCGACAGTCCGGAACTGCGCCGATAGCTACCGGTGACGGACACAGCCCAATCTCGTCCATAGCTACGGCCCACCGATCCCGAAATGTTGTCCGAAACCGCTCCCTGCTGCACGCCCGAACCACCATTGGCTCCGCGGCTGTATTGCAGCGAGGCCGTCGTAAAGCGCTTGGAATACGTCAGGCCCATCCCGGCTCCAAAGGTCATCCGCGACGGAACCTGCGTCTTATCTGAGCCGCTGATCCACTGCGGTCCCGCCGACACGTTGGCACTGAACGACCGGCTCAGCAACCGCTGAAACCCACCTGAAATTCCGACTACATTCACTTTCAACCCAGGTATCGCTCCCAGCCCGCTATAGCTGTAAGTCGAGTAATCACCCGTCACACTCACCGTGTCGCGCGCATCTAGCCGTCGGTTCAACCCTGCCTGTGCTCCGTATTGTCGGTAGTCCAAGCCGTTCGCTGGATTCAAAAAGTGCAGAAGAGAGTACGTCCCTGAGCCCGAAACAGACATGGACGATCCCAGCCGACGCTCCACACTCCCCGAAAGCCCATTGTTGATGCGGGACCCGAAGTTGGTCAGCAGCCCGTCCGCCGCCGTACTCTGCCCTGGCGTCTGGAATACCGGCGTCCCCAGGTCGCCCAGTCCGGGAATTCCCGAGATACCCGTCGTCGGCGACTGCGGCAGATAGCTGAACGAATCGCTTACTCCCAGAATCCACGGCCCGCGAATATACCCCTGCGAAATCGCAAAATTCTGGAAATACGAAGAGGACGATTGGCTCGTCAAACTAGAAAAAAGCAGGCCCCCGGAGGCCAACATGCTCAACGGAGCCCTCGCGCTACGTCCCACATAGCCAAAATTCCCCGAAAGGCTCGTCGTTTGCCCTATTCCGGTATTCCCGGGAATACCAATCTGTGCAATCACCGCCGCGCCCAGGGAGTAATGTAGACTTCCATCAATCACAGGGGTCGTCAGCTTTGGTGCAAGCGAGGAGTTCGACTGCCCAAACGTCTGCACGCCCGTCAGCAGAAATATCGCGCCCATTACTAGAAGTGTCTTCTTCAAGTCAGTCCTCACGGAACCACAATCGTGTCGCCAGGTTGCAGCGCCAGTTCCTGTTTGTTGTCGCCGCGCAGCGCCTGCTTATAGTTAAACGGGATCTTCTGCTGCTTACCCGAAACCCCGCGCAAAATGTAAATCCGCTTCGAATTCGCAAAGCTGTTCAGCCCGCCAGCAGCCGCAATCGCCTGCAAAGGGGTCATCCCTGCCGTCAACGGAATCGCACCCACCTTGCCCACTTCGCCGATCATGTAGATCCGCTGGCTGTTGACTCCCGTCACCGTTACCGAAACCGTCGGCTCCTGGATGAACTTCCGCAACTTGGCCGTGATATCGCTGCTTAGCTGCATCGGCGACACGCCGGAAGCCTTGAGGTCCCCAACTAGCGGCATCGAAATCATCCCGTCCGGACGTACCGGGACTGCTCCGCTCAAAGAGGGCTCACGCCACACCGTAATCTGCAAAGTATCTTCAGGCCCAATCACATACCCGGCAGCATCCACGGCCACAGGCTTAGCCGCAGCCGGAGGCACCACCGCCGGAATGGGAGCGATCGCCGGTTCCTGCGTCGTTACCGGTGTCGTCGAAGCCGGTGCCGCCGCCGGAACCGTGCTGTCGACCGCCGGCTTCGTATCTTGGCAAACACCTACCACCGAACTGGCCAACAGCAGCACACCGAAGCACGCCGAAATCCATGCCCGGTTCTGTCCTTCTCCCCCATGTCCCACTCCATCAACACACGAGCCAGCAATAGTTAGCTCTGTTCGTCTTGCTTGGATCAACGCCCCAAACAACCTAGTTTCGCTCGAAATTTTCATATCCTCACTCAGTTTCTCTGATGACGGCCCGGCTATCAAAATGACCTTGTGCCGGGATAAATCCAACCAGACAGTACGCAAATCTCTCCATACGACTGACGTGTACACTGTCGCAGAGGTCAACGGATACTGAATCCAGCGCTTTGGAGAGCCTAGCCCTCATACTTAACGGTACTCCTCGGTATGCAGATTAGCAGCCTGAAGCGGAAATGTTTTTCCATCTTTGGGGAACGCGTACTACCACTTTCGTAGATATACAGTCACACCCCATGTGATGTGTAATGTCAATGCACGGCGATATCGAATCGACTTTGAATTGCGGTCAGGGGAAGAGTGACGCACAACTCGACATTGATGAAGGTCAACACAATTCAACACATCACCTCGCCCATTCCTCACGCCTTACAGGAACAACCAGAACCAGCGCCTCATATAGAGCGGCCCCGTTCTTTCAAACCCGGCGATTGGATACCTATTGCGCTCATCGCCCTTGCCCTCATCGCCGTCTACTATAGTGTCGCATTCAAGCTCCTCCAGGACTGGTACGAAATCCCCGACTACTCCCACGGATTTCTCGTCCCACTCTTCTCCATCTTCCTCATCTGGGATCAAAGAAAGACACTCAGCGCGCTTCCCGTAAAGCCAACCTGGGGTGGCTTGCCCCTCGTCGTCATTGCGCTCAGCGTTTTAATCCTCGGAGTCTACGGCGTAGAGCTCTTCACATCGCGCATCTCCTTTATTTTGTTGATCTCAGGCTTGGTATGGACCTTTCTGGGCGCCGCCTGGCTCAAGCAGCTACGATTTCCCATCCTCGTCCTCTTGCTCGCCATTCCCTTTCCGAACATCATCTTCAACCAGATCACGTTCCCACTCCAGCTTCTTGCCTCCAGCGTCGCCAGCGGCATCCTCACTCTACTGGGCGTGCCTGTCCTGCATGAAGGCAACGTCATCGAACTCCCCGTCATGAAGCTTGAAGTCGCTGAAGCCTGCAGCGGCATTCGCTCACTCATGAGCCTCTTCACCCTCGCTGTTTTCTACGGCTATTTCCTCGAAAAGAGCACCACCCGGCGTGTCATCCTCGCGCTCGCCAGCGTCCCGATCGCCGTTGCGGCCAACGCCCTGCGCATCGTCGGAACCGGACTCTGTGTTCAATACTGGGACCCCGTCAAAGCCCTCGGCTTCTTCCATGAATTTTCCGGGTGGGTTATGTTCGTCATCTCCCTCGGCTTCCTCTACCTCGTGCATCGACTCATGCACCTCGTACAACGCAAACCGGCCAATAGTCTATGAAATCACCTTTATTTTGGATCGTCCTCCTGCTCCTGGGCGCCACCGCGCTCGTTCTCCACTCCCGCGGAGATCAGGACGATGTTCCCTACAGCCGCCCCCTCAGCGCCATGCCCCAGAACTTTGGCACTTGGTACTCCCGCGACGTGCCGCTCGAAGAGGACGTGCTCAGCGTTCTTGGCAAGGGCGACTTCCTCAACCGTGTCTACTATAACCAGCCGGCATCCGGTCAACTCATCTCCACTCAGGCCGCCGCCTCGGCAAACGCCCAGCCGATCGGCCTCTTCATCGGATACTTCCCCACCCAGAGAACCGGCCAATCCATCCACTCGCCCCAGAATTGCCTCCCAGGGGCTGGCTGGACCTTTGACTCCTCCCGCTACACCACCCTGCAGGACAAGAACGGCAAAACCTATCAGGTGGGGGAGTACCTCATCAGCAACGGTACAACCCGCCAGTTCGTTATCTACTGGTATCAGGCGCACAGCCGCAGCATTGCCAATGAATATAAGGCCAAGCTTTATATGGTCGCAGATGCAATCCGGATGAACAGAACAGACGGTGCAATCGTACGCATCATCACACCGGTAACTGGGTCGGACACCATCGAAAGCGCACGCAACCGGGTCCTTCAGTTCACCAGTCTTATGGCTCCGGAATTACCCCAGTTCATCCCAAATTAAGCCCGAAGCGCTTCACACTTTAAATGGAAGCATCGCTCTAAGGCCTGCTCGATAACCAGCTTCACAGAATGGCATTCGCGCTAATCCAAGTACCGAGGACTCGAACATGACACTTTCCCTGCACCCTGCGAAAACGCACCCTGCGAAAACGCCCTCTGCGAAAACGACCCCTGCGAAACTTCAAGTCGCTGCTGTAGTCGCTCTCTCTCTCGCCCTCGGACTCACCACGGGCTGCTCCCGCGACCCCAATAAGCAGAAGCAGAAGTATCTCGAAAGCGGCAAGCGCTACGCAGCCGAAGGCAAGTATAAGGAAGCGACCATTCAGCTCTCCAACGCGCTGAAGGTCGATAAGAACTTCGCCGAAGCGCACTACGAGCTCTCCAAGGTCCTCGTCAAGACCGGTTCCATCATGCCTGCCTATGGCGAACTCATGCGGACCGTCGATCTCCAGCCCGCCAATCAGAGTGCTCGGATCGATCTCGGAAACATCCTCCTCGCCGGCAAGCAGCCCGTGCGAGCGGCAGAGCAGGCCAAAGCAGTCCTCGCCCTCAACAGCAATAACCCGGAAGCCTACGCCCTGCTCTCCAGCATCGCCGTCACCAAGGGCGACCAGGCAGACGCACTTGTCCAGATCAACAAGGCCCTCTCCATCGACCCCAAGCACGCCAGCTACCACGCAGCGCTCGGACTTATTCAAAGCGCAGATCCCGCGTCCAGCGGATCCGCCGAGGAGCAGCTTCGTCAGGCAGTCGCGCTCGATCCTAAAAACGTAACCGCCCACCTCGTCCTCTCCAACCTTCTGGAAAAGAAGGGCGACGTCCAGACCGCTGAATCTGAAATGAAGGCAGCCATCGCTGCCGATCCCAAGAATATCGTTGCCCGCACCAGCCTCGCCGGACTCTACATCCGTCAGAAAGATCAGATCAAGGCTCAAGCCACCATGCGTCAGGCAACCGAAGATCTGAACGATACGACGCAAGGGGCCCAGCTGCTGCAGGAGTACTACAGCGCCACCAATCACATGGATCAGGCGGAACCCGCCTACGCCACCCTCTCTTCCAAATTCCCCAAGAGCGTCCCCATTCAGGTCGCCTACATCCGCATCCTGCTTGGCAATAAGCAGGTCGACAAGGCAAAGCCGCTCGTCGCCAGCCTCGTTAAAGCCGAACCAAACAATCCTGACGTCGCCGTACTCAACGGCATCCTTCTCCTCAACGACGGAAAATCAGCCGACGCCTTCGAAGTCCTTCGCAAAGCCGCCAAGAGCACTCCGGACAACTTCCAGGTCCGTCTCTGGTTCGGCCGCGCCGCCCGCGCAAAAGGCGATCTCGGCTCCGCGGAAGAGAGCTTCCGCGATGCCACCCGCATCAATCCCCGTAACGTGGAAGCCCAAAGCGGCCTCGCCGAAGTGGCCATGGCCCGCAAGGACTTCAACCAGCTCGCACAAGTCGCCGAAGCGACCATGCCCCTTGTGCCCCAGGCCGGCATGCCCTACGTCTGGCGCGGTATCTCCGAGGCCAGCCAAAAGCAATTCGATAAAGCCGAGACCGACTTCCGTCAGGCAATCAAGCTGGAGCCCAAAAACAGCACCGCATACCTGCAACTCGCGGAACTCCGCTTGACGCAGGGCAAACTTGCCGAGGGTAAGGACCTACTGGAGCAGACTCTGCTCTATGCCCCCAACTCCTCCCGCGCGCTGCGCCTCCTCGCCAGCGTCCTGCTCTTTGAGAAGCAGCCCGCGAAAGCGCTCGCCCGCGTGCAGGACCAACTCACCAAGTCTCCCAACAACCCGGATATGCTCGCCCAGCTTGCCGAGCTTCAGCTCGCCACCGGCGACGCCAAGAGCGCGCTCGCAACCGCCGAGAAAGCCATCCAGCTCAACCCCGCCGATGGAACACCCATCATGGTCTACACCCGCGCGGAGATCTCCCTGGGTGAGACCCCCAAAGCAATCGACAAATGGCAGAGCTGGATCAAGGCTCACCCAACCGATGCTCAGGCTCAGGCGCTTCTCGGAACGCTCGAAGAAGGTCAGGGCGACAAGGATAAGGCGATGGCCTACTACAAAGCCTCCCTCGCCATCCAGCCTGAACAGGCTATCGCAGCCAACAACCTCTCCTACATGATGGTCGAATCGGGTCAAAACATCGACGTCGCCCTCTCCCTCGCCCAGACCGCGCATCGCCTGCTGCCCGACTCCCCCAGCACCTCAGACACCCTCGCATGGGCGTACTACCATAAGGGCACCTTCTACTCAGCACGCGACCTCCTCCTCGAGGCGTTAAAGGTCGATCCGAATAATCAGTCCATCCACTATCACCTCGGCTTGACCTACGCAAAGCTCTCGGACAAGTCGAACGCTTCCCTCCACCTCAAGAAGGCCGCTGACCTGGCTCCCACAACTGAGACTGGTAAAGACGCCGCGAAAGCACTTGCCTCCCTCGGCTAAACCAGGCGTCCATACAGTCCCCATCGATGAAGTACTGGCCCGCAAGCCGACACTCCATCGATGGGGATTTTTACGTTGCCACCTCGTCACCGCTGCAAAAACCCCGCCGTGCACCCCCACCCAGAACTACGTCGAAGCCCCCACCCGTCCTGCAACCCGCACCACGGTGTCACACCCACCCATGAAGATCCAGCCCCGGGCATCGCCATCACCACTCTCGCACTCGCTATCGAAGACACAGCAGCCAGCGGCCTCTTACCTCTGCTGCCAAAAATACCCAACGACGATCACATACGGACCGTTTGGGCCCCCGCAGCATAGGTGAAAGCAGCACAACAATCACCGCCAGCCACCACGGCAAACTCAGCAGCCACCTCCCCGATGAACCAGCAGCCTCAAGAGCCCACCCACCATCTCCCGCAGCGCCTTCTTAGACCTGCCGCAAACTTCAGATTGATAATCTTGGGTCTGCGAGACGGTTCGGATGCCCCATCCTTCGCGGCTTCTGGCGAAGGATAGAAGTAAAGCAAGCTTGACCGATAGCTTCTCACCGCAAGATGTCGGTAATCACCGCGACCGTGCAAGGCCACATGAGACTATGGGCTGCATCGCCAATCGCGATGCAGCCCATAGTCTCAACATCAAACCACTGCAAGCCAGTACTCTAGCGGCATACCGAGTAGCGAGTGTTGTACCGACCCGTTCCCGCCACCGCATTCATCTGCTTCGCCGTCTGCGACACCGTATCCGTAGCGCCCACGTTCGCCTGGCCTATGCGTGGAACTGCATAGCCCAGGTTCGGCAGGTAGGCAAACCGTGTCGGCATCTCGCAAACCGCGGAAGGCACCGACGTCGTACTCGCAAGGTTGCTCCCCAGGATCCACGAGATCGCATCGAACGGAATCGAGGTAGCCGTCGGCAGATTGCTGCTATCGAAGCCAGCCACATGCAGGCTCAACTGACCAGCATTCTGGTAGCCCCCAGCATTGCCCGCCACGTTCCAGCCCGTACCTATACCACCTGTCAGGCTGTTCGTTCCCCACCCCGACGCAATCAGGTTATTCCCACCCTTCGCAATCAGCGCCACGTTGTTGTTCCACTGGAACGCCGGCGTCGAAGGAGTGTCCATCCAGATCACGTTGTTATACACCTGCACGTTCTGGAACTCCGTCTGCGTCAGGTAGCTTCCACTGCCCGCGTTCTATCGAACAGTGTCCACACCGGCCCGGTGCAACCCGTGCAGCCCTTCGCGTAGAAGGTGTTGTTGTACCAGTACAACGATCCCTTCCGTGCCAGCTCGCCGCCGCTCGTATCCATACCGAAGTGCAACGGTGCCTGCGACGTGCTGTTCGTGTAGATATTCCCGTACACGTAGTGCGAGTTCCACGCCTCCTGCTCCGCTGCAATGCGATCCGCCGTGTACGTATCCTGGCTGTGCAACGCGTGGAACGAGTTCACGCCACCATCCAGGAAGCCCGCAAACGACATATACGCGGAAGCATCCACCACATCGACCAGGTCCATCTGCCGCTGCGGCCCATCGCCAAAGTAGTTGTACCGGAACACTCCCTGTAGACCACGAGACTGGATGTTCGCACCCAGCGCCGTGCCTAGGTAGTTGTCGATGCGATTGAACTGCACCACCTCTCCCCATGCCTGCAGAGACATCTGGTGCGCCGTCGCGGAACCCGCCACACCGTTATCGTGCACGTGGTTCCCTTCCCAAAGCACATTCGTATCCGAATTGCCCCAGCCGCCACTGCTGCGGAACACGCTCACAACGCCGTTCGCGCAGTTGCCAAAGTCATTACCCACAAACGTCGCGTGCTGCACCTGGTTGACGCGAACGCAGGAGGAACCCGCCTGCCATTGCCCCGCGGAGCCACTCGGCCCCGTATAGCTGTTACCCGGCTTCGCGTTGCGGAACTGGATTCCTTCCACCGACACATAAGCCGCGCCGCTAAAGTTAGGCCAGTTCGTCGTCGTGTTCGCGCTGTGAACCGTAACCAATCCCGCACCCACTGCTGCAGCATCGGTATCAGATCGCCCGCTGGCATTCGCACCATCCACGATGGGAAGTTTCCCAGCAGCATCCGGAACACCGCATACCCGAATCGGCTGACTCGGCGTTCCGGCCTGAGAAAGCTGCACATACTCGTGATACTGCGTCGGATTCAATCCTGTCGTGTCTTCATTGTGCAGTCGCACCGTCGATCCCGGAACCAGCGTGGGAAATGGCACCGCAGCCAGAGTCTTGAAGCTCTGCGACGGACCCACCTCGTACACCATGCCCAGCATCGCCGGGTCTACCGTGCAATCCACCGGCATCGTCATACTCGGCGTCACGCGGTACGGCAGCGCATTGCCTGTCACATAAACGATCGCGGTCGAAGTCTTGCTCCGGTCTGCCTGGCTCGTCGCAATCAACGTGTAGCGACCACCCACCGTTGCGGTAAACACCGTATCGCGCGCAGTGCTGTCAAGAATCTGCCCATCACCTCCGTTTGGCTGCAACGAGATTCCCCAGCGAACCGTCTGGTCCGACGAACCCACGACAATGCTCTGCAACTCCGCCGGCTGGTTCGCATAGAGCACTCGGTAGAACGGCACCACCGTAACCTCAACCGCCGGATTGCATACGTTGAACCTGATATCGCTCACTTGCGTCGTATCGTCCAGCGCAGTAGCTTCCACGGTAAAGCTGGCCGCCGACGTCACCCCATACTGGCTGCTGGTTCCCGTAATCGAGCACGAGCTACCACTACTCGGCGCCGTCACATCAATCCACGATCCTGTAGTCGACGAAATCGTTCCCGAGCCCGACTTCACAGCCCAGCTCACAACATTCGTCGTCCCATGCGTAACCGTCGCAAAGATGCGTCGCGTCGAACCGGGAATCACATTGAATCCATATGTCGGTTGACCCACGCTGATCGTCACTGCATTCGGATCACGAGCCACGGTCAGCGCTACTTGCGCGGAAGCAGAGCCCAAATAGGTCGTGTCACCCGCATACGTTGACGTCAACTGATGAACTCCATTCGCAAATCCCGTAGTGGAGTAGCTTGCGACTCCCGCACCATTCAAGGCTGCTGAAGCGATGCTCACTCCGCCCTCCAGGAACACCACAGTACCAGTCGGCACCTTGCCGCTCCCATTAGCCGTGGCAGTCAGGGTCACCAACTGCCCGGTAATGGCGGGATTCGGGGTAACACTCAGCGTAAGGCTCGACCCAACGGGCAGCACCACCACCGGAACCACCGTGAGACTCGTAATATTCGAAAGCGTAGTGAGGTAATTACCATCGCCGGCATACGAAGCCGTCAACAAGTGAATCCCGGCCCCCAGGGATGAGGACGTCCACGTTCCCGTACCAGAGCGGTTCAGTGCCACGGTACCAAGGCTGACCACTCCATCAAACAGCGTGATGCTGCCCGTAGGAGACACACCACCCCCCGTAACGATAACCGACAACGTCACAGACTGACCTGCCGTCACCACGCTCGGAGCCGCCGTCAAAGCGACCTGCGGAACCGTCTTCTGCGCGGGCGCCGCATACTCCATCGCTCCAATGCTCGGAGCCGCCGGCCTTAAAATTCCGTTAATGTCGCTCAGCACATTCGCTAACGCGATACCCCCGCCAATCAAGGAGCTGGATTGACCCGGGCTGTAGTCGAACGTGTCAAGAATTGCTTCGTTTGAGATCGGCGATGATGGCTCGACCGCAAATTTCGGGTCAACCGTGTTGCACGTCTCCGATGCCTGCAAAGGTGTAGGACACCATCCGTTACGAATGTTGTAGTAAGTATTGTGGTCTCGGACCGCCCACCCATTGT
>Ga0123336_10003238_pt1 | contig 13749 bp, 12 predicted proteins | sample SSSSmetaG_FD_96466 | JGI IMG/M metagenome (GOLD analysis project Ga0123336, IMG submission 96466) | Glacier valley bacterial and archeal communities from Borup Fiord, Nunavut, Canada, to study Microbial Dark Matter (Phase II) - ​SSSS metaG | ecosystem: Environmental > Aquatic > Freshwater > Ice... | reverse complement strand
GGTCGCACGATTGCGGTGACGTCATGTTGCTCGGATATCAGCGCCCGAATTGCCCATGATCCCAGAAAGCCCGCGCCGCCGAGAACCAGAATTCTCATGCGTCGAACTTCTCCAACGCGGTAATCGCGACCGTCCCTCGGCGTGCTGCGATTCGACCCCACAAATTTTCCTCGTACTTGGTGGCCCAGAAAATGACGACAATCAGAGAAATCGCCTGCAACGGTACAACGTAACGAGTCTCGAAATGGGTCAGCCAGATAACGCCGATGTTGGTGCCAAGAATAAGGAAAATTGTCAATGGGCCTGCCGCACGGTGTTTTATCGACTCGATTGCCAAGAGTAGAAGAGCTCCGATGAAAGTAAGAAGCGTCACAAGGCCGAATCCAATGTTTCCGAATGTTCCGACTCCAGCCCCAGGCACGCTCAGCCAAGTTCGCAGGGTCACTTCGCTTCGAACGGCGACGAACTGCAAGGGGTGGGTCAGGGCAACTTTGAATGCATCGTGTTGGAAGACTGTGAATGTATTCGGAGCTTGGCCGCCGTAAGGAGTTGTGGTAGAAAATTCGATGCGGCTGAGGTCGCGGCATTTTTGGGGATCGATGTCGCACGGCCAGTTGCCGCCACCCTCTTCGAGAAACCCCCCACCGACCGAGGCCAAGTACTTGTCAGACATCCACAGTTGGGCCCATTGGTAGTCCCCAGTCGACCACTGATAATTTCCAGGGTGAAGGACCTTTCCGACATAGATAGTCCACGGTGCGCACAGAATAAGAAACACCGCGCCGAGCGCGACCCACTCGATAAAGCCGCTCCGGTTGCGCGAGATAAACTTGCGGTCACCCCGCGTCGCCTTCACCACAATCCTTACTAGGACGATAATCAGGACGATGACGAGAGACGTCGGCACCGCGTAAAACCACATGATTCTGAGGTAGGCGAGACCTGCAAGAGCCGCAGCGAGACCGATGTAAAGAAAAAGTCTTGGCCTGCCGGCCGGCGGCCGCAGGCTCGCCCAAAGGAGTCCGATGGTCACCAGCGATCCGAGCGCGGTCGCCAGGCCGTCGCTGCCGAGCACACCAGCGTGAATCGTCCATCCCGTGAATATCGGGCTCAGGATCCAAAAGATCACAAATAGCCCCAAACCGATGTAGCCGCGGCGAGGAATCAAGAAGACAGCCATCGTCGCGACATTGAAGGACCACAGGACACATAGCAGGAAAACCATCGGCAAAATCGGAGATGCGCCGTTGCCAAGCTTGATCATCGAGGCGAGGATTGCGGGCATCCCGGGTGGCCAGAGATTGAATATCCACTGGTGGGTTGGGCTTACCGAACCGTCCTGTAGATCCACAGCACCAGTCAGGTAACTTCCGGAGTCGGACCCTCCCAGTATTGGCAGTAGTTTTGCGATGCTAGTGGTCGCTGGGACCCCGTAGAAGTGCGTCTGGAACCCGTTCGGTAGCGCCAACCATAGCTCGAGCGCGAGCGAGGAAGAGAAGGCGGCAGACGCGATCGCCCAAGGGGACCGCAGGAAGTGGCCGACTCGATTTGTGAAATCGGGATCCTGCAAGGAGCGGACTCTCTGATTCATTGTCGATTCGCGGTTCCCTCACATCAATACCCGACTTGCGATACCTTACCCGATGAATCCACAAGTAAATCGGGGAATCCCTCGTCTCGGCACTCTGAGACTGCCCCGATTCTAGTGTCGCGTTGCTCGGCGGCCGCGTACCGCAGAGCGAACTGCGAGCCCGATCGACAGGACAACACGGACCGGCCATAGTTGCCATCCTGAGTACTTCCGACTGAGAAAACGTTGGGCGCTTCGGTGATGAGCCTGGATCATCGCGGTGGAATTCTGATTGGTGGAGTGCGCACCGCTGTGTGTGACAACGGCAGTCGGTTCGTAGACGTTTCGATATCCCGCCTCGGTCATTCGAAAGCCGAGGTCGACGTCTTCGAAGTACATGAAGTAGCCGTCATCGAACCCTCCGAGCTCTTCGAAGGCGCTCTTCCGAACCAGCACGCACGCACCCGAGAGCCAGCCCGCGTCCCGTCGTATCGTGTCACTACTCGAGTCGCGTCGGTAGGCACGCGTCCAAGGATTGCCAAGCCAGATGTTCGCGAACAGTGCATGCCCGATCCCGGTGCGCAGCGACGGAACTGCGCGGGCCGACGGATAGACCTCGCCGTCGGTCATGATCGCCGGCCCGACGGCGCCGATGCGGGAGTCGGAGTTGCCCGCGGCGACGAGCGCATCGATCGCGCCCGCAGTAAGCACCACATCAGGGTTACTGACCAGCACCCACTGCACATCGGAGGGCAGGGAGCGAATCGCCTCATTCATCGCGCCGCCGTAGCCCAGGTTGCGATCGAGAGGCAGGTAGTGCGCGGATGATGCGGCAGTCAGTTTCGCGACCGTCGGGTCATTCGTGCCGTTGTCCGCAACTACCACCAGTAGGGGATCAGCGCTCGAAGCCGGCACCGATTCGAGGAATCCCTCGAGCACATCACCCGACCCGAAGCTGACCGTCGCTACTGCTACCACGGGCATGCGCGGGGGCTGCGAAGTGAGTGCCATCGGAAGGTAATCATAGTTCTAGGCTAGATTGTTCCGAGATTCACGGCTCGATTCGTGAGCGTCGTGGATACCCAGCGAGGATGAATGAAATACCTGCAGGAAGTGTGGGGCTCGCGAGAGCTGCTCTTCAATCTCACCTCGCGTGAGGTGCGCGGCAAGTACAAGCGTACGATTTTCGGCCAGCTCTGGTCGTTGGCGAATCCGCTGGCGCTCATGCTCATCTACACGCTCGTGTTCGGCTTGATCTTCAAGAGCAATCCGTTGCCGGGGAATCCCAGCGGTCTCGATGTGTTCGCTCTCTGGCTCCTGTGTGGACTCCTTCCCTGGACGTTCTTCTCGAGCGTGGTGAGCTCCGGTGCGGGGTCGTTGGTCGGCAACTCCAACCTCATCCAAAAGGTTTCTTTCAGCCGCATCGTCCTCCCTTTCTCGACGGTCGGAGCGAGCGCCTACAACTGGATGTTCGAGATGGCCGTGCTGCTCATCGCCATCACTATCGCGGGCGGACTCGTGCTGCCCTGGATACCTCTGCTGCTTGTAGCGATGGCACTGCTCGCGGTCTTCGCCGCGGGTGTAGGACTCCTCTTCTCGATCGCGAATGTCTATTTTCGCGACACCCAGTACCTTTTGACGATCGTGCTCCAACTCTGGATCTACTTGACGCCGATTATCTATCCGATTGAGCGGGTCGCGGCTAAGTCCAGTTCCATGGGTGGGCTGTTCGGTACACCCCTCACGCTCCTCGGTCTCTACGACCTCAATCCGATGGTGCATTTCGTCGCGCTCTTCCGCCAGCTGATGTACGACAACCGCTGGCCTGACGGCATCGAGTGGATCATCTGCCTCTGCTGGGCGCTTGCCGCGCTCGGAATCGGGATGCTCGTGTTCCGAAAGAATGAACGAAACCTGGCGGAGGCACTGTGAGCGACATTGCGGTGGGCGTCGACCACGTCACCAAGAGCTTCCGGATGTACCACGAGCGCAACCAGAGCCTCAAGTCGGCCATCATGCGCGGCCGCACCTCGGTCCACGAGGATTTCCTCGCACTCGACGACGTCTCTTTCGATGTGCCGGCCGGGTCGACCTTCGGACTTATCGGCAGCAACGGGTCCGGCAAGTCCACGCTGCTCAAATGTCTTGCGAATATCTACTACCCGAACAAGGGCGCAATCACCCACTTCGGCAAGATCGCTGCGATGCTCGAGGTCGGATCTGGTTTCCACGCCGAACTCTCCGGGCGCGAGAATATCTTTCTCAACGGCTCCATTCTCGGAATGTCGAAAAAGGATGTCACCCGCAAGTTCGACGAGATCGTGGACTTCTCCGGTGTCGAGCAGTTCATCGACCAGCCCGTGAAGAACTATTCGTCCGGCATGTACGTGCGTCTCGGATTCGCGATCGCCATTAATGTCGACCCGGACATCCTCGTTGTAGACGAGGTTCTCGCAGTGGGGGACGCGGAGTTCCAAGAAAAGTGTTTCAAAAAATTTGCAGACTTCCGCGAGGCAGGGAAGACCGTGATCCTCGTGAGTCATTCGATGGAGACAGTCCGCGCGATGTGCGATCACGCCGCGTGGCTCAATCACGGTGAACTGCAAAAAGTCGGCCCGGCAGAGTCCACCATTGCGGCCTACATCTCGTCGCTGCACCCCCGGGAGTAAGCCCGTGGCCGGGGAGACACCCACCGTCTCGGTGGCTCTCTGCACGCATGACGGTGCGGAGTTTGTCGCCGCGCAACTCGCGAGCATCGTCGCCCAAACCCTTCCGCCATCGGAGATCATCCTCAGCGACGACGCATCGGTCGATTCGACAGTGCGGATCGTCGAAGAGGCGATCACGCTCGCCAATGCGACACGCGCCATCCCTCTCCGACTGGTCGTGCTGCACAATCCCGTCGCCCTGGGAGTCGCGAAGAACTTCGAGCAGGCCATCGCGGCGTGCTCGGGCGATCTCGTCGCCCTCAGCGATCAGGACGACCTGTGGCAACCAGATCGTCTCGCCCTCATTGTCGGTATCTTCGCGGAACGACCGGAACTCGACCTGCTGCACAGCGATGCCGTGCTGATCGATGCCGTCGGTATCCCTCTCGACTCCTCGCTGTTCGAATCCCTCGAAATTTCGGAGGCGACCAGGGCGGACGTCCACGGCGGACGGTCGTTCGACGTGCTCATGCGCCGCAACATCGCCACCGGCGCCACGATGGTGTTCCGGAGGTCCTTGTTCGATCGGGCGGTGCCGTTCGCGGACGGGTGGGTGCACGATGAGTGGCTGGCGATCGTCGCGGCGGCGTTCGGTGGCCTCGACCTCACGGAATCGCGTCTGATCCGGTATCGGCAGCATGGCTCGAATCAGATCGGGGTCGAACAACTCGGTATCGTCGGGAGGATCGGGCGGATGCTCGAACCGGGCCGAACCCGGAACGAACGGCTTCTCTTGAGAGCGACCTCGCTCGAGGCGCGGCTTCGCGACCGGATGGAGGAGTTGCCTCCGGAGCGTCACGCCGCCGCCGTCGCCAAACTGGAGCACGAGCGGGTGCGTTCGGGCCTGTCGGTTCACCGCGTGCTGAGGGTGACGGCGGTCGTTCGGGAACTGCGAACCGGGCGCTACAGCCGTTTCGGGCGGGGAAGCGCGGATGCCGTGCGCGACCTGCTCCAGCCGCTTGGACGCCCCCGGTAAGCTCAATTCGTGCAAATCCGCGAACTCTCAATACCGGACTCTTTCGAGATAACCCCCATCCAGCGCAGCGATGACCGGGGAGTCTTCCTCGAATGGTATCGATTCGACTTGCTGGCCGAGGCCGTCGGGCACCCACTCGACCTCCGCCAGGCGAACAGCTCGGTGTCTAAGAAAGGGGTGGTGCGCGGCATCCACTTCGCCGACATCCCGCAGGGCCAGGCCAAATACGTCACGGCCATGCACGGAGCCGTCCTCGATTTCGTGATAGACATCCGGGTTGGCTCGCCGACCTTCGGTCACTGGGACACAGTCCGGCTCGACACGGTCGACCGTAAGGCGATCTACATCGCGGAGGGCCTCGGTCATGCCTTCGTCGCGCTCACTCCAGACGCCACCGTCAGCTACCTGGTCTCTGACACCTATAACGCGACGAAGGAACATGGGATCAACCCGCTCGACGAGCGGGTGGCCCTCGTTTTCCCCGATGAGGCGGGCGAACTCCTGCTCTCGCCGAAGGACACCGACGCCCCTTCGCTCGACGAGGCAGCGGCGAGCGGTCTGCTGCCCGTGTGGGACGATGCGCGCCGGTTCTACGATTCATTGAACATGAAGGCGGTCTGATATGCGCGGAATCATCCTCGCCGGTGGATCCGGCACCCGACTGTGGCCGATCACGCGCGGCATCTCGAAACAACTCATGCCGATCTACGACAAGCCGATGATCTACTATCCCTTGTCGACCCTGATGATGGCAGGCATCCGGGAGATCCTGATCATCACGACGCCGGAGTACAACGAGCAGTTCCGCGCGCTCCTCGGCGATGGGGCCGACCTCGGCATCCGTCTCGAATACGCGGTGCAGGAATCCCCAGACGGTCTAGCCCAGGCCTTCATCATCGGCGAAGAGTTCATCGGCGGCGAGAGTGTCGCTCTCATCCTGGGAGACAACATCTTCCATGGAGCAGGTCTCGGCCAGTCCCTGCGGGCTCACGACGAGATCGATGGCGGGCTGATCTTCGCGTATCACGTGTCGAATCCCACTGCTTACGGGGTGGTCGAGTTCGACGAGAACATGGTCGCACGATCCATCGAGGAGAAGCCAGTCGTTGCGAAGAGCAACTACGCAGTTCCCGGGCTCTACTTCTACGATAATTCGGTGATCGAGATCGCCAAGACGATCGAGCCGAGCGCCCGTGGGGAGCTCGAGATCTCGACGGTCAACGAACGCTACCTGGCGGCCGGAAAGCTCCAGGTACAGGTGCTCGATCGCGGCGTCGCGTGGCTCGACACTGGAACGTTCGAGTCGATGATGCAGGCCTCCGAGTACGTGCGTGTCATCGAAGATCGCCAGGGGTTCAAGGTCGGGTGCATCGAGGAGATCTCCTGGCGCGCCGGCTGGATTACGGATGATGAACTCGCGTTGATCGCGCAGCCTCTGCTGAAGAGCGGGTACGGCACGTATCTCGCCGGTCTGCTCGCGGGCTGAGTTCTCGGATAACGTTGATCCCTGGAATGCAATCGAGGAGCGCAGTCGTGAATCAGCACCCTGGTGACGCCGATGACCGAGACCTGAAGTTCGAGCAGTACCAGCGGGAGTTGGCGCTGGTCGACCAGATCCTCGGGCTCCGCGCCGCGCTTGCCCAGGAGTCAGTGCGCAACTCCCCGACCCGACAGCGCGTCGAACAACTCGAGTACGAGATCAACGCGCTGCGGACGTCGTCCACGTGGCGGGTGGGCCGCCTGCTGCTGCTTCCGGTCCGGGTTGTCCGCCGCCTCACCGGCCGGTTCTCCTCATAACCGTGCATGTGTCCCTCGGTGCCCCGTCGTCGATACCTCCCCTCGCTCTCTCGATCATCGCGCCCGTCGTTTCTCCCGGACAGTCTGTCGCGCTTCTCGCAGAATCGCTCGTCGCACAGGTGACCGACAACTGGCAACTGGTGATCGTTGGAGAATCAGCGACCTCTCCGGTCTCGGATCCGCGGATCTCCGTGATCGAACACGACTCCATCGATCTCGCCGAACTGGTCTCCGCCGCGCTTCCCCGGGTGAACGGCGAATTCGTGATGATCGCGCCCCACGACGGTTCGTTCCCGGATAACGCCATGTCTATCCTCGGGAGCTACCTCGCCGAAGAATCCGATGTCGACATCGTCTATTCCGACGAGGGCATCAAACGCGCCGGGCGGCGCACTCCGAGACTCATCCCAAAGCCGGCATACTCTCCCGAGAGGCTGCGCAGCCAGTTCTATATCGGAGACTGCGTCTTTTACCGTCGGACTCTCCTCGGGTCGGTCGGCGCGCTCCGTCCCTCCGTCCCCGGGGCGGAGTTGTACGATCTGGCGCTTCGCGCGACCCTGGCCGCGGCACGCATCGAGCACTACGCTGAGGCGCTGTTCATCAGGGGCGAGGCAGCGGGGGCCCCGGGCGAGATCCTCGGTGATGTCGCGGTGAACTCGACCCGGCTCGCGCTCGAGGAGCGCCTCGCGGCCACCGGAGGGGGATTCGTCGACGAGGTGAGAGAGTCCGGGCTGCACCGGACCCGTCGCCCGGTGATCGGCGAGCCCCTGGTGTCCATAGTGATCCCTACCCGCGGGAGCTACGGTGAGGTGCGCGGTGTGCGCACCTGTATGGTCCTCGAGGCGGTCGAGAGCGTGCTCTCAACCTCCACCTATTCGAACTACGAGCTGGTCGTCGTGATGGACGACGTAGTCGACCCGGATGTCGTCACCCAGCTCCGTGAGCTAGCGGGCAACAAACTCACCCTGGTGTGGTGGACGCGTCCGTTCAGTTTCTCAGCCAAGGTCAATTTCGGTGCATTTCACTCAAGGGGTGAATTCCTGCTCTTCCTCAACGACGACACCGAGGTGATCAGCCCGGGCTGGATCGAAGCGATGCTCGCCCTCGCCCAATTGCCGGGTGCTGGGATGGTGGGGGCGATGCTCTACTTCGAAGACGACACGATCCAGCACGCTGGCCACATCTACGAAGCCGGGGACGCCGGTCATATCGGCACGAATCTCCCTCGGAACTCCGACGGTCCGTTCGGCTCATTCCGGATCGACCGGGAGATCGCTGGCGTGACCGCGGCGTGTTCGATGCTCTCAACGACGGTATTCGAGGAGGCCGGGGGCTTCTCGCTGCTACTTCCCGGCAATTTCAACGATGTCGACCTGTGCATGAAGATCGCCGAACTCGGCCACCAGTCCTATTGGACGCCTGGCGCCGAGCTGTATCACTACGAGTCCAAGACCCGGCATCCGCGGGTGGCCCGCTACGAGGTGGAGACCGCATGGGGGCGCTGGGAATGGAAGCTCGACGACCGGTCCTTCTGGCCGTACGGAGTCTGGGCTGACAACCACATCGGCTGAGCCCGCAGGGAAAGAACGCCAATCTGACAAGCGCAATGACGCGCCATAAAGAAGGAGACGAGGTAAGTGACCACAGAATCATCTGCTCCACAGGTGCCCGACGCAGCGGGCAAGAACGTGCCATGGGAGTCGGCCGAGTCCTACTGGATGCCCGAGCACGTCGTCGGGTCCGCGTGGCTCGGTCATGGGCCGTTCGCCTTCTGGCTGATGGCTGCGGCCCGCCCACGGGTGCTCGCCGAACTCGGAGCGCACAACGGGTTCTCCTACTTCGCGTTCTGTGAAGCGGCCGCACGACTGCGTCTCTCGACCAGGACCTTCGCGATCGATACCTGGCAGGGCGATGATCACGCAGGCTTCTACACGGAGGAGATCTACGACCTGGTGTCGCGCGTGAACGCCGAACTTTACGCCGACGACTCGACGCTGCTCCGCGGGTACTTCGACGACTTCGTCGACACCTTCGACGACGGGAGCATCGACCTGCTTCATATCGACGGTCGTCACTCATATGAGGATGCGAAGCACGACTTCGAATCCTGGCTGCCTAAACTCTCCGACAGGGGCGTCGTGTTGTTTCACGACATCGCGGAACATGAGCGTGGATTCGGCGTCTGGAAGCTGTGGGACGAGGTCGCCGCCCGCTACCCGTCTTTCGCGTTCGAGCACTCCCACGGTCTCGGCGTGATCACGGTCGGGCCATCGGTCCCAGCCGCTCTCCGGTCGCTGTTCGACGCGGATGAGGACGAGACCGTGCGTATCCGCAATTTCTACTCTGCGCGAGGCGAACGGGTGATCGCCGCGTACTCGCTGCTGCTCGAACGCGAGCAGCTGCGAGCCGCTCTGGTCGAGTCGGATCGACAGCTGTTCGACAGTCGAAACGAACTGATCGGAGCCCACAACAGCATCGCCTGGAAGTCCTCCGCTCCACTCCGGTGGGTGATCGGCCACGTACCGGCCAGCATCCGCCTTCGACTCCGGGGTATCCCACAGTGACCTCGACATTAGTCCGTCGCCGAGTGCTCGTCATCTCCGGCGATCCGATCGGCGTGAAGCTCGCCGGGCCAGCCATCCGCGCCTGGAGCATCGCCGAGGCCCTGTGCGCTCGGCACGAGGTGACCCTGATGTCGCTCACGCGCATCGAGGACATCCCGGCGCCGTTCGCTCTCGTGCAGGTCAGCGATGGGCAGGATGCCGAGTTCGCAGTCTGGGAGAAGTGGGCCGACATCATCATCTTCCAGGGACACGCAATGGAGTTCTTCGAAGCGCTGCAGACGACGACCAAGATCGTCGTCGCGGACATTTACGACCCAATGCACCTTGAACAGCTCGAGCAGGCTCGGGAATTCCCCATCGATGTATGGGACAAGCGGGTGCGGATCGCCACCGTCGTGCTGAACCAGCAGCTCGCGCGCTCTGACTTCTTCGTCTGTGCTTCTGATCGCCAGCGACTGTTTTTCCTCGGACAGCTCGCTGCCCTCGGCCGGATCAACCCGGCGAATTATGCGGACGACCCCGATCTGACCGGGCTGATCGATGTTGTGCCGTTCGGCCTCTCCCGCACGGCGCCGATCCACGAGCGGGACGTTCTTAAGGGACAGCGTCCCGGAATCGCGCCCGACGACAAGCTCCTTCTGTGGAGCGGAGGGCTCTACAACTGGTTCGACCCGAAAACCCTCATCATCGCCGTCTCGCTGCTGTCTGCTAGCCACGACAACGTTCGCCTATTCTTCCAGGGCACCAAGCACCCGCACCCGGGCGTGCCGGAGATGGCAATCGTCGCTGAATCTAAAGAGCTCGCTGCATCCCTGGGCGTACTCGAGACGAGTGTCTTCTTCAACGACTCTTGGGTGGACTACGCCGACCGGCAGAACTATCTCACCGAAGCGGATGTCGGCGTCAGCACCCACCGCGCGCACATCGAGACAACCATGTCGTTCCGCACGCGCATCCTCGACTACCTGTGGGCCGGGCTTCCGATGGTGGTGACGGAGGGCGATGTGTTCGCTGAGCTTATTGCCGCAGAGAGGCTGGGCATCGCGGTACCCGCCGAAGATCCATCCGCTCTCGCCGCCGCGCTCCAGCGCGCCTTGTTCGATGACGAGTTCATCGCCGAGACACGGGCGAACATCGCGAGAGTACGCGATCGCTTCTATTGGGACCGTGTGCTGGAGCCACTCGTACACTTTGTTGACACCGCCCACCGAGCGCCCGACCGGGTGCTCGGTCGCGTGCTATCGGTCGACCGAATGCCGGATCGTCCAGCTCCGGCGAAGCCCCGTGGTCGTATCCGTGGCGCGATCGGCGCGCTCCTGTTCCACCTGCGCGATGGCGGCCCGAAAGCAGTTCTCACCAGGGCAGTAGCGCGCCTTCGTCGTGGCATCAGGTAGTTTGCCCCGTTCGGGGGTAGAGCGGAATAGTGCCCAATTGCCTGTTACGCAAGTAACCTAGTGAGAAAAGTGCGGTCGGTGGTGCCTTTCAGGTGGAATAGCAGCCGTTCGCGGGGAACAAGATTGTGCTCGAACTGCTGGCAGGTACGCGGCATCGCCGGGCGCATCCAAGGGGACTAGGTATCACATGAAGCGAGCAGCCGGAAAACTTCGAGTCACGGTTGCGCTTCTTGCCCTCGTGGCGGGAGTGCTGGTGCCCGCCGCGCAATCGGCGCAGGCCCTGACGGGAGACTCCTTTGATCCCGGCTACATCATCTCCGATGCGACGTTCTCGAACGCGACTTCGATGTCCGAATCGCAGATCCAGGGCTTCCTGGTCAGGATGGAACCTACCTGCCCTGGCGCCAACGGGGTCACCTGCCTTCGCTACTACAGCGATGCGTCATTCTCCCGAGCGGCATCTCCGAGCGGACAGTGCGGCGCTTACAACGGTGCAGCCTCTGAAATGGCGAGCACGATAATCTTCAAGGTCGCCCAGGCCTGCCGAGTAAACCCGCAGGTACTGCTTGCGATGCTCCAAAAGGAGCAGGGGCTTATCACAGCAACCTCACCGAGCCCCGGAGCATACCGATCCGCCATGGGCTATGGCTGCCCGGACACCGCCCCGTGTGACGCCCAATATTACGGGTTCTACAATCAGGTCTACAAGGCGGCATGGCAGATGCGTGAATACATCGTCCATCCGTCGTCGTGGCGGTACCACGTGGGAAGCGTGGCAATCTTATACAAGCCGAACGCGCCGCTATGTGCCGCACCGGTCGTCAACATACGCAGCGCGGCGACCGCTGCCCTGTACAACTACACGCCGTACCAACCCAACTCTGCGGCCCTTGCGAACCTCTCCGGTACGGGGGATGAATGCTCGTCCTACGGAAACCGCAACTTCTGGGTCTATTTCAACAACTGGTTCGGGTCTCCCGTCGGCCCAGTGAACCCGCTCGGATCCATTGATGTCCTTGAGGCGCTCCCCGGCAGCGTGCACATCGGAGGGTGGGCATTCGACCCCGACAGCCGTGATCCCAGCCAGATCGCCGTGTACCTCAACGGAGTTGGCACCACCTTTACCGCGAACAACCCACGACCGGATGTCGACACCGCCTTCGGTGGGGTCGGAGCCAACCACGGTTACGACGTCACCGTGCCGGTCGCGGCTGCGGGACCGCAGCAGGTGTGCGTCTACGCGCTGAATATCGGTCCAGGCACCAATACCCTCATCAACTGCATAGCGCTCACGGTGCGGGGCGGGTCCCCGTTTGGCTCGGTCGACGGCATCGTCGCCACCGGCGGATCGGTCACAGTCTCCGGATGGACGCTCGACCCCGACACGGCCAGTCCGACGGCAGTGCATATCTACGTCGACTCGTCGGGTGTCGCCTACACGGCCGACCAGCCGCGTTCTGACATCGCTTCGGTGTACCCGGGATACGGGGCTAACCACGGATTCAATTTCACCCTTCCGATCTCGCCCGGGCCCCACACCGTCTGCGCCTACGGGATCAATACCGTCGGACTCGGATCGAATGTGCAGCTCGGATGCAAAGCCGTGATCGTCGCGAGCGGTTCGCCGATCGGTGTACTCGACTCCGTTTCCGTTGCACCGGGCACCATCACGGCGAGCGGCTGGGTCTACGACCCCGACACCGCGGCCTCGATCGCCGTCCACATCTATTCCGATTCGAGCGGGATCGCGTTCATCGCCGACAAGTCGCGTCCGGACGTTGGAGCGGTATACGGGGTGGGGTCAAACCATGGCTACACGGAGACCTTCGCCGCAACACCCGGAACCCACAGCGTCTGTTCCTACGGCATCGACACCGTCGCCCCTGGGGCGAATAACCAACTCGGTTGCCGAAGAGTCACCGCAATGAGCGGGTCTCCGGTCGGAGCCGCTGACGTGATCTCGGGTACCGCGGGCCTAGTGACGACCGGCGGCTGGGTGTTCGACCCGGACACCGCCGCTCCCGGTCAGATCCGCATCGACATTGATGGCGCCACTTCGCTCGTGGCGGCCGACCAGGCTCGATCGGACATCGCCAGCGCCTATCCCGCATACGGAGCGAACCACGGCTTCAGCGCAACGGCCCCGGGGACGGCCGGAAGTCACCGCGTATGTGTGTACGGTGTCAACTCAGGTCCGGGTGCCGACTCCTTGTTAGGCTGCAAGACGCTGACGCTCTAGGCGACATCCGGCGGGCCGGGTCGGCTATCGCGCACGAAACACTGCAGACCCGAGGACGGCGAGTGACACCACTGGAAATACGGCGATGAAACACGTCGCGGAAGGGCGCGAAGCCATCGTGGCGGCGCTGGAGCGGTTCACCGAACCGCGCCTTTCCGGACTGCCGAACTGGCGCGTCGTTCTCGCCTTCCCGGCTTCCGCGATCCTGCTGTGCGCGATCCTGACCGTATTGGAGATCAGCGGTACCTCCTCGGGCGCGCACTGGATCAATCTCGGGACCGGGCCGGACGCGAGGCTGCTCTACGGCACGCCTCGCACCATCCGGTCCGACGAGTGGCTCGTCCAGATGGGGTGGGTCGTCTCGCAGTCCCACCACGGTTGGCCCGGACTCAATTCGATTTTCCCCGGCGGAGTCGACATGACGGTCCTGAACGAGCTCCCGTCCTGGGACTGGTCGTCGCTGTTCCGCCCGCACCTGTGGGGATACCTGACGCTCGGACT
>Ga0123336_10003233_pt1 | contig 13764 bp, 12 predicted proteins | sample SSSSmetaG_FD_96466 | JGI IMG/M metagenome (GOLD analysis project Ga0123336, IMG submission 96466) | Glacier valley bacterial and archeal communities from Borup Fiord, Nunavut, Canada, to study Microbial Dark Matter (Phase II) - ​SSSS metaG | ecosystem: Environmental > Aquatic > Freshwater > Ice... | reverse complement strand
GACGAGCGCGACGGACAGGACGTTGCGACGCTCCGGGACGTCGAGCGTGACGAGCGCGGCGCTGCCGTGGATCTCGGTTCGAAGCACATCGGACATGCCCTCATTGCAGCACGTCCTCCCCGCCGGGTTCAATCGACCTCGCTCGCCACCTGGTGGCTCGAACCCGCCCGCAAGACGAACTGCCGGCCGTCCGCCAGATCCGTGATGAGCGTGCGCCATGTCGCGTAACCGATCTGGCCCGAGTGCTCGGTCTCGATCGCGCGATGGGCCGCCAATCCCCGCAAGACGCCGAGAAGGATCGTGGGGCGCGCATGGGAAGAAGCGTCCCCATCGAACGGCAAAGGTCGTCGCGCGCGCGCTCGAAAATCCTTCTCTTGGCGTCGTGCGCGGCTTGGCGGCCCATCCTCTCGCCCGGGACGTCGGGCGCGACGCGCGTCAGCGAGGAGCGAAGCGCTCCTTCAACGACAGCGCCGGCCGCTCGATCACCGCCCACGTCGCGAGCGCGATCGCGATCGAGGCCGCGCTGATCGCGACGATGAACGCGGCGTCGGTGGCGATGGGGTGCGCCGCCATGCGCACGTCGAGCTGGGCGTGCAGGAGGTGGTGCGCCAGGTGCTTGAGCGGCGGGTGCACGAGGTAGATCGCGTAGCTGTACTTGCCAAAGAAGCCGAGCACGCGCAGCGCCGGCGCCCCGGGGCGCGCCGCGGCCGCCACCAGCGCCGCGCTCAGGATGGCGATCAGCGAGTATCCCCACGTCTGGATGAGCGGATTGTTCCGGTTCAGGCCATGTGTGATCAGCATCAGCGCCGCCAGCGCGAGGAGCGCGCCCACGCCCACCGGGCGCAGCGTGCGTGCGAGCCGCGCGCGCCATGCGTCGGAGCGAACCGCGAGCGCCACGAGCGCGCCCATCGCCAGGGCGTCGGCGCGGCACACCGTCGCCGAGTAGAGCCACAGGTCCGGGACGTGCGCGGCGTGCAGCACCCCGCGCGTCGCGAGCGACCCGACCACGATCGCGACGCACACCCACGCGAGCGTCCGCGGCCGCACGCGCAGGGCCACCCACGGCCACACGACGTAGAACTGCTCCTCGACCGCCAGCGACCACAGGTGGCCGATGCCCGGCAGGATCCCGTACGCGAGCCACGACCAGTTCGAGAGCAGCAGCCAGTACCAGACCACCTCGCCGGCCGGCCGCTGCAGGGCGGGGAACACGCGCGGGAGGACCGCGAAGTAGACGATCAGCAGCGCGTAGTAGAGCGGGAAGATCCGTAGCGCCCGCCGCACATAGAACCGGCGCAGGGCGCGGGGCGCGCCGCGATCATCGAGCAGGATCCCGGTGATGAGGAACCCCGACAGCACGAAGAAGAGCTGCACGCCCACCCAGCCCGACTCGACGAACGCGTTCCACAGCTTGTCGAGGAGCGTCCCGCGCGGGACGAAGATGCTCAGGTTGTGGAAGAGCACCACCACGATCGCCACGCCTCGCAGCGCATCGAGGCCAGGGAGGTGGGGCGCGAGGTGGGCGCGCGAGGTGGGCGCGCGAGAGCTCAGGCCTTGTCACCCGTCAGCTGCGCGATCGCGTCGCGCATCGCGGCCATGCTCTCGAAGACGCTTCGCTTGAGCATGTGATCCGGGAACTCGATATCGAACTCCCCTTCGAGCGCCAGCATCACGTTGACGCTCGCGTGGGAGGTCATCCCGGCCTGATAGAGATCCCCGTCCTCGGGGTAGACGGCGGCGTCCTTGCTGAGGCGTCCGTGGTCCTTGAGGATCTTGCGAATCCTGTCGATCATGAGTTTTCCTTCGACAGAGAGATGACAACTGCAGTGGCGTAATCGCCCTCGTGACTGAGACTGATGGAAAGTGCCGGGGCGCCGGCCTCCTCGGCCGCGGCGAGCGCGTTGCCGTGCAGGAGGAGGGCAGGGGCGCCCGACGGGCGGCGGGTGACCTCGATCTCGCGCCAACCGACCCCGCGCTCCGCGAGATCGAGCGCCTTGATCGTGGCCTCCTTGGCCGCGAGCCGCGCGGCGAGGCGGGCGGCGGTGAGCGAGGGCGTCGCGGTCGCGTAGGCGATCTCGCCCTCGGTGAAGATGCGGCGCAGGAAGCGGTCGCCGAACGTCGCCAGCGACTCCTCGACGCGGCTCAGCTGCACCAGATCGATGCCGACGCTCACGCTCCGTGCTCCCGCCGTCATCGCCCGCGATTATGCGTGGCGGAAGGGGTCGACTCAAGCCGCAATCGCAGCTCGGGCCACTCGGCGGGCGCGATGGCGAAGAGCGCCGTGTCCCGGAGCAAGCCCACGGCGAGCGCGCTCACGTCGCGCCCGGAGCCGCCGACAGCAGGTCCATCGCGCGCTGCCAGGCGCCGGCCATCTCCGCGAACATCGGCGTGAACGCCGCCGCGTCGAGCGCGCGCTTGCCGTTCACGGCGCGCGCGCCCTTGAGGATGAGCGCCTTCGCCGACTGGCTGAGCGTCGCGAGCTCGCGCGCGGCCTCGCGCCCGACGTCGTCCCCGCGCCACACGAGGTGCAGCGAGAGCAGCTCCATCGCGGCGCCGAGCTGACGGATGGTCGCGAACGCCCACGCGTGGTAGGCGGCCAGCCCCTCGCCCTGGAGGCGCGTGAGATCGTCGGCGATGCGCGCCCCGAAGCGCGCGACCGGGTTGTCCTTCGGGCGCCGCGCGAGGTGCTTCGCGAGGAGGCCGCGCGCGAGCTCACGGAGCTCGGCGGCCGGGCGCTTCACGAGGCGATCGACCCGGACCACTTCGGCGAAGAACGGCATGAACGTGGGATCGGGCGGCGCCCCGATGCGGAACAGGCTCTCGAAGTCGGCGCCCTCGAGCGCGTAATAGCCGGCGTTGTGGAAGTAGCCGAGCTTCCGCCTTTCACGATCGAAGTCGCAGATGATGATCGTGCTCTTCGTGTGCTGCCGCTGGTAGTCGGTGCCCGCGGTGTCGGGGAGGAAGAACGCGTCGGCCTCGACGGCCACCATCTTCCCCGCGCCCACGTGCACCTCGACGTGATCGGTGAGGTCACGCCACAGGTTCAGCTCCTGGACGTCGATGCCGTAGAGGTCGAAGAGCTCGTCGTGCTTCGGCTTGAAGAACGTCCACTGGTCGCCCTCGAAGTCGAGCGCCGCGACGAAGGGCAGCATCGCGAGCGGCTCGCAGCCCAGCGCGTGGACCAGCTCGATCCACACGTCGACGTAGCAGTTCTTCTCGACCCACACGAGGTCCTCGGCGTGCAGCGCGTGGCGCCGGTACGCGGCGGCGTCGAGCGCGAGCGAGGAGACGCGCGTCACGGCCAGAGGTGCTTGCGCACGCCGGCCGGCCAGTCCGCCGGCCGGAACCCGTGCGTCTTGAAGAGGGCCATCACGCAGCGCTCGAGGCCGAAGCCGAGGCACGCGGTGTGCGCGGTCTCCCCGTCTGCGGTCTTGATCTCGAAGATGTCTCTGAACTTGTCCTGGTGGTAGTTGAACGAGCAGCACGCGGTCGGCTTCTCCGTGGAGATCACCGGGATCAGCACCTCGAACTTGAGCTTCTGATCGATCTGGTTGTTCGCCAGCATCTTGCCGGCGCGGCCGAAGAACGGATCGGCCGCCACGTCGGGCTTGGCGGGGAGCCCGAGCGACGTGAGCAGCTCGACGCCGCGCTGCAGCCACATGTCCCGCCACGCCACCACCGCCTCGGGCGCGCCAGCCTGGACGAACTCGCGCACGCGGAACGACTGCATGCGCGTCGGCTCCAGCGAGGGCTCGTGCCGGTAGACCCACTGGAACATCGTGATGAGGCGGCCCTTCTCGGGGAGCGTGCCGGTCATCGTCGGGTAGATCGGATAGCAGGCCGCGGGGTTCAGGCAGACCTCGGTCATGCCCTGCGTGTCGCCCCACGGCTCGCCGCCCGTCACCTTCGCGGAGAGGCCCTTGGCCTCGCGCTCGTTGCCGAAGAAGCTGAAGACCGTTCCCGCGAGGTTGGGGAACGAGTCGAGGTAGGCGGTCTTCTCGATGATCATGCGGTCGATCACCGGGGGGAAGACGAAGAACTCCGCCGCGTCGTCCTTGGCGAGCTGGGTGATGAGGCCGTCGAAGCGGGCGAGCACGTCCTCGAAGACCGCGCCGCGCCCGAAGGAGCCGGGCACGCGCGTGGGAACGATGAGGCCGTTCTCGACGAGCTCCTTGTAGAAGCTGTCGGCTCCGTATTCCACGTCGCTCACTCGTCCTTGTAGACGAGCAGCATGGATGCCGTCTTCGAGAAGATGCGGTCGTTCGAGACCATGAGCGAGGCCGAGAGGGCGTCGCGGTAGTGGCGCCCGACCGACATCTTCGAGTCGTTCTTATAGGCGTTGATGCCGATGATCTGCAGCGCCTCGTGGACGATCTGGTGGACGGCCTCGGACGCGGCGATCTTGATGTTGTTCATCTTGAGCGCCCAGCCGATGGTGAGCAGCTCCTCCATCCCGTTCGGCAGCGCGGTGATGCGGTCGAACTCGGTGGCGAGCGCCTGCACGTCGTTGCGCATCGTCTGGAGCTTCACCGAGAGCCGCGCGAGGTGCGACGCCTTGAGCGGAACGGTGCCGGGCGTCTTGCGCGCCTCGGCGCGCACGAAGGCGGCGGCGCGCGCGACCGCGTCGAACGCGATGCCGTGCCACAGGCCGCCCCACAGGATGTGCGAGTACGAGACCATGGTCTGTGCCGAAGCGTCGGCGTACGAGCCGGGCAGGATCTGCTCGGCGGGGCCCGCGGAGGTGAGCGTGAAGCCGGGGCTGCACGTCCCGCGCATGCCGAGCGTGTCCCAGGTGCCGGTCGCGGTGAGCGTGCGGTCGCTCCTCCGGACCAGCACGAGCACCTGATCGCTGGCCGGCGCATCGGCCTCGCGGCGGCACGTGACCAGGAGGTCGTCGGCCTGCACCGCGTACGAGGCGGCGCTCGATTCCTTGTCGAGCGTGAAGCGCCCGTCCCTGACGTTCACCGCGCAGATCGAGGACCGGGTGTCGCCCCACACGCCGACCTCGGAGGTCATCGAGCCGATGAGCAGCTGCCGCTCGACGATCTCACGCAGGTAGTCCTGGAAGAACTTGTCCTTGCTGCCGTGGCGCACCACGCACGCGACCTGGATGAGGTGCATCGCGAGGATCATCGCGCTCGACGAGCACGCCTGCGCGAGCGTCCAGCAGATGGCCGTGAGCTCCTGCATGCTCGCCCCTGCGCCGCCGAACTCCTTGGGCACGCCCGCCGAGAGCAGCTTTGCCTGCTTCATGGCGTCGATGCTCTCCTGCGGGAAGCGCGCCTTCACGTCGACGTCGACGGCGTGCACCCGCGCCACCTCCTGCGCGATGGAGTGGGCCTTCTTGACGAGCTCGCTGGTCTTGTGGGTGGGCGTGTACATGCTCAGAGGCTCCAGTAGCGGACGCGGGATCCCACCTGCGCGGGCTCGAAGACGCTCTTGACGTCCATGAAGACGCCGCCGTCGCGCAGGCACGCCGTGATCTTCTCGACGCCCATGTCGAGGTAGGGCTTGTGGCTCACCGCGAGCACGAGGCCGTCGAGCGCGCGGAACTCCTCGAGCTGGTTCAGCTCGAGGCCGTACTCGTGGCGGGTCTCGGCGGCGTTCGCGTGGGGATCGTGCAGCAGCACCTGGACGCCGAACTCCTTCAGCTCTTCGACGATGGTCGGCACCTTGCTGTTGCGGATGTCGTTCACGTCCTCCTTGAACGTGAGCCCCAGCACGCCGACGCGCGCGCCCTTCACCGGGATGTTCGCGTTGACGAGCTGCTTCACGAGGCGCTGCGCGACGTAGCGGCCCATGTTGTCGTTGATGCGGCGGCCCGCGAGGATGACCTCGGAGTGGTAGCCGACCCGCTGCGCCATCGTCGTGAGGTAGTACGGGTCGACGCCGATGCAGTGACCGCCCACGAGCCCGGGCCGGAACTTGAGGAAGTTCCACTTCGTGCCTGCGGCGGCGAGCACGTCCGCGGTGCGGACGCCGATGCGATCGAAGATGAGCGCGAGCTCGTTCATCAGCGCGATGTTGATGTCGCGCTGCGTGTTCTCGATGACCTTCGCCGCCTCGGCGACCTTGATCGAGGGCGCGCGGTGCACGCCGGCATCGATGATCGCGCCGTAGGTCGAGGCGACGCGCTCGAGCGTGTCGGCGTCCTCACCGGAGACGACCTTCGTGATGCGCTCGAGCGTGTGCTCCTTGTCGCCGGGGTTGATGCGCTCCGGCGAGTAGCCGAGCTTGAAGTCGGTGCGCGCGAGGCCGGAGACCTTCGTGAGCACCGGACCGCAGATGTCCTCGGTCACGCCGGGATAGACGGTCGACTCGTAGACGACGACGTCACCCTTCTTGAGGTACTTGCCGACGAACTCCGACGCACGGACGACCGGCGTGAGGTCGGGGACGTTGTTCTCGTCCACGGGCGTCGGCACGGCGACGACCCAGAACGTGACCGCCGCGAGGTCCGCGGTGTCCGCGGTCATCTTCAGCTTCGTGGCCTTGAGGATGCTCTCGGGCACCTCGAGGTTGCGGTCGTGACCGCTGATCAGCTCCTTGACCTTGGCGGCATCGATGTCGAAGCCGACGGTCGGAAACTTCTTCGCGAATGCCAGCGCCACCGGCAAGCCGACGTACCCGAGCCCCATAACCGCGATGTTCTCGACCATCGCTTCGTGAATACACGATCGCGCCGCACCCAACTACCGTCAGAAGGGGTGACAGGGATTCTCCGGACCGGGCCCGGTCAGGGTCGGACGGTCGCGTCGATCAGCGCGATCCCGATGGCCCGGCCCTCGGGGATCTGGTCGGTCGCGCGGCGGAGCACCCGCGCCGTCGTGACGCCGGAGCGCACGGCGAGGAGCGTCGCATCGGCGGCGGCCACCATCTGGCTCACGGTCGGCGAGGCGGAGAGCGCGGCGGTATCGATGATGATGAAGTCGTAGGGAAACCGCCGGAGCGCGCCGATCACCTGGTCGAACCAGGTCTTGTCGAAGCGCGGCGCGGGCTGACCGTAGGGGGTCACCATCGCGGCCACGTGGAGGCCGCGCGAGACCTCGGCGATGCGGTAGGGAGCCAGCCAGGCCGCGTTCATCGGCCAGAGCGGCGTGGCCTCGGAGATCCCGAAGATCGTGTCGAGCTCGGGGTCGAGGATGTTGCCGTCGACGAGGAGGACCTTCGCGCGCTCGGCCAGCGAGAGCGCGAGGTTCAACGCGCAGATCGTCTTGCCGTCGCTCTTCGCGGCGCTCGACACGGCGAGCACCCGCGGCAGTCGCTTCGCGAGGAGGTTGTCGCGCAGCAGGCGGAAGCTTGCCGCGCGGGCCGAATCGGGCTCGGTGATCAGCACGAGCCGCGGATCCGGACCGCCCGGGGGCGGCGCGACCTGCGGCGGTCCCATCGGGGCGCCCTGCTGCGGGCCGCGAAACCCCGGCCCGGGCTGCGCGCCGGGGAACGGTCCGGGTTGCGAGCCCGGCACCCGGCCCATCGGACCCATCTGCTGGACGGAGGCATGGTGCGGCGGCGGCTGCGACCCGGGGATGGCGGCCGGAGCCTCGGGCTGCGCGCCGGGACGCATCAGCTGCGTCTGGAGCAGCGCGGGGTTCGGGGCCTTCCGCAGCGCGAGCGGCATGTCGCCCGCCGACATCATCAGCGTGCCTTCATCGGCCGGCTGCTGGGTCTCGTCGGGCGGCTTCTCGCGGGAGCGCTCAGCCATCGTGGGCCGGTAGCATAGGCGCCCTTGTGGTCGGCCGATACACCCAGGTTGCGGGCGTCATCCGCTATCGGGCCGTCGTCGCGAAACGCCATGCGCGGCGCGGGGTATCACGCCGATCACCGGGAGGATGTTGAGCACCTCGAGGTCGGCGCGCTGGTAGATGCGATCGTCGAGGCGGGCGGAGATCAGCGCCACCAGGCCCGCGAGGATCGCGCCGGCCGCGAGGAACGTGGCGAGCGCCGTCGAGCGCGGCTTCGAGATCGGGTGCACCGGCAGGTACGCCTCATCGAGGATCGAGACCTGGATGTTGCGATTGTCGGTGTTGGCGCCGGCGTTCAGGTCGGCCTTGAACAGCTTGTCGTCGAGCTGGCGCTGCGCGTCTTTGAGGTACTCGACCTCGCGCTGGAGCCGGCGGAACTCGACCTCGAGGACCACCGCGGGCGAGCCCGGAGCGCCGCTCGCGACCGTGAGCGGTGCCGGCGAATCGGAGCCGATTGGCACGGCGGGCGGCGGCGGCTGCCCCGCGCGCCGCGCGGCGATCGATCGCCGGAGCGCGGCGAGGCGCTGCTCGAGCGCGTCGCGCTCGGCGTCGGAAAGCTTGGCGGGGCCGGAGGGCGTGTGCGTCGGCGCGGGGACGGCGCTCTTCTTGTCGGCATCGATCGCGAGGGCGAGGCGCCGGCGCGCGGCGACGACGTCGGGGTGCTGATCGGTGAACTGCGCGCGCTTGTCGGCGAGGTCCCTGCGTGCGGCGACGACCTCCGCGCCTTCCTGCACGGGCGGCGGCGGCGTCACCGGACCGGCGGTGCCGGCGCCCACCTTGAGCTGCCGCTCGATGTTGCGCGCCTCCGACTCGAGCTGGAAGCCGACCGGATCCTTCGTGCCGCGCGGCATCACGCCGCCCGTCGGCGAGACCACGAGCGCCACCGACTTGCCGCCGCCGCCCGGGAGGGTGAGCGGGAGGAACTCCGGATGGAGGGTCAGGAAGCTCGAGAGGTTGCCGTCCGCGGCGCGGAGCTTGGCCTTGTTCTGATCGCTCTGCGCCTCGAGGTACTCCTTCGTCGCCTTGCCCTGCTCGGCGCGGCGCGACGCGGCCTCCTGCACGATGCGCTCGCCGAGGCGGCGCGTGACGTCCTGCACCTCCTTCGGATCGACGCCCTCGAAGCCGATCTCGAACGTGTCGCCCTCGCGGGCTTTGAAGCTGATGTGGCCGCGCAGCTCGTCGACGGCGTCCTGCATGCCGCGGCGGTCGGCGATGATCGCGTAGCGCGGGAGATCCTTGACGATGGGCTCGAGGCTCGCGCGCGAGAGCAGCATCTCCTTCAGCCGCGCGCCGACGCGCCGCGCGTTCTCGCCGTTGCCCTCGCCGCCGGTCAGGTCGGTCGACTTGATGGTCTCCTGGTACTGGACGACGGCCTCGGACTTGTAGATCCGCGCCTTCATGAACACGCCCGGGATCGCGGCCAGCGCCACGACCAAGAAGACGAGCGTGGAGCGCTTCCAGAACATCAGGCTGCGGCGAAGAAACGAGAGCACGCCCTCGAGCGTCTCGGCCGCGGTCTTCGGCGTGTCTTCCCTGGCGCTCATGCCCGGGCCTCCTCGCGCCGCTCGCCGCGAGCGTCGTTCAGGACCGCGAGCAAGGCCGCGGCGCTCTCGTCCCACGAGCCGCCGCTGCGCGCCGCGATCGCTGCAGGGTCCGCGTCACGACCGGCGACATCGAGGAGCGCCTCGCCGAGCCTCGCAGGATCGCGGGCCGGGACCATCGCGCCGAGCTCGGGTGAATCGAGCAGCTCCGGGATCCCGCCCACCGCGGTGCCGACCACGGGGCGACCGCACGCGAGCGCCTCGCGGATCACGTTGGGCGAGCCCTCGGCGTGGCTCGGCAGCGTGAGGAGGGTGCTGGCCGCCATCCACAGCGGCACCTCCGCGAGCGGACGCGCCCCGAGGAAGACGATGCGGTCGCCGAGCGGCGCCGCGAGCGTCTTGGCCTCCGCCAGCGCGCGGCCCTCACCGAGGAGCACGAGCGACAGATCGGGGGCCCGCGAGGCGATGCCCGCGAAGGCAGCGATCAGATCCATGACGCCCTTCTCGCCCTCGATGCGGCCGCAGTAAAGAACCATCCGGCCCTCCCCCAGCGGCGCGGGCCACGCCACCGCCCGGCGGGCCTCGGCGCGGTCGCGCACGCGGAAGAGCGAAGCATCGGTGCCGTTCGGGACCACGCGTACGCGGTCCGGCGCCACGCCGAGCGAGACCGCCTTGGCGCCCAGGGCCGCGCTCACGGCGACGACGCGCGCCGCGCGCGGCAGGGGGAACGAGAGGTTCGTCCGCGGGCCGAGCATCGTGGACTGCACGTTCAGGTCCGAGCCGTGGACCTTGATCACCGCAGGCACGCCGATGAGGCGCGCGAGCGCGACGGCCGCCGCGCCGTCGGGATAGGCCCAGGATCCGAGGACGATGTCGAGGTCGCGTCGTCGCCGGAGGATCCAGGGGAGCAATGCCGGAGCGAGCGACGCCACCTCGAGGGCGCCGGAGAGACCGGCCAGCCCGGGGACGTAGGCGACGCGCGGGTGGGCAACGTCGAGCCCGGCGATGACGTCCCGACGCGGGACCTTCCGCAGACCCCACGACCGCGAGCGCGGCACCAGCGCGGCGCCCGGGAACCAGGGGATCGTCGCCATCACCGAGAGGTCGCACAGGCCGCCGAGGGCGGCGAACTGCTGACGGTTGAAGGGCGAGGAAAGGGGCTCGACGGCATTGGGGAAGATCCGCGTGATCACGAGCACGCGCAGCCGGCGGGCGCTGCCGCCGCCGGTGGCGTGGGTGGAAGAGGCTACGCGCGGGAACGACGCGTTCACCCCTCAGATCTAGCACGCAAGGTGCGCAACACGAGTCGCCCCTTCGGATGCTATCGTCCAGCGCCGATGGCCTCCAACATGAAGACGCTTCGGGCGTTGGTTCTCGTGCTGTCGCTCCTTCTGGTGACGTCGCTCGGTTGCAGCTCGGCGGTGAGCTACGACTACAAGAAGGAGCCCGATCCGCGCGCCAGCGAGTACCAGGTCGGCCCGCTCGATCAGCTGAAGGTCGTCGTCTGGAAGAACCCCGAGCTCTCCGCGGACGTCGTCGTCCGTCCGGACGGCGTCGTCACGTTGCCGCTCATCGGCGACGTCAAGGCGTCGGGCCGCACGCCCACGCAGATCCAGAAGGAGATCACCCAGCGCTACGCGAACTACATCCGCGTCGAGGAGTCGGTGGTCTCGGTCGGCGTGGCGCAGGTGAACAGCCTCACGTTCACGATCAGCGGCAACGTCGAGAAGGCCGGCGTCTACGCCGTGAAGAGCTACGTGACGCTCCTGGAGGCGCTCGCGACCGCCGGCGGCACGAACAAGTATGCCGGGAGCGCGGCGTACATCGTCCGCGGCACGCCGAGCCGCAAGATCCCCGTCGACCTGAAGGCGGCGGCCTCGGGCGAGCACCCCGAGCAGAACCTCGTCATTCTCCGCGGCGACCTGATTGTAGTCCCGTGAGCAGGCGCTGCGTGGTCCGCGGCAGCGGCTGCTCCTGCTGCTGGATCGAGCCGTGGCGCCGGGGCTGGAGAGACGCGGAGCCACCGATGGATCGGTGGCAGACGAAGATCGTCAGGTCGTCGTTCGCGGCCGCGCCGATCGTGTGCTTCGCGACGCTCGCCAGGATGTGCTCGGAGATGTTCGAGGGAGCCGACCCCGCGCCGCGCAGGCATGCGTGTAGCCGATCGTCGCCGTAGAGGCTCCCGTCGAGCGCCGCGGCCTCGACCACGCCGTCGGTGTACATCACGATCGAATCGCCATCGCGGAGGAACAGGCGGGTCGCGCTGAGCTGCGGATCCTCGAGCATGCCGATCGCGCCCGAGGCTCCCTCGGTGATCGTCTCCACGCTCCCGTCGGCATGGCACAGGTACGGCGAAGGCTGCCCGGCCGATGCGAGGCACACCTCGCCCGTGTTCACGTCGAGCGTGAAGTACGTTGCCGTGAAGAACAGCTCGGGCTGGTTGCGGTTGATCACGACCTGGTTCATGACGTTGAACACCGCCACCGGATCGACGTGCGCGAGCGCGGCGACGCGCAGCTCGCCGGTGATCCGCGCCATGAGGAGCGCGGCCGCGACGCCCTTGCCGGAGATGTCGCCGATGAACACCGCGAGCTTGTCCGGTCCGACCCAGAACACGTCGTAGAAGTCGCCGCCGACGGTGTACGCGGCCTTGTAGGTCGCGAGGAACTCCACGCCGGGGACACTGAGGACCTCGCGCGGCAAGAAGCTCTTCTGGATCTGCGCGGCCAGCTCGAGGTCGCGGTTGAGGCGCTCGCGCTGGAGCGACTCCTCGTGCATGCGCGTGTTCTGGAGCATGATCGCCGCGGGGACGGCGATGCCGTTGAGCAGGTCGAGGTCGCCCACCGTGAAGTACTCGCGCTGCGCCTGACGCGCCGACACGCAGATGATCCCGAGCGCGTCCTCGCGGTCGATCATCGGCGCGTACATCGTCCAGCCCGACAGCGCGTTCGGCGCGGCCGCGGTGAAGATGCCCTTCCGCGCCTGGAGCACCGCGAGCGCGGTCGTGGCGTCGAGCGTGGGCACGTGCACGGTCGGCTCGGCGTTCGCGAAGTTGACGAGCTCGTACACCGGCGAGGGGGCGTGGCCGAGCTGCCGCTGCGCCGGCGTCACGGGCACGCGGAGGTAGATGCCGACGGAGCGAGCCGCGCCGTAGATCGCGAGTGTCTTCTCGGCGATGAGATCGAGCAGCTCCCGCCGATCGATGGTCTTCCCGATCGACTGCATGAACGCGTACATCGTGCCGAGCTTCTCGTACGCATCTTCGAGCTGGTTGAGATCGACCGGCGCGACCTCGGAGCGGAACTGGGCCGACTCGCGTGACGCGGGGATGTCCTGCGTCGGGTCGTGGTAGTCGGTGATCTCCTCGACCGCGGCATCGGGCGGCGGGATCGTGTCCTGGGCGCTGCGCCTGATCCCGATCCGGGACGAGTGGCTCGGATCCTCGAGGGTCTCGCGGGACGCGCCCTGCGAGTCGGGGGCGAGCTGCCGGCCCTGGGCCTGGGCCTGGACGTGGCCGGTCTGAGCGATGTGGCCGGTCTGCGAGACATGGAAGAACTGCGTGATGCTCTCGGTCGCGATGAGCTTCGTCGGCGCCTCGGCCGCCGGCTCGGTCGCGACCGCCACCTCGACCCGGAAGGCATACGGTCCGAAGCGCAGCTCGTCCCCCGCCTTGATGGGGTGGCGCCGCACCGCGACCCCGTTCACCAGGGTGCCGTTCGAGCTGTTCAGGTCGTAGACCACGAAGCCGTCGCGCTCGTGGGCGACGCGCGAGTGCTGCCGCGAGATGCGGTAGTCGCTGAGCACGAGGTGGTTGTGCGCGCCCCGGCCGACGAGCAGCGGGCCGTCGGCGAAAAGGCGCACCCGCCGGTCGTTGTTGCCTCCGAGGCCCACCAACCAGAAGTAACCGTTCGGTTGGCTGAGTTGGCTCGGGTCCACGCGCGAGGTCTCCTTCCGAAGAAGACCCTCATGATACCCGCGATTGACCTCCGCAGGGAGCGCCCTTCGCGGTACCATTTCGCAATGGCCCCGGGCGTCCGGCTGCTGAAGCGGCTGATCGACATTGCCGGTTCGAGCGCTGGCATCGCTCTGACGTGGCCGCTGATCATCCCCATCGCGGCGGCGATCCGCCTCGATTCGCCCGGCCCGATCTTCTTCGTCCAGCGGCGGTGCGGCCCGCTCATCGACGACCCGCCGGACGCGATCCCGCCGGACCACCGCCGGGGGCACCGCTGGACCGCCTTCGACATCTACAAGTTCCGCACGATGGGCGTCGATGCCGAGCGCGGCACGGGCGCCGTGCTCGCCACCAAGGGGGACGCGCGCGTCACCCGCGTCGGGGCCTTCCTCCGCAAGACCCGGCTCGACGAGCTTCCGCAGTTCTGGAACGTGCTGCGCGGAGACATGTCTCTCGTCGGCCCGCGCCCGGAGCGGCCGGAGCTCCTCGAGACCCTCGCCATGGCCATCCCGTACTTCGAGGAGCG
>Ga0123336_10003227_pt1 | contig 13778 bp, 8 predicted proteins | sample SSSSmetaG_FD_96466 | JGI IMG/M metagenome (GOLD analysis project Ga0123336, IMG submission 96466) | Glacier valley bacterial and archeal communities from Borup Fiord, Nunavut, Canada, to study Microbial Dark Matter (Phase II) - ​SSSS metaG | ecosystem: Environmental > Aquatic > Freshwater > Ice... | reverse complement strand
TGAATAGGATTATATTATTGTACTTACGTTTAGAATATTCAATCATGACCATTCGTATTTGGAATATTAAAATAGATACATTTACAATAAAACAGATAATTGATATTGTCGAAGAAAATATTAGCGGCAATAGATTCCCCTTGCAGATAACAGGAGTGAATGCAGAAACAATTATTAGTTCCCAAAATGATAAATCTTTGCAAGCAGCAATTAATGATTCTCATATCGTTAATATTGATGGGATTTCTGTTGTTATTGGCTTACGTATATTGGGATTTCGAATAAAAGAAAGGGCTGCCTGCCCTGATATATTTGACATTCTACTTGAACGCGCAAATACAAAAGGGTATAAAATTTATTTTTTAGGTGCCCAGGAAGAGGTTGTCAAAAAAATGATAATAAAACTTCAAAATGAGTATTCTAATCTTCAGATTGTTGGATTTCATAACGGATATTTTAATCAGGAGAATGAAATTGAAATTGCAGAAATGATTAAAGCATCAAATGCTGATATGCTTTTTTTAGGTATTCCATCACCTAAGAAAGAACTTTTTATCAGGAACTATCTAAATTTCATGGATGTACCGTTATGTTTTGGAGTTGGTGGAGTTTTTGATATTAAAGCTGGCATTTTTAAAAGAGCGCCTGATTGGATGCAAAAAGTTGGAATGGAATGGTTTTACCGTTTTATGCAGGAGCCCCGGCGAATGTGGAAACGTTATTTAATTGGTAATACAAAATTTATTTGGGCTGTAATCAGTGAGAAATATAGGATAAGTTCGAGGAAGAATCAACAGAATTCATCACCGAGCCTGGATATATCACGATGAACATGCCAAGATTGCTGGATGCACTGAATTCGGTAGATGTCTAAAAACAAGTCATATGCAACTCGATCAATAAAATTGGTTTCCGGATGAGTGGCGGAATTGAAATTTACGAAAAGTATCTTAACGAGAAGCAGTTTCGGCCGATCGCCATGCAGGTGCTTGCAGCGGGTGCTTTGCGTCCCAAGGAAGCGATTGAATATCTGGGAAAGTTTCCAAGCATTGAATCGGTGTTGTTTGGTGCATCGTCGAAAGAGCATATCCGGGAGACAATGGAATTGATTGAAGTGAATTTGTACCAGAGCTGTCATTGCGAGGAGGAGGTTCTACTACCAAGCTGTCATTGCGAGTGAAGCGAAGCAATCCCACCTACGGATGCCGGGTCCGATGTTTTTGAACCCTGCTCCCTGTGAGGGATTGCTTCTGTTAAGACTGTCATTGCGAGCGAAGCGACGCAATCCACCCGCACCAATGCCGAGTCTGATGTTTGTTTGAACCCTGCTTCTTAAAATGAGATTGCTTCGTAGCATATGATTATTCTATTAACGAATAATGCACGCTTCTCGCAATGACAGTTGCTTCGTCGCATTTTGATTGTGCTAAGAAGGAAATAATACACGCTACTCGCAATGACAGTCTTGGTGATGAACGCTTCTCGCAATGACAGTCAAAGGGGATCATTTTTCTGGAGTTGTCATTGCGAGTGAAACAAAGCAATCAAGTTTAAAGCAAGGTCAAAAAAGAATTGGCAACCTGCTCACTAAGTTGAGATTGCTTCGTCGCACATGATTGTTCTTTGAATAAATAATGCACGCTTCTCGTAATGACAGTTGCTTCGTCGCATTTTGATTGTGCTAAGAAGACAATAATACACGCTTCTCGCAATGACAGACCGAAGCAAGTAATCAAATGGAATTCAAAACATATCATACTTATATCGTAACCAACAAAAACCATACGGTACTTTATACCGGAGTAACATCTGCGTTACGAAAAAGGATATGGGAACATAAAAACAAGATGTATCCTTATTCGTTTACAGCAAAATATAACGCTGATGAACTGGTATATTACGAGGCTTTTTTCGATATAGGGGAGGCAATCGTCCGGGAAAAACAGATCAAAGCAGGTTCACGTCAAAAGAAATTGGATTTAATCAATGCATTCAACCAGGAATGGCGGGATTTGTTTGAAGATCTGGATTAATCAGTAGGAGCGGGGTTGCGAGGAGTTGGAACTACGACCAAGCTGTCATTGCGAGCGAAGCGAAGCAATCCCCCCGCATCGATGCCGCGGTACGGTGTTTTTTGAACCCTGCTTCCTAAAATGAGATTGCTTCGTCGCACATGATTGTTTTTTGAACAAATTAATGCACGCTCCTCGCAATGACAGTTGCTTCGTCGCAGATGATTGTTCTTTGAACAAATAATGCACGCTTCTCGCAATGACAGCTTAAGAAGATGAGATTGCTTCGTCGCATTTTGATTGGACTAAGAAGGAAATAATGCACGCTTCTCGCAATGACAGTCAAAGGGGATCATTTTTCTGGAGCTGTCATTGCGAGCGAAGCGAAGCAATCTCATGTATAAAGCAAGGTCAAAAAAGAATTGGCAACCTGCTTCTCTAAATTGAGATTGCTTCGTCGCACATGATTGTTCTTTGAATAAATAATGCACGCTTCTCGCAATGACAGTTGCTTCGTCGCATTTTGATTGTGCTAAGAAGACAATAATACACGCTTCTCGCAATGACAGACCCGCAGGAGTAATCAGATGGAATTCAAAACCTATCATACCTACATTGTAACCAACAAAAACCATACGGTGCTTTATACCGGAGTAACGTCTGCGTTACGAAAACGGATATGGGAACATAAAAACAAGATGTATCCTTATTCGTTCACAGCAAAATATAACGCTGATAAACTGGTATATTACGAGGCTTTTTTCGATATTGGGGAGGCAATCGTCCGGGAAAAACAGATTAAAGCAGGTTCGCGTCAAAAGAAATTGGATTTAATCAATGCTTTTAATCCCCAATGGCATGACTTGTTTGAAGATTTGGATTAATCTCAGGATAGCAATTCTGCACTCAGAGCTGTCATTAGTTTTATGAGCTGTCATTGCGAGCGAAGCGAAGCAATCCCCCCGCACCGATGCCGGGTCCGATGTTTTTTGCACCATGCTTCCTAAAATGAGATTGCTTCGTCGCACATGATTGTTCTTTGAACAAATAATGCACGCTTCTCGCAATGACAGCTTAAGAAGATGAGATTGCTTCGTCGCACATGATTGTTCTTTGAACAAATAATGCACGCTTTTCGCAATGACAGCTTAAGAAGATGAGATTGCTTCGTCGCATTTTGATTGTGCTAAGAAGGAAATAATACACGCTTCTCGCAATGACAGTCCTGGTGATGAACGCTCCTCGCAATGACAATCAAAGAAAATAACAAAGGCGTGACATCCTCGTTATGAAAACGGATGTCACGTGTATGAATTTTTTGTTTTTTGAATTAAAACGACTCTGCTAATAGATGATTAGTTTATGATTCGTTTGACTCGAACCAATTATTGTTTTTACAATGTAGATCCCCGGCTGCTGATGATCCAGGTTAAATTGTTCGGCGGTTTCCAGGATGCCCCTTGACAGGATGTTTCTGCCGGAAATATCCAGAATTTCAATCCGGCCTCCGGCTTCCGGGAGCGCGGATAATCGTACTGTAAATTTGCCGTTGCAAGGATTTGGATATACTTGAGTTTTGATACCATCATCAATGATTTTGGCGTCAGGAGTTAACGTTTTCATTCTGATAAGGACACTTGCTTCTTTTTGATAGTTCAGTTGTCCGTTTAATAGTTCTGCCTGAACCTGAAATTCCTTATTGGTCAACTTATTCCATCCAACGATCCGGATGGTGCTACCTTCTTTAAATCCATCCGGTTTTTGAGTGTTCGACGAAGCAGAAGCAACTAAACCTGCCGTTCCGTCAATCATATGATTTTTTGTAATTTTTAGTGATCCGACACAAACATCGCCATCAAAAGCAGCTAACTCATCCCCTATTGATAATCCAGATTCCTGCAAACCAACGATGTTAATATTCATATGATCCGTTCCATTGCCTTCAATTTTCGTTAAAAAATATTCAGCTTTAGCTGCAGTGACAGGAATCGCAGCCGATTTAAGGTAGTTCTCGTGAATGGAAATAACTGCATCCGCATTCGATTTTACCTTGTACGCTTTTCCGGGGGTAAAATTGCCAATTGCATTTTTCCATCCGCCAAATATTCCCCAGTTCTCGATTGAATTTCCAGCTTCATCCTGGACTTTAATCAATTTATTTTGATCTATCAGCGATTGAATAATATCCATCGCATCCACCAAATCGGTACGGGGAAACGAAATAATATTCCATCCTGACTTTAAGGGGATATCAAGCGGCAGGACAATGGGTCTGCCCGTTACCCGAAGCGTGCAATTATTCGCAACCTTGATCTTGTATCCTTCAGTGGTTTCGAACGACCCCAATTTATTGGTCCAACCTCCAAAGCTACCCCAGTTCTCGAACGAATTACCCGCTTCATCCTGTACTTTGATCAGTTCACCCTGATCCATCAGTTGTTTTGTGACAGTACTTACATTCGGATTTTCAGGGGATATATTCGTTGAGATCAGGTTATAACCTTGCAACAATGTAATGGTTTGCGTATTTTCGGTAAAAGTTGCAATTTCAACGACGGAAGTAGCTTCGGAAGAATATTTTCCACTGGTAAGCCATGTTGGAAGGTCGTTCTTGTATTTGACAACAGTTATTCCCATTTCCCGCTGATTTGTATGATCCCAAATCTTAAATATAATTGAATCATTATTAATAAAGCCATTGTTCGAACCATCGTCCTGCGACGCGGGGATTGCAAGAAATGTACTGTTTAACGCTGGGTTAATTGATTCCGTCAATATCATGGAGCCTACACATCGTGAACCACTGAATACTGCAATTTCATCATTTACAGATAGTGGCAGGCTTTCCAGCGTTGCCGATACAACGATCAGGTTCATATGGTTCGTTCCGTTTTCGCCTTGCCAAACAGGAACAAAGTGCGATCCATTAATACCTGTTGGATTGGTGCTATTCGCCACAGCCTGTGCGGTAACCGATGCAGCCTGTCCGGCCGAAGCTGTTTGCAAAGGTCTCACGGGAGGTTTTGTATAAGCTACGGTAACAACATCACCGAAAGCGATCGCGCTTGCAAGGGTTAACTGAACTTTCGTCCCAGCGATGGCAACAGCATTCACTGCTCTTGCGGCAGAATTTACAAGAACCGAAAAAGCAGATGTGGCAGGTACGATATTGGCAAGGCTCAGGTTATAAGTCATTTCGACCAGCGAAGGAGTTGCATTCCCGACAGCAGCGCTAACATATACCGGAACGGGAGCGCTGATATTATTGGTTACAGTCTGGGCGGTGATCGAAGCAGCCTGTCCGGCTGAAGATGTTTGTAAAGGACTTACGGTAGGCTTCGTATAAGCTACGGTAACGACATCACCAAAAGCGATCGCACTGGCAAGTGTTAACTGAACTTTAGTTCCCGAGACTGCGACAGCATTCACTGTTCTTGCGGCAGAATTAACCAGAACCGTAAATGCGGATGAGGCTGGTACGATATTGTCCAGACTCAGGTCATAGGTCATTTCGACCAGCGAAGGAGCTGTATTCCCGACAGCAGCGCTGGCATATACCGGAACCGGCGCGCTGATATTATTGGTTACAGCCTGTGCGGTGACTGATGCAGCCAGTCCGGCCGAAGAAGTTTGCAACGGACTCACGGCAGGTTTTGTATAGGCTACCGTAACAACATCACCAAAAGCGATCGCGCTGGCAAGGGTTAACTGAACTTTGGTTCCCGAGATTGCAACAGCACTCACTGCTCTTGCGGCAGCATTTACCAGAACCGTAAATGCCGATGTGGCAGGCACGATATTGGCCAGGCTCAGGTCATAGGTCATTTCGATCAGCGAAGGAGCTGTATTTCCGACAGCAGCGCTCACATATACCGGAACGGGTGCGCTGATATTATTGGTTACTGCCTGTGCGGTGATCGATGCTGCCTGTCCTGCCGAAATTGTTTGTAACGGACTCACAGCAGGTTTTGTATAAGCCACGGTAACAACATCACCAAAAGCGATCGCGCTGGCAAGGGTTAACTGAACTTTGGTTCCTGATATGACGACTGAATTTACTGCTCTCGCAGCAGAATTTACAAGGACCGTAAATGCAGATGTACCAGGTACGATGTTGGCCAGGCTCAGGTTATAAGTCATTTCAAGAAGTGGAGGAGTTGCATTCCCGACTGCAGCGCTGACATATAACGGAACGGGAGCGCTGACATTATTGGTTACAGCCTGCAGCGACCGATGCAGCCATTCCTGCCGAAGCTGTTTGTAACGGACTCGCCGAAGGTTTTGTATAAGCCACGGTAACAACATCACCAAAAGCGATCGCACTGGCAAGGGTTAACTGAACTTTGGTTCCCGAGATTGCAACAGCACTCACTGTTCTTGCGGCTGAATTTACCAGAACCGTAAATGCAGATGTGGCAGGTACGATATTGGCCAGGCTCAGGTCATAGGTCATTTCGATCAGCGAAGGAGCTGTATTCCCGACTATCGCGCTGACATATACCGGAACCGGAGCGTTGATATTATTGGTCACAGCCTGTGCAATAATCGATGCAGCCTGTCCTGCCGAAGAAGTTTGCAACGGACTCACAGCAGGTTTGGTATAAGCCACCGTAACAACATCCCCAAAAGCGATCGCGCTGGCAAGGGTTAACTGAACTTTAGTTCCCGAGACTGCAACAGCACTCACTGCTCTTGCGGCAGAATTTACCAGAACCGTAAATGCCGATGTTGCAGGTACAATATTGGCCAGGCTCAGGTTATAAGTCATTTCGATCAGCGAAGGAGCCGGATTCCCGACAGCAGCGCTGGCATATACCGGAACAGGGGCGCTGATATTATTGGTGACAGCCTGCGCAGAAACAGATGCAGCCTGTCCGGCTGAAGATGTTTGCAGAGGGCTCACGGCAGGTTTTGTATAAGCTATGGTAACAACATCACCAAAAGCGATCGCACTGGCAAGGGTTAACTGAACTTTGGTTCCCGAGATTGCAACAGCATTCACTGTTCTTGCGGCAGAATTAACCAGAACCGTAAATGCGGATGTGGCAGGTACGATATTGGCCAGAATCAGGTTGTTAGTCATTTCGACCAGCGAAGGAGTTGTATTCCCCACTGCTGAACTGACATATACCGGAACCGGAGGATTGATACTGTTGGTCACTGCCTGTGCGGTGACAGATGCAGCCAGTCCGGCCGAAGCTGTTTGCAACGGACTCACGGCAGGTTTTGTATATGCTACCGTGACAACATCACCAAAAGCGATCGCACTGGCAAGCGTTAACTGAACTTTGGTTCCTGAGATTGCAACAGCATTCACTGCTCTAGCAGCAGAATTTACCAGGATTGTAAATGCCGATGTGGCTGGAACGATATTGGCCAGACTCAGGTTGTAGGTCATTTCGATCCGCGAAGGATTTGCATTCCCTACTGCCGAGCTGACATAAAGCGGAACCGGAGGATTTATGCTGTTGGTCACAGCCTGCGCGGAAACAGATGCAGCCAGTCCGGCCGAAGTTGTTTGTAACGGACTCACCGCAGGTTTTGTATAAGCCACGGTAACAACATCTCCAAAAGCGATGGCACTGGCAAGGGTTAACTGAACTTTTGTTCCTGAGATAGCAACAGTATTCACTGCTTTTGCGGCAGAATTTACCAGAACCGAAAATGCAGATGTGGCAGGTACGATATTGCCCAGACTCAGGTCATAGGTCATTTCAATCAGCGAAGGGGTTGTATTCCCGACAGCCGCGCTGACATATACCGGAACCGGAGGATTGATACTGTTGGTCACAGTCTGGGCAGTTACCGATGCAGCCTGTCCTGCAGAAGATGTTTGTAACGGATTCAATGCAGGTTTTGTATAAGATACAGTAACAACGTCACCATAAGCGATCGCACTGGCAAGGATTAACTGAACTTTAGTTCCTGATATCGCAACAGCACTGACTGCTCTTACGGCTGCATTTACCAGAACTGAAAATGCCGATGTGGCAGGTACGATATTGGCCAGGCTCAGGTTGTAATTCATTTCGACCAACGAAGGAGCTGTATTTCCCACAGCAGCGCTGATGTATAAAGGAACAGGGGCGCTGATATTATTGGTCACAGCCTGGGCGGTGACCGATGCAGCCTGTCCTGCCGAAGATGTTTGCAACGGATTCAATGCCGGTTTTGTATAAGCGACGGTAACTACATCACCAAAAGCGATCGCGCTGGCAAGGGTTAAATGAACATTAGTTCCTGAGATTGCCACAGCATTCACTGCTCTTGCGGCAGCATTTACCAGGACTGTAAATGCCGATGTGGCTGGAACGATATTGGCCAGACTCAGGTCATAGGTCATTTCAATTAAAGAAGGAGTTGTGTTCCTGACCGATGATTTGATGTACATTGGGTCAGTGGGTAGGTCCGGATTGGGATCTACCATAAGAACTGCCGAAGTAAAAGGCAACAATACAATACTACCAGCAAATTTGACTCCTTTGACATCAATCATTGGACTTGGTAGAGTTATTATTTTATTATTTATTAATTCATTATAAATAAATTGTATATTATTTGCGTTTGTAATTGCAATTGGAGCCTTATTTGAATTAGCATCATTTCCTGTAAAAGTTCGCCATGCTGCCAAATTATAATAAGTGCCTGGATATGGATTATCGGGAGATTGAATCATGAACACAAGGTTATCATTAGTAGGTCTGGCCCAATAATTATTGTTTCCACTTCCATATAATTTAATATCGGCAGAATTAGCTTGACTATAATAAAAGAAGCATAATTGATATGTTTCTTTAGCAAAGAAAATATTGTTATTCATTGCTAAATTTCTGACAGTACTATACCCCAAAAAGTTCAATTCTATTTGTGATTTGCTAAACCCAGTATTCCCACAGTTATAAACTGTGTTATTATTAATAGTATAATCATGTGAACCACTTATAAATATTCCTGACCCTCCACTGCTTGCAATTGAATTGTTAATTATTGTTACATGGTCACAATAAGTATCAGTATAAATTCCATGAGAAGCATTATCATTGGTGGCATTAGTTCCAGCAGTTTTGCCAATTGTATTTATTATGACATTTCCATTTATTTCTCTGCCTACACCTGCTCCCGATGTGTATATTCCTCCACCATCATCCTTAATTAAAAGTGAATTATTAATAAAATTGTTTTTTAATATCGTATTAGTACCAGTAAAGAAGATTCCATGATATCCGCTACTATCTATTTTATTATACTGTACTAAAGAATTATTTGCATTCCCAATTGTTATACTTCCCAAATTATAAGTCTGCGTTACTCCTTCGATTATTCCTACTTTTGATAAAGTATTATGCTCAATTGTTGTATTGGTTCCATTCCCACATGTAATACCGTGATTATTGCAATACTGAATAGTATTATTTCTTGCCGCGAAATAAGTTGAAATTGTTGGCATGATGATTCCATCAACCCCAGCATATAATATTTGGCAATTCGTTATTGTAATATAATTTGAGCTACTAATACTAATTGCTGATGAATTTACTCCTTGCAAAGTTATATTATCGACAGTTAAATAACTCCGTGCATTTCCACTGATCAGATAATCAATTGTCGCAACTTGTACATTTGTTGGAGAACTTGTCGAATAAATTAGTAATTTTCTGGTTGATGAATTATAATACCATTCATTTTGAGAAGTAAGTGTTTTTATATCATTTTGAATAAAGAAACCAAATCCGTCCGTTGGTGTATATAATGAACCGTCTGTATAAGTAAGAGTACTTCCTGACTGACTGGTAATTATCCCCGTTTCAAGTGCCCAACGTTCTTTCTTTATTACAATTTCTGCTCCTGTCCAGTTTGGATTACCTGTTAAACTGCTACTTGTAATAGTTGTATTTCCTGAGTGACTTTGATAAGTTAAAAAACTTGTCTTAGGATATCTCCCCATCGGGGTATTCAATCCATTTATCACAACCATATTGCAGGTTGAAAGGGGGGATACGGCATTGGCACTTTCCCAGATATTGTTACCAAGATTTGTCCATGCAGTCACAGTTGTAAATCCGGTTATAATAGGTTTTTCACCAGCTCCATAAGCACCAATAGTTATCGGTGAGCCTGAAGTGCCAGATTTAGAAATGACCAAAGAACCATAAAATGTATCACCCCGGTTAAATAATATTTGGTCGCCCGGTTTCATATTCGCAAATGCAGAATTAACCTTAGTTATCGTTTTCCAGGGAGTAGAAATCGTAAGTCCTGTATTTGCATCATTTCCGGATGCGCTAATATAATAATCTGTTGCAGAGACTGTGGTGCAAAGAAAGAAAAAAGTAAGTAATAGTAATATCTTCATACGGAAATAAATTGTTTTCTTAAAGGTCGTATGTAACTCACTTGCAGGAATTTCATTAACTTTTGCGCTTTTCTGCAAGTATGTTCGTTTCATATTGTGATCCGTTATTGTATGCTCTGCTTTATATGCCGGATAAAATAATTTTAACGTGGCTTCACCTGTTCTGTTAATTATTTTATTTTCGGGTTATAATTACCCGATCTGAATAATGTTTTCGGTGGCAAATATAATGCTTCTCTGTAAAATAAATTGCATATTAGATAATAAATTTACGTTGAGTATATTTATTTTACGTTATTTTATGGTGTGATTGTTGATATTTTTACAAGCAGAAAGAATTTTTATTGTGCATTAATGGCTAGCTAATTTTGATCAGCTATAAAATAATAGGTGCGGGTTATACGATACATGTCTGAATTTATGCGATTTGAAAAAGTATAAATCGGAATATTCATCATCGGTATATCTGAATTCTTTTGTTTTTCTTAGAATTTTTATGCTAAAGCTCCCATAATTCAGAATAATTTAATCCTTGATTTCCCTGAAGTTCTAATTTGCATCCCGAACGCTAATTTTGCACGATAGCGGTCGTGATTGTTAGATCGGGAACCAGAAGGCATCCAATTCCAAACCGAATACCGCCCATTTTTGCCAAAAAACAGTCTTAGCGGACCACCGTTAATTGGATTAAATCATTGATTGAACGCCTGAAATTCAAAACTATTAATAAAGTATAAGGTTTTCTAATCTCCTAAATAGCTTATTATGAAATCGTTCGAAAAAGAATTGTTTACGATCTATTTGTTAGCTGATCTCTTGATCCTGAATGGCTGTTTTGTTGTATTTCATGCATTTCGACTTGATGCCTTTCCAAATGTATTTCCGGAACATCTGTTGTACTTCCTTCATGTCAACATTAGCTGGTTCTTAGCATATTATATGTTCTCAGGGAAAAGTATTTTTCTGAAAAAAGGATTTTCGAATCGCATTTACAGAATCACAAGAAAGATGCTGATTTATATTGTTATAGCCGCTATGACAAGCTTCCCGTTCCTTATGGAATATTCCGTGCACCATTTCTTTGTAGAATTTGTTGCTTTTTTCTATCTCACAACCATATGGACCTATTTTCTTATCTATAAATACTTAAAACAAAAACGAAAAAAAAATTTAAATACGATTCGTGCGGTTATTATATCGACTGGTGGAAAGGCATCCCATTTGCGCCGGGTTCTTGAGAACAATCCTGCGCTCGGATATAAATTTCTTGGGTTTATTGTTCGTGATAATGAAGAATTCGACCAGGACGTTCTTGGAACCGTGCAAAACCTGGAGGAACTTATATGCAAATACCAGATTAATATGGTCTTTTCAATCCCGGGTAATGATGATCTGACATTTAACCAACAACTTATTTCTAAATGTGATAAATATGGGCTGAGATTACGATTTGTTATGGATCATAACCACCCTTTTAAGCTGCAGCAGAATTTCGCAACTGACTCCGAAATAGAACTTCTAAATCATCATAAGACTCCACGTGATTTTGTCGGGGCAAGAATTCAAAAAAGGATTTTCGATATTATCTTCTCGTCGTGTTTTATTCTTTTAGTATTCGCCTGGCTGTTGCCAATTATAGCCTTGATCATTAAACTGGATTCGAAAGGGCCTGTATTCTTTCGGCAGAAAAGAACCGGTTTCAATAACAAAACATTCAGTTGTTTAAAATTCCGGACCATGCGCCCAAATAATCTTTCGGACATCAGGCAAGCCTCTGCGAATGATAACCGGATCACATCAGTCGGTCAGTTTCTGCGAAGGTCGCATATCGATGAATTTCCTCAGATTATTAATGTTTTTTTGGGACAAATGTCTGTAATTGGCCCGCGTCCTCATATGTTAAAACATACCGAACAATATTCCGAATTGATTAAGCTTTACAAGATCCGCCACTATGTGAAGCCTGGTATAACCGGGTGGGCGCAGATCAATGGCTATGTCGGAGAAACCGAAGAATTGTGGAAAATGGAGAAAAGAGTCGAATACGATATGTTCTATGTCGATAACTGGTCTTTACGCTGGGACTTCAAAATTATCTGGCGTACAGTATTTAAGGGGAATAGGATTAATTTGGAACCGACAAAATCAGATATCTTACTCCCTGTTCTCAAAGAAAACAGTAGAAAGGAAATTGTTCGAAAGGTTTCTGAAAGTGTTTTATCAGAAATTTAGAGTTCGTAACTTCATTCTGTTGATGTGACTACACTTAATTTATTAGCCAGTAATAGATAGTACCTTTTTTAGAAGAGTCAGGATTTGATACGAGCAAATATTCAATACTCGTTTGAGCATTGCTTAATTTGTAAATCAGAACGATTAAATAACAATATTGCCCGGTGATTGAAAGGTCGTCGGGCAATTTAATGTATATCAGATAATATCATTATTGTTTTGGCAGATCAGCAAATTATCGAAACGAAGTTCAGCGCAGCTAATTGTCTGATTCGATTTCGTATTTTTGTCAAAATTTGATGAAAATGGGAAAACAAAACTGGAAACCGGGCAATATGGTTTATCCGTTACCTGCCGCATTGATTAGTTGCGGGGATATAAACGGAAAGATGAACCTACTGACTATCTCATGGTTGGGAACACTTTGTACCGATCCGCCAATGTGTTATATTTCTGTTCGCCCTGAACGGTACTCGCACGATCTGATTAAGCAAACTGGTGAGTTTGTGATTAATCTGACTACATTAGATATCGCGAAAGCCACTGATTGGTGTGGTGTGAAATCGGGTCGCGATTTCGACAAGTTTAAGGAAAGCGGCCTTACTCCGGTTGCTGCAACAATCGTAAATTGTCCAATCGTCGCTGAAGCTCCTATTTCAATAGAGTGCAAAGTTAGAGAAATCAAATCTTTGGGTTCACACGATATGTTTATTGCCGATGTTGTCAATATCATTGCCGACGATCGGTTCACCGATTCCGAAACCGGGGCGTTCAATCTTGCCGCTTCAGGAATTATGGCTTATTCCCACGGAACTTACTATTCATTGGGGAAGCGCATCGGCAAATTTGGATGGAGTGTGATGAAAGATAAAACAAAACTGCACACAAAGCGTTAAGGGATATAACAGGATCTCTGAGTTTTCATCCCTTCAACTCAGTTTTAACTGATTAAAATTTCAGCGTTTAAAGTATTTATCATACTTCTGCTAAAGTAAAATCAGTATAATTGGAAAACTTTGTTTTTCTTTTCTCCCCTGCAAAATATAATTTTATAAATATATGAAGGCCAATTTATTAATAGGACTATTTTTATTATCCGGTATGACGACAGGTTATTCGCAAAATGAAGTTAAAGAAACCAATCCGCTTTTAGTGGAATGGAATACACCACATCAGACACC
>Ga0123336_10003225_pt1 | contig 13784 bp, 12 predicted proteins | sample SSSSmetaG_FD_96466 | JGI IMG/M metagenome (GOLD analysis project Ga0123336, IMG submission 96466) | Glacier valley bacterial and archeal communities from Borup Fiord, Nunavut, Canada, to study Microbial Dark Matter (Phase II) - ​SSSS metaG | ecosystem: Environmental > Aquatic > Freshwater > Ice... | reverse complement strand
TAACAGACTTTCGTATGATTTTAGTCTATGGTTTATTTAAAACATTAAAAGAAATATATTAAAAAGTTAATTCTATTTATGCAGGTGTTGATCATCCATTCCATAATATCTGTTTTCATAACCTGATCGAACCTAGCTAACGTACCACTACCAACCCCAATGAGTTTAGCAAGATCTGAAATAACCCGTGTCTATGACAACATCACATGCACATCTATAGCCATTTAAGCTCCACCTAATATTTGTAAATATAGCCCCGTCTCAGTTGAATAAATACATCTCGATAGAGTGCTTAATCTATATAGGTTTTGTTGCAATTTAGTACGGTAAAGTGGTGCAATAATGCATCTCGATATGAAGTTTTTTATGGGAATAGATGTGTTAGTTTTATATTATTTTTATTACATATTAAAAAAGAGCCATATACAAGGCATATTAATGCGATATAAAGGCTCAGTTTGATGTTTATATTATTGTGGTGTGATTGTATAGATTAGTGTGTTGTCGTTTAATGTAGCGTGTGTAGTGAAGCCTAAAATACTAATTTAACTAACGATTCTTCATCTTTGCAAGCGGACTAAACTGTTGATATGATTGTCTTATATCATCATCCGTTAAGTCTAAATAAGCCTTTTCCGTGACAACTACTGATGAGTGTCCTAATATTGTAGATAAAATAAAAATTGAGCCGCCATTCATTAGAAACCTTTTAGCGAAATTATTTCTTAGAGTATGAGGGGATACATTTTTTAACTCTATTCTATTACAATAATTTCTAAAATTCTTCTCAAAAACCGCATTAATGAAAGTATTTCCTCTTTGAGTCGTAAAAAGATATTCACTATTTGTATAGATATCTTTGTATTTTAGCCATCTCTTTAGTAACGCATTCATTTCATTGCTAAAATATACTACTCTGTCTTTTTTGCCTTTGGTATTAAATGATGGTAGAAATATAGCACGTTTATTAAGATCAATATCTTCAATTTTAATCAATAAACACTCCGATATCCTCATCCCCGTATCCATTAATAGATTGGTACAAGTATAGTCTCTATTTTCCACAAAAGAAGATAAATTGAATACTCTTAGAAGCATCTTGAATTGGGAATCCGTTATAAAATCTTTAGCCTTTCTAGTATTAGGTGCTGCCTTTATCTTAATAGCAGGATGAGTTTTCATCAACTGGAAATCAACTGCATAGGTGAAAAATGCTTTTAGGTTTCTGAGATAATTATTAACTGTTGCTGTAGATACTCTTTTCCCTAAATCTGTACGGCTAGTAGGATTATTAATTTTTTCTGTTGTTGTATCTGTGACCACGGTATATTTACCTCTGTTCGTGACGTACGAAAGATATTCTATAACCATTTTACTCGTTACTTTTGAAATCGTTTCAATTTTATGTGTGTCTGTGCAATACTTAGCAAACATTCTCAAGCTTTGTTCATATGATTTTATTGATTTGACAGACAAACCCTTCGTTTTACAATAGATTAAATAATCCTCGATTTGGTAAAACATGTCATTAAACATAAAAAATCCTCCTTAGTTTATTATGGTTTTAACTACCCAATAAACTAGGAGGATTTATAGATTATTATTAAAAACATTTATAGGCTTAAACCCTTTAAAATGACATTTCCCATTAGTACTTTTAAAAGTTTATAGGTTAAGTCATTTTAAAAACCCTTGACTATCAAATATTATCCTACTTGCATCTCAAGACGTAATCTATCTGCGATAAGTGCAATAAACTCGCTGTTAGTAGGTTTCCCCTTACCATTATTCACAGTATACCCAAACAACTTATCAATCGTATCCATTTTACCACGACTCCAAGCAACTTCGATTGCGTGGCGAATAGCACGCTCTACTCTACTTGGTGTTGTATTAAATTGTTTTGCGATATTAGGATAAAGTTGTTTTGTTATAGAATTAAGTACGTCCATATCATTGATAACCATAATAATAGCTTCTCTTAGATATTGATAGCCTTTGATATGTGCAGGAACTCCGATTTCATGAATAACATTTGTTACTTCTGTCTCTAGTGCATGCGGTGTTGGCATCCCTTTTGTCTTTGGCAAGAAATGTCTTGAACTTGTAAGATTGCTGCTATTAGACATAGACATACTGCTTATTTTCGAACTACTTGCCATGGATTTAAGTTGTCTAATTCTGTTGACAAGTGTATCCATATCAAATGGTTTCACGATATAATATTCAGCGCCTAGTGCAAGAGCTCTTTCTGTTATCTTATCTTGTCCTACTGCTGAAAGCATCACAACTAAAGGTTTTTTTGTAAGCTCCATAGTTCCTATTCTTTCAAGCACCCCAATGCCATCCAAATATGGCATAATAACGTCTAATATAACAATATCTGGTTCTGTTTGTTTAATCAGCGTACAAGCTTCTTCACCATTTGCTGCAACATCTACCACTTGCATGTCTTCCTGTCTATCTATGAACTCCATAAGAATATCCGAAAAATCTTTGTTATCATCTGCTATCAATATCTTCATTTTTTGTTCAAACAAGAAATAGCCCCCCTAAAATTTACTTTTTTTTGGAAAATCTAATTTGATTATACCTAACAATTGGAAAAATATCAATACCATTTTTTGTAATTTTTATTTTATTTTTACAATTCCCAATATCTTCTTTCATTATTAATCATATTTTCTATAAATATACCATATCCCCTTGTTGGATCTTGAATAAAAACGTGGGTGACTGCGCCTATTAGTTTACCATCCTGAAGAATAGGACTGCCACTCATCCCTTGTATAATACCATTTGTAAGATTTAGAAGTCTCGCGTCTACTATTTTGATAACCATGCCTTTTGCTGGCTCGTTACTATATTTCGAGACCTTTTGTATATAAACCTCATATTCTTCTATTTTGTCATTGGTTAAGTCAACTAAAATAGATGCTTTTCCTTCGTGTACTTCATCTTGAAAAGCAATAGGAACCTTATGGTACGCCATATGTTCTACAATACTCTTGTCGAGTTCCCCATATATACCTATGGAAGTATTATCTCTAACCTCCCCAATGATATTTTTATCGCTATAGTCAATAATACCACTTATTTCTCCGGGAACACCTCTTTTTCCTTTTTTGATATGTGTAATGGTAGTGGTAATAATATTCCCGTCACGAATAGGCATAAGCTTTTTAGTATCTGTATCTGTAATACCATGGCCTAATGCCCCAAAAGAACCTGTTTCAGGATCTATATATGTGAGTGTTCCAATTCCTTGAGTACTATCTCTTATCCAAAGCCCAATTTTATATTCATTATCAAACATAGAATACAGCGGATGTATTGTTATCTGCTTTGTTTCTTTATTTCTTAATACCGTTAATTGTACGCCTTTTGTTTTTGCTGTTTCAACAATATCTCTTAAATCTTCTTTTGTTTTGAGTTCAATGTTATTGCACTTTAAAATCATATCGCCTTGTTCGATAAGTCCTTTACAAGGGGATACAACCTTACCTTCAATTTCAAATTGTCCTACCCCTAAAACGAGTATTCCTTTTGTATCAATCTTAATGCCTACGATTTTTCCACATGGAATAAGTTCCCTATCAGGAACAGCTTCAACTGATACTGTTTTTAAAGGTATAAACCCTAAAAAAGACAGGGTAACATCAGTCCTGCCCACTTTATCCATACTCACATAGAGTGGCTTATTTAAGCTAATAGCGTCTGTGTTAATAAGATGATCATGTTCACTTTTTACTGTAATGGCTTTGTCCTTTAAGACACTTGCCTTAATAGGTATATCAAAATTAAAGATATGTTCCTTTCCTACTATCAGCTTAACTTCTTTAGGTAAATAGTAGTAAGAAATAATAATGGGGCTACCTATAATCATGCACACAAATAAAGCTATAAAACAAATAAAGAATACCCTTTTTTTTCTATGTCTCATTCACTCACATCCTATGTCTCTTTGCTGTCATATTTTTAAAGTATCCTTTTTAAAAGACATTTATACAGCTAAAAAAACTATTTTTACAGTTCACCTCCTAAATACAAAAAAGGTATAGGTCTTTTTAAAGACCTATACCTTTTTTGTATTTATTAGCTAATGCTTTAATTTCTTTAGCACTTTGCATCGTATTTTGAGTAATAATACCACCCATAAGCCTACTAAGTTCTTCGCACATTTTAACATCATCTAGTTGCTTTAAGTTTGTTATCGTTTTTTGATTAGCAATTTCTTTTTCAATAAGATAATGTTTATCTCCCATTGCTGCTATCTGCGGCAAATGCGTGATACAAATAACTTGTCTATCTCTTGATATAACTCCTAATTTTTCTGCTACCTTCTGGGCAGCCGTGCCACTGATCCCTGAATCAATTTCATCAAAAATCACTGTGTCGATGGTATCCCCTAGAACAAGTACTACTTTAATCGCCAACATAACACGGGATATCTCTCCCCCAGATGCAATTTTAGACAAAGGGTGCATATCATCACCTAGATTCGTGCGAATCAGGAATTCTACATCGTTTTTGCCTAAACTATTAAAAGTATCTAAGTCATTAATCGCTACTTCAAATTTGGCATAGGGCATTTGGAGATCATGTAAATGGGCATCTATTTCTTTTTCTATTTTTTCTGCAGTAGCTTTTCTATCTTGCGAGATTTCTTCCGCAAGGCTATTAAGCTGACTTTCGATCTCTATTATTTCAATGAGAAGCTTTTCTTTACTATATTCTCCGTCTAATAATTCTTTTAACTCTTTTTCACAGTCCACCTTATATTGCAGGATATCTTGTACAGAACTACCATACTTTTGTTTTAACCTATAAATAATATCCAGTCTGCTTTGTACTTCTACTAACGCCTCTGGAGAATAATCTATACTCTCTGTATAGGTCCTTATTTGATAGGTTGCATCTTGAAGATTTGCTTCTATCGCTAGGAGTTGCTCGTAGAGTGCGTTAATTTCAGTGCTAAGGCCGCTTATATCTTGAATAGCCTGTATTGCCTTGCCCAAAAGCGCCGCACCACTGAGCTCGTTTTCGCCGTCCAAAGCATCATATGCCCTTTGATACTGCAACATAATTTTCTCGGCATGTGAAAGAACTTGGTATTGTTCTTTTAAAGTTGCTTCTTCGTCTACTATGAGCTTTGCACTTGTAATCTCATTAATCTGAAAAGTAAACATATCTTTTAACTGAAGTCTCTTCCTATCGTTATCTCCTATTTTTTCAAGACTCTTTTTTGCATTTTGCCATCTTTCATAGAGCTTTTTATATGCAGCTCTTTTGAGACTAAAAGGCTCTGCTCCAAAGCTATCTAGCATCTTTATATGCTTAGATACATCTAAGAGTGATTGTGGTTCATGCTGTCCATGGACATCTATTAAAAAGGATGATAATTCCTTCACTATTTGCCTTGTTGCCATTGTATGATTGATTTTATACAATGTTCTGCCTGATTGATAAAGGAGTCTTTCTATAATAATAAAGTCTCCCTCACAGGGAATTTGATTATCCTTTAAATACTTGAGGCCAAGACCCGTCCGGTCCGTAAAAACAAGCTCCACAGTGGCACAGTCTTCACCTTTTCGTATAATATGTTTAGATGTTCTATTCCCTATAGCAAATTGAATAGAATCAATGAGCATAGATTTTCCGGCGCCTGTTTCCCCGCTAAAAATATTCAGATGAGGACCAAGGTCAAGTTCTACTTTCTCAATAAGTGCTATATTACTTGCTTTTAGATGTGTTAGCATACATCCTTCACCCCTCACATTATGAACTGAGTATATCCTTAAACTCACTCATAACTGTTTTGATATGATCTTGAGTTCTTATCGCACAAAAAATAGTATCATCACCTGCAATGGTTCCTACTATTTCCTCAATATTAAAAGCGTCAATTGCAGAAGCAACAGCATTTCCCATTCCTGTTAACGTATGAATAACAATAATATTACCTGCAACGTCCATCTCTACAAAAGCATCTTTAAAAACACGAATAACTTTTTCAGAAACTTGCTGTTCATAGTTAACTAAAGCAACGTATTTTTGCCCACCTGTTTTACTCGCCACTTTAGTAAGCTTAAGCTCTCTAATATCTCTTGATACAGTGGCTTGCGTTACACTAAAACCTTGATTTTCTAAAGCTATTGCTAAATCTTCCTGTGTTTCAATTTCTTTTTTTTGAAGTAAGCTTAATATGGTAGATTGCCTTTGTTCTTTCATTCCCATTTTATCTGCGCCTCTCTACTATTTTTTTCCTTAGAATCTCAAAAAATTTTAGTTCTGATAACTTAACAAGCCTGGTTACATAAGATGATTTTTCGATTTGTATAAAATGATTAGGCGTTAGGTGCATCTTCACTTTACCATCCACGCTAAGCTCCATATTGATGTGTCCATCATTACATATTTTTATTTGAATGATATCCTCTGCTGCTACAATAATAGATCTTGAATAAATCGTATGTGGACAAATGGGTGTAACAATGTACGCTTTTGCATGAGGGACTACAATAGGTCCGCCTGCTGATAAATTATAAGCTGTTGAACCCGTTGGCGAAGATACAATAATGCCATCAGCTGGATAAACATCTCCAAACTCGCCATTAATGAGTATCTCAAATTCAGCAATACGCGGAAAACTTCCTCTTGTTATATTCACATCATTCAAAGCATGGAAAATATGTTCTTGACCATTAGGATCTATTATTTTAGCCTTTAGCATCATACGTTCTTGAATATGATAGTCCTCTTTAAGCAATTTTTCAAGGCAAGGCTCGATATCAAAGGGTTCTATATCTGCTAAAAAGCCTAATCTTCCTAAATTAACGCCTACAATAGGCACATCTACTAAACAGGCTTTTTCTGCAACACTCAGTATTGTTCCATCTCCACCTATAGCAATAACAATATCACAGAGCTTGTAGATTTCTTCTTCATCTACGCTAAAAGGAATAATATCAACTTGTTTAACAATATGATCCGCCGCATAGACACTAAAATTCTCTTTTACCAGCCACGCTGCAATGGTTCTGGTAATCTCTAAATCAATATCCTTTAATAAGTTAGGAATAATGCCAACATGCTTCATGTTACCCCTCCATTTACAACGTGTGATGGGATGCCTCTACCACTTTATCAATCATACCTTCTTTGTCTTGTAAGGCATGTATGCTATGTGCATCTATGCTGCCTTTTTTCAAATAGATAAGATATTCTATATTGCCTTCTGGCCCTTTAATAGGCGAAAAGTCAAGACCATAAACCCCTAGTCCAATAGTATTTGCATACTCCCATACGTTTATAATAACTTGTTTATGAACCTTTGGATTTTTGATTACACCGTGTTTCTCTACTTGCTCCCTGCCGGCTTCAAACTGTGGTTTAATAAGTGCCACAATAGCTCCACTCTCGCCTAATATATGATAAATAGGCAGTAATACTTTGCTTAAAGAAATAAAAGAAACATCAATAGAACTAAAGTTCACAGTGCATCCTATTTCTTCTGGTGTCACATACCTCATATTTGTCTTTTCCATACAGATAACTCTCGGATCTTGCCGGAGTTTCCATGCTAGTTGTCCATAACCTACATCAATAGCATAAACTTTAACAGCCCCATTTTGAAGCATGCAGTCTGTAAATCCCCCAGTAGAAGCACCTACATCCATACAAATCTGTCCATCTAAGGTAATCCCAAACTCAGCCATGGCTTTTTCTAATTTATATCCGCCGCGGCTTACATATTTCATTTTCCCCCGGACGTCAATAAGGCAGCTTCGCTTCACTTGAAGCCCCGGTTTATCTTCCTTTTGTCCGTCTACATAAACGACACCTGCCATAATATAGGCTTTTGCCTTTTCTCTCGACTCAGCTAGGTTTCTTTCTGTAATAAGTACATCTAGTCTTTCTTTGTCTGCCATTTATTGATTCTCCTTCTGGAGTATTGTCAGTATTTCATTGCAGATAGCTTCAGGTTCAAGTCCTTCTCTTATTAACAAACTCTTAATGTCACCATGCTCAATCATGCCGTTTTTGTAACCAAACTGCTGACCCCTCGGTGTGTTATTACACTTAATAAAGTGCGAAAAGACTTTTTCTCCAAAACCTCCTGCTAGGATGCCATCTTCAATAGTAAAGATATAGTTATATGTGCTTGCTATCTTCTGCAGCGCCGTATCATTAAAAGGATACAGGCAGGGTGCTTCTATAACGGCCACGTTATGCCTAGGACTTAGTGTCTGCCTTACAGTTAGTGCTAGTTCTACCATGCGCCCAGCTGCTATTATGGCTATATTGTTGCCTTCTTTTAATGTTTTAAAACTGACATCTCTATAACTATTTATAAAAGTACTATCCATCTGCATAAAGCCTCTAGGATATCTGATTGCCACCGGACCCTCTAGGGTTAACGCATATTTTAGAGCTCCCTCTATTTCTTCAGGCATTTTGGGAGATAGCAGTGTGATATTCGGCATACTGCTCAGATAAGCTATGTCATAAATTCCTTGATGCGTGGCACCATCTTCACCTACAAGACCTGCTCTATCAATCGCAAAAATAACAGGCAAATTTTGAAGACATACATCATGGAGTATTTGGTCATAAGCTCTTTGTAAAAAAGAAGAATAAATGGCCACAACTGGCCTGTAGCCCTCTGTAGCAAGCCCAGCAGCAAAGGTTACTGCATGTTGCTCAGCAATACCTACATCAAAAAACCTTTTAGGATAAGTTTTTGCGAATTGCAAAAGTCCTGTGCCATCTGGCATCGCTGCTGCGATAGCTACTATGTTTTCTTGTTTTAAAGCGAGTTTACATAAAGCCGTTCCAAATGCAGCTGAAAAAGTAATCTCAGTATTTGGATTTTTAATTTCCCCTGTTGTAATATTGAAAGGTGCAATCCCATGAAAAAAGCTGGGGTTTTTTTCTGCTAGATCATAGCCTTTTCCTTTTTTTGTTTTCACATGGATAAGTACTGGTCTTTTCATACTTTTCGCATTTTCAAAAATGTCCATAAGGTCCTCATAACAGTGACCATCTACGGGACCTAAGTAAGTTACACCCAGTTGTTCAAATAAAGTATTTTGTATCAGTAGACTTTTGAGACTCCCTTTTGTCCTTTTAATGGCACTCACAACATGGCCCCCTATAATAGGAACTTGCTCAAGAACGCCTGCCACATCTTCTTTAGCCCTTAAATAATCTTTACTAGAACGCAACTTATTTAAATACTTACATAATCCACCTACGTTTTTGGAAATAGACATCTCATTATCATTAAGTATAATAATAATATTGGTATGTCCCCTGCCGGCATGATTAAGTGCCTCAAAAGCCATGCCCCCGGTCAGCGCGCCATCTCCTATCACAGCAATGACTTTATGATCTTCACCTTTTAAGTCTCTCGCAGCTGCCATACCTAGTGCTGCTGAAATAGAGGTTGAGCTATGTCCTGTTTCAAAAACATCATAGGGACTTTCTTTTTTCTTTGGAAAGCCGCTCATGCCATCTAACTTTCTTAACCCTTTGAAGTCTTTTCTTCTTCCTGTCAATAATTTATGAACATAAGCCTGATGCCCTACATCCCATATTATTTTGTCTTTGGGCGCATTAAAAACATAATGAAGTGCAATAGTAAGCTCTACTACTCCTAAATTAGAGGCTAAATGACCTCCAGTTTGTGAGACGGATTGCACTAAAAACGTCCTTATCTCTTTGGCTAATTGCTTTAATTCATAAGGATTAAGTTTTTTGATATCTTGGGGGCAATCAATCGCCTTTAGAACATCTAACATATAAGTTCCTCTTTCCGCTAAGATCTATTCTAGTGAAAAGATGACAATCTTAAAGGATTGTCATCTTAGTTTTTACTTTTGTGTAATACGACTTTGATGTAATAGATAAAAACGCCTACATAATAAACAATGTAGCGTGATCTTTCAATAGCAAAGCCTTTTCCAAATGATTTGCCTCCCACCGTAAGGGCTGCAACAAAACCACTCATAGCAATAGAAAGGAGTATTGATTTAATGCCAAAGCCTTGTTCTATCGTAAGGACTATAGCTACAGCTGTACTTCCAGATATAATACCGGCTATATCCCCAATAACATCATTAAATAAGTTCGCTACGACTGGAGCATTTCTAATAAGCATAATACTCTCTTTAGATCCTTTGACCTTTTGAGCCGCCATAGAATGAAACGTGATTTCATCTGCTGATACAACTGCATTGCCTATGCCATCACAAACGACACCTATTAAGATGATGACAGTAAGCATCAAGAACGCACTAAAAAGTGGCATATCGTCTAATAATGTCCCACAAATATAGCTAAAAAACATTGTAATGGTAAATGTCAGCATAATAATTATTCCGAAAACCTTCAAGGATTGTTTCTTAACCCTCATTTTTTTAAATTTAACTTTTTTACTCTTATTCACTTTCTATACTCCTTTTGGCAGCGACTTATCACCCGCTTTCCAAAACTTAAGACAATAAAGCATGTAAATTTTGTGGTATATGGTCTAGCAGGTTTTCCCAGGCACATACTGCTTTGTCGCCAAAGCAGTGGTTTCCCTTTAAATGTTCCTTAGATGTTTTATAAAAACATCTACGCCAGATCGCCTTGAGCCACACTGTAATCCACACTTTATCTCTCTTCAAACGGTCTAGGAGTTTTCCTCTGACACTATATTATATCCCTATCCTCTTTTGCGAACCGGGTTTCTACCAACAATCTTACACGCTCTTTGGCCAAAGAAAATATAAGTAAATAGATGTCCCCCCGTCTTCACTCAAGGCAGGCTACACTACCCACAGCATATACCGCATGGTAGGTTTAATCTTATGTCGTACTTTGTTCCCATAGAAACAAGCACAATCATAGGTCTCCACGGTAAAAGGGTCAACGCCTATATGCCCTTATAGATCGCCCTTAAACCTTAACTCCCAGTATAAGCCCATAACGGGGCGCTACAAGCCAACACCAGGAACTTCATCGATATGCCCTAAAACGGATTTTTAGGCCCGTCTTCAAAATATAATATCTTGACTAGAATACCGCATCTTACTTTTTGAAAAGCAGGTCATAAGTCGCTTTTAACACATTATATCAGTTAAGCTATTATTTTTCAACTCTACTTGGCCCCGAAAAACGCAAGTGCAACCAGAATACCAAGAATACCTCCTGCTAAAACTTGAAGCGGCGTATGCCCTAATATTTCCTTTAATCTCTCTTCGGGGTTGAGGTTAGGATCTTCTAATACTGCTATAATTTGATTAATAACTGCTGCTTGTTTGCCAGCTTCTAGCCTTACATTGGCGGCATCGTACATAACAATAAAGCTAAATACTGCAGCTATAGCAAAGAGTACATCGTCATAACCATATAGTTGTCCAATACTAACGCTCAGCGTTACAACAAAAGAACTATGTGAACTTGGCATACCCCCAGCCGCAAATAATTTTGTAAAATCTAATTTATGGGTATATACAAGTGTAATAAGTACCTTTAAAAATTGGGCTATAAACCAACTTACTAACCCTGCCCATAATATGTTATTGTTAGCGATTTGTTTAATATACTCCATACCATCCCCCTTTAGTACTTTCTTTTAGCAAGTTCTACAGCTATTTGCGCAAGCGAAGCCGTGTCACCTTTTAATTTTTTTAGTGAACAAAGTGCTTTTCCTGTAAGCGTATCTGCCATTTCATAACATGCTTCTAAACTATAAAAGCTGAGATAAGTGTTTTTTTGATTCTTTATATCACTTCCTGTAGGCTTCCCTAGCACTTTATCAGTAGATACGTGATCTAGCACATCATCTATAATTTGAAATACCTTCCCTATATAGAGGCCATACTGCTCTAATGCCTCTATTTCCTCGGCGGTACCCTTGCCTAATACCCCACCCATTTTTGTGGCTGCTGCAATAAGTGCTCCTGTTTTATAGCGGTGCAAGGTATCTAATGTTTGAAGATCAATCACCTTATTTTCACTTTCAATATCCAAAACTTGACCTGCAACCATCCCATTTATACCACTTGCTAGGCTTAATATGTATGCTGCTCTAACTCTTTCGGCTCCTCCGTTCGACATGGCGTCTTCTAACATATACGCAAATGCTTCTGTAAGCAGCCCGTCTCCTGCAAGAATAGCTACAGCTTCTCCAAAAACAACATGGTTAGTGGGTATCCCTCGTCTTAAATCATCATTATCCATGGCAGGAAGATCGTCATGAATGAGTGAATAGGTATGAATCATCTCAATAGCACACAAGTACCTCGAAATATCCCCTTTCCCACCAACTGCTTCATAAGCCAGCTGCATAAGAATAGGTCTAATTCTTTTGCCGCCGGCTTCTAGGCTATAATTCATGGCTTTATATAATGTTTCAAAACAGCCAGGTTTTACTTGGAGAGATTGTTGTAAATAATGATTGATTAAAGCTTTATAATCATTGATATCCTTTTTCACCCCAAGTGTTCTCCTTCTAATTTTTTATAGCTCTCTTCTTCATACACATAAATTTCTTGCTCTGCTTTTTTTAGCGTAGTGAGACAGTAAGCAGCTAAATCCATCCCATCTTTATAGTTCTTAATGCTCTCTTCGAGCGAGATATCTCCGCGTTCTAAATGAGCTACAATGCTTTCTAGTTCTAAAAGAGCTCCTTCAAAATTTTTCTGTGCTTTCTTAGCCATGTCTCTACTCCTCTTTATAAACTTGTGCCTTAAATACCCCATCTGTTACAGTAATACTGAGCACTTCTTCAACACTCACATCCTTAACAGATGTAATGATTTTATTTTGCTGATTCGTGATAAAGCTATAGCCTCGTTTTAAAGTAAGAAGTGGCGATAATTGTTCTAATTGCCCAGTTGCAAATTCACAATGATTGAAAGCTTTTGTTAGTATGCTCTTATACTGGCTATTTAATGCTTGCATAAGCACATCTACTTCTTGCATTTTATCTTTATAAAATTTATCTTTAATTCTAAATGCCGGGCGACTTGTAAGGTATTCTAACTTTTCTTTAGAATATCTTATTTTTTGCTCAGTCATATACTTAATAGAACTGCTATAGCGTTTGATGACTTCCTGTAATTCATCCTTTGATGGAAACACGATTTCAGCCGCTGCCGATGGCGTCGCTGCGCGCTTATCACTTACAAAATCTGATAGCGTAAAATCGACTTCATGTCCTACTGCTGATACAATAGGAATAGCTGAATCAAATATGGCTCTTACTACAAGTTCCTCATTAAAAGCCCATAAGTCTTCAATAGACCCTCCGCCCCGGCCTAATATAATCACATCTACAAGATGATCCGAATTAGCCTTTTGAATAGCAGAAATAATTTCTCTAATCGCTAAGTCTCCTTGAACATGAACGGGATAGATGTATAGTGGGATACTTGGATTTCTCCTTTTAGCTATCTGCGTAATATCTTTTATTGCAGCGCCTGTAATAGACGTGATAATCCCTACCCTTTTTGGGAAAGACGGAATATCTTGTTTGTGTTCTACTTCAAACAAGCCTTCCTTGGCTAATTTGTTCTTAAGTTCTTCAAGCTTTTCATAAAGGAGTCCCTTGCCTTGTTTCTCAATTTCATGAACATAAGCTTGGTAAACGCCTGTTTTTTCATAAATAGTAATTCTGACTCTAGCGTATATCTTGACACCTTCTGAAAGCTTAAAATCGAGTTTTGAAGCATCTCTTGCAAACATCACGCAGCTAATACTTGCACGCTCATCTTTCATGGTAAAGTAAATAT
>Ga0123336_10003224_pt1 | contig 13785 bp, 11 predicted proteins | sample SSSSmetaG_FD_96466 | JGI IMG/M metagenome (GOLD analysis project Ga0123336, IMG submission 96466) | Glacier valley bacterial and archeal communities from Borup Fiord, Nunavut, Canada, to study Microbial Dark Matter (Phase II) - ​SSSS metaG | ecosystem: Environmental > Aquatic > Freshwater > Ice... | reverse complement strand
TTTGGTGCGCCGCCGAGCTCGGCCTCCGTCGACGCGCAGGCCATCCCGGGCGAGCTGCCGCGGCCGGCTTCCGACGAGTGGGATCTGCGCAATGGCCGGCTCGCCTGGTGGGAGCCGCTCACTGCGCGCCCAGATGCAACTGAGCTCCAAGTCGTGTGGCTGGATCTCGACGGCCATTCGGGGCAGGCGCGGGTGCTGGCGCCGGCCTTCGATCAGCTGCGTCTCTTGCCCAACGGCGACATCCTCGGCGGGCTCGGCCGCAACGCCTTCGTCGTCGATACCGTCGCTGGCGAGTCGCGCTCCATCGAGGTCAACGTCAAGGCCGGGCGGCGTTTGTCGGCGCATCGATCGAAGATGAAGGGCAAGCGCAAGCTGCAAGGGTTGAAGCCATGATCCCCGCCGAAAAACGGCACTCGCACCTGGCGCGCCAAGTGGGCTCGCTGGCACTGTGCGAGGTGCACGTTCAGAACCCGATGGCCGAGGTGCGTGCCGCTGCCTGGTGCAACCGCATGAGCCGACTCGGCGTGCATCTGCCGCTGTTCATCATCCACGATCTTGGTCTCCTTCTCACCTCGGCGCGCGGCGCCGCCGGCCTCACCCTCGGTGCCGACGAAGCCGTGCATCGGGCGCTGCAGCTCACGGCCAACGATCGCGCCGTCCTCGGCAAGTACGAGGCCCTGTTGCAGACGGTCGCCAAGACCGAGCTCGTCGAGAAAGCGTCTTCCTGGCGTTTGCGCGACGAGCTGGTCGCGGTGCTGTTGACCAAGGTCCTCGGCGACGTCTATCACCGCTGGCCGGAGGCGCAGAAGGCGCTGGCCATCGAGGAGCTGCCGCTTGATCCCCAGACTTACACCGGCGCCGACATCGTGCAGCACTTCCGCGACTTCGATCGCGCGTCGGAGTGGAGCTTTCTGAAGTTTCTGGTGTCGCAGCAGCTCCATGTCTACACGTCGCTCGAGCAGATCGATCTGGACACCTTGCGGTTGCTGGGCGTCTTTGCCGCCGGCTCGTCGCTGGCCACCGCGGCCATGCCGGCCATCGATCTGGTGGATCTGCTCGCGGTGTTTCAGTCGGCCGAGGCCAATGACGTGGTCAGCTTTTCGCTGGAGCTGCTGCCGTCGGTGCTGGAGACCAAGCGGGCGTCGGGTGTGCAGTCGTTCTCCGTCGACGGCTACGCCAGCATCGAGCGCCACGGCAACCCCGACTCACTCATTCTGAGCGAGTTCGCCTATGACCCCGAGCTCTTCGAGCAGAAGGTCATCGACGACGAGCTGTACTACTACGGCCACGAAAAACAGCGCGAGGAAGAGCGGCGTCTGCAATACATCCTCATCGACAGCTCGCCGTCGATGCGTGGGGTGCGGCAGGTGTTTGCGCGCGGGCTGGCGCTGACCTTGACCAAGAAGCTTGGCCTCCTCGGCGACGAAGTCTGGGTGCGCTTCTTCGATTCCCGCCTGTACGACATTCAAAAAGTCTCGGCCGGTGACGTGGCGGCGCCGTATGTGCTCAGCTTCAAGTCGGAGCGCGGCCGCAACTACGGCAAAGTCTTTCGTCAGCTTTCCGTCGAGCTCGGGCGGCTGCGTCGCGAGGAACACCGCCAGGTGGTGGTCTACATCATCACGCATGGGCAGTGTCACATCCCGGTCGACGTCGTGCAGCAGCTCCGGCGGGATGCGTATCTGTACGGCGTGTTCATCTTGCCGAGCTCGGATGTGCGGCTCGACTATCTCGACCTACTGCACCGACGAGAGGTGGTCAGTGCCGAGGCGCTGTCGAGCCGCAAGGGCCGCAAGGATCGCGCGCTCGAGATCGTCGCCGAGGCCGGCCAGCGAGAAGAGACCCGTCCGGTCGAGCCTGGGCCGCCCAAGGACGCGTCATGAGGGTGGCGCTCTGGCTGTGTCTGCTGCTGGCCACGGCGCAGGCCAATCCCGACGGTGGCGTACCCATCAAGGCCACGCCGTCGGTGCTCGACGATCCGGATCGGCCGATCGATCCGCCCGATGCGCGCCGGCTGTGGTGGACCTTTCCCAACGACGACGCCACCGCCATCGAGATCGACGCCGCCGACCTACGCGCCTATCCGCGCCCGCGCCAGGAGCTCATCAAGCTCGTCGACACCTGCGACAAAAAACGCGCCGCCAAGCTCATCGCTGCCCGCGATGCCGGCGCCACCACACCGTTACGCGAGCTGCGCCTCGACACGCCTGGCGACCCTCTGCCCCGTCGCTGTATCAACACTCTCGCCATCTGGAAAAAGCGGCTGGGCACCACCCTCACCGAGCGCGTCGAAGACGAGCTCGACGCCCATCTGTCGTTCCTACTGCCGCGCCAACGCCCCAAAACAGCCCCGGTCACACCGAATCCGCCGTAGCCAACGAGAGCGCCACCTCCCTCGGGAGCTTTCACACGGCGCGAAGACGAATCATGCGCTATGGTGAAGGACCATGTCCGTGCTCGAGCGCATTTTGGGCAGCCTGCCGATCAAGGTGAAGCAGCAAGTGGAGGGCTATCTGGACGCCCTTTCAATCTTTGCCGAGATCCGAGATCCGCGCGTTTTGGCGTCGCTGACCCCGGCGGGCATTCGCGGCCTGATCCTGCGTCGCGGCAAGCAGCCCGGGCCCACGCTGATGCGGGCGTCGCACAGCGCCTATTTCGACTGGACCTATACGAGCGACCAGCCCGACATGCGCGACCTTTACCAACGCGCCAAGCGCGGCCAGTGGAACAGCGACTTGATCTTGCCGTGGCATACGTCCGTCGATCCCTTGAATCCCGAGGTGCCGCTTCTGCCGGCGTCGTTCTTCGAATGGAGCATTTTGGAAGAAGCAGGCATCCGCCTCGACGCCAAAGAGCAACTGCGCTTTCGGGCCTCGGTCTGCACGTGGATGCTGAGTCAGTTCTTGCACGGCGAGCAGGGGGCGCTCTTCGCCGCGGCCCAGGTGACCGAAGCCGTGCAATTCTTCGACGGCAAGCTGTACGGGTCGACGCAGGTGGTCGACGAGGGCCGCCACGTCGAGGTGTTCAGTCGCTACCTCAGCGAGAAGATGCAAAAGCTCTATCAGGTGAACGACAATCTTTTCGTCATCATCGACGCGCTCATGACCGACTCGCGCTGGGACATGAAGTTCTTGGGCATGCAGATCATGGTCGAGGGCCTCGCGCTTGGCGCCTTCGGCACGCTCTACAGGATCACCTCCGAGCCTCTGCTCAAGCATCTGCTCAAGATGGTGATCCAGGATGAGGCGCGTCACGTTCACTATGGTGTCCTCGCCTTGCGCGAGCACATCACCAAGCATCTGGATGAGCGTGAGCGACGGGAGCGTGAAGACTGGGCCTTCGAGGTCGCGCTGCTCATGCGCGATCGGTTCATGCTGTTCGAGGTCTACGACGAATGGTTCGGCGGCTCGCGGCTGTCACGGACGCAATGGAAAAGATTCGTCACCGAGGCACCCGGCATGCGCCAGTTCCGGCAAGTGATGTTCAGTCGGCTCGTGCCCAACCTGCGCGAGATTGGCCTCCTCTCGCCACGCATTTTGCCGCGCTATCAGAAAGTGGGCCTCGGTGGCTATTTCGGTGGCAAGGCGGCCACCCAGCTGACGGGGGAGGGGATGCTCGCCGAGCTCGACGCAACCGCTCAGCGCGCCAGCTCTGGTGGCCCGCCTGGCGAGCGCAGTAACGCATAGACCTCGCTGGATTCGAGTAGCTGGAACTCGGCGGCGCCGAACGAAATCCAGTCGCCGGATCGCACCGTCGCTGTGGTACGTGCCGCCAAGCGCTTGTGATTCACCGAGGTGCCGTTGGCCGACCCATTGTCGACGAGAGACAGCGTTTGCTCGGGGCCTACGGCAAACATGGCGTGCAGCTTGGAAATATAAGAGACGCGCAACACGATGTCGCAGTTCAACGCCCGCCCGACACTGATCTGCAGAGGGAAAGGGTTCCCAGCACGTTTTTTGATCGGTGCCACGACCCAAGACAGAGCGAACTCGTCGCTGTCGAGCTGGTTGCTTCCCTTGCGCGTCGAGACCACGGTGGTGCGAAACTCGACCGAGGGAGCGGGCTTGTCACTCGGCATTTTGGCGCGCGGACGCTTCACCAGAAACAGGTGATCGTGGCGCGCCGCAAAGCCTTGATCCGAAAGGCGTCTGGCGTCCGCCAGCAAATCTTCAGTCATTGCCTTGCCACGCTAGAGCGAAGTTAACGAAACTTCTAGGTAATTCGCCGGGCTCAAGGCGCACACCCAACGGCCGATGATGAGAGGATGGAGAAGCGTGAGGTGAGGCAATGGGCGCTCGCGCTCCTCCTTTGCCTTGCCGCCTGTCACGAAGGCTACCCCGAGCGCGACGAAGTCGGCCAAGGCGCGATCGTCTTACAGTCGTGGTCGCTCGAAGTCGAGGGCAAGCACACGTCGGTGATGCTGCCGACGCACGTCGCGGTGCCCGATCACGACTGCGACTATCGCCTCGTCACCGAGGCCACCTTACCCACGGGGCGCGGGCCATGGTTTCTCGTCGTGCCGAGCCCAGGTGCGGCGATGTCCCTCAACGTCAATGGAAAGCCCGCCGTGGATACCGTTTCCGACCTGGTCGAAGGGTATCGGCGTGTGGGACCGCGAGCATTCCGAATCACGGACGAGGCAGTCGCCAGAGGACAATTGTCGCTCGAGCTCGTGATTCAGCATCGCTGGACACAGAGTGCTTGGTTTGCCAGCGCACCCCGACTCACCACCGACCCGGCTTCCGAAACGCATCCGATCCGGTGGGTCAATTTCATTCTCGGCATCGTCGCTGCGGTCTGTCTGTTGCAGATCGGGATGATATGTTTCGGGGTCTATCTTTTCGATCGCCGCCGGCGCGCGTATCTTTTTTTCGGCATTCAAGCCGTGCTGGCGGCGTCGTATCCTCTGCACACCGCGACCTTGCTGCAGCCACTTTTTGGTCGGTTCGACGGTGCGGTTCTGGCCAGCCTGCTCACGTGTGCGGGCCTCGTGTCCGTCGATTTTCTGCATGCGTTCTTCGAGCTGCGACCACCGTCGATCATCTGGCGCGTGCTTCTCGTGAGCTGTGGGATTGTCATGCCGCTTTTGGCAGCCGGGCCCTACACGATGACGCCGGTGGCAGGCCGCACGACGGTGCTCACGGTGTGCCTGTCGCAGCTCTACGTCTTGACTGTGTTGGCGAAGCTGGCGTGGGGAAAGACCCGCCCACCACGCGGCGCACGTGTTCTGTTCTGGGGCTGGCTGGTCATGGTCTCCACGGCATGTCCTGATCTCGTCACCTGGCTGGGCTTTCCCGACGTCACCGGGGGGCTTCGAGCCACGTCCTTCGGGCTCACCTTCTTGGCGCTGACGCTGTCCTTTGCGCTCACGCGCGAGCACCAGGATTCGCTGCACCGTTCGGACAATCTCAATGCGGATCTGGAAGGGCGCGTGAAGCAGCTCGAAACCAACCGCGCCGAAATCGAGCAGCTCAACTTGCAGTTGCGACAGCAGATCGCCGGGCGCGCCAAACTTTTTTTGGAGGCACTCACGGGTCGCGACATGCAGACGCCCCCCACGCTCATCGAAGGCTCGATCGTGAGTGATCGCTATCGGGTGGAGGGGTTGTTGGGTTCGGGCGGCATGGGTGCCGTCTACGAGGTCGAGCGGCTCACCGACGGCAAGCACTTTGCGCTCAAGTCGACTCACAGCACCAAAGGCGTGGAGCTGGCCCGGCTGGCACGCGAAGCGCACATCGTGTCGACGTTGGTGCACCCCAATATCGTTGGCATCGTCGACGTCGACGTCGCCGTAGCCGACGATGGTGGGTACATCTATTTCGTGATGGACCTGGTTCGTGGACCGCGGTTGGCAGATATCATCGACGAGCCGCGGCCCATGGAGTGGAAGCTTTTGGTATTGCGCCAGATTGCCGAAGGCGTCGCCGCCATGCATGCCGCGGGTGTGGTGCATCGTGACGTGACTCCGGCCAACGTGTTGTTGTCGGGCAATGTCGAGCACCCCGTCATCAAAGTGACCGACTTTGGGATCTCGCGTGAGCACACCAGTTGGGAGGTGTCGCATCCGGTAGAGGCCGATAACAGCGACGTCGACGACGAAGAAGACGTCACCAGCCAGCTTTATGCACCAGAGCTGACTCAGGCTGGGTTTCTGTCCGGAACGCCGATGTACATGGCGCCAGAGCTGGTGCGCTCGCATGCGATCACACCAGCTGCAGATATGTTCGGGCTCGGCGTCCTGGCCTATCGACTGATCGAAGGTCGATCGCCGTTCGAGGAGTCGGTGGCCATGGCGCTCATCGACGGTCGCCAGGCCGCCAGCCAGCGACCCTTCTCGCGCTTTGTCGGCGAGCTTGCCAATGCTTTCTCCGCCTGCCTTTCCGTCGAGCCTGGCCTGCGACCCACGGCCGAAGAGCTTGGCCGCTTGCTGGCAACGGCAACGCCTTGACCACTCTGCCTTTGACCACCCTGTAGAAGCAGTCGTCCCACGATTTCACAGTCTCGGTCCGTGCTAGAACGGGGCATGTCGCGGCCGGGTATGCGTTCCACCTCGCTGGTGCTGGCGGTGTTGATGTCGATCGGAGTCTGGTTTTGGGTGCGCAAAGAGCCACTACCGACGCCCGCGACGACAAAAATGAAGGCGGACGCGGGCGGCGCTCGGATCGCTGGCGCGCCCATTCGACTGTCGGCGGGTGAAGCGGCGCCGCTCGACGACAGTAGCTCGTCCGAGCTGGCCGGCCGCGTGTTGTCGTCGGCAAGCGGCCAGGGCATCGGCGGGGCCGAGCTGACCTTCGACCAGAACGGCGCCGCGGTCAGCGTCGTCACCGACGGGACAGGCGCGTTTCGCTGGCGCGTGCCGTCGGCCGGCCGCTATCAGCTCAGCATGATCGCCGCCAAGGGCTACGAGGCCTTTGCGCCGGCCTATGGTCACAGCCCGGTGGTCTTCGAGGCCCGTCCCGGCGTGCGTCTGCACAACGTCACCTTGTTCCTCAGCCCTTTGGTCGCCTCGCAGAAGTCGGTACCCGACGGCGGCACGCCACACGGCAAGATCTCCGGTCAGGTCGTCGATGCATTCGGCGCCGGTCAGGACAACGCCTTGGTGGTCGCCTACCAACACGATGAGGTGGTGGCGCGGACCACCAGCGACGGCGCAGGTCGCTTCAGCCTCGACGGCCTCGGCGACTCGGCCCATACCGTCGTCGCCTCCCATCGCGGCTGGGTGCCAGCCACCGCCGAAGCCGTCCGCGTCGGCACGGCCGATCTGCTGCTCACCCTGGGTCGCGGTGGCCGCATCGTCGGCAGCGTGCGCGAAAAAGAATCAGGCAAGCCGGTGGTGGCGTTCAGCATCGTGGCCATCCAACACAAAGGCGCCGTCGAGCGCGGTGAATCCATCACGTCGTCGTTCTTCTCCGGCGACGGACACTACGAGCTCACCGGTGTCGCACCTGGGCGCTATTCCGTCGTCGCCATCGCCCAGGACCGCGCGCGTTCCGACGAGCAAAAGATCGAGCTCATCAACTTCACCAGTGAGATGCGCGCCGACTTCGTGCTGGCCCGTGGTGCGTCACTCAAAGGCCGCGTCGTCGACGCCGCCAGCAATCAGGGACTCGCCGGCGCGCGGGTCTCGCTCGAAAATCCGTTCGGCGCCGACACCTCCATGCCGTTGCCGGTGGTGGCCTCCGCCGCCACCGATGCCAGCGGCGCGTTTTCGCTCAGCGGGCTTTCTCCCGGAACCTGTTCGCTCTTCGTCACCGCCGAGGGACACCACAGCCGCGTGGTGCCCGGCGTACCTATCGATCCCGATCAAAGCCAGCCGGTCACCATCGACCTCACCGCCACCAAACCCGGCGAAGCGTCCAGTATCGAGTCCGCCGGCATCAATGCCGCCGTCGAGGCGCGCGGCGATCAGTTGCTCATCAGCCGCATCTCGCCTGGTGGTGCTGCCGAGCTCGCCGGTATCAAGAACGGCGACATCATCGTCCGCGTCGCCGGAGTCGCCGTCGCTGACCTCGGCATGCAAGCCGCTGTCGAGCGCCTGCGCGGCCCGCCCGGCACCACCGTGGTCGTCACCTTGCGCCGTCCCCCGAACGACGCCGACTTCGACCTCACCGTCGAGCGAAAGCGAATCATCAACCGCTGAGGCCTCATGACTATTTCAGTGCTACCGTCATAGCCGCAGATGATGGAGGCCAACCAAGAGCTGTTTGCGCGGGCCCAGTCCCTCGTCGCTGCGCATCGGCCTGCCGAGGCTGAGCGGATCTTGCGGCAGCTCCTCCTGTCGACCAACGTCATCGACTTCGAGTACGACGACTGGCTGCGGGCGATTGCCGAGTGCTATCGGGTGCTGGCGCGGCCGCGCGAAGAGGGCTTCGTGCAGCTGTATCTGCATCAGTTCGAGCGTGCGGCGTTTTGCTTCGGCGCCGAGCCCGTCGAGCTTGGTCGGACGCGCGAGGTCGAGGGCCGGCGGGCGCAGGGCGAGCCGGCGCGCAAGCTGTTCCAGCAGGCGGCCGAGCTGTATGCGCAAGGTGGGCGACAGGTGTTGTCGGCGGTGGCCTCGGCGCAGGCGACGGCCCATCGCGACGAGCGGCGCGCGTGGGAGCGGGTGTCGCGCGATCCGCGCCTGCGCGGGCGGCCTTATGAAGAGGCGCTGGTGCAGTTCAACCTTGGCCTCGCTTGCCGTCATGACGAAGATCCGGACGCCTCCAACCGGCATCTGGTCTCGTCGCAGCGACTCCTCGAGGAGGTCGCCGACGACTTCGAGGTGCGCGGCATGCGCGAGCGCGCCTTCGACTGCTACTGCATTCTGTTGAAGCTCGGCCTCGACTCCGGCAGCTACGAGAACCTGGCCGAGGGCTACATCAACTGCATCCGCGTGTTGAAGGAAGACAACCTCAAGTTCTACGTGCTGCAGTATTACGAAGATTTTTTGCGCATCAGCCTCGAGCGCGAAGAGTTTCATGCCGCAGCGACGGTGTGTCGTGAGGCCGCCGATTATTCGCGCCGGGTGGGCCTCATCTACGACCGCGGTTATTGCAAGCGCGCCGCCGAGACCTGGTGGTCGGCCGCCGAAAAGAACGAGCGCGACGGCGGTCCGGTGGAGATCACCGAAAACGCCTTTCTCGCCGCCATCGACGCCTACAACTCCATCGGCGATTTTTACAAGGTGCGCGACACCTACAAGCGGCTGTGCACGCTGCCGCTCGGCGACAAGAAACAGCGACGGTACAAGGACGTCGTGGGCCGCTACGCCGACGTGTGGCAGGAAGCCGCCGAGGCCGCGCCGTTCCCCGACTATCTCCGTCAGGTCCACGCCTATCCCGACATCTGGTACCAGGATCTCATCGAGTGGGAGCTCGACGGCGATCACCAAGAAGTCTGCGCCAGCATCGTCGGTGACGTCCGCTATGCCGACCAGGTGCGGCGCCGGGCCTTGTGTACGCTCTTGTCCAGCCTCGAGGCCCGACAACGTGCGGGCGGTGAGCTCGATCCAGCGTCGCTGGCGCAGGTGGCGCAGTCGCTGGGCGAGCTGCACGCCTTTGCGGCGCTGCGTCCGCTCGAGCGTCTTTATGAGAGCGCCGTCGACGACGTGCGCCGCGGCGTGATGGTGGCCTGTCGTCGGCTCTATTTCAAACGCACGTTCCAGCTCGTCCAGCGTGGGCTCAAAGACGCCTCGACGGTGGTGCGCGACGCGGCCATCGAAAGTGTCGCCGCGCTGCACTTCCCGCATGCCTTCGATCCGCTGAGCCGCATCTTCCGCGAGTCGGATGATCGGCGCGTCAAAGAAGTCGCGCTGCAGAGCCTGCGCCGCATCGGCAGCCTCGAAGCGGGCGAGTTTCTCATCGACGTCCTGCGCTACGAGGTCGACCCGCTACGCGATCTGGCGCGCCGGTTGTTGTCGCAGTTCGACAACCCTGACATCATCCCCATCGTCAAACGCTACCTCGAGACGGAGACGGGCCCGAGCCGCGCACTCCTCGATCAGGTCGCGCGCAGCCTGCAAGTGCGGGCGCCGCTGACGCCGTGAGACGAAGGTTCGAGTCGCTGAGTGGCGGGTGCCCGCCTCTGTTGCTACTTTTGGCCATGACGTCGGCTGTGCTCGGTGATGTTTCGGTGGCGCCACGCGGCGGCGACTTTGATCCCAAACGATGCAGCCTGTCTGACTCGCCTTTTCGGCTAGATTCCAATCAGCCGGACATCAAGGCGATGACCCCGACGGGTGTCGGGATGTGGTTGGCGCAGGCGGCCGGCCGCCGTCACTTGCTGTTCAGCGCCGGGACGGTTGCTATCGCCACCAGCCGCGCGCGGGTTGTCGAGCGCAGCGGCGGGAAGGTCGTCATGACCTTGGACGGGCATGTTCCCACAGCTCTCGTCGAGGACGAGACAGGCAAGCTCCTCGGTCTTTTGTCGATCAATGCGGAGAATCGGCCCGAGATTCATGGCGAACGCGTTCCTGATTTCACGTTTTACGATGTGAAAGGAAAGCGGCTGTGGTCCACCCGCCAGTCGTCGGCGCGCGAAGGCGACAGCGCCACCGTACTGGTGACTGGTGAGCTCATGATCGTCGCTTCGTTTCATCGCATCGCCACAGGCTCTCAGCTGGCGGCCTTCGATATCAAGAGTGGTGCGCCCAGATGGACCGCGGACGTGTTGCAGCTCAGCGTCGACCACAGCAAGTACTGGAACGATGTCTCCCTCGCGCAGCGCGGCCAGACCGTGGTCATGCGCGGCTACGAATCAGGCGGCTGCTACGAGCAGACCTTCGACATCGCCACCGGCAAACGGCTCTCGGCGGTGATGCCCAAGTTACAGTAGATTTTGAGGTGAGCTGATGCGTTGGTCTTTACCGCTGTTGCTTCTCTCGTCGGTCGCGTGGGCCGATGTGTCGGTCACATCCAGCGGTGGCTTCGATGTCACGAAGTGCACGATGGCCGACGGGCCCTTGCGACGCGAAGAGGTGTCGCTCGACGTCAAGAAGCTGGTCCCGCAGCAGGCCTGGCTGAGGCAGCTGAGCCGACGACATCTGCTGCTGGCGTCGCGGGAATGGGACAAGTCGATGGTGCTCGACAGGGCTTCGGGCAAGGAGGTCATGCAGCATCCGCGCTACGAGAAGAGCCCGACTGCGCTCGTCGAGAACGCCGATGGGTCCCTGCTTGGGCTTCTGGAGCTGGCTCAGGGTGACCACCGTCTCCAGCTCTTGGACGTGACGGGCAAAGCTCGGTGGGCGACGCGGCCAGCTTTCGACCAGTTGAGCGATAGCGCCTCCACGCTAGTCGCTGGAGACCTGCTCATCGTCGCTACGTATCACCGTATCGCCACCGGCTCCCAGCTCCGTGCCTACGATCTCAAAACCGGCACGCCCATCTGGAAAGCCGATGTTCTGCAGCTCAACGTCGCGCACAGCAAATACTGGAACGACGTTTCGGTCGAGCAGCTCGGCCAGTCCGTGGTCCTGCGCGGCTTCGAAGCGGGCGGCTGCTACGTGCAGACCTTCGACATTGCCACCGGCAAACGCTTCTCGGCGATCCTGCCCAAAAGGTAGCCGCCCCGCCTACATACAGCGCAGGGCCAAGCCGCAACTGCTACCGGACCCCGCAAGGTTTTCATAGCTGCAGCCGTCGAAGTGGGCGTCGTTGGCGGGGCTTCTCCTGGCGTTGTCCTTGCACCAGTCCGCCAACGCATGTCTCATCCCCCTCGTCGTCGCCGTCGCCAAGCAGGCTTTTCGCTGTTGGTCGTCTTCATGCTGATCGTGGTCATGGTCGGCGTCTCGGCCGGTATTTTGGCCACCATGCAGCAAGAGCTGCAGGTCGCCGGTCAAGACCGCGAGCAGGTCATCGCGCTCTATGCCGCCGAGCACGGCGTGGCCATGGCGCAGGCGGCGCTGGCCGCGCAAACCTTCGACACCACCACTGGCTGGACCAGCGTGCTCACCCTCGCCGCAATGACCGATCAGATGTGTCAGCCCGTCGGTGGCACCAAGCCCGGCGTGTTGCCCAAAAACACCAACCCGCGCCAGGGCCTGCAAGTCTTACCCGCCGATGCCACTCAGTTCGTGAGCCAGTACGTGTGGTGCATCCACAACAATCAAGAAGACCCAGCCTACCTCGCACCGACGGGCGGCACGCCCAACGGCGACACCACTGACGCGCAGGACACCAAGCACATCATCGTCATCGAGTCGTACGGCTACGGCCCCAACAGCGCCGCCACGCACCTGACCGTGTCGCTGGGTGCGCCGACGCTGGTCACCCGCCTCGGTTCCAACGCTTACGCACAAGAAGGTGCCAACGCAGCGCACTCCGGCGCGGTCGGCCAGAGCGAACAAGGCGTCACCGTCAGTGGTGGGAGCACCTCGTTTTGAGCCGCCACATCCACATGGGGAGTCACATGAAGCGCGTTGTCCCGATGTTGCTGATGTCGTTGCCAATATTGTTGACTGCTGCGACCGCGCACGCCGATCAGTCGCAGAACGGCGAGCGCCTCTTCGATCAGCGCTGCGCCAGCTGTCACGTCGTGGCCGACGGAGTCGCCGCGCCGAAACAGCACGGCTTCATCGACCTGACGCTGCTCCTCACCAAGCGCGCCGAGGCCGAGCTGCGTGGCTGGCTGGCCAAGCCCGTCGTGCCCGAGCAGGGCAAGCCCATGTGCGGCAGCAACCTCGTCGACCGTCCGGAGCAAGACGCCATGCTGGCCTTCCTGCTCAAGCGCTCGCGCCCCATCGCCATCGAAAAAGCTGCGCCCGCGCACGCGCATGCCCGTGGTGAGAGGGTGGTGCGCGAAAGGCCGGCGGCCAAGCTGGTCGCGCCGACGCATCGCATGCCCACCCGCACCCTGGACCATGAGGTGTCCCGATGAACGCCGTCCGTGTGCGTCGGATGCTGCCCATCGGCGTCCTCATCCTCGGCCTCGTCGGTGTGGTGCTGCTCACCCGGCAAAAAAAGAGCGTCGCCACCGCGGGCCTGAGCTCGTCGTGCTTCGGCAACCTCAACGCCACCACCTACAGCGCGGGCTTCTCCGCCACCGATTTCTCGTCGACGACCGCGGCCTCCGTCACTGGCGGCAAGGTCCAGCTCAACACCAACCTCACGCCGCTCGACGCCGATCACATCGAGCTGCCGTTCGATCAGAACCTGCGCATCAAATACGTCTACGAAGAGGCCGGCTACTCGGCGACGCTGGGCTGGTTCTTCTTCGATCAGGTGCAGCCGTTCCTCGACTCCAGCGGCAAGCTCGCCGACAACGACAACGACGGCATCGCCGACTTCTTCCAGTCGGCAAAGGGCGCCGTTCGCCCGCGCAACGGCATCTGGCAGATCACCGCCGGCCAGACCATCCCCGATCTCCTCAATGGCGCCGCCGCCATCAACTATTCCGACGGTGGCACGTACGCCAGGATGCCCAATCTCCTCGAGAGCTTCATGGCCGCTGGCGGCAACGTGCTGTGGAAGCTGTGCGACGACGACACCGACACCGGCAACAGCGGCGCCCCGGTGGCCGACTCGTCGACGCTGTCGGACGGCATCCCCGACTACGACGTCAACGGCGACGGCATCGTCGGCAACGAGCCCGACCGCTCGTTCGACATGGGCATCATTCCTGGCCACCGCGAGATCGTCTTTTTTGCGCAGACGTATGGCGGTACCACCCTCACGCCGGCTGGCGTGGGCCTGCCCATGGGCTCCGATGTCCAGAGCATCTCGGCCCCGCCCCTCGGTGGCGGCGGTGTCGCCAGCGGCGACGTGCTGCGCTTCACGGCCGGCAGCGACATCAACACCGGCGACAAATATCTGC
>Ga0123336_10003219_pt1 | contig 13806 bp, 12 predicted proteins | sample SSSSmetaG_FD_96466 | JGI IMG/M metagenome (GOLD analysis project Ga0123336, IMG submission 96466) | Glacier valley bacterial and archeal communities from Borup Fiord, Nunavut, Canada, to study Microbial Dark Matter (Phase II) - ​SSSS metaG | ecosystem: Environmental > Aquatic > Freshwater > Ice... | reverse complement strand
GTCATGGCTCGCCTTGTGCCAGGCGGCTGCGCACGCGCCGTGATGAGGGCGCGTGCGCGATTTGTCGCGTGTCAGCGGGTCGTCCCGTTCGCCTGATTGTCCAAAGCCAGGTTCAGCGCCAGCACATTGACATGCGCGCTGCCGAAGAAGCCGAGCGCCGGCCCTTCTGTCTGCGCAGACACCAGCGTATTGACGGCGTCGACAGTCATGCCACGGGCCTTCGCCACACGCGCGACCTGAAGGGCCGCATTCTCCGGCGAGATATCCGGATCGAGGCCCGAGGCAGAGGTCGTGACCATGTCGGCGGGCACATTGATCGATCCGGTTTTGGCAACATCGCCTGTCACGCGATCGACAAGAGATTTGGCGGCGGGTGCCAGGTTGGATGCACCTGATTCGCTGGCATCGTAGGGTGTGGCGACTTGCTTGGACGAATCCTTCGGGTCCGTACCCATCAACGCCGATGGACGGCCGTGGAAGTATTTGCTGCTGATGAAGTTCTGACCGATGATTGCGGAACCCACAATCTTTCCATCACGCTGGATCAGGCTGCCACCGGCCTGAAAGGGAAATGCCAGCTTCCCGAACGCGACGAAGCCGAGTGGAAACACGAAGCCGGTGAGAACCGTGAAGAGTGTGATCATCACGACCACGGGGCGGAATTGGGCGAGCATTTCAGTGGTCCTTACGCGAAGATGTGGAAGGCGGTGAGCAGCATGTCGATCGCCTTGATGCCGATGAAGGGTGCTACAATGCCGCCTAGCCCGTAAATCAGCAGGTTGCGTCGCAGAAGGGCCGCCGCCCCCACCGCGCGGAACTTCACGCCGCGCAAAGCGAGAGGGACAAGGGCGACGATGATCAACGCGTTGAAAATGACGGCAGACATGATTGCACTTTGCGGCGTGCTGAGATGCATGATGTTGAGCGCGCCCAGCTCCGGGTAGGTGGCCACGAAGATGGCCGGCAGGATCGCGAAATATTTCGAGATGTCGTTGGCGATGCTGAACGTGGTGAGCGATCCGCGGGTGATGAGGAGCTGCTTGCCGATCTCCACGATCTCGATCAGTTTCGTCGGATCGCTGTCCAGATCAACCATGTTGCCGGCCTCGCGCGCGGCCTGCGTCCCGGTCTGCATCGCCACGCCCACATCAGCCTGGGCGAGGGCGGGCGCATCGTTGGTGCCGTCGCCGCACATGGCCACCAGGCGGCCTTCGGCTTGAGTCTTGCGGATGTAGTCGAGCTTGTCCTGCGGAGTGGCTTCGGCGATGAAATCGTCCACGCCGGCTTCGGTGGCGATGGCGGCAGCTGTGATACGATTGTCGCCAGTGACCATGATGGTGCGTATGCCCATGCGGCGCAATTCTGCGAAGCGATCGCGTATGCCTGGCTTGACGATATCCTTCAGCTCGATGACGCCGATCAGCCGGTTGTCTGCCAGCACCGCCAGCGGCGTACTGCCAGCGCGCGCCACACGCTCCACGCTTTGGGTGAACGCGGCCGGCGCCGTGATGCCAGCGAGTTTGAGTATGCTGTCGACAGCACCTTTCCGCCAGCCATGCCCGCCGGCATCCACACCCGATACGCGCGTATTGGCGGTAAAGGGGATGACCGTCGCATCCGCGGGCGTTTCCAGATTGATGCCGTGCCGGTCACGCACGAAGGTGATGATGGAGCGGCCTTCCGGCGTCTCGTCGCCCAGGCTGGCATAGGCCGCGGCCTCGGCCAGGTCGCGTTCGTTCACGCCGGGCGCGGGATAGAGGCCGGCCGCCATGCGGTTGCCAAACGTGATCGTGCCAGTCTTGTCGAGCAGCAACGCATCCACATCGCCCGCGGCTTCCACCGCGCGGCCACTGGTGGCGACCACGTTGAAGCGGATCAGCCGGTCCATGCCGGCGATGCCGATGGCGGACAGCAGCCCGCCGATGGTGGTGGGGATAAGTGTTACCAGCAGAGCGGCGAGCACCGGAATACCGAGCGGTGTGCTGGAATATTGCGCAAAGCCGACCAGGGTGACAACGGCGATCAGGAAGATGATGGTGAGGCCGGCAAGCAGGATGTCGAGTGCGATTTCGTTCGGCGTCTTGCGGCGTTCTGCGCCTTCCACCAGCTTGATCATGCGGTCGATGAAGGTGCTTCCGGGATCGGCGGTGATGCGTATCACCAGCCAATCGCTGACCACCTGCGTGCCGCCGGTGACGGCCGAGCGGTCGCCGCCGGCTTCGCGGATGACGGGTGCGGATTCGCCGGTGATGGCGGATTCGTTGACGCTGGCGATGCCTTCGACGATTTCGCCGTCGGACGGGATCAGGTCGTTGATTTCCACCAGCACCAGATCGCCGGAGCGAAGCATCGTCGCCGGTGTCGGCACCGTGAGTGCACGATCCTTTGGATTGGCGAGTTTCTTCGCCATCGTATCGGTCCGTGCCCGGCGCAGGCTTTCTGCGCGGGCGCGTCCGCGTCCTTCGGCGACCGCTTCTGCGAAGGTCGCGAAAAGCACGGTCAGCCATAGCCAGATCGCCACCGCGACGGCAAATGCGGCAGGTGTGTGGTTGATCAGCGCTTCGATGCCGATGAAGGTGGTGAGTGCTGCCACGATCTCGGTGACGAAGATCACCGGGTTGCGCATGAGTTGCAGCGGATTGAGTTTCGCGAAGCTGTCCCCGATCGCACGGAGTATTATCGTGCGATCAAAGAGAGCGATCGTATCAGCCTTAGCGGTTGCCATAATCTCGTCTTTCAGTGGAGGCGGCGAAGCCCAGACAAAAGTTTTTTGGTTCTTTTTTACAAAAAAGAACTTCTTGCTTCCTTAGTATGTATGCCCAGCGCGCAAGGCGAAGTGATCCGCCATCGGCCCCAGCGCATCGGCCGGCATGAATTGCAGCCCGCCCAGGATGATGATCACGCCGATCAGCAGCCCCACGAACAGTGGCCCTGTCGTCGGGAACGTTCCTGCGCTGGGCGGCAGTTTTGGTTTTGCGGCGAGGGAGCCGGCAATCGCCAGCACCGGGATCATGAAGGCGAAGCGGCCGAAGATCATGGCGAAGCCGAGGCCGTAATCCAGGATGCGCGTATCAGCCGTCAGCCCCGCCATGGCGCTGCCGTTGTTTTCGGTGGCAGATGTCCAGGCATAGAGCATTTCGGACAGCCCATGCGGTCCGGAGGCACTCAGCGAGGAGACGCCGTTGGGCAGGACCAGCGACAATCCGGCGCCGCCGAGGATGAACAGCGTCAGGATCAGCACCGCCAGCATGGCGAGTTTTATCTCTTTCGCCTGTACTTTCTTGCCGAGGTATTCGGGCGTCCGCCCCACCATCAGACCGGCCACGAACACGCTCAGCAGGGCGAAGACGATGATGGTATATAGGCCCGATCCGACGCCGCCGGGTGTCACTTCACCGAGCTGCATCAGGAACAGCGGCACCAGCCCGCCCAGCGGCATGTAGCTGTCGGTAAAGCTGTCGACGGCGCCAGTGGAGGTTCCGGTGGCGCTGGTGTTGAACACGCTGGAAAGTGCCGTGCCGAACTGCACCTCCTTGCCCTCCATGTTACCCATGGTGGCGCTGACGCCGGCATGAGTCAGCAACGGATTGCCCGCGGATTCAGCGGCATAGGTGCCGAAGGCAGCCAGGCTGAGCAGGATGGCCATGGCGTAGAACAGTGCGCGGCCCTGCTTCTTTTCGCCCACCATGTGGCCGAGCATCAGCGGCAGCGCGAAGGGGATCGCCAGCAGCAGCCAGTTTTCCAGAACGTTCGTCAGCGCGGAAGGGTTTTCAACGGATGTGCGCTGTTGGCATTGAAGAAGCCGCCGCCGTTGGTGCCGAATTCCTTGATCGCTTCCTGGAAGGCCACGGGGCCGAAAGCAATGGTCTGGCTGGCGCCCCCATCAAGCGTTGTGGCGGATGCATATGCCGATAATGTTTCTGGCACGCCGGCGGCTAGCAGGATCACGCCCACCACCACGCAGACAGGCAGCAGCAGATACAGCGAGACGCGTGTGAGATCGACGTAGAAGTTGCCGAGCGTCTTCAGCGAACTTCCCGCAAACGCGCGCACTACGGCCACGCCCGCTGCAATGCCTGTGGCGGCGCTGAGGAAATTATGCACGGTCAGCCCGAACATCTGCGCACCGTAGCTGATCTGGCTTTCCGGCACGTAAGCCTGCCAATTCGTGTTCGTCACGAAACTGGCCGCGGTGTTGAACGCCAGCCGCGGCGACATGGCCGCGATGTTCTGCGGATTGAACGGCAGCACATCCTGCAGGCGCAGGATCGCGTACAGCAGCACAAAGTGCAGCGCGTTGAGCAGGATCAGTGCGAATGCATATTCCCGCCATCCCATTCCGCGCCGCGCATCCACCCCAGCAAGCGCGTAGAAGCCGCGCTCCACCGGCCCCAAAATGGGCGTCAGAAAGGTGCGCCCGCCGGAAAACAGGGTCGCCATGAATTTCCCGAGCGGGAACGCGCTCGCAAAGACCAATGCAAGCACAAGCGCAATCTGCGCGCTGCCAATGAGCGTCATATTCGGATGGCCTTCAGAAATCTTCGGGGCGCACCAGCGCCCACACGAGATACACCAGCATGAGTGCGGAAACCGTGCCGCCAACGATGAGGTCGAGCATCAGATGCGCTCGCACAGCTCGGCATAGGCCGCCATCAGCAGGATGGCTCCCGTGCCCAGGATAATCACGATCGCGTCGCCCATTGCCCAAATCTCCGCAGCATTACGGTGGGGGGATTAGGCCTGGCGCGCATAAAGGCGCGATATGAGTCTGGGGATTTTAAATAAAGCCGCCGTAAGGGCGGATGCTGGAGCGGGTGAAGGGAATCGAACCCTCCTAGCTAGCTTGGAAGGCTAGAGCATTACCACTATGCTACACCCGCGTATGCTACACTCGCGTATGCTACACCCGCGTCCGGGCGCAACTATAAGGGCTTTCCGTTCCGAAGAAAAGAAAGCCCTTGCCTTCAGGTCTCGTAGCTCATCACAGCCTTGGCCACATCGTCGCGCGGCACAGCAGGTCGCGCGCCGTCGGTCAGCATCTCGATGCGGCCGGTGATCTGGCCACCCTCCTCCACCTGCAGCTTGCGGCAGCGGGCGGTGCCCAGAACCACGCCGCTGGCGCGCACTACCAGATGGCCGCGCGCCGTCACCGTGCCGTCGATGGTGCCGGCGACCTCGGCCATCTCCACCTCGACTTCGCCCTTGAAGATGCCGCCAGGCGAGACGCTCAGCTCGGCCGCGTGGATCATGGTCGCCTCAACCGTGCCTTCCACCACCAGGCGCTCGGCATCCTGCACCATCCCCTGCACGCTGATGCCGCGACCTACGACCAAAGTGCGGCGCTCCGGGGCCGCCACGGGGCGTTCTGGCCCACGATTCTGCAGAGTGGGCGGCGGCGGCCCCTGCGGGCGCGGCGGGGTGGAGGGCGGCATCGGCGGATTGCCGCCGGCGCTGGCGGGGATGGGGTTTGCAAACGGCGGACGGGCCATGCTCGGATCCTTCAACGTGGCGGCAGATAGGGTGGCGGCGGGCGGGCGGGGCGGCACGCCCAGGCCGTTATCCGGCTCCGCCGATTTCGGGGCAGCGCTGGTCTGGGAGGTGTCCATCTGATGCTCCGGCTCGTCTTCGGGCTTGCGGCGTTTAAACAAGGGCAGCCCCCTCCTGGTAGGCCGGCCGGGTATCCCGGCCGGCGCGCTATGGCTCTGGCCTAACACCCGCGGGTGCGGGTGCCAACAGGAGGCTGCGGCTTATCCCCAGCTTTGTCCCCGCGTATCTACGCGGGGGCCTGCCTGCATCAGCACATGCACCATGCATGCCGTGCCCAGCACCGGGACCAGAAGATTCAGCACCGGCACGTAGCCGGCCAAGGCGAGCGCCGCGCCTTGCAGCAGCACGCTGCCCTGCCGCGCCGCATACAGCGCATTGGCCTCCGCGCGGCCCATCCGGCGCATCGCCACCGCCACGAACAGGCCGCGGCCCAGCGCCCACGCAGTGATGGCCCACCCAAGCACCAGGCCGATGCCTGGGATGAATATGGCCAGCAGCAGCGAGAGGATGCTGAAGCCAAGCACCTGAAGACTCACCAGCACGCCGTCCCAGGCCTGTGCGGCCAGGTTGGCGCCCGTCGGCGGCGGCAAGCCAGGATACCAACGCCGCTCCACCGCCCGGCACACCGGATCCATGAACAACGAGGCGATGATCACGGCGACAGGCAGGAACAGCCACAACGCCGCCAACACCGCGGCCGCCCCGCCCAGAATGCCGGCCAGCCAGGCCAGCCAGCCGGTCTGCGACAGGGCATGATGCAGGCCATACACGCTGCCGACGCACAAGGCTCCGAAGATGACCGCGGCCAGCACCAGGCTTTGCAGGAGCACGCGCAGGATCGCGGGATCGTCGAGCTGTTCGGTGGCGCGGATGAGGGGGGTCAGCATGGGAGACTTTAGTAAAGCAAGCAGTCCTTTTTTGAAAAAAAGGACCAAAAAACTTTTGCGGGTTAGGGGGCCTGCACCACTGGCTCGCGGGCTCTGGGGAGCAGGATTTCGATCGTGGTGCCTTGGCCGGGGTGGCTTTGCAGACGCACGGCGCCGCCTGACTGGCTGACGAAGCCGTAGAGCTGCGACAGGCCCAGGCCGGTGCCGCTGCCTTGCGGCTTGGTGGTGAAGAATGGCTCGAACGCCCGGGCGCGGACCGCCGGCGTCATGCCTGCGCCCGTATCGGAGACGCTGATAGCCACGTAGTCGCCAGGCCTTGGCGGCTCCGGCGCATCGAAAAGATAGCTGTTGGCGCCGACCAGAGCCGCCCGGTCCAGGGTGCGGTTCGCAATCGCGATCGTGACCTCACCCGTCCCCTCGATGGCATCGCGTGCGTTGATCGTCAGGTTCAGCAGTGCCGACTCCACCTGGTTGCGGTCGGCCATTGCCGGCCAGGCGCCCGGCGCCTCTTCCACATGCAAGGTCACCCTCTCGCCGAGGGTCTGGGCCAGCAAGTCGCGGATTCCGGCTACCACCTGGCCGACCGATAGCGTCTCCGGCGTCAGCATCTGGCGGCGGGAGAAAGACAGAAGCTGGCTGACCAGCCGCGCGGCGCGGCGCGAGCCATCCAGCGCGTTGCTGGCCAGGCGGCCGGCGCGTTCGTCGAGCACGGCGCGCTGCTGCAGCAATTCCAACGAGCCCATGATGGTGGTCAGCAGATTGTTGAAATCATGCGCGATGCCGCCGGTCAGCTGGCCAACCGCCTCCATCTTCTGTGCATGGCGCAGCCGCTCCTCGGTGGCGGCCAGGGCTGCCTCGGCCTCCTTGCGGGCGGTCACGTCGGTGACGGCGGCGAAAACACGCTCCAGATGGCCCTGCGCGTCGCGCTCGACCTCCAGCAGCAATTCCACGTCGCGAACGCGGCCGTCCCGGCAAACCATGCGGCGGTCGGCCGTCATCAGCGAGCTGCCGGCGCGCAAGGCGGCGATATGGTCCAGTGCCACGACGGCGCTTTCCGGGTCGTAGAACTCGAACATCTTGTGGCCGACCACGTCGTGCCGCTCGCAGCCGACCAGGTCCAGCCAGCGGTCGCTCACGTCGATCACCACGCCCTGCGAATCTGTTGCATGCAAAGCGGCCGGTGTACGGCGATACAGCCGCCGCTCGCGCGCCTGGCTCGCGCGAAGGCGTTCGGCCGTCTCCGTGCGGATGGCAACCTCGCGCGCCAATGAATCATTTGCGTGGCGCAGGATGGCGGGTGACGGGATCGCCAGCGCTTTGGGCACCAGCGGCCACAGCATCACCGCTGTCGCGACCGACAGCACGGCGGTCAGTGCGTTGATCGCACCATCCAGCCAATAGAGCGGCACCCACAGGGTCACCGCGCCAAGCACGTGGGTTGTGCCGCAGGACAGGATGAAGGCGGCGAACAGACCGAAAACCGGCTTGAATGCCAGATCCTGCCGCCTGCGCAGGAAAGTGATCAGTGCCGCCGGAATGGAGAAATAGGCGAAAGCGATCAACAGGTCCGACCCGGCCTGCAGCCAGATCAGGCCTGGCTGCCAGGCCAGACAGAACCCGTGCGGCGTCAGACCCGACAGGTCGAAAAAGCCGCTCACCGGGAGATCGGCCTAATGCCAACGGGTCCTAAGACAAAGGCAAGCAGTCCTTTTTTAAAAAAAAGGACCAAAAAACTTTTGTCCATTAGGGCGGCGACAGCCTGACAAAAGTTTTTTGCTTCTTTTTTGCAAAAAAGAAGTCTTTGTCTTGGCATCAACGCTTCGGCCTCAACGCAGATCGGTACGAGACAGCCGGAAATCAGGAAAGCCAGCACGGGACGGGTAAGCCTTTGCTGCGGAGGAACTCCGGATTGAATAGCCTGCTCTGATATCGCGTGAAGCTGTCACAGAGAAGTGTGACGATGGTATGCCCCGGCCCAAGCTCGCGCGCCACCCGGATGGCGGCCGCCACGTTGATGCCGGCCGAGCCGCCGATGCCCACGCCCTCGTGGCGCAAAAGATCGAAGATGCAGGCCAGCGCCTCGGCGTCGCCGATCCGCACGGCATCGTCGATGGCGGCGCCGGCTAGATTGGCGGGAATGCGGGACTGGCCGATGCCCTCGGTGATGGACGAACCGCTGACGGACAGGTCGCCGGATTTGACCCAGCCGGCGAGGCCGCTGCCCTCCGGATCCGCCAGCACGATTCGTATGGACGGCGCGCGCGCCTTCAGCGCATCGGAAATCCCGGCCAGCGAGCCGCCGGTGCCGCAGGCGCAGGTGAACGCGTCCACCCGGCCGCATGTCTGCGCCCAGATCTCCGTGCCGGTCACCACATGCGCCGCGCGGTTCGCCAGATTCTCGAACTGGTCGGCGTGGTATCCGCCAAGCTCGGCCGCGAGCCGCCGTGCAACCTTGGTGTAGTGGCCGGGATCGACGAAACCCACGGCCGGAACCAGGCGAAGATCGGCGCCCAGGATGCGCAGCGCCTCGATCTTCTCCCGGCTTTGCGTCTCCGGCATCACGATCACCGGACGGTAGCCACGCGCATGGGCAAGCAGAGTGAGGGCGATGCCCGTATTGCCCGCCGTTCCCTCCACGATGATGCCGCCGGGCGCGATCAGACCGCGCCGTTCGGCATCCTGCAGGATGGCCAGCGCAGTGCGGTCCTTCACGGAGCCGCCAGGATTGAGGAATTCGGCTTTGCCCAAAATCTCGCAGCCGGTGGCTTCCGACGCGCGGCGAAGGCGGATCATCGGGGTGTTACCCACAGCCTCCGCGATCGAGCCGCCGATTGTCGCCATAGTCATGGCGGCACTATGTCTGGACCGTACAGAAAGGCGGAGCAGCAGCCATGGTCGACGAAGTAACGCCCAGACAGGCCTATGACGCCGTACTGGCGGAGCCGGACGCGGTTCTGGTCGATGTCCGGACCGAGGGTGAATGGCAGCATATCGGTGTGCCGGTGGTGGAAGGCGCGGGCAAACGGCCGGTTCTGGTCAGCTGGCAATATCCGACGGGCGCCGTGAACCCCAACTTCCTGGCGGAGCTGAGCGCGGCCGGCGTGTCGCATGGCCAAACGATCTATTTTCTGTGCCGGAGCGGCGTGCGCAGCCTGTCGGCGGCGCTGGCGGCGGAGGCGGCGGGGTTTGAGCGCTGCTTCAATGTGGCTGGAGGGTTCGAGGGGGCGCGCGGCGTGCTCGCTGGGTGGCAGGCGGAGGGGCTGCCATGGCGCAAATAAAGAAAGGTCTTCTTTTCTGAAGAAAAGAAGCAAAAGACTTTTGTCCTTTAGGTCCAGTGGCCATCGACCCAGCTACCCTTGGTGTTCCAGTGCGCGGGGACCCAACGATGATAGGTTGCGAGGCGGCGCACGTAGCGGCCCTTCACCCACAGGTAGGTGCCGCCCTGATAGTGCCATTCGCCGGGCTGCCAGACGAGGCGTGGTGCGGGCGGCGGCGGCACGGCTTCCACGCGCGACTGGGGAACCGGCGGCGGCACTTCCACCACACAACCGCTCACGAAAAGCGCCACGAGCACGACGGTCGGCCGCATGAAACACCATCGGAGCAAAAATTTTGGTTCTTTCTTACAAAAAAGAACCGTTTGCCTTGCTTTCACGACGAACGCCCCGGAAGTATCCCGGAAGCGCCGCGCCGCAAGACGTCTGTCAGATTTACGCGAGCTTGAGGGCGGAGGCCGCCTGCTTGCCGCGTTCAGTCACCACTTCGTAAGAAACCTTCTGTCCGTCCTTGACCGTGGTCAAGCCTGCTGCCTGGACGGCCGTGATGTGCAGAAACACATCCTTGCCGCCGTCTTGCGGGGAGATGAATCCAAACCCCTTGTCCGGGTTGAACCACTTTACCGTCCCGATCGCCATAGATACGCACTCCTGTTAACGCGACAGCCTTATAGACCTGTCGGGCATCCTCGAATAGCCCCCGGATCGGGCCAGGCCGGAACGTACGCTTCCGCATGGCCGATCGGCGTGCATATATAGCTCCCACGACGGAGGTCTGGCGGTGAGGGACACCATACTTGTTGCCGCCATGCTCGCCATCGTGCTCGCCGGAGCCGGCGGATTGCTGACCGATGTCGGGCCCTGGTACCGCAACCTCCGCAAGCCCGGCTTGCAGCCGCCCGACTGGCTGTTCGGCCCTGCCTGGACCGTCATCCTGTCTCTGACGGCCGCATCCGGTGTGCTCGCCTGGCGCGGCGCCCACACCACGCACCAGCATTGGCAGGTTGCCATCTTCTTCGGCACCAACTGGGTGTTCCACCTGCTCTGGAGCCCGCTGTTCTTCAAGCTGAAGCGGCCCGACTGGGCGCTTTGGGAGAACACCTTCCTGTGGTGCTCCGTGCTCGCTCTGGTGATCGGCACACGGCCATTCTCCGCCACCGCCAGCTGGCTCGTGGTTCCTTATCTGCTGTGGGTCAGCTTCGCCTTGTGGCTGAACTGGACCATCGTCCGGCTGAACGAGCCGTTCAGCCAGCATACCGCGGCGGTGCGGACGTAACACCCGGCGCGCTTGACTTTCCCGCTTCGGCGTTCCTAAGCGGCGGCCGGGGCTCGCCACGCCCAGCACGCCCAGGGAAGTCCCAGAGAAGTTCATGACAGACGTCGTCGTCGTAGAATCGCCCGCCAAAGCCAAGACCATCAACAAATATCTCGGCGACGGCTTCACCGTGCTGGCCAGTTTCGGCCATGTGCGCGACCTGCCGCCAAAGGACGGCTCCGTGCGCCCTGACGAGAATTTCGCCATGGATTGGGAGAGCGACGAGCGCGGCCAGCGCCAGGTCTCCGCCATCGTGAAGGCGCTGAAAGGCGCCAAGACCCTCTATCTCGCCACCGACCCGGACCGCGAGGGCGAGGCGATCAGCTGGCACGTGCGCGCCATGCTGGAGGAGAAGAAGGCGCTGCGCGGTGTCGACGTCCAGCGCATCACCTTCAACGAGATCACCAAGACCGCCGTGCAGCGGGCGATGAAGCAGCCCCGCGACCTCGATATGCCGCTGATCGAGGCCTACATGGCCCGCCGCGCGCTCGACTATCTGGTCGGCTTCACGCTGTCGCCGGTGCTGTGGCGCAAGCTGCCCGGCAGCCGCAGTGCGGGCCGGGTGCAATCCGTCTCGCTGCGCCTGATCTGCACGCGCGAGTCCGAGATCGAGGCCTTCCGGCCACGCGAGTATTGGACAGTCGAGGGGCACTTCCAGACCCCGGCGGGGGCGCCCTTCACGGCCAAGCTGTCGCATCTGGACGGGAAAAGGCTGGACCAGTTCGACCTGAACAACGCGGAAAAAGCAGCGCGGGCGAAGGCGGCAGTGGAGGCCGGCGCGTTCACAGTGGGCAGCGTCGAGCGCCGCCGCGTGAAGCGCAACCCGCCGGCGCCCTTCACCACCAGCACGCTTCAGCAGGAGGCCAGCCGCAAGCTGGGCATGGGCGCGCAGGCGGCGATGCGCACGGCACAGCAGCTGTATGAAGGCGTGGAGTTGCACGGCGAAACCGTCGGCCTGATCACCTATATGCGGACGGACGGTGTGCAGATGGCGCGCGAGGCGATCGACAGCATACGCGGCTTCCTGCGCCAGGAATATGGCGATGCCTACGTGCCCGCCGCCGCGCGCGAATACACCAGCAAGGCGAAGAACGCCCAGGAAGCGCACGAGGCGTGTCGGCCAACGGACGTGGCGCGCACGCCGGAGGAGGTTTCCGCCTACCTGAACCCGGACCAGAAGCGGCTGTACGAGCTGGTCTGGAAGCGCGCGGTCGCCAGCCAGATGCAGTCCGCCGAGCTGGATCAGGTGGCCGTCGATGTCACGCACGGTGGCACGAAGTTGCGCGCCAACGGTTCCATCATCGCCTTCGACGGCTTCCTGAAACTCTACAAGGAAGGCTCGGACGAAGATGAGGACGAGGAGGCAAGCCGCATGCTGCCGCCGATGGCAGAGCGCGATCCGCTGCGGCGCGGCGAGGTCTCGGCCGACCAGCACTTCACGCAGCCGCCGCCGCGATATTCCGAGGCCAGCCTGGTCAAGAGGATGGAGGAGCTGGGCATCGGCCGCCCCTCCACTTACGCCAGCATCCTCAGCGTCCTGCGCGACCGCAACTATGTGCGCATGGAGAACAAGCGGTTTGTTCCCGAAGATCGCGGACGGCTGGTCACCGCCTTCCTGACCAGCTTCTTCGAACGCTATGTCGATACCGGCTTCACCGCCGGCCTCGAACAGAAGCTCGACGAGGTCTCGGACGGCAAGCTGGACTGGCACGTGCTGATGCGCGCGTTCTGGGACGAGTTCTCCAAGGCCATCGAGCAGACGCGGGAACTCAAGATCTCCGACGTGATCGATGCGCTGGACCAGGATCTCGGCGCGCATTTCTTCCCCCCGCGTGAGGACGGCACCGACCCGCGCCTCTGCCCCGCCTGCCACGAAGGCCGCCTCGGCCTGAAACTCGGCCGCCACGGCAGCTTCATCGGCTGCTCGCGCTATCCGGCTTGCCAGTTCACCCGCCGCCTCGCGATCGAGGGCGGCGAGGGCGATGCCGAGGTGCTGAAGGACGGATTGCGTAAACTCGGCCACCACCCCGATACCGGCGAGGACATCACCGTGCGTCGCGGCCCCTACGGCCTGTATGCGCAGCAGGGCGAACCCGATCCGGCCGACAAGAAATCCAAACCCCGCCGCACCTCGCTGCCGAAAGGCATGGATGGCGAGGCGATCACCTTGGAACAGGCGCTGGGACTGCTGTCCTTGCCGCGGCTGGTGGGCCGCCACCCCGAAACCGGCCTGGACATGGAAGCCGGCCTCGGCCGCTTCGGCCCCTACATCAAGATGGGCAGCATTTTTGCGTCTCTCGACAAGGATGATGACATCCTCTCCATCGGCGTGAACCGCGCGGTGGACGTGATCGGCCGCAAGATGGCCAGCGTTCGCGTCATCGGCGCGCATCCCAAGGACCGCACGGACATCCAGGTCCGCAAGGGGCGCTTCGGCCCGTATGTGCAGCACGGCCAGACGGTAGCCAACTTGCCGAAGACCGCCACGATGGACGACATCACGCTGGACGAGGCGATCGCCCTGCTCGCCGAGCGCGGCAAGGTGCTGAAGCCGAAGGGCAAGAACGGCAAGGCGTCGCCGGCGAAGAAGGCCGCGCCGGCAAAGAAGACAGCCGCCAATAGCCTGCCCGCTGCCGCCGCGGCAGCAAAACCCGACGCCAAGAAGCCCGCCGTCAAGAAATCCGTTGTCAAAAAGGCAGCAAAATCCGGTGCCGCGACAAAGGCGCCGCCGTCCCGCAAGGCCGGCTGAGTTGCGCAAGCCAGGCAAGAAGCTGGGACGCCG
>Ga0123336_10003217_pt1 | contig 13821 bp, 11 predicted proteins | sample SSSSmetaG_FD_96466 | JGI IMG/M metagenome (GOLD analysis project Ga0123336, IMG submission 96466) | Glacier valley bacterial and archeal communities from Borup Fiord, Nunavut, Canada, to study Microbial Dark Matter (Phase II) - ​SSSS metaG | ecosystem: Environmental > Aquatic > Freshwater > Ice... | reverse complement strand
TGCTATTATTTTTAAACACACTAAGTATGGGATTATTTTCTAAATTAACAATATATTTGGATAAGTATCCTATTGCAACAATAATCATAATACATCCAACTGCTTTTATCATAGTTAAAAATATACTATTTTTTCTTTTCTTTTTATTTTTAGATTTCTTAACTTTATCAATATTACTACTATTATTAAAATAGCTATATGTACTCTTTTTAAACCTGCCGGTTTTAATATTCTTAATAGATTTTTTATCTTTTTTTTCTTTATCATTTCTGGTTATTTTTTTGTATTTATGTGAATTAATAATATTAGGATTCAAACTTTTCACCACCTTTTATATTGTGCATATTATATCACAATTTTAGTCAAAAAGATAGATTTAGAGTGTTTTTAAGCTTCATATTTACAAAAAAAAATATATAATTTATATATTTAAGTATATATTTTAAATAAACAAAAACAGTGTAAAAAATGTTTTACACTGCTTTATTAATATATATATTAGTTTGAGCCAATAGTTTTCGTATTAAGGAATAATAACTCCTGAAATTAGTTTGTATGCATAACCATTAAAGATTTCACCTAAACTGATTGTGATATAAGCTGTTTCATATGTCTCTTGATATGGAGACCGGCATGTTGATAGCCGTCCTTCAACGAATGAATCAGTTACAGCTATATCAGAATACATTGTACCATTATATGTGAACTTACCCCGGAGCTTATCCGGATATTGTCCACCATTTTTAACGTAAATAGTAAAATCAGATACTTCTACAAGTAATAATGATTCATTTAAATTTTGAACTTCTAATTCAGCTACCTGTTTACCAGTTCCAAAAATATCCTCTGGATGATCTAATAACCTATCAACTGTTTCAATGTCCAAATCATTAATTGATGTTGCTCTGGTATAGTTTGCATTTTCACTATGATAATTAAACTGGCGACTAGGCCTGCTGATTATTCCTTCAACTTGCAAAACTTTTAACATACCGTAGTTAATTGCTTCACTTATCGGAATTGGATTATGGCCGTTCTTCGTTAATCTAATCCAGTTACCATACTCATCTTTACCTGCTACACATCTACCACTAAGTTTCCGGGAATTTGCTAATATTACAATTTTTTTGCTCATTATTGTCCTCCTATAAGTGTATTATTTGAATATCTTTGTTGCTACCTTTAATACCATATACTACTAATCTTCTGTGGCATTTATCTGGTTTTTCCTCACTACATAAATAACAAACTTTGTCTAAATCCTCATTTTGAAGTTTTTCTATACACCCCCTTTGCTGCATTATTTTAGTAAACTCAGTGGTATATTCTTCAAAACTCATCTTGACTTTCTTGTCATTATATTTTTTTCTTAGTTCATCAGTAGGAGCGAGCATTATATTATGCTCATATTCAATACCGTGTAACTCCAAAAAATACTTTAAATCTGCTCCTTTTGCAAAGCCAGCTAACTGACTCTTGTTGTTGAGCCGGATATCTACTACTTTCTTGATTCCATTTTTGGTAAGAAGTGCAAAAAATTGTTTTGCAGTCTTCTTAGTGAAACCAATGGTATAAATATTCATATTGTTTTCCTCCTGTACGCACATAGTATGTTTTGTTTGGTATAACTTTGAACTATAGCATCATCCATACTTGAAAATAGATCTAACTGAACATTTTCTCCAAAATGAATTTTTACTAAATCATCCTCTAACTGTGATTGTTTTATATATGGTAGTGAAACTTTGAGATGAACTACTCTAAATTCCCTTCTAGCCAGTTCTCTTGAAATAGCTAGAAATCGATGACATTTAATAGGATCTGATTCTGAACACATAATTGCTACATTATTTGTTACAGATAATTCTTCTAACTCCTTAAGTCCAGTTAAAAACAATTCTGTCTTTACAAGTTTTTGGTAATCAACAATTCCGTTTTCATCATAAGTTGAATCATCTTTAGGTCTTCCACCTAATGCGTTACCAAGCCATTTGTATGCAATATTGTGTTTAGCAAGTTCAATCTCAAATACATTTTTATTGAACAGTGGACAATACTTGCTGTATGGAGAACTTCTTACATCAACTATACAATTAACCTTATATGTTATTAAGGTCCGTATAAATGTATGAAGTTCTGCTTTACCATGTCCTATAGTTACAAAACCTTTTTTCTCTTCCAAAATATTTCCTCCTTTTATATTAATAATAGGGTTTACATTTTTAATCCTTTATATTTTACCACACTTTATGTATTATGTAAAGTAAAAACCGATATTTAACACTTTTAAACTCAAATACGTTCATATATATCTATTTTAAAGCCTTATATATACAAATAAAAAAACATTAAAATTACTGAAATCAGTAACTTTAATGTTTAAATTGTTATATAATACAAATTTAATTGCGCGACTCAACTAAAAATTTAATTGCTGTTTTTTCTTCGTTGTTTATCATTATTTCAGTAAAAGCTGGTGTACATATAAGATCTATACCTGCTGGTGCCACAAAACCTCTTGCTATTGCTACCGCTTTAACTGCTTGGTTTATAGCTCCTGCTCCTATTGCATGCATTTCTGCCTTTCCATCTTCCTTTATAAGTCCTGCTATAGCACCTGCTATGGCATTTGGACTAGATTTAGCTGAAATTTTTAATATATCCATTGTTTCCCTCCATATTTTCTTATGTATATAAATATTTATAATACCTATATTCATATTATATATTTTATTATAAAAAAAATCAAGTAATTTCTATTTTTTTCACATAATTTATCACTAAATATATATATATTAAAATTAGTTTGACATGCATGTTATAATGTTTATATAACTCATTATTTGTTTTATTAAAATTTTAATAAAAGGAGGTAGTATTATGTTAGAAATTAGATTGATAGATGATACATTAAATAACCTGTTTTATAATGTTAGTGAAGGTTTTGAGAGTTCAATATTTGTTACTGAATATGATTATCTAACTAAATTTTTCAAACATTATATTTCAGATAAAATGCTTTCGAGAAAAGAACACATTCTAGTTGCTTTATATTTTTCTAGAATATGTGATAATTATAATACTATACCAGAGATATATCACCTTATATACAAAAAAGATGGAACATTTGCTGGATATACTATGGCACCTGTACCAGGTGAAAAATTAGATGCATTTTGTGATACTCTTTCATTAGAGGATAAACTAGTTGTATTTAAAAACATCGAAACAACTATTAAAGTTCTTCATAATAACGAATTTTGTTTAACTGATTTTAATCCTAAAAACTTTTTAATATCAAATGAGTATTTAGTTAAACTTGTTGATATTGATAGTTTTTGTATAATGGATGATCCAAAGAAAAATATGCTTTTTAATTACAAGTATACGTGTCCTTATACAAAGTTAATTACTAAACAATATAACATGTATTGTTTTTATTCACTCTTCGTCGATATGATATTTAAAGTTAATAGAAGATATAATAGTAGAAAAGAAATACTTCGAAAAATCACTAGTGATAATTTACTACCACAATCTATCAAAGAAAAATTAATTTACTTTGCAAATATACGGCGTAAAAAACAATTGATTAATCTTGATTATTTATTTTAACTAAAACCTACTCATTTCATTATTATGAAATTAGTAGGTTTTTTATTAGTATTCAATTTCATCTAATAAATAATATATCATAAATATATTAGGTAAGGCCATTAAAGCATTTGCAATGCTAGATAAAGTCCATACCATTTCAAGTGCAGATACCGCTCCTATATACACACATATAGCATATATGACTTTATATATGTTCTGATATATTTCTTTATTATTGAAAATATATCTTACTGCTTGACTTCCATAATATCCCCAACAAGGTATGGTAGCAAGGCCAAAACTTGTTAGACAAAATGTAAGTAAATAACTACCAAAAGGAAGTAAACCAAATACATTTTGAACAAATACAACAGGATTTTTCTCACCTATATACATGTTACTTGCAACAAGTATAAGTCCAGTTAAAGTACATAGTACAACTGTATCTATAAAAACACTTGTAGATGAAATTATAGATTGTTGTTTAATATTTGTATTGTTTACAGTTGTCTCAAATATAGGAGAACTTCCCATACCTGCCTCATTAGAAAACATTCCTTTAGAAAGTCCAGTAGATAATGCTTTCATAGTTAAAAACGCTAATATTCCAATTGAACTAGATTTAAAATTCAAAGCGTCTTGTATAATAAGTGTTATACTATTTATTACGTTGTTTCTAAACATATATATTAACATTATACTCATTATCATATATATAATAGTTGAAATAGGAACTATTATACTAGATATTTTAGCTATTTTTCTTTCATTTGAAAATATTATATATGAAGCAACTATTGTAATAATTACTGCAATTACTCTTCTATCTACATTTAGATTTTGTGATAAATTTTCAGCAACAGAATTTGATTGTATCATACATCCTATACCAAATGAAGCAACTATAACAAAGACAGCAAATAAAAATGCTAATATATTACTTCCAATCCTGTTTTTTAGTACATACATTGTTCCACCGTAATATTTAGTATATTCTGCATTTTGCTCTTTCTTTATTTTTCTATATTTCATACACAAATATGTTTCTGCATATTTAGTTGCAATAGCAAATACTCCTGATACAAATATCCAAAATATACTGCCAATACCTCCTAATATAATAGCAGTAGCTACTCCAATTATATTACCAGTACCGAAGTGTTGCTGCAAGTACTGTCATTAGTGAATTGTATGATGATATACCCTTAGTTTTTGAAGGTTTAAACATAAGCCTTAAACCTTTAAATATGTTTTTTTGTGGGAACTTAAGTTTGAATGTTAGAAATATATGAGTAAATATAAGTAAAAGTACAAGTGGAGTACCCCATATAATTTTATCTATATTTGCTAATACAATATTCAATACTAAATCACCTCAAAAAAAGCACTATATAAACAATATAGTACTTTTTTTATTACTTATTCTAATTTTTATAAGTTTCTCTCAAAATTCCATGTATCTCTACACATATCTTCTAAGCTTCTAACAGCTTTAAAACCAATTTCATTTTCAGCTTTAGTAGTATCTGAAAAACAAGTTGCAATATCTCCAGGTCTTCTATCACATACTATATATGGAACTTCCACATTATTAACTTTTTCAAATGTTTTAATTAAATCTAAAACACTATATCCGTTACCAGTACCTAAGTTGTATGTAAATATTCCGCTTTTTTGTTCACGTAAATTACTTAGAGCATTTAAATGTCCTGATGCAAGATCTACAACATGTATGTAATCTCTAACACCTGTTCCATCTGAAGTATTGTAATCATCTCCAAATATATTAACTCTTTCTAATTTTTTTGATGCAACTTTTGATATATATGGCATTATATTATTTGGTATACCTGATGGTACTTCACCAATAAGGCCACTTGTATGTGCTCCAATTGGATTGAAATATCTAAGAAGTGATATTCCCCACTCATTATCTGATACATATATGTCTCTTAAGATTTGTTCTATATGTAACTTACTAGTTCCGTATGGATTAGTAGTTGAGAGAGTCATATCCTCTGTTATAGGGCATTTCTCTGGTTTTCCGTATACAGTTGCAGATGAACTGAAAACTACCTTTTTACAGCCAAATTGTTTCATTACATCAAATAGTACTAAAGAACCAGATACATTATTTGTATAATATTCTATAGGCTTTTGAACTGATTCACCAACTGCTTTAAGACCAGCAAAATGTATTACAGATTCTATATTATTTTCTTCAAATATTTTAACTAATTTTTCTCTATCCAAAATATTTGCTTCATAAAACTTGAAATCTTTACCTGTTATTTGTTTCACATTTTCGATTGCTTGAGGTTTACTGTTATAAAAGTTATCAACAACAACTATATCTTCACCTTTATTTAATAATTCAACACATGTATGTGTTCCTATATACCCTGCTCCACCTGTTATTAAAATTGACATATATGATTCCTCCTTTTTATATTCTTATGTAATTATTATACACTATATTATGCTATTTGTCAAGGTTTTAGCAATTATTTGTATCTTGCTATTTGGTATCTTCTTCCATATCCTTGGTATCTTCAAAATTGTCACTAATATCTTCATCTATTTCATTAATTTTAGAATCATCAACTAATTCATCTGATATATCATCAATTGCCTCTTCTTTGTTATCTACTACGTCACTAATATTAGATTTATCAATTGAATTGCTTCCTCTTCTAGAAAACATTGAATTAACTTCTTTAGCATCAGCAACTTCTTTTTTTACATTATTTATTCTTCTCAATTTTCTGTACAAATATACTATTTGTCCTAATTCAAATAAAGAAAATACAAGTAAAGAAAGTACAAGCCAAAATTTCTTTAAGTACATCCAAACAGCATATAGAAATTCCCCAAGTTTTGAAGGAGTATTATCTTGTAAATTATTTGCTTCAGCATATATATCTACCTCATTAGATGCTGCTACTAATCCATCTTTTTTGATAAACTTTAAAAAATATTCTTTAGTAACTGCACCATTTTGAGAAGTTACTTTTATAGTTATTGTGTTTTCTCCAACTTTAAGTTCATCGTTACCAAACACTTCAATTTTAGCATTTGCATTTGTAGCATAAGCTACAATGTTTAGTTTAGTAATATCATTTTCTACTTCAGAACAATTATACTCAGTAATATTTGTATCAAAATCCGCACCTAAGTTTAAATTTTCTACAATAAGAGTTTTTAATGTAGCATCAATAAGTTCTGGATTATTTGATTTTACAACACTTACTGTATATGTCTTTTTTGTATATTTATCTGGAGCCGTAACTGTAATATTTATTGTATTATCTCCTAAAATTAGATTTTTGTTTCCAGATACATAAACAGTAGCTTTACTATCTTCTGCTAAAGCAGTAACATCTATATTATTAATATTTTCTTTTACTCCTACAGAATATGCTGTTCTACTTTTACTAAACGAAGGATTCAAACCTTCTACACTTATTGATAATTTTTTCAAATTAGCATTATTGCTTACTGTAGTTGTTGTAGTTGCTGGAGGAGGAGTCACCACTACTGGCGGTGGAGTAACTACAACTGGGGCTGCACTTATAATAATATTAGTGCTGGCACCAGCAGGTACCAAAACTTCATCAGAATTGTATGAGTTTCCGGCTACGCTAACATATGCCGTTCCTGCAGCTGTAGCTTTAAAAGTTAAAGTTCCTGCCGTAACACTGACATTCTCTGTTCCATCATCACTTCTAACAAGTGATGTACTACCAGATATTAATTGTAATTTACTAGAATCAAAGGATACCGTAAGTTGCCATGTTGATACACTTGCCACTTTTATATTTACAGTAAAAGTATCTCCTACCTTAGGTGAAGCTGTGGATATCGTAGTTCCGTAAATATTACTACATATAGCTATACATATAGTTAAAACCAACATATAATATATTTTATTCAAAATCTTCATATTTTATCCTCCTATTATTTATTGTTCAATTGTTGCAATTCCCAAAAGATGTTTTCTAAGTTTTAATATATCCAGTGAATCTACAATATTTTCACTATCTTTACTTACATTAGCAGCTTTATATAAATCACCTTGTAATATACTTATTTGTAAAAGATGCTTTCTTAATTTTAAAATATCTAGTGAATCTATTATTCCATCTCCACTTATTTCTCCATATATTACAACATCAAATGTATTTAATACTGTACCTGTTTCATTCTTTATAATAATTTTACTTCCTGTACCAATATTTTCTGTATCTGTTAATACTTTATCTGCTATGTTTTTTATTTCTATTGTGTAATTTGGTAAAGTTGTAATTTTTTGTTTTATATCAGATATTTTTGTTAATGGACTTATTTTTGTTACTGTAGTTGTTGTAACTGTTAAACTACTATCGAATAGTACATTAGTTCCAACTGGTAATTCTAAAACTTTTACTAAACACACTGCTGTTTTATTTCCATCAGTTGTTGTAAATGTTACATTTGTTTCACCAACTGCTATTCCTTTTATTTTTCCGTTTTCTAATTTAGCAATATTTTCATTTGCAATAGTTATTGTGTAATTTTTATTTACTGCTGTTGTAGGTAATATAATTGGATCTATTGTTAAATATGTATCTTTAATTATTTTATATTCTGTATTAGATAATGTTATACTAGCTACATTTGAACTTACTACATTAACTGTACAAGTTGCTGTCATATTTTGATCTACTGTAGTAACTGTTATAGTTGCAGTTCCTAATTTTTTAGCAACTATATTTCCGCTTTGATTTACAGTAACTATACTACTATCATTAGTGCTCCAAACTACATCTTTATATTTTGCAGTACTTGGATTTATACTAGCAACTAGATTTTGTGCATCATTTATATGTAAATTAAGTGTGTTGCTATTTAATGTAACACCAGCTACTTTAGTGTAGTTATATACTTTTACATACTTTGCTTTAACATATCCTTCTCTTCCATCAGCAAGTCTTATCTTATCCCAACCAGTATTTACACCCTTAGCTATTCTTGTAAATACAGTTCTATTATCTTGACCTTCTTTTGTTTCTGTTATTACAGATATTATATTACCTGGAGTAGATTCATCTTCAGTTAATCTAATATTGAACACATCATTTACTCCTGTATCACCAGTATCATCTAAATACACTTTTGTATTATCAGCTTCATAATATGCATTTGCTTCAATTGTAGGATATGTAGCTGCTAATGCAGGCATATTATTATATATTGGTATATGAAACTCAAATGTTTCATTTATCATACCTGCATTAACATATGCATTATATGATATATTTGATTCATTAGTTGGAGCTTTTATATTAGTCATATATTGTGAACCGTACAATACTGTTGCATTGCCAAATGGATTATTTACATCGAATTTTTGAAAATATATTGTATCTTGTCCCCATCTTATGTAGCTGTTTTTTAATACGTCTGTACAACCATCTATTGATTTTGTAGGAGTTGTCCATCCTGCAGTTCTCGCATGAATTAGTCCATTCTCAACTGCACCGTTTCCATCCCAATTAGGTGTTGCACCAACATTCATGAAATTATATAATCCTTCATAACCAGGTAATGAGCCATTTATAGCTGATTTTTCCATAATGTTGCCACTTGTTTCTTGTATAATTCTTGAAGCTATATGCATAGGACTAACTGAATATTTAAGTCCCACATTTTTAATAATCTGTGCATATGATATACCCATATCTAACCAAACACCGGCACTTTTATATCTAGTTTTGTAATATGGATCATTCATTAGACTACCACCCAAAACTTTTTCTATAGCAGATATTGTCATACTATCGGTATAGCTTAATGTTTCAAATTGAAATATTCCTCTTTCAGTTAAATAATTTCTTGGATCCATTACATATTTAACTCCTTGAATTGAAGCAGTTACATAAGGTCCATCTATGTAGTTGTTTTGTCCATCTCTTTTCCATTCATCACCTAAACTGTCATGAACAGTACTTATTCCAGTACTATATCCTGCTCCTAGTTCATATGTCTCATGTCTAATTGTATCTGTCCAATCAAGGTTAGTATATACAGCTTTAAATATCCAATTAGGATGTATTTGTCTTATTGCATCTATATATGATTTATAACTATCCGGAAAAACTGCTGTTGTAACTGATACAGGAAGATTAGTATATATTTTTGCATTAACTTTTTGTATTGTGAATGTCAAAAATATAGCTATAACAAATATAGTTAAAACTATATATTTTTTCATTTTATATTGTGATTTTTTCTTATTTTTTACTATATTTTTATTTACCATCTTTACCCCCTCTTTACTCTTATATTTCTTGTTTCATATATCTCTATATAAAGTATATCATAAATAAAATATAATTCAAAGGTTTTATGCAAAAAAAAATAACAAAATACGATATTATGTCGCAATTTGTTACTTTTTTATTCTATATATTTAGCACTAAATTGATCTATCACACAGTAATTTCCAATTTAGTTTCTATACTTTTATTTTGAATTATTTTTCTTTTTACAATATTTATAATAAATATAAGTAATACAATAACAGCAATTAAATCGCATATATTATAAATTATTGTTCCTGTATATTTTACATGTATTTTATGCTCTCCAATATTTGTAATATCTATTTTAATAAATCCATTATCGCTCATACTATATTGTACTTTATTATTGTCAATTTCTATAGTATAGCCTTTGTAATATATAAATGGTAATTCTATAACTGTATTTTGAGAATCAGTTACTACATCAGCATTTATTATACTATTTTTTCTATTCATATCTTTAATAGTTAAATCACCGCTTAATACTACTATATCTGTACCTCTGCTTATAAGTATTTCTTTACTTAGTTGTTTTGGAAGATAATCATAAGAATATCCTAAAGAACTTGCTATATCCCAGTGATCAGTCTCTTCAGTTAATACCTGGTTTTCAAAATTTACTTCAGCATTTAATGTTTTAGCTAATCTTATTTCTGTTCCAGCTAAATATATAAATATAAAGCTAAATCCGAGTACAAAAAGTAAAAAAGAATATTCATTTTCTTTAGTTAATATTGATTTTAATATATACCCTGAAATAATTGATATAAATAATACAGAAAATGTAAGTAATCTCCATGGATACTGAATTACATCTAGTACACCAATTTTATTCCAAATTAATGGTGTTACCATAAGTAATATTGTTATAACTAACAGTACTGAATATTTAATTACATTGTTTTTATCACCATTTTCTTTAATTTTTGCAAATGCAAATGGTAATAATACAAGAAGTAATATAGGTGTTAGCCCTATCATATAATTCATTTCTTTATCATTTGATAAGTAGCTAGAATTTCCAACATTACCTGATTCAATTTTACTACCAATCAATTGTCCAACATGTACTGCACTATCAGCAACATTTCCACCCATCATTGAATTTACATTATATATGTTCATTATTTGATGTTCTGCTAAAGGAACTAGAATTGGTGAACATAGAAGCAAAATTACTAATAAACATTTGCCTAGTTCTAACAGTGTTTTTTTATTTGCAACAAATTTAATATTAAGCAACAAAAATATTGCAACAAAAATTGCAGTGTATACTGTTGAAATGATATGGGAATACACTATTCCAGTAACACCAAATACAAAATAATATTTGAATTTGTATTCTTTTTTCAATATTTTAATTAATCCAAACATAATTAACGGTAAAAATGTAAACAGCAATAGTTCTCCAAATGCCCCTCTTACAATTATTTGAGTCATTTTAAATGGAGCTAAAATATATATGATACTAGCTAATAACGAACAAAATTTATTATTAAATAATTCGTTAAATAACTTATATGAAAACAGTCCAGCAAATACGCTAGCAAGTATTATAAATATTTTTTCGGCTGTAAACAATGAGAATCCTATAGTCATAAAAAAGGCCGGTACTACAGCTGATATTGGTGGATAAAACATTCCCCAACCATATCCAAAGTTGTTTATCATATTATAATATATTCTACCAAGAAAATCGAAATTCACTAAGTTATTATATGCTCCAACAGTTCTAAATAAATGTATGATTCCATCATGTGAATAAAAAAAGCCTGGAGTATATAGCGGGAATAAAGATAATAATACTATTATACATATTACTATCTTTTCTTTTTCAAAGAAACTAACCAATTTTTTCATAAATCATTGATCCTTTCATAATGCAATTATTTGTTTTTTTCTTTTATTATATATAAAGGTCTATTTTTAACTTCTAAATAAGTCTTTGATAAATACTGTCCTATTATTCCTATTGATAGAAGTTGAATACCACTTACAAACATTATAATACACATTGTAGATGGCCAACCACTTGTTATATCACCATACATTAAAGTTCTAATAATAATAGTTATTATAACTATTATTGAAATAAAACAAAATAAAATTCCTACTAGAGATGATATAATTAAAGGCATTGTTGAAAAAGCTGTTATTCCTTCTAAAGAATATACGAACAGACTCCAAAAAGACCATTTTGTTGTTCCTGCTGCTCTTTCTACATTCTCATATGGTAACCATTTTGTATTGAATCCTACAAACCCAAAAATACCTTTAGAAAATCTATTGTACTCAGATATTTCTAATATACTATTTAAAACTTGTCTTGTCATTAGTCTAAAATCTCTGGCTCCATCAACTATATCAACATTAGATATCTTATTCATTAATTTATAGAATTTTTTAGCAAAATAACTTCTTATTTTAGGTTCAGATTTTCTAGATGTTCTTCTTGCAGCTACAGTATCATAATCTTCTTCTTGTAAAATTCTATACATTTCTGGTAATAGTGAAGGTGGATCTTGTAAATCGGCATCCATTACAGCAGTATAATCTCCTGTAGATTCTTTAAAACCAGCATACATAGCTGCCTCTTTTCCAAAATTTCTAGAAAAAGATAAATATTTTATTTTATCATCTTTCTTAGCTAAAAGTTTAATTACTTCTAATGTAGCATCGGTACTTCCATCATTAACAAGTATTATTTCAAACTGTATATCATTCATAACATGCATTATCTTTTTGATTTCATTATAAAATATAGGTAATACTCTTTCCTCATTATAGCAAGGAACAACTATAGATATTTTTTTCATACTTTTATTTCCCTTCGTTTTACATAATTATACCATTTATTTACACAAATTTCAATTAAAATGTAATATTTTAGTCTTTTATACCTTTCTTTATAACTTTTTTTATTAGTATAAATATATATTAATTTATTATATTAAAAAACTAGTTATATATATAACTAGTTTTTATTTAAATTTATATTAATTATTTTAATACTTCTAGCCATTTTTTAATAATATTACTAGAATAATATTTTGCTATACTTTGTTTTGCATTAGTTCCCATCTGTTTTCTTGATTTGCTATTATCTATCAAAGATAGTATTTTATTTGTCATTTCCTTTGATTGTCTGTTTTCTATTAAATATCCATTTTGGCTATCATTAATTATCTCTCTTGGACCAGCATCAATATCAAAAGATACTACTGGTAAACCTACATCCATAGCTTCGCATAAAACTAAAGAAAAACTTTCCGATTTAGAAGTAAGTACAAATATAGAAGATTCAGAGAGTTTTTTGTATACCATTTCAATAGGTATATTTTCAATTAACTCTACTTTATCTTTAAGATTTAAAACTTCTATTTTTTCTTCAAGTTCTTTTTTTAAAGATCCACTTCCTATTATACTTAAAGTCCATCCATTGTTTTTATGCTCTGTAACTATTTGATAAAATATATCAATAAGAAGCGAAAAGTTTTTAACATCTTCTAATCTACCAACTGATATTATTTTTTTGTTTTCACAACTAGAAATATACTTATCATTTTTTTCTATCATATTAGGTATAACAACAACTTCTGTTTTGTTATTACTTATCCATTTACAATAATTTTCTTTTGCCTTATCTGTCATTACTACTAAATAATCGATGTTATTAAATGAACTGCCAACTTTTTTTATATATTTGTCAGTATCTATATATGAGTGTTCTTGAGAAATATTAATTGTATCTGTTCTTTTAATAAGTCTTGAAAATTCTATTCTAGTAGAAAATATATAGTCGGTTTTACACTTTTGTATTTCTTTTTTCATTAAATAATATTTAAGTAATACTATGCTTACACCTCTAGATAATTGACTT
>Ga0123336_10003212_pt1 | contig 13826 bp, 11 predicted proteins | sample SSSSmetaG_FD_96466 | JGI IMG/M metagenome (GOLD analysis project Ga0123336, IMG submission 96466) | Glacier valley bacterial and archeal communities from Borup Fiord, Nunavut, Canada, to study Microbial Dark Matter (Phase II) - ​SSSS metaG | ecosystem: Environmental > Aquatic > Freshwater > Ice... | reverse complement strand
TTTTTAGGGAAATTTGTGTCTCTTATTTTCGTGGTATATTTCATTTACTATACTGGTTCGATTTTGAGAGAATTTCTTGAGATGATAAAGGCTTACAATTTGCCATATACGCCAACAAGTCTAATTATGATAACATTTTTGAGCGTTTCTATTTTGGGCGTTCATTTGGGACTTGAGTCCATAGCAAGGTTATCATATCTTGTTTTTTATAGCATAGTTTTTGGCTTGTTGCTACTATATTTATTAGCAACATCTAATTATAATATAGGTCATCTAAGTCCTTATTTGGGTTATGGTATTAAAAACACATTATATTATGGCTTTTTACGGAGTTCAGCCTATGAAGAAGTATTTTGGTTTGCAGTCATAATTAATTCACTTCAAGGATATAAAAACTTTAAAAAAGTGGGCATATTAAGTCTTGTTTTTTCTGGGGTTATAATAAGCATAAGCCTACTTTGTTATATATTAACATTCGGTTATAACATGGGACAGGAGAGCTTATCTGGAATATTTCAACTGTCCAGACTAATTTATTACAACAGGTTTTTCCAAAGGGTTGAATCAATTTTCCTTTTTACCTGGGTAATTTCATCACTTATTTCAATATCATTCTCCTTGTATATTTCAATAAGCATGTATTGTAAGATTTTTAATATAAAAAAGCATGGCCCATTGCTTCTACCTATAGCTCTACTTACCTATGTAGTGGCTATTCTTCCCCAGAACCTCTCTGAAGTAATACAAAGAAACATGGTTATTATAAGAGAGTATAGTTTTATTTTAGTTTTTGGAGTCCCAATTCTAGTTCTTTTAATATCACTTATAATGCGAAAAAAGGGGGAAAAACCAGATGCTAAAAAGGTATAGTTGCTTTTTTTTGATGATAATATTTATTTTAACATTTTGTACTGCTTGTAATGATGCAATGGAAATTGATGACAGTGTTTATGCAATTGTTATTGGTATAGATAAAGGAACAACAAATAGGGTTAGGATGACTATACAATATCCTACTTATAAGGAAGGTGGCTCATCTGGGGGTCAAAGTATGGCCTCAGGTGATAAGAGTAAAGAAAATGCATTAGAAAATTCAAATGTTCATACTATTGAATCTTCCAGTATTTTGGAGGGGATAAATTTGTTTAATACTGCTATAACTAGGGCAGTGTCATTAACTCATACTAAGATGCTTGTCATATCTGAGGAATTCACTCGAGAAGGTATTGAGAAGTATGTTGCTCCCTTAGCACGATTTAGGGAAACTCGGCGTACCATGCAAGTTGTTATATCTCAGGGAGATGCTGAAGAATTCATTCGTCAGAACAAAACCAACATCGGTCCAAGTATTTCAAAGGCTGCAGAGTTAATGGTTACACAATCTGATGTAACTGGTTATTTTCCGAAAGTTAGTTTTTTTAATTTATATGAGGCCTTTGTTTCTCCATATAGTCAAGGTATCGCTGCGTATGCAGGTATTAATAAATTTACAGAAATACAAGATAAAAAAGCTCAAGACAAGTCCCCACTTGCTGTAGACAAAGGTATCTTACCTGGAGAGTTAGCAAGAAGTGGCGTTACAAAAAGGGAATTTGTTGGAACAGCAGTATTTTCTGGACCAAAAATGGTAGGAACTTTGGATTCTCTTGATACAAGATATATGCTAATGGTTCAAAGCAAATTTAGAAAAGGAATAATGACTTTTAAGGATAAGAATCAGCCTGAAGCTGTAATTCCTTGTGATATGAGGATGGGACGAAAAACAAAGGTTTCTGCAAAGTTCGAAGATGGAAAACCAATAATAGACGTTAAAATAAACTTAGAAGCTGATGTGGGGGCTATCCAAAGTAGAATTGAATACGAAGATTTTAACAAGATTGGCGAATTAAATGAATTATTAAAAGAGTGTATTGAAACGGGAGTAAAAAAAATGATTGATAAAACCCAGAAGGAATTTAAAGCTGATATTTTTGGTTTTGGATTTGAGGTTGCGAAAAAATTTAGTACTATTAAGAAATTTGAAGAATATGGTTGGCTTGGACATTATCCAGATGCACAAGTGAACGTAATTGTGGAGGTAAATATAAGAAGAACAGGTCTAATGATTAAGTCAGTACCAATACATTCATATGAGACTGATAAGGGTACAGGGGGTGGACAGTAAAATGAAGTATATTATAGCACTAATGATGGTGTTCCTTGGGTTTTACTCATTTTCCTATGGCATTTACCAGTGGAAAATGGAAAAAAATAAACTGGGAGCCTTTGGAACTTTTTTACTTTCTATAGTGGGTACTATTTTACCAATTGTTATTTTCCTTATGCGTGGCTAATAATCCAGTTAAACTTCCTGTAGCTCCAATGATAATTTATAGTAAAAATGCAGATATTAACTTAGGTGATATTATGTTCAATAAGAATCAAAAAACAAAGCAGGAAAAAACAAATAGCAATAAAGAAAAAAATGAAAAAACTTCAAATGAGGTTTTAAAAAAGTCACTGGAATATAACATTAATCTGTTTTCTGAAATTTTTGCGAATGACGAGACATTAATTATCAGGCGCTTTCAAAACAAAGTGCTTAAGAGCGCTAAATGCTGTGTATTATACTTTGATGGAATGGTTAAAACAGAAATCATTAACGAAAACATTATTAAGCCAATTTTGAGTAATGATCTGTCAATGAATATATTAGAAGAAAACTTATTAGAAGAGCTGCAGTATAAGGTTATTGTTTCTAACGATGTTAAAACAGAGATAAATATATCTCGAATGAATGACGCGGCCATATATGGAGATACAATTTTTCTTTTAGAAGGCTATGAAAAAGCGCTAATTATTAATACAAAAGGTTGGCAAACGCGAACAATCACTGAGCCTGAATCTGAGAAAATTATACGCGGGCCAAGAGAAGGATTTACAGAGTCCATTATGATGAATATCTCCATGGTGCGACGGAAAATAAAAAGTACTGACTTGAAATTCAAGTTTAAGGACATAGGAGTAAGAACACGTACAAAAACATGCATTTGTTATATTGAGGGAATTGTAGCTCCAAATATATTAACTGAGCTTGAAAGGCGACTGGATGAAATTAATATTGACGGGATCCTTGACTCAGGCTATATTCAAGAGCTTATTCGGGATGCTCCTTTTTCACCTTTTGAAACCGTAGGGTATTCAGAAAAACCAGATGTAATTGCATCAAAGATTTTAGAGGGTAGGATAGCAATAATCGTGGATGGAAGTCCAGTTGCTTTAACAGTACCCTTTATTTTAGCTGAGGCATCACAATCTAGTGAGGACTATTACAATAACTATATTTTTGGGTCTTTTAATAGGCTTTTAAGGACTATATCAGCATATTTTGCAATAAGTATTCCTGCAGTTTATTTGTCTATTGTGACCTATCATCAGGAAATGTTGCCAACTCCATTACTTCTTAGCATATCTGCATCACGGCAAGGAGTTCCTCTCCCTACAGCGTTATCTATGTTTATAATGCTGTTGATATTTGATGCTTTGAGGGAAGCTGGCACAAGAATGCCAACAGCAATTGGCCAAGCTGTAAATATAGTTGGCACTTTGGTTTTAGGCCAAGCGGCCGTGGAAGCTAAGCTAGTTAGCGCACCGGTTGTTATTGTAACAGCTTTAACTGGAATACTTACTTTAATGAATATAAGTCTCATAGGTGCAAGTATTCTTAGTCGTTTTTTTCTGCTTTTGGCTGCATCTGTTTTGGGCATTTATGGATTCTTTCTTGGATCTTTTCTTATTATCCTTCATGTATTGAGTATCCGATCTTTTGGTGTGCCATATTTATTGAATATTTCTAAAGTTAAGAACCATAATGGACAGGATACTTGGATACGGGCACCATGGTGGTCGATGACATTAAGACCTAAGATAATAGGTGCGAAAAATTTGGTTAGACAAGCTGCCCCTAAGAACAGAAGGAGATAGGACTAATGAAAAGGGTAAAAATAGTCTTATCTGCATTACTCATCATTTTTAATTCAGTTTTTGCAACTGGTTGTTGGAACTATAGAGAAGTTGATCAGTTTACAATTGTTGCTGGAGTTGCTGTTGATAAAGGAGAACACAGTAAATACAGGATCACTGTTGAAGTAGCTCAAATAACTGGAGGGAGGGAAGCTAAAACTAACTCAAAGCTCATATCTATGGAGGGGGACACAATATTTGATGCAGTTAGAAACGAAATATCTTTGGCAGGGAAAAGACTTTACTGGAGCCACGCAAAGGTTTTGATTATAAGCAAGGAGATAGCTTCTGAGGGTATTGCTAATATCATAGACTGGTATAACCGCGACGCTGAGACAAGAGGCGATGTTCATATTTTAGTTTCCATGGAGGAGACTGCTAGACAAATATTTGAGGCAAGTAGCCAAATTGAGGATATTAAGTCCTTTGAATTAGATAACATTATAAAAAATCAAGTAAGCCTTTCAAAAACACCAATTATTGAAATTTGGGACTTTTCGAACCTTTTATCTCGAAAAAATTTAGGGGCTATAACACCTACAGTAAGTATTTATAAGAAAAATATTGTAGATTGCCCATTAGTTTATGGTACAGCAATTTTTAAAAATGGCAAGATGATTGGGACTATTGATGGCGAGGAAACTAAAAGTTTGCTTTTTGTTTTAAATCAAATTAAAGGTGGAGTACTAATAAATGATGAAAAACAAGATGAAATGCTGGTTACTTTAGAAATTTTTAAAAGTAAAACAAAAATAGTTCCAGTTGTTAATGGAGACAATGTTGAAATAAATATTACGATTAAAACAATAACTGGAATTGATGAATTCAATGGAAATGGAAACTGTTTAGATGAAGAGTTAATTAGAAGATTAGAGCAGAAATTAGAAATTGCGCTTAAAAATCGAATAATCAAGCTCGTTAAAAAAATACAATCTGATTATGAAGTTGATATTTTCGGGTTTGGTGCAAAAATTCATGAAGATATGCCTAAGGAGTGGAGCAAGTTAGAGGATAGTTGGGAAGAAGAATTTAAGGATTTAAAAATTAATGTAAATACGAAATTTAATATTAAAAATAGTGCAACATTATCTAAAACATTGAACATAGGAGAATAGAAATTATGATAGTATTAGTGCTTTTGGGTTATTCGATTTTAGGTATATATGAATTTGTGCCTCTGTATAAACAAAAACTGTGGCGTGATTTTTGGGTTAATGCGGGTCTTGCACTTTTATCTATAACAATAGCTATACTTCAATGTTTTGATTTAAAGATACCAAGCCCTTCTAAACCAACAATGGATTTAATTAATATGCTATTTGGAGAATAATTAATTATGTATAAGGAACAAATTACTGATAAGGAAGCATTCTGCTTAATTGCATTATTTATTATGGGAAGTACACTAATTCTCGGCGCTGGTGGGGAGGCAAAAAATGATTCATGGCTGGCCGCAATAGTTGGTTTAATATTTGCAATACCAATGCTTTTCATATATTCAAGATTACTATTTCTATTTCCTGAAAAGGATTTATTTGATATTCTAAATATTATTTTTGGAAACTTTTTTGGCAAGATTATATCTATTCTGTATATTTGGTATGCTTTTCATTTAGGTGCACTTGTACTACGTAATTTTGGTGAATTCATGAATACTGTTACTATGCCGGAAACGCCAATGCTTGTTTCACTGTTTTGTATGGGCATGATATGTGTTATAGCAGTGAATTTAGGCATCGAAGTTATTAGTAGATTCAGTGCTTATGTGTTTCCAATTCTTATTTTTATATTAGTATTTATTGATTTACTTGGAATTACTAATATCCATTTTAGTAATATTAAGCCATTTCTTGGAAATGGAATTACGCCAGTTTTGAAAGGTGGCTTCTTGTCATTTTCATTTCCATTTGCCGAATCGGTTTTATTCCTTGGAGTCTTTTTTTCATTGAAAACTAAGAAGTCTCCTCTAAAGATTTATTTATCAGGAGTGATATTTGCAGGTGTCATATGTATTTCTTTGACAGCAAGAAACATTTTAGTTCTTGGTGAGTTTCGTGAGAAGCTATATTTCCCTTCCTATGCAGCTGTTAGTAGAATAAATATTGGGGATTTTTTACAAAGAATGGAGGGCAGTGTAGCATTAGTTCTTCTCCTGGGTGTTTTTATAAAAACAAGTATCTGCTTATTTGTTGCCTGTAAAGGTATATCAAAATTGTTTAATTTAAATCATTATTCATCGATAACAATACAAGTTGGATTATTGATGATTTATTTTTCTCGAACTGTATTTGATAGTACAATGGAGATGCAAAATTGGGCTTTCAAAGTTTACCGATATTATGCTTTCCCTTTTCAGGTCATAATTCCAATTTTTATATGGATTTTTGCAGAAGTTAAAATAGCCTTAGGAAAGAATAAAAGTAAAGGTGCTGCCTCAAAATAAAAGGACGCGCAATGCGCGCCCCTACTTTTTCGAGACTTTAACATCGGTCATTTTATCTCCTATAGCTATTTTATTCACAACGTCCATACCCTGAATAACTTTTCCGAATACTGCATAATCTCCATCAAGATGAGATGCATCCTTCTTGAGAATATAAAATTGTGAAGAGGCAGAATTTTTGTCCTGACTTCTTGCCATGGCTACTGCACCACGGACGTTAAGAAGATCCTTACTGGTTTCAAGTTTAATTTTTTTGTCTGATCCACCACTACCATTACCTTTAGGATCACCACCCTGGATTACCCAATCTTCAACCCTGTGAAATGTAAGTCCATTATAAAAATTTTTTTCTATAAGTCCAACAAAATTATCAACTGTAATTGGCATTAAATCTGGCCTTAGGGACAAAACTATATCTCCTTTAGAAGTGCTGATATTTACTTGGACTTCTTTGCCTGAACCCGTATTGCCTGAAGATTTTGACTTGCTATTACATCCACTAAAGGATAAAGAAAAAATTAATATCATAATTGCAGACATAAAAATAAAACTGAATTTTCTTTTTTGCATGATAATCCTCCGTTGTCTATTGATGCCTTTGATTATATCAAAAGGAAGTATAATTCTACAAGACTAGATTTCTGTGAGAATTTGAAAAGTGTAGCTTTTAATGAAATAGGATATCTTTCTATGACGAGAGGTAAGATAGACAAAATAAAGGAGTGCTGCAAAATGAATAAATATTCGTTTGCAACATCTCCTCTAATGACGGAAATTTGCTACTTAATAAACATGTTAGGAAACTGATTAACAATGCCTTCTGTCATCATATCTGCCATATCTAAAGCCTGTTTTTCAATTTCATCATATATATTTATAGCTTTCTGGTATTCTTTGGTTAACCAGTATACAGCCTCTGATTTAGTTAATTCAAGGTGCTTATAAAGCATTTGTCTCCAACTTTCTCTTGACCAATAAGGATTTATGCTACCTAGAAAAGCAGCTATTTCATCAGCATTTGCGTACCACTTTTTTTCAGCATCAGCTACAGCTTTATTGTCACCAGCTTTGGCTGCCTTCACTAAATCTGAGGCTATTACTAGATGGGTTGTAAGCAAATTGGAGAACTTGGCTGCTTTCTCATTCCCATAAAGGGGTCTTAGAGCTATTTCGAAATCAACAGGATTCCTTAGCAGTCGGCTAACTACAAGGTCTTTATATGGCCTATCCTCAATTAGACTTACTATTGTAAATACTGTCCAAATAATATGCTGTTCCCATAGCATACGCAGATGGTTAGATAAATTTAGGTGGGATTTGGTTATTCCTACGGAGGAAGGGTTAGACCAAGAACAAAATTTATCAATATCCTTATTGGTCATCCATGTTTTATTTACATCGGGAGCGAAAGTTTTTTTTGAGTAATTCATATTGGTATTATCGGTATCTATAATACTGTACTGCTTTGCAAGCTGCCATAAATCTTGATATGGTTCAGCTTTTCCTACAAATGATTCCATAAAATTTGAATTCATATTATTCACCACTTCTTATTATTATAATAACTCAACTTCTCCTTCTCTCAAATACTATCTATAACTTACTGGTTGAGTTATATAATATAATATGATTATGTAAACAAAGGAGTTACTAATTAATAACTAACCCTACGTTACATAATATGGAATATGTTATAATGTTATAAAAAAATGCGGAAAAATAATAGAGAAAGGGTGTAGCTATGAAGTTAATAAGCAATCGACTCATATTTAGAGAATTTAATAAAGATGATTTTAACCTGTACTCCTCGGTTTTTTCAAATGAACAAGTAATGAGGTACGCGTGGTTTGACTGTATGAAGGAGGAGAAGGAGCTTCTGAAGGGTTTTTCAGAGATGCTAGAATTTAATGAATCAAAGGAATACAGGAAAGAGTATGATTTTGCGGTTTTTTCAGCTGAAGATAACAGCTTTATTGGTTCAGGGCTTGTAATGGTAAGCTACAGAGGAACAATCCCACTTTGCGGTGAAATAGGTTACTTTCTTTTACCTCAATATTGGGGTAGAGGCTATGCAACAGAAATAGCAAGGGCTATGACCAACTTTTGCTTTGATAGCTTAAAGTTTCACAAAGCGGTGGCAAGCTGCAATGCAAACAACCATAATTCTGAGAAAGTAATGAAAAAACTTGGGATGAAAAAGGAAGGCGAGTTCAGAAAGGCTAGATTTAAAAGCGGAAATTGGGACGATGAATTGAGGTATGGCATATTAAAGGAAGAGTGGGAGAGCTAGGAGTGGTGGAAAAGAAGGCATAAAATTTAAACTTTTTGTTATTAACATAAATAACAGGGTAAGTATAAAAGTTTTGTACTAAGATTCTTTATATTTGTAGAGTTTTGATACTTACTAAATATAAGTCATCGAGGGTTGAAAAATTATTAAAAATAGATTATATTAAGATTTGTATGACAATTCAAAGAATATTTCAAAGAATATTTAGTAAATTATAAAGTATTCTCAATATTATCCAAAGTTCTAGATTGGGCAAAGTTAGTAAGATTCACAATATTTATTATTTTGATAAAGGTGGTTTTGAAATGGAATACAGACAATTTGGAAAATTAGGTTTTGAAGTTTCGAGATTTGGTTTAGGCACTATGAGACTGCCATTAGAGGTACAGTCAGATGGAACAACGGATGAGTCAAAAATCGACGAGGAAAAGGCAATCGAATTAATCCGATATGCTATTGACCATGGAGTAAATTATGTTGATACTGCCAATGGATACCATGGTGGTAACAGCAAATATGTTGTTGGTAAGGCACTTAGAGATGGCTACAGGGATAAAGTAACGATTGCAACAAAGCTTCCTCCTTGGACAATTAATGAATATGCTGACTTTGAGAAATTTCTAGACACACATCTTGAAGCTTTGCAAACTGACCATATAGACTTTTACCTTTTGCATGCGCTAGACAAGAAACAATGGGGGAAAATTAAGGACCTAGGCATTCTCAAGTTTCTTGATGAAAGTGTAGCAAAAGGCAAAATCCGTTATCCTGCATTTTCATTCCATGATGATATCGAAACATTCAAGGAAATTATTGATTCCTATGATTGGAAAATGTGTCAGATTCAGTTAAATATACTCGACGTAAATATTCAGGCAGGTGTTGAAGGCTTAAAATATGCAGCTTCTAAGGGGATTCCAGTAGTTATTATGGAGCCACTAAAAGGTGGAAAGCTCGCAACTAATATTCCTAATGATATTCTTGCTAAGTGGGACGAAGCCCCAGTTAAGAGAAGTCCTCAGTCATGGGCCTTCCATTGGCTGGCAAATTTCCCAGAAGTAGCTTTGATGTTAAGCGGTTCAAGCACATTGGAGCAACTCAAGGATAGTCTTGAGATATTCAAGACAACAGGACCCAATATCATGTCAAAGGAAGAGCTTCGGATAGTTGACGATGTTAGAAAAATGTATGAGAGTAAGATTAAGGTTGGTTGCACAGCATGTAATTATTGTATGCCTTGTCCTTCTGGAGTTAATATCCCAGGAACTTTCAAACAGTACAATGATGCATTTATGTATGACAACTTAGAACAATATAAAAAATCCTATAATAAACAAATTACAAAGGGTAATGGGGCTGATCAATGTGTTGCCTGTGGTCAATGTGAGAACGTTTGCCCTCAATCAATTGAAATAATAAAGCAACTGCAAGAAGCTCATAGTGTTTTAACAAAATAATTTTTAAATACTGGCAGAGGGGTCGTTAGCATTGTCATTCTGAGTGAAGCGAAAAATCTTATGTATTACGACTGTATATACAGAATAAAATTATAAGAAAGGGTTCAAAGTATTGAAATAATACTTTGAACCCTTATATAAAATGAGGAATCATTACCAATTTAGCAAAACAACTTTACTTTCCTTCAAGGATTTGGCTACGTCAATTACCCTCTGGTTTTTTGAACCTCTGAATTTTAAAAGCAAATCCTTTTGTGCCAACTCAAATCTTCCATCGATTAAAATATCTGTGATTTGGAGTAGGGAGGTTATGTCAGGCTTCACTTTTGAGAGCTCAAGGAGATGTTCAAAGGTGTAACCAGTATAAGTAATAACATTAAGCCCTAAAGCTTTTATTTTTAACCCTAGTTCACTTAGCATATCTGGCTGTAGAAAAGGTTCTCCACCGCTATAGGTTACACCATCAAGCAATGGATTCTTCTTAAGATCTGCTACAATTTCATCTATATCTATAAAGGTACCACCCTCTAAGTCATGGGTCTGTGGATTGTGACAGCCCTCACACTTATGCAGGCACCCCTGTGTAAATACTACATATCTTATTCCAGGCCCATCAACAATCGATTCTTTTATTATTCCAGATATTCTAAGCATACTAGACATACTTCCTCCACATTTATAGAATTATGCAATCTAACACTGTAAAACTATTACATTTTACTTAGTACTGCATGAGAAGTGCTTTACTCTGTCTCTTTCTTCTGCCCTCTTGGCATTGTTGAAGTTATTAAGAGTACCAACCAGATATCCTGTAATTCTTCTAATTCTTTCGAATTTAACATCATCCTCATGCCTTCCGCAGGCAGGGCACACATCACCAATAATTCCTGTGTATCCACATATAGTGTCTCTATCTACAGGATGGTTTATGGAACCATAACCCATGTTTGCTTCCTTCATTGTCCTAATTATTTTCTCGAAAGCTTCAATATTGTTCAGAGGGTCACCATCAAGCTCAACATAAGAAATGTGACCTCCATTAGTAAGCTCATGATATGGACCTTCTATTCTGATCTTATCATAAGCAGAAATCTTATGATAAACAGGAACGTGGAAACCGTTTGTATAATACTCTCTATCAGTAACACCTTCTATTTTACCGAAGATTTTAGCATCCATCTGCACAAATCTCCCTGAAGTTCCTTCGGCAGGTGATGCAATGACAGAAAAGTTCAACTTATAATGTTCACAGGCTTTGTCCATCTTTTTCCTCATATAACCAACTATCTCAAGTCCGAGATTCTGAGACTCCTCTGATTCTCCGTGATGCTTACCAGTAAGAGACTTAAGACATTCAGCAAGCCCTATAAAGCCAAGAGTCAATGTACCATGTTTTAACACTTCACCAACTTCGTCTTCATAGTCAAGTTTTTCAGAGTCAAGCCAGATTCCTTGACCCATTAAAAATGGGTAATTCTTTACCTTTTTATGTGCTTGAATATTATAACGCTCCAAAAGTTGAGCTGTTACTAGGTCAATTTTCTTATCCAGTTCATCAAAGAATAAATTAATATTCTTGTTGCTCTTAATGGCGATTCTAGGCAGATTTAAAGTGGTAAAGCTGAGATTTCCTCTTCCAAATATTGTTTCTCTCTCAGGGTCATATACATTTGCTGCAACCCTTGTTCTGCAACCCATGTAGGCAATTTCAGTCTCGGGTTTTCCAGGGACGTAATATTGGAGATTATATGGAGCATCAACAAATGAAAAATTAGGGAATAATCTCTTTGCGCTTACTCTGCAGGCAAGTTTAAATAAATCATAATTTGGCTCGCCAGGATTATAGTTGATACCTTCCTTAACCTTAAAGATATGGATAGGGAAGATAGGTGTTTCTCCGTTTCCAAGGCCTGCCTCTGTAGCTAGGAGAACATTCTTTATTACTAATCTGCCTTCTGGAGATGTATCCATTCCATAATTTATTGAACTAAAAGGTATCTGAGCTCCAGCTCTGCTGTGCATTGTGTTCAGATTATGAACAAAGGCTTCCATTGCCTGGTAGGTTTTCCTGTCAGTTTCTGAAAAGGCTTTTTTTACAGCAAAGTTTTGAATTTTCTTAACCAAAATTTCATCTTTTAGTACACTGTTTAGAGCATCTGATTCAAGTCTTGTATATACTTCATTACCGCCAAGAGCAGGTATTTGCTCATGTTTGGTATTAATATCATTAATTAATTCATTGATATTGTCAATAACACTCTGATCTTCGACTAAAAGCTCTATAGCCTTGTCTAAATTTTGCCTGTATAGTTTAGCATAGGTTTTAGCAACGCCTGGTGCCATACCATATTCAAAATTTGGAATGCTTTGCCCTCCATGCTGGTCATTTTGGTTGGACTGAATGGCGATACAAGCAAGTGCGGAATAGCTTTGAATGTCTGTTGGTTCTCTCAAAAATCCGTGACCTGTTGAGAAACCTCCCTTAAATAAGCGTTCAATGTCTATCTGACAGCAGGTTGTAGTAAGGGTTAGAAAGTCAAGATCATGAATATGAATGTCTCCATCCTTATGAGCTTTGGAGTGTTCAGGCTTTAATACATACATTTCGTTGAATTGTTTAGCTCCTTCAGAACCATATCTCAACATGGTACCCATGGCTGTATCACCGTCTATATTGGCATTTTCACGTTTTAGGTCATTATCTTTAGCTTCCTTGAAGGTAAGGCCCTCATATACCTTCATTAAGCTTGTATTCATTTCTCTGACTCTAGTTCTATCAGCACGATAAAGAATGTATTCTTTAGCTGTTCTAGCATGACCTGTCTCAATTAGTACTTTTTCGACAGCATCTTGTATATCCTCAACAGAAGGGACTTTTTCCTTTAATCTTTCGTCTATGTATTCAACTACCTTTTCAGCCAGCTTCATAGATTGGTCATAGTTCTTGCCACCAGTTGCGCTTGCAGCCTTAAAAATAGCGCTTCCAATCTTCTCAATATTAAAAGGCACTTCTCGCCCGTCTCTTTTTTTAATCTTTGTTATCATATCTGTTCCCCCCTGTATTTTTGGATGAGTTTTCCACAACATCTAGTGCATAAATTATTATAATTCACTATATATTGAAAAGCAATAGGAATAATGGCCATTTTTTATAGGACCAATAATTAATTAACCCTACAATCCTGATATAACGGTGTTTGCAGAAATTAAAATAAATTGTAAAAAAATGAAAATTTAATTAAGCTATTCAAAAGAATAAAATTAAAAAAAAATCTATGCAATAAGTAGTTAACATTCTTAAGTTGTGTCTGCAAATATTTTATATTATAATCAATTTGTATTAATTTGCTAGATTATATATTTATCATCTTCACACAGCTGATAAACAGCGCTTTTTAAATGAATTTAGCCGTTGCTGTGCGGCGGAAATGGCGGTTGAAATGGGAGCGGAAGACCAAAGTTTAGCCCGAAAAGCTGCAGATGGTGATAGGGATGCCTTTAATCAACTAGTTTTAAGTTATGAGAAAAAGGTATTTAATATCGCTTACCGAATGTGTGGCAACTATGAAGATGCTTCAGAACTGGCCCAGGAGGCATTTATCAAGGTGTTTAAATCAATAGATTCCTTTAGGGC
>Ga0123336_10003211_pt1 | contig 13827 bp, 8 predicted proteins | sample SSSSmetaG_FD_96466 | JGI IMG/M metagenome (GOLD analysis project Ga0123336, IMG submission 96466) | Glacier valley bacterial and archeal communities from Borup Fiord, Nunavut, Canada, to study Microbial Dark Matter (Phase II) - ​SSSS metaG | ecosystem: Environmental > Aquatic > Freshwater > Ice... | reverse complement strand
TCAGACAGTGGCAGGTAGTGGTGCAACTGGTGTTTTAGTCGTGGCTGAGCTTGACACCACTCAGCCCCACACCACGGTCGAGACCGTGTTTACCTTGACCGAAACCAATTCAACCTACGATGCTTTTGCATTACTGCGCGATCGTTTTGGCAGATGGTACGTCGGTAAACGGTATGACGCTACGACGAGGGTTTCCGGATACACGCGGCAGCTTTGGGACCCGGTCAGCCCGTGCGTCCCGATATCGAAGTGTCTTAAGGACACAATCTACGTGTCGATCCAGAGCAACGGACAAATTCAATTCGACGAGTTCGCTGTTTTTCCCGGCGCCGATGGTGCCCCAGACCTCTACGATTGGGAGAGTGGCCTACTCGATGGAGGATGGCCCCAGACCGGGTACAACAAAGTCCCAGGGAGCGCTGATTCTACCCTGCCACTGATGAATTACCCTTTTGGCACCGTGCAATCGGAAGATACGTATCACACCTACCAGCCTACAATTCTTAACCCGCTACCATGCTATGACCTAAGCAACATGTGTTTTGATGATCCGCCTATCCTCGGTGTCCAACACTACCCAAAGGCCCCCCTCGTTAACCTCAAGCTGACAAGCGATGCGAATGCGCTCGCGTTTGGAGTCGCCAGAAACCTCAATATCCTCACGGACCAAGCGGCTCGGAATCCCGCCTTTCCACCCCAACAGAACTGGTTCCCCTGCAATAGCGGAGTATTTGAAAAGCCATACCCGGCCGCATCCGGCGGGATGGCTCCCCTGACTCGCCAATACGACCCCAGCGAACTTGCCACCCCATGTAACGTCCCCAGCGCGACCCGAAGTGTTAGGGCCTGGTCAACCAATGGGCTGACCACAGTGTCATGGAATCAGCCCTCCAGTGCCGGATTGGTCTGGAAGGGTGCACCTGCACAAATCGAATACTATCAGGTGAAGGCCTACTCCCAGAACAACCCATCGGTTCTGGCCGGTATGTGCATCGCGAAAGAGGCACTTTCCTGTAATTTGCCGTCCCTGTCACCATCAACCACCTACAACATTCATGTTTCCGCTAAGGGCTCCGGAGGCACCGCCCAGTCAACCGCAAGCGTTTTAGGGACAGACCCTGTCGGATTTGGCCCTGAAACTACTTACTCCTATTCAGTTCCACCCATCGCCAACTCGCCAAGCGCGCCACAGAACCTTCAAGTCTCCAGTCCCCCTAGCGGGATTGTCACCTTGAGCTGGCAAGCACCGTCCAACACTGGCACCGGCGAACTGCGGTACAAGGCCGTATTGCAGCCCCTCAACGCAAACGTTCCCGTTATTGTGTCGCCGTCCACGGCAAATTTGTTCTTTACAACGCCTTCTGCTCTGGTCAAGGGGATCACTTACCAATTCACGGTGACGGCAACGGACAGTATGGGTCACACTGGTCCCCCAAACAACCGGAACTGGCTTACGCCGCTTCTGACGAGCTGCAAAGTCAGCGGAACCAACTACTGCACGGCGCCTAGTTCCGGCTACATCTGGTTTATTCCTGGAACCAACAATCTCAACGGGGTAGTTTATCCCATGCCCGTAGAGGGAGGCTGGAACGTCACATGCAATAGAAGCAACTTTCGCGCTGCAGGGAGTGATGACTCATCGGATCTATGCACGTTTCAAACTACGCCCGGACCCCTCGTCGGGTTTTATGGAGACCCAATCCAGTTACCGACAGGATATAACACTGTGGCTACCGCTAACGTGTTATATCCAGGCGTCTCATTCAACTGGCGCACAGGAGACGGGAATACGCCCACGACCTGCGATACACGATCTATCGGAAAATATTATGTCCAAGCAAGCTGCTCTAAGTCGTTATCCGGCTTGTGCTGGGTGCGTCCATACATGGACGGGCCCGTTGGCTTGGACTTTCCACCCAGCAGTTCGGTAGGCAACACACCATCCAATACAGCCCAACTCGCTTGCTACGCTAATAACGCGTTCCCCGCCAACTCCTACACGGTCAAGACCCTAAGCTAACGACCCGTCTGTGGTTCGACACCCCGAATGCCTCGCCTCCATCACCAACCCCAGGGTCAGTTCTTTGGTCCGGAGTCAACTACAACGGCTTTTACAAGTACATGCTTTCGCCACGCACAACATCTTCTGCGGTGAAGTGCGCGTGGGGCAATCTCGTCGACAACGCACCAGGACAGACGTTCAATCCGTTTTCAGCGTGGGACTTCCCATTAACGTGCTCTTCCTACGACCTGCAAGGTACAGTTCCTGCAGCCGTCACAAGTGATGGCCAGCAGTTACTTGCCCCAACCGGAGTCAGCGAGTCGAACGACCCGGTGACCGGAGTACCCATGGTCACATGGACCGACCCCAACACCTACGCACCCGGTGTAACCCCGACATACCTGGTGGAGGTCGATGAAGGTTGCACGCCGAGCGCGCTACAAACAGAAGAGGTTGATCCGGTCGTCAACCAAACGCATCTCGCTCTCAACATCTCTCCCACCATCAAGGCGGCATACCGGTTCGCGGTGTCGATACTCATCCAAGACTTCGAGACGACGAGCTCATCCTCACCAATTTACCAACAGCAATGACGATGTAAAACTTCGGATCGTTTGTCAGTCGCTAGGGCAATTTATGGATGGCCAAGAGACTGAATGGAATCCCGCACTCAATCAGCTTAACACCGCAGACCGAACCATCTGTAGAGGAGACAAGCATGAACGCTACAGCACCGCAGACTAACGCCCACTCAGCCTACGTTTCAGCCGCACCCGAGAATCCGAATACCATGGGCTCGCTTGGGTTGACATTCCTAACAGTCGAGAACGCAGGATTTTACGCATTGCTCGATAAAGCGTTTCCGGGTGTTTCCTCGAACCCCAAGTGCACAGGGCTCCTGGCTCATTTAGCGATCCTTGCAAATCATGGCCCTCTGACCGGTGTCGGCTATTGCGCGACTTGGGAGTACCCACAGTCCTCCCCCAACACAAAGCAAGTCCACGTCACGGCAATCCACCAACGCCACCCAAACGACCAGCGGTCGCAACCTCTGCGGCACGGCTCTATCCGTTTGCTCGCGCCAGGACTGAACATCGAAGAATCGGAGTACGCTGTTGACGGAATCACAGAAGTGGAGCGTCTCGCGAGTACGGCTACGTCCACGTCACCGCCCACCCGCGTGTTCCTTGATACGCTGATACTTGAAAACGGCTTCGTGGTCGGCCCACTTAGCTCAAACTTCATCCATGTGTACAACGGTGTCCGTAATGCGGAGCACGACGCTGGTTTTTCATTGTTCTGGAACCTTCGTCACACCCAGGATCCGCAACAGTTGCAAGCCAAGCTCCAGCAGCATATCGATCGCGGAATCGCCTCAACACAGGAGAACCCTAAATCCTTCTATCGGCGAGCAATGGGCGTAGAGGCCGCGGCGATGCTAGCCATAATCCAGCAAAAGGGGCTTGCAGCACTTGTGAGTGACGCCAAAAGCAGGGTCCGCTATGGACGGGAACGGACAAAACAACACCTACGGGCCTAGACGACCGCAGTACATCGCCGAACAGACGCCACTTCGCGGTGGTCAAGAAAAAGATTGACACTAACTCACAATGCATCAGGAGGCTTCATGTCAACAGTAGTTCGTCGCACTTTTCTCAAGGCAGCGTTGCGGGCCGTCTCGGGGGGGCTGATACTCCAAGCAACTGTTCTCCGAGCATTGGCGCCACCATCCCTCATCGGGCAACAAAATCCTCCGGTCGTCCCGCCTCCTAGCTGTCCGACAACCCCGCCAAGCTTCTACCAGTACTATTACGAGTATGCGACCGCATAATTAGCACGAGGATACCGTGACTCTGGAGGTGTGGGCGGATGACAAAGATCCTCCTGAACTGGAAACGTAGACTGCAAGCGGAACTCATCGATCTCGGTGATAGTCGTTCCGTGGATAACTTGCTGTTCAAGCTGCGCGAGTGGGATCTCGATACCATTCGATATTCCACCCGCAACTCTTTTTTCGATGACGCTGTCGACAGGCTCAAAGTTCACCAAGGCTGGAACTCCCCTGACGAGGTCATTCGGGCAAGTATATTTACGTTCTTGGCCAAGTTGCCATCGCACAACTTGAATAAAATTCCTGTGACTGATCGAGATGTCCTTCGGGCGCTCATCGGCACAAAAGCGGAGCGGCTAGTCTTCCTTTATCGGACGGCTGACCGGCGGCGACTCCTCGACACAGTGCAGGAATTAGTCCGATCAGGGTCACGTCCCATTATCCCTCATTTGTCAATACCAACATGGCGGACTTCAGGGGATGGCGGCGCACTAAGTATGACACCGGATGAACTCGCGCGATTACTAGAGTTGCATCTCGTCGAGTTGATCACGTCGCGTGGGTGGGATGATGGTTTTCCTCCGATCTCCCTCGTCGAGATATCAGGTCTCATAAAATCTATGACTTGGTCTGGCGGGGATACTGACCGCTTCGCTGCCTTTCTGCCGCCCCCAGCGAGCACGGAAGAGGAAATGGAGTTTCTAGAGGAATATCGGTGTGTGGGATTCTCTGGACGAGCGCACGAACCCTCCCAATTCTTTCGTCGATTCGAAAAGTGTCTTGGTGAGTTAATGCTTTCGCACGCGCTGTGCGACTTGGTCCAAGGTGACTACGACGCCTGCCTAGCTTCGGTACGAGAGGCCAAGCTACTGTTCGAAGCGCGAGCATGTCCTTGGGATCAGCGTCTTCGTCTGGAAGAGTGGATCTTTATCGCAACGCAGCTTGATAAGTATGCCCGTGTGGGCGGTCTTGCGGTCTCCCGAATGGAAAATAACAAGTCACCAGTCCATCTTTACAGGACGCTGTTGGAGGACAACATGTCAGAACTGCACCCGGAGTTGCATAAGGTTCTTAGCCATGACGATTTCAACGGAGGAAGCGAGAGATCTACCGCCCCTTCAGCGTCCTACACCGCCGAAGCACTCCGCTTGCCTGCTGAGTATTCGAGTATAGCTAGTGCATTCGAAGGAGTACGTCCAAAGCTTATTGAAGAACTCGATATACTCGACCGATTCGGCTTCGAGTCATCGACTGGCCCCGATTCCACATCCCGACAAACAGGACTCTACCCACTATTCCAGGCGGGGGTCAAACACTATGCGAACTGTACCGCCAGTCCGACATCGGTACGCCTCATCGAAATCTTCGACTTGGCCTCGTTAAGTGGCGACGCCTTCGTTTGGCGAATGGGCCCTTGGACCCGTTACGAACAAGGGCCAAGAGAAGATCCGCTCGGTCTACGCGTTCAGATCGCTCTCCTTCCTCCTCAAGGGGACTTTGGCCTGCGCGTTCGGGCGAACAACTTTTTGATCGGGCAGTCTTCAGTATTGATCTTCGATGAGTCGTCCGGGTTCGAGGCATGGAATCATAGCGCCGAAGAGCTCGTATTTTTAGTTGTTTATATGTGGCCGCCATCGCTGCGCGAAGATCAAATCATGCACATGAAGACGACACAAAATCGCATCATAGCAATTGCTGAACGAATCGCTGACATGAAAACAACTCTTTCAACTCGTAACCAGCGCTCAGCGATTCAGAGATGACTCAACCACCTATGTGCAATAACCGTCTCCCGCTCCCTTCACACCTGCTGCCCATTGCGAAGCATCTCGCATCGTTATACCCAGACCAAGCCATCCTCTTTTATGGGTCTCAGGTGTCCGGTGAACCTAGTGCCCTCAGCGACCTCGACGTCTTGATCTTAGAAATCTCGCCACGGTCTCCACTTTTAAAGGAGACACGGATAGTTTTGGGGATGGAGGTCGATATAAGCCGTATTGGCAGCGAGCGGCTGCTTGCTGACATCCGCCGAGACTACGAAGGTCAAGACAACTGGTTTATGAATGCCCTCGACAGTTGCCGCGTCTATGGAGATTCGCGGGGCCTTGCGCAGCCGATCCTACTCGAAGCGAAGCGTATCCGGGAAATTGGACCCTATAGTCTGGGCGGAGCTAGACTCCGCATGATCGAATCCAACATCCGGCGGCACCAGGGCAAGGCAATCCGGCTCTCTGCTGGAGCGACTGGGTCAGCCCAGCTTGGAGTTTTAGCCCGCATGCGCGGTGATCAACTCGTTTCAAGCTCTATCTTTGCGTGGTATTCCCTGCGAGGCAGATGGATTAACAGTCTGCCCAATATCTTGTCGACGTTGGCGAACGATTCAAGTGACATCTATATCCTGTGGCTAAAGTATTGTGACGCCCCATCGCCGACGGACGCTCTTCAGCCAGCTTGTGCCATCGCGGAGTTGGTTCTTGGATTGATCGCCGAGCGGCTTAAGGCAGGCCCTGACTGACACTACCCGACGTAATTCTTGGCGATGCTTTAGGCATTCGTGGGGATGGGTGTTCGACGGGATTCAAACGGATGCTGGTGATCTTCGCAACGCACTATGTCTGTGAAAGCGCCTTTGAGCGATCGAGCAACTCGAACTAGAGCGACACCGCCCCAACCCACCGGAACTCTACAATAACGCTATTGCCACACGAAGATCAAGGCTGGATGTGTTTGAATAAAACGCACGGTGAGCGATTGTTATTGTCGGCAGTCTGACGTTTTATGACCCGCCTTGTTGTTTTGTTGAATGCTTGCGATACGGGCGCTATAGGATGTTACCGCTGCTGTACACTTCTTTTCATCCGTTTCAGGATATGCACTAGGAGTTCTGTCTCCAGCATGGCAAACTGCATCTATTTTGCAAAAATTAAATTCACACGGATCACGACTGAGGTATTTCGGCGAGCCCTCTTCAAAGTACAAGAGTTTACCGGTATCCATTACTTACTGCTTGAGTGTAAGTTGCATCGCGACGCAATTTGATGTCGCTTTTTGTATGCTCAATCGCAGCATACAAAATCCATTCTCCATCTGGTGAGATAGCCAGGCTAGGGGTTCCGGGCGAAAGAGTTTGAGGCAATCGTCCGACAGCCCGGAGCCTCCGGTTTTCAAAGTCATAGGCAAATAAGTCGGCAAATGAGTCATTCTGATTCGTGAAATAAATCTCGTTGGAGCTCTGTGCCCAGTCTGCATCTGGATTCGGTCGTACGTTCCCGCATCTGGAGGCGTTGCTTCCATCCGGGTTGGATATCCATAGCTCATGCGAATCGCTGTCAATGAAGAATAACCGCTTGCCATCTGTAGATTCTACGGACAGTTGAGACCCCATTGGTGCGATGGCGTGGGTTTCACCCGTCGCAAAGTTACGCTTCCAAATCTCAGGCTTTCCTGCCCGTGTCGAATCGAAGTAGATTGACTTGCCGTCGCGCGACCATGACGGCCTTCTGACTTCAAAATTGGCTTGTTGAAGGGGCTTGGAATCGCGTCCCAGAGCCATAGTGAAGACTGCTGAGTGGCCATTGGGCCGAGCGTCAAAGACGATTGTTTTACTATCCGGCGACCAACGAACTGCTCCCAGCCAAGGTCCGTTAAAATGAGTTACCTGACGAAGGTTTGACCCATTGGAGTTGGCAAACCAGATTTCTGGGTTACCCGAACGGTCTGACACAAAAGCAATCGTCTCGCCATCAGGCGAGAAACTCGGAGAGTGATTTTGGCCTGACGAAGACAAGAATCTTTCAGCTTTTCCGACTCGGCCGTCACTAAGACTTGTTCGCCAAATGTTCCAGTTCTCCTCGCTTTCGACAAAGGCAATTAGGCCACCCTTCCGCGAGACCACAGGGTCCGACGCAGATGCGGTGCCAGAAGGGACGGGTGTGGATTCACCTCCATTTGCACTAATGACACGAAGTTCATACGCCCCACGCAGCCTGGAGGCAAATATGACTTGGCGTCCGTCCACTGACCAATCGAGACCACGTACATCTCGACTGTCATGGGTCAACTGCTGCAGGCCTCCGCCATTGCTATCGATAGTGTAGATGTCACCGGCCCAATGGCTGATGTAACGAACGAATGCTATCTTGCGGCCGTCAGGTGAAACTCTGGAATAGCAGTCCTGATCGTCTCCCGGCGGAGAGGTTATCACCTTTTCTTCACCATTTGCGGACGAGATCGAGACGAGCCCAAATCCTTTAGCTGAGCCCAAGGAGTCTGTGAGTACGATTTGAGTTCCGTCAGGCGTCCAACCGGGGCTCTGGCATCCGGAGAGCGGATTGACCGACGACCATAATGAAAGGCGGTCTCGCAATCGCCGAAGAATGCGTTCATCTCCGCCTTTTAGAGTTTTCACGACTAGATCAGTCTCTGAAGGCGATTGCCGCAGGATAGCGATCTTGCTCCCGTCGGGAGCCCAGGATGGGTGGAGATCCGGCTCTACATCATCCGTGAGTCTGTATGGTGTGCCGCCGCTTAAGGATTTGATATAGACGTTATAGTGAAGTCCATCTCCGTTCCATACGAACGCGACTTTGGAGCCGTCTGGGGAGATGGCAGGGCTGAATTGCTCACCACCTTCGATGGAGAACGGAACAATCTCAAAGTTGTCCGCCTTTGCCTGTGTCGAGCGGTGACCCCACGAACTGATCGAAAACACTACAATCAGTGTCATCGCCAGCGACACAGAGACCAGAGGTGTCAATCGCCGACCGATCAATGTTTTTCGCGTTAGACTAAGTCTCGCGTCCTCCGATTGAGGAGCGGTTGGGTAGTTCCTCGGACGAGGCTCTTCCTCAGGTCTGAGATCCTGGAAGTGAACCGCATACCCACCCTTCGGCATAGTGATACGCACTGTTTCATCGGGACTCGCGCTCGCCGCGTACGCAGCGAGCTTTCCTCTGAGACGCCGGGCTTCGCTTCGGACGATGTTGTCCAGCTTCTGGTCCCAGTCATCAGGGCGGTCGAAAACATCAATACCAATCTGACGTTCGCGTAAAGCCGCCGTCTCACCCGCCAAGGACTTCACAACTACAAATCGCAAGAAGCGACTCATGCGGCCGCTACGTGCGAACTCGGGACTGGCAGCCAGTCGTTCGAGTTGAGCCCGGACCCTGTCGTAATTGATGTTCATCTCAGATGCCTATTGTGGGCCGGCCTTCGTTGCATCAGGCGATCACATCGCTCCCTATTTAAGGCTAACATCCGTTGGGCTGGAGATGATTGCAACTTTGAAGCAACGGTCGACATTTACCGTCATTTAACAAGCGTAGCTAATCTATTGTCGCGTTCTCTAAGCTCCTTATTATCTGGTGCCTGAAGGGAGGTGAGCAGAGAATCACACCCCGCTGCATCAGGCAATTCACACCCCTTCACCCACTTGTTTACATTACGAGCGTTCCTCCACAGTGAGAACACGCCCCAGTTTTCCCACCCGCTTTCTTCGTCGGATGGGTACAACCTCCTAGAGGGAGACCGCTTCGGTCGGGGCAATACAAACTCGAAATGGACGGAGAGCCCATCATGAAAATGGATATTAGAAGATTAGGCATCGCGCTACTGGCGCTCGCAATACTTTTTGCGGGGCAGTCAGCTGCCGCACAAGTTTTATACGGCACGATCGTTGGAAACGTCGTAGACCCAAGCGGAAACGTGCTCGTCGGCGCAACGGTCACTGCAACAGAGACCCAAACGGGAATCACCCACCAGGAAAAGACAAGCTCCTCCGGTGAGTTCACTTTACGCAACGTTCAGCCTGGAGTCTATACCCTCAAAATTGATGCGACTGGGTTCGCTGAGCTGACGACGACCAGCATCTCTGTAGGTGCCAATCTGATCGTACGAGCTGATCAGCGGCTCGCCTTAGCTGGCACGAAAGAGACGGTTGAAGTCAACGCCTCGGCAACCGAAATGCAGACAGACAGTGGCGCGATCCATGGCGAGCTCTCCTCAAAGGAACTCAGCAATCTGCCGATCGGTGGGTTCAACAACTATCAAAGCCTTCTCAGCTTGCTCCCGGGTGCAACGCCATCAAGATTCCAAAATGCTGTAATGGATACCCCATCCCGCTCACTCACAACAAATATCAATGGGGCGTCACGCAACAGCAACGCCACGCTTATCGACGGGGCTGCTATCCAGCAGGTATACCTTCCCCACCATACACTCTACAATCCGCCTACCGAGGATATCCAATCCGTAGACATCGTAACCAACAGCTTCAACGCGGAACAAGGGATCGCGGGCGGTGCCGTAGTAACAGTCCTCACGAAGTCAGGCACCAACCAATTTCACGGTGGACTTTGGGAAGGACACACGAACTCCTCGTTTGCGGCGCGGAATTATTTCTACAACGCTACTTACTTTGCAACTGCCGGGAACACGGTTCCGAAAAACATCCTCAATCAATTTGGCGGAAATCTCGGTGGACCCATATTCAAGAACAAGCTCTTCTTTTTCTCAGGATTTGAAGGACTCTCTCAAAGACAGTTATATCCAACGCTCATCTCTTTGCCTACTGACGCGGAACGGGCAGGTGATTTCACAGGTCTTGCAACCATTTACGATCCTGCGACCGGCAATGCTGACGGGACCGGCCGCAAGACCTTTGCAAGTGAAAATGCCGATGGGAAAAATGCAATCGAGAGCGGAATCAGTCCGGCTGCGCTTAAGGTTTTGGCACTCATTCCGCACGCAAATCTCCCGGGGACATCCAACAACTACTCTGTAGCCGGAACGTATAGCTTAGATCGATTTTCTTTCGATGAGAAGCTGAACTGGCAAATCAACCGAAAGTCGTCGTTTTTCGCTAAACTCAGCTACCTGTCCGCCGATGTAAAGTCGCCCAGCACCCTTGGCATTGGGGGTGGTACCGGGCTGAGTCCTGGAGGAGCCAATTCAGGATCGGGCTACAGCGAGATACGTGTCTATGTCGGAGGAGTCGGGTACACCAAAACAATAACCAATAGGCTGCTCGTTGACGCCAACTTTGGCATCGGCCACAACGAGTTGAATTGGTTTGAAAATGACTTTGCTCCAAACGTGGGGCCTTCTCTCGGTATCCCTGGCACGAACTCAGACGGAAATGGCTCTTACGGAACTGATCCGAACCAGAAAGGTCTTCCCTCGTTCGCAATTACGGGCTCCGAGATCTTTGGGAATACCGACGCGTATACGCCCGAGATCAAGCACGATTTCACGTTCACCTATGCGGCCAACGTTACCTATGCGCTGGGCCGGCATACACTTCGCTTTGGGACACAGATCGTTACGAACCGGCTGAATGAATATCAACCACAGCGTGGCTTTGGGCCCCGTGGTGGCTTCACCTTCACCGGCGGCGTTACTGCTTTGAAGGGAGGCGCGTCGTCCAACTTTGCCAATGCCTTTGGTCAGTTCTTGTTAGGGCTGCCAGACTCCCTCGGCAAGAGCTATCAATACCTCAACCCGATTACCGGTAATGAAAATCAATTTGGTGTTTACGCACAAGATCAGTGGCAAGCCTCAAAAAAGCTCACATTCAACTATGGACTGCGTTGGGAGTACTACCCCATCCTGACGCGAAATGATCGTGGCATCGAGCGCTATGATACAACGACCAATAACGTCATCCTTGGCGGCATCGGTGGACAGCCCTCAAATGCTGGCACCACCGCTGGCAAGACACAGTTCGCCCCGCGACTCGGGCTTGCTTACCGAGTGAACGATAAGACAGTGATTAGAGGTGGCTTCGGAATCAGCATTGATCCGTACCCATTTAGTCGAGCAATGCGCGATCCTTACCCGATCACGATTGCTCAAACCGTCAACGCTAATAACTCTTATGTTGCCGCGGGCAGCTTTGTTACAGGCATCCCTGGATATGCCACCGTAGCGCCAGTCATTTCAAACGGTCTGGCACAATTGCCGCTCAGTGCCTATACGAAGACTCTCTCGCCGGGCACCTACCGCCGGGGTTATATTGAGTCCTTTAACGCTACAGTAGAGCGCGCGCTTCCTTACGGCTTCGACATTACCGCCAGCTATGTTGGTGCCCACACGGTTCGTCAAACATACTATCTCGAAGCGAATGCTGGTCAGACCCCCGGACTCGGTGCAGCTGGCCAGCCGTTGTTTCCGTTGTTTGGGAGGAACGCTCAAACGCAGGTCATTTCGCCTTCCGGTGGGCTCACTACGACTCATTCCAAACGAACCTGAAACACTCCTTCAAGGGCGGAGTGCTCCTGACTGCAGCGTATACCCTGAGTAAATCGATGGATCAGGCGAGCGACGATGACAGCGTCCCACTCTTCAACGCCGCAGTATATCAATACCGTAACTACGCTGTAAGTGATTACGATCGTAGGCACAACTTTGAAGTTGGCTTCACTGCGGAACTTCCGTTCGGGTCGGGGCATCTATTCCTTCATGACCGCGGCCTTGCCAACGCCATCGCAGGTGGTTGGAAGATCAACGGTGTTGTCTCCAAATTTACGGGACTGCCCTTTACACCAACTGCTTCTTCAACATCTTTGAATGCAGCCTTCAACACGCAGGTAGCAAACCAGGTCAACCCCAACGTATCTACGCTGGGCGGTATCGGTAAATTCGTTACATACTTCGATACGACCGCATTTACGCCTGTGACTACAGCGGCATTCGGTAACGCAGGTCGCAATTCGCTTCGCGGGCCTGGTCATGGCGACTTGGATCTGGGCATATCGAGAACGTTCCCGATCACCGAATATACACATCTGGAGCTTCGAGGCGAGGGCTTCAACGTTACAAATTCACCTTATTTTGCGGTTCCGGGCAACAATGTTTCATCGAGTAGCTTTGGTCATATCACATCCACGTTTGGCAGTTCTGCAGACTCACGGGTAATCCGAGTGACTGGCAAGCTGACTTTCTAAGACTGGCAAGGGTATGTCGGCGTTCCAATCAGAGAGAACGCCGACATACAGCTTGAATTACTGCGTCCTTGCGCGCTCCGTCATCGACCTTACTTTCCAACTCGGAGATAGATCAAAGATGCCCCATCTAAGCCGTAGATGCTTTTTATCCAATGTGGGTCCCGTGCTTGCGCTTTCGCCTCTTACCTGTTTTGAGACGTTACAGGCACGAACCCAACGTCCACCGACCTGGGCTCCTTGGGAGCCCGGAAAGTTAGATATCCATCACATCTCTACGGGCCGAGGTAGTTGCGCTTTTCTTGTATGTCCGGATGGGACTACGCTGATGATCGATGCGGGCTCAATCCTTTCCAATCTTGAACCTATGCGTGACAAATACTTGATTGATCCACGGCCAAATGCATCGCTGCGTCCCGGACAGTGGATAGCACGGTATGTACAGCGTTGCCTTGCGGATGCCGATCGACTGGAGATCGATTATTTCTTGCTTACGCATTTTCATCAGGACCATATGGGCGAGATCGCCCCTGGAGATTTCAAAGCTTCACCCATGTCTCGCTATGGCAGCTATCAGCTCGGGGGACTAACAGATGTTGCTGAAGTAATCCCGATCAAGAAGATCATCGACAGAAATTTTCCGTCTTACGACTATCCCACTCTCCTTAATATGCCGAGCCAAAAGAATTACCAGGACTTTGTCCGTTCATTTATCCAACGCGGAGGACGTGTGGAGCGCATCATTCCGGGCATAGCGAGTCAGGTTGTGCTGACTAGGAAGCCGGAGAAGTTTCCTTCTTTTTCGATACGAAACCTAGCGGCAAACGGCGAGGTCTGGACCGGCGTCGAGAATGAGACCCGCCAGTATTTTCCTGCTTTGGCAACGCTTGCTGCCGAGGATTATCCGACAGAGAACAAGTGCTCGTTGGCCATACGGCTCAGTTATGGGAAGTTCGATTACTTCTCCGCTGGTGATATGGATCATGAAGTCGAATACGGCCATCTCCCGTGGGGAGACATTGAATCAGTTGTTGCAAGGGCGTCAGGTCCCGTTG
>Ga0123336_10003210_pt1 | contig 13827 bp, 13 predicted proteins | sample SSSSmetaG_FD_96466 | JGI IMG/M metagenome (GOLD analysis project Ga0123336, IMG submission 96466) | Glacier valley bacterial and archeal communities from Borup Fiord, Nunavut, Canada, to study Microbial Dark Matter (Phase II) - ​SSSS metaG | ecosystem: Environmental > Aquatic > Freshwater > Ice... | reverse complement strand
GCCGCCCCATCTCGCCGCCAACCAATACAAATTTTCCAGCCTCGTGCTGGGTATCGTAAACAGTCTGCCCTTTCAGCAGCGCAAAGGGGACAGAGGAATCTCATGATCGTCACACGCAAACATCTGCACAGGCGTACTTTCTTGCGGGGGTTGGGCGCCGCCATCGCGCTTCCCCTGCTTGATTCCATGGTGCCCGCTTTTGCCTCACCTGCCGTGGCCGCGGCCTCCCCCAACCGGCTGGTCTTCACTTACATTCCCATTGGCGCAACCATGAAGGAATGGACACCGACGGGTGAAGGTTCTGGCTATACCTTCTCCCGCATCCTGAAGCCCCTTGAGCCCTTCCGCGAAGACTTCAACGTAATTACCGGCCTCGATCATCACCAGGCCGAAGCGCTCGGTGACGGTGCCGGCGATCATGCCCGCGCCGGCGCCGCCTACCTCACCGGCGTCCATTGCAAAAAAACTGGCGGCACCGATATTCGCGCCGGCGTCTCCGTCGATCAGATCGCCGCCCGCCAGACTGAATCGTCTACACGTTTCCCTTCGCTCGAACTCGGCTGCGACGATACGCGCATCGTGGGTGCCTGCGATTCCGGCTACAGTTGCGCCTATCAAAATACAATTTCCTGGCGCACTCCTACCTCGCCCATGCCCATGGAAACCAATCCAAGGGCTGTGTTCGAACGCCTTTTCGGAACCGACAACCTCAGCCTGCCTCCCGCTGAGCGAGCCCGTAAAACCGCCGAGCGCAAGAGCATCCTTGATCTGGTCATGGGCCAGACACAATCGCTCTTAGGCGACCTGGGCCATGCCGATCGCCGCAAAGTGGATGAATACCTCTTCGCCATCCGCGAACTCGAAAAGCGAATCGAAAGCGTCGAAAAGATCATCACGAATACGCCGCCACCATCGAAAAACCCTCCGGCGTCCCCGTCCTCTTCACGGATTATCTGAAGCTCATGTTCGATCTTCAGATCCTGGCCATGCAGGCCGATCTCACGCGCGTCATCACCTTCATGTACGGCCGCGAAGCCAGCCAACGCACTTATGGCGAAATCGGCATCTCAGATCCGCACCACCCTCTCACCCATCACCGCGGCAATAAAGAATGGATCGAAAAGGTCACCCGCATCAACGTCTATCACGCGGAGCACTTTGCATATTTCCTCGGCAAGCTGAAATCCACCCGCGATGGCGATGGCTAGCTTCTCGATCATTCCATGGTGCTCTACGGCAGCGGCATCTCAAACGGCAACGCGCATAGTAAGGTCAACCTGCCTCTCGTCCTCGCCGGTCGCGGTTCGGGTACACTCAAGCCGGGCCGTCACATCGTGTATCCCGCCTCCACACCCATGTCCAATCTCTTCCTCACCATGCTGGACCGCATGGGCGTCCACCCCGAAAGCGTTGGCGATAGCACGGGCCGTTTGGGCGAACTCACCAGCGTGTAAAACTCGTAAGCCATACTGTCGGAGTGAAACTTCGGGTCGCGCTCCTCCTCTTCACTGCACTCACCACCTGCCATCTCGCCAACGCACAAAGCGTGGTGGATGCTCACAACTGTTATCCCTATGAAGGACGCTATGCCGACCGCATCGAGCGTGCTCTCCGAGCAGGCTTCCCCGTTTCCATAGAACAGGACCTCGCTTTCTACCAGGGCCGCGTCGTACTCTCACACACCACGCAAACCACCGGTCGCGAACCCGATTTCGAAACCTACTTCTTCCAACGCATCAAGCCCCTCGTCGAAAACGCGCTCAAGAAAAACGATCGCGCCCACTGGCCCCTCATCTACCTGCATTTCGATTTCAAAGAGAACCGCCCTGAGCTTCTGCGCGCCGTCTGGGAAATTCTGGGCCGCTATGAACCTTGGCTCACCACCGCGCTCAAGCCGGCTGACCCCAATGCTCCCGCCACCGTGTCACCGTATTCCGTCGGCCCCATCATGGCTCTCACGGAAGATAACGACGCGCAGGAAGCCGTCTTCTACGGGCAGCTTGCCACCGGCGCGAAGCTTCGTGTCTTCGGCTCCGCCCACGCGCCGGAACAGCCGAAAGATCTCACCACCCAGCAGCGTATTGACCTTGCCGTCACCACGCCTCCGGAGCGCCTGCTTGCGGAACGGCCAACGGCCTACCGGCGCTGGTGGAACAATTCCTGGTTCGTTGTCGAGCGCGGCGGCGCGCGCGGTGCGGCCGATTGGAACGGCCAGACTTCAGCGCGTCTGAAATCCCTGGTGGATCACGCCCACAATCTCGGCTTTCGCATCCGCTTCTATTGTCTCGATGGCTTCACTCCTGAAACCAACCAAGGCTGGGACGCAAACTACAACTTCGGCTCGCTCGTGAAAGCCCGCTCCCGTTGGCTGGCCGCCCGCGATGCCGGCGTCGATTTTATCGCCACAGATCAATACGAAGACTTGGCCGATACCATTCGCCCTCCCGTCTTCAAAACTTCCCCCGGCGCTCTGCTCATGGGCGGCGGCAAGGATCTGGATGAGGCCTTCGAGTGGCTCATCGCCAAAGCCGGCGCCGGCGACATAGTAATACTCCGCACCTCCGGCACCGATGCCTACGACCCTTACATCAATGGGCTCGGGAAAGTGCATTCCGTGCGCACCCTCAAAATCGATACCCCGGAACTAGCCCGCGACCCCGCACTCGTCGACACCATCCGCAATGCCAGCGCCGTCTTCATCGCCGGAGGCGATCAGGGCACTTACGCCAAGCTCTGGAAGTATTCGCCAGTCGCCAGCGCCATCGATTACGTCGTCAGCAAGGGCGCTCCCGTGGGCGGCACCAGCGCCGGCTTGGCCATCCTCGGCGGTCTTGCCTTCACTGCGCGCCAGGACACCATCACCTCAGCCGACGCCCTGCGCAATCCCTATGACCCGCGTATCACCGTCGAATCCGGGTTCCTCACCGTCCCTTATCTGGGCGGCGTCATCACCGATAGCCACTTCACCCAACGCAATCGCGAGGGGCGCCTGCGAGTCTTCCTCGCGCGCGCACTCGCGGACAAGATGGTCTCAGAAGCGCGCGGTATCGGCCTCGACGAACAAACCGCCCTCGCCGTGGAAGCGGACGGCACCGCCCGCGTGATGGGGAAGGGCTCCGCATATTTTCTTCGCGCCTCCACCCCGCCCCAGGTCTGCCGCCCCAATACTTCCCTGGTTTTTCGCGGCGTGGAGAGCATCAGAGCCCACGCCGGCGCGCGCTTCAACCTGAAAAGCTGGACTGTAATAGACTAGTGGTGTATTACTCGAGGAGCCTCGTTTGCGCGCTATTCTCTCCTTCTTAGTTTTCGCGTGTGCCATTCCCGTGTCAGCCGCTATCGATTTCAATCGCGATATTCGGCCCATTCTTTCCGACAATTGCTTCACTTGCCACGGTCCCGACGCCAAGCGCCGCATGGCCGACCTGCGTCTCGATCAGAAGGAAGGTGGCGCATTCCGTGTGATCACGCCCGGCGATTCCACGCACAGCAAACTCTACGAACGCATCAGCACAGACAAAAAGGGCATGCGTATGCCTCCCGGTTCCGCCACCCCACTCACCCCAAAACAGCTTGAGCTCTTCAAGTCCTGGATCGATTCCGGAGCGAAATGGGATGCTCATTGGGCCTATATTCCGCCGAAGCGCCCTGACCTTCCGGAAGTCTCCGCCAAGAGTTGGCCCGTAAACGCAGTCGACCGCTTCCTCTTAGCGCGCCTGGAAAAAGAAAGCCTGAAGCCGTCTCCCGAAGCGGACCGCGCCACGCTGTTACGCCGCCTCTCTCTCGATTTGATAGGCATCCCACCCACGCTCGCCGAACTCGATGCCTTCCGCGCCGACAAATCCCCCAACGCTTACGAAAAGCAGGTAGACCGGCTTCTCGCCTCGCCCCGCTACGGTGAGCGCATGGCCATGCAGTGGCTCGATCTGGCACGTTACGCCGATACCCACGGCTACCACATCGATAGCCATCGCGATATGTGGCACTGGCGCGATTGGGTGATTCAATCGTTCAACAACAATCAACCCTTTGATCGCTTCACCATCGAACAGCTCGCGGGAGATATGCTCCCCGCCGCCACCCCGGAGCAGCGTCTGGCCACTGGCTTCAACCGCAATCACATGATCAATTTCGAAGGCGGCGCCATCCCGGAGGAGTATCAGACCGAATACGTCATTGATCGCCTGGAAGCCACTTCAAACGTCTGGATGGGCACCACCATGGGCTGCGCGCGCTGCCACGATCATAAGTACGATCCCATCAAACAGAAAGAGTTTTATCAGTTCTACGCCATTTTCAACAACATCGCCGAAAAGGGCCTCGACGGAAGACGCGGCAATGCCGAGCCCATGATCCAGTTGCCCTCCACCAGCCAGGCCAGCCTTTTGGAGCAGGCCACGCACGAGTTGGAAGCAAAGAAACTGATTCTGGATGAAAAGCAAATTGCCGACGCCGAAACCCGCTGGGCCGAAAACGCGCTCGAACAGCTCCCCAAGCCTTCCCGCGACGGACTCCTGGCCCATTACGATTTCGATGGCGGCCTGACCGATTCTTCCGGCAACGAACACGACGGCCGCTTCCTGCTGGGCGACCTGACCTACCCGCTCGGCATCGTCAACAAAGCGGGCGATTTCGATGGCCAGGTCCATGCCCAATTGGGTTCGTTTTTGCAAATCGACTCTTCCACCCCGTTCGCAATGGCTTTCTTTGTCCGCTCCGGCGATAAAGAACCCATGACGGTGCTCAGCCAACTCGATCCCAAGACCGGAAATGGGTTCGTTTTGTCGTTCGATGAGGCCATCCCAATTGGAAATCTGCTGCGCGGCTCGAAGGTTTATCTGCGTCTAGGCGGCTCAACCCCCACCGAATCTATCGAAATTCAGACCAAACACCGCCTGCCCACATCGTCGAAAGACCCCGATTCCGGGCGACCCTGGTATCACGTGGCCGTAAATTATGACGGTTCCGGCACCGCCGCCGGTCTGAAACTCTACATCAACGGAGCCCTAGAGCCGGTCGATGTGCTCGGAACCCGAAAATTGGCTTCGTTTCGGAAAACCACTCCTCTCGAAATCGGCAACAAAATCGCCGGCAAGCCCTTTAACGGGCAAATTGACGATCTACGGCTTTACAACCGCACACTCCCCGAGGCCGAAATCGTTACCCTTGCCATCCATCAGCCCGCTCGCGCCATCCTTGCCGTCGCCCCCACCAAGCGCGCCAAAGAGCAAAACGCCCGCCTGCGCGATTACTTTCTCACCAGCGTCGCGGACGAACAGCTTCGCGCAGCCTGGGCCGATACCAAGCGCCTGAAAGCGGAAATTTCCGATCTAAATGACGCCATCCCTACCTCTATGGTGATGGCGGAAATGCCGAAGCGTCGCGAAACGGCAATTTTGGGCCGCGGCGATTATCAAAATCGCGGCGAGATCGTCTCTCCCGGCGTTCCGGCCATGCTGCCGGCTTTGCCTGCCGGCGAACCCGCCAACCGGCTCACGCTCGCCAAATGGCTGGTCTCGGGCGCGCATCCCCTCACCGCCCGCGTCACCGTCAACCGCTATTGGCAGATGTATTTCGGCACCGGCCTCGTCAAGACAACCGAAGACTTCGGCTCGCAGGGCGAGCAGCCCTCGAACCCTGAATTGCTCGATTGGCTTGCCACCGAATTCGTGCGCACCCGCTGGGACGTGAAGGGAATGCAGAAGCTGCTGGTGATGTCCGCCGCCTACCGGCAATCGTCCCGCGTCACGCCCGAATTGTTGGAGCGCGATCCCGAAAATCGGCTTCTGGCACGAGGCCCGCGCTTCCGCCTGCCCGCCGAAACCGTTCGCGATAACGCCCTGGCCGTCAGCGGATTGCTTAAGGAACGTACCGGCGGCCCCAGCGTGTTCCCCTATCAGCCCACTGGCCTGTGGGAAGACATTGCGTTCGGAGACGTCTACTCCGCTCAGCACTACTCGCCCAGCCACGGTGACGACCTCTACCGCCGCAGCATGTACACCTTTTGGAAGCGAACCAGCGGGCCCCCTTCGCTCATCACCTTCGATGCGCCCGATCGCGAAAAATGCACCGCGCGGCGCCTTCTCACCAACACACCCCTCCAGGCGCTGGTGTTGCTGAACGACCCCACCTACGTCGAATCCGCCCGTTCCCTGGCCCAGCGCATGCTCCTCGAAGGCGGTGCCGATCCCGGTAAGCGCATCCGCTTCGGCTTCCGTCTGGCGACAGCGCGCATGCCTTCTTCGGACGAAGTGCAAATTCTTCGCGATCTGGAGGAAAAATCCGTTGCTGGCTTCCGTCACAACCCCGAACGGGCATCCAAACTTTTGCGCGTCGGCGAATCGTCCTTTAATACAAAGCTCGATCCGGTTGAACTTGCGGCCTGGACTACCGTCGCCAGCACCATCCTGAATCTCGACGAAACAATCACGAAGGAATAACCATGCTGGAAGAAAAAGATCCTTTACGATCCGCAAAATTATCGCTTACCCGCCGGCATTTCTTTCAACGGGGTGGGGCCGGAATCGGCGGAGCCGCCCTCGCCTCCTTGCTGAATCCGGAACTGTTTGCGACCACCGCCGAAGGCAAGCCCACCGGCGGCCTGCCCGGTTTGCCGCACTTCCCCCCCACCGCCAAACGCGTAATTTATCTCCATCAATCCGGCGCTCCTTCGCAAATCGATCTGTTCGACTACAAGCCGAAACTCGATAAACTCCACGGTTCGGAATTGCCGTCGTCCATTCGCAACGGTCAGCGCATCACCGGCATGACATCCGGCCAAAGTTCTTTTCCGGTCGCTCGGTCCATCTATAAATTTAATCAATACGGCCAGAACGGCACTTATATCAGCGAATTGATGCCCCATACCGGCGGCATCGTCGACGACATTACGTTGATGCGAACCGTCAATACCGACGCCATCAATCACGATCCGGCTATTACTTTCATTCAGACAGGCAGCCAGCAGCCCGGCCGCCCCAGCATCGGCTCCTGGGTAAGTTATGGCCTGGGTAGCGAAAATGCGAACCTGCCCGCTTTTGTGGTTTTAATTTCTCAAGCCAGCGGCCTGAATATCGATCAGCCGCTTTTCTCCCGTCTCTGGAGCAGCGGGTTTTTGCCGTCGAATCACCAGGGCGTGAAATTTCGCTCCTCGGGCGACCCCGTGCTCTTTCTTTCGGACCCCGCTGGCATCGATAAAGCGACGCGCCGCAACATTCTGGACAGCGTCGCCAAACTGAATCATCTGGAAGCTGAAACCTATGGCGATCCCGAAATCGAAACACGCATCGCCCAATACGAAATGGCTTATCGCATGCAAACCTCGGTTCCGGAATTAATGGATTTATCGAAGGAACCGCGGCATGTGCTCGATATGTACGGTCCTGAAGTTCACAAACCCGGCAGCTACGCCTCGTCCTGTCTCCTGGCCCGTCGCTTAGCCGAGCGCGGCGTTCGATTTGTGCAGATCTACAAGCGTGGGTGGGATCAGCACACCGATCTACCGCGCGATTTGGAATTGCAGGCCAAAGCAGTCGATCAACCCTCCGCGGCTCTGGTCAAAGATTTAAAGCAACGTGGACTTTTGGACGATACGCTCGTACTTTGGGGCGGCGAATTTGGCCGAACTGTTTATTGCCAGGGTAAATTAACAGATACCAATTATGGCCGTGATCACCATCCACGATGTTTCAGTGTCTGGGCAGCCGGTGGCGGTATTAAAAAAGGGTTGGTAGTCGGAGAAACAGACGACTTTTGTTACAACGTAATTCGCGATCCCATCCACGTTCACGATCTGCAAGCTACCGTCTTGAAATGCCTCGGAATCGACCATAAACGCTTGACCTATAAGTTCCAAGGCCGTCATTTTCGGTTAACCGACGTATCGGGCGATCCTGTGAATCAGATACTTGCTTGAGTTTTCGCACCTAGTACTTTCCCGTACAGGAAAATTAACCCGATATTCACGATTTCGCCCGCTTGGGTTTATCTTTTCAATAGAAAGCCCAAGTGCTTACGTAGGAAACAATGGAAATTCAAAAGGTAATTGACTACCTAAACCAACAGCGCGCCATCATTGATGAAACCATCACTTGCCTGGAACGGCTCGGTGAAGGTACTGCACTTCCATTAGAGTCGCGCGCCGCCGTGAAACGCCGCGGGCGAAAATTCATGGACGCTGATGATCGGCAGAAAGTGTCTGAACGTATGAAAGAATACTGGGCCTCGCGAAGAGTGGAAAAGGTCCATCATGCCGGCAGCGCCGGATAGCTCACCGAACCAAGCCGCGCCGAACCGCGCTCAGCACCAGTTCAGCCGCGCTGTGGACATCCAGCTTTTCCATTACTCTGATGCGATGCGTTTCAACGGTGTGAACGCTCAGTCCCAGCATGTGGGCCAACTCCTTATTACTTTTCCCTTCAGCTAAGAGCTGATAAATTTGCCGCTCGCGCGCGGTTAATAATTCGTAGCGGTCGTCTACCTGTTTTCCATTCAGCCCCCGTGCATAGCCCTCCAGTAATATCTTCGCAATTAGAGGGCTGAAGAAAGGCTGGCCTGAATGGACCACTCGAACGGCCTGCAATAGATCCTCTTCAATCGAATCCTTTAACAGATATCCTCGCGCGCCGGCGCGTGTAGCTTTAATTACATACGGCTCGTCGCTATACATACTCAGAATAAGTACAGCGGTATTGGCGGAAGACCGCAGTAACTGTCGCGTTGCTTCAATTCCGTTTAGCTCTTTCATGGCAATATCCATAATCGCCACGTCGGGCTTGAACTTAGACGCCTGCTCGATGGCCTCAATGCCCGATGAGGCCTCGGCTACTACTTCAAAGTCCGGTGTTTGCATCAGAATATGGCGCAGGCCCTGGCGTAAGATTGTATGGTCGTCTGCAAGAAGAATGCGTATGGGCATGTTTGGTCTCTGTGCCTATCCTACATGCCGGACGCTGAAAATGTGGCGTACGGGAAACTCTGTATATGCCCGGAAACCCGTTGACAGCGGCGTTGAATTTCCGCAAGCTACTAGCAGTAGATCCCGTGATTCAAACTCTTATAGCGGAACTGGAAGAGTCGCAGCGGCCTTTTCTAAACGGGGACAACCTGGTGCGAGCAACTTACTTTGTGCTTGCCCTCCTTCTGGTTTCGAGTGTGGCCCTGGCTACCCGCTTCCGCCAGGCGTCGCGATGGCGTATGTCTCCGGAATATACCGCTCTGGACGAACGGGAAAAGCAGCTTGCCGATATACGAAAGTACGTTACACAAGGCGTTACTTCCGCGCGCGACTTTCTGGTCAACAATCACCCCAACAATGCTGAGATTTACGATCAGGAATTGCGCCGCGCCAAAGCGAATACCACAAAGGCTTTCATCTCGCTTCATCCCTGGCCCGCGCAAAATGCCACCATCTCGCAGTTGGATCATGACCTGGCTGATTTCTGGGCCATGCTGGACCAGGACCGCTTCACCACCGTTACGGAAAAGGCGGAGCAAGGTTTCGATTTCCTCCACCTGCGCCTCTTCCCCGTCCGAAATCAGGTTTTCGGGACGCTTAAAAGTCTGACCGATGCCGTCACTCAGGAGCGCGCGGCGGTCACCCTCCGCTTTGCCCAGGATCGCAACCGCGATCTCACATACATCTTCATTGTCATGGGCGCCACCATCGTCATCAGCCTGATGATGGCCTCGGGCAATCAGAACTACCGTCGGCGTTTCCAATTGGAGAGCCGCCGAAAATTGGCCGAAGTTGCAAAGGCTCGCGATAGCCTGGAACAGCTTTCCGGCCGCCTGCTGAGAATCCAGGAAGATGAGCGCCGAAAAATTTCACGTGAACTGCACGATGGAATCGGCCAGACGCTCACCGCTCTGCGCATGGAAATTCACCAGGTGCATTTTGGCGCAACCGGTGCCCTCAACGGCGGCGAAGAGCGTTTACTCCGCGCCCACAAACTGGCGGAAGAAGCCGTGCGTACGGTGAACGATATTTCCCTGCTGCTGCGCCCTCCGTTGCTGGACGATCTTGGCCTGGAACCCGCTGTCGCATGGCTCACCGATCAATTCACCCGCCGTACCGCGATTCGCTGCGGCTTCGAGGCGCGAAGTCTGCAGGAATATTTGCAGGACGATCTGAAGACTTGCGTCTTTCGAGTGATTCAGGAAGCTCTGAACAACTGCGAAAAGCACGCCTCGCCCACCAAGATTGAAATCTCAGTGGAACAGATAGGACAGAAGCTTAGCATTTGCATTGAAGACGACGGCGCGGGCTTCGCCCTGAATGAAAACAATACGCCAGCGCGACACGCGGGCCTGGGAATTTTGGGCATGCGGGAACGGGCGGTGCTGCTCGGCGGCGCTATGGACATACGTTCCTCCCCCGGAAAGGGCACCAAGATTACCTTTAATCTTCCTGTGGCCCAGGTTGGCACCCTGGAGTTGAAGAAGCTTCCTTTCGCGACGGCTTCTCCTGGCGCAGCTCGTCAGACGTAGCTCCTCACTTCAGCGGGAGCCGCGCCGCGAACACGCGCGCCAACATATCCGCGTCGTGTTCCGGCTTGCCCTCCACGGCCGCCACAAAAGGTCCCTTGGCCAACACGAAAAATGGCTTGCCATCTTTCCTGCCCGCGTAGCCTCCCATATGAGCCACGTAATGCGCGTCAGTCATCAGTTTCTTCAAGTCCAGCAGCAGGAACGCGGCTTTATCGTTTGTCGGAAGTCGCACCAGCAGCAGCCGATATGAACCTTTCGCGTCCTTGTAATTCCCCTGCACGCCCCCGTTCTGCAGCGAGGGCGCCAGCAGGTGAGCCGGGACCGCGCTCGAGCCGATCAAGTGTTCCCTGGGCAGCAAAGACAGATCGTCAGCGGCCAAAGCTAAACTCATGGCAAGACAAAATAGAAGAAGCGTGCGCACCATGCGATGCTAGCCGGAATGGATACGCCGCACAAGCAGGGAGGCACCGTTCGTCTGACCGTGCTCGATTTGCGTGCTCCTCCCGTGCCGCCCCAGATGCTTTCCGCATTCCTCTCCGACGATGAGCGTAAACGCGCCGCGCGCTTCCATTTTCCTCATCTTCAGGAGAACTTTCGGAATGGCCGCGGCATGTTGCGTAACGTTTTATCGGCAGCCTGTAGCGTTCCCGCCGCGCAGTTGCGATTTACCTATTCCGATAAGGGAAAGCCGAGCCTTCCAGATTTTCCCCACCTGGAATTCAACGTTTCGCACTCCGGCGATCTTTGGGCTTGCGCCGTAAGCGAGAGCTCTGTTCTCGGTCTGGACATCGAACGCATCCGGCCCATGCCGGATTGCGATGCCATCGCACTCCGCTTCTTCGCGCCCTCTGAACGGGAGGCACTGAATACCTTCGCGGAAGAGGATAAAGCCGCCGCCTTTTTCCGTTGCTGGACCCGCAAAGAAGCCTATATCAAAGCATTGGGCGATGGCCTTTCGCGAGACCTCTCCAGCTTCACCGTCTCCTGCGCCGACGAGGAATTCTCCACCGTTCGCGATCTGGTGACGTTCGAAAGCTGGCACCTCCAAAGCTTCGCGCCGGCACCAGGCTATGCGGGAGCGGTAACGACGCCAGACATTGCGACGCTTCTTCGCGAACCCTCATAATGACGGGCATGTACCGGCGGCTGATTCCTCTCCTTTTGGCAATAGCGATCTCCGCCGATGCCGCTTCGCACACCTGGGTAGAACTTGCGCCTTCCACCAGCGGGGCGCGCACGTTCAAAGTTCTGGCCCGATACGCGGGAGCTTCGGGTGAGCGCTGCCCGAATATTGTGCTCGACGGCGTGAACCACCGCATGACGCGCCGCGCGCCTACCGGTGGATTCACCGCGCTGATTTGCGAAGCGGCAGTGCCTGCTTCCGTCCGTGCCGCGACAATCGGTAGAGTGCCGCTTCCGCTGCCGAAGTGGAAGCGCAATGAATCGCCACGCGTGGTAGTGATCGGCGATACGGGGTGCCGCGTGAAGTTGGGTTCAGACGATCCCACGCAGACCACCGGCGCCGCCACATGGAACTTGCAGAACTGTTTGAGCCCCAAGGATTGGCCGTTTCAGGAAGTGGCAATCCAGGCTGCCGCGACGCAACCCAATCTGGTCATCCATGTGGGCGATTATCTCTATCGCGAAAAGAACTGCGCGGGCGTCAAAGATTGCCCAGGCGGCCCTACCGGCGACACCTTCGACACCTGGGAAGCGGATTTTTTTGAGCCTGCCCGCGCCCTTCTGCAAACGGCCCCCTGGGTGTTTGTGCGCGGTAACCATGAAAGCTGCGGGCGGGCGGGCAACGGTTGGTTCAGTTTGCTGGATCCCAGGCTCGCTTCCACCTGCTCCGTTTTTTCAGATCCTTACGTGCTGCAAGCGGGCAAACTGCCGCTGGTTGTCATAGACGATTCCACCGCGACGGACTCTGCTTGTCGTGCCCATGACACGGCTTGCAACGCGCAGTTCGCCACCGAAGTGGAGAAGTTCACCATGCAGTTCCGCACCATTTCAGGCTGGAATTTGCAAGACGCCTGGATGCTGTCGCACCGGCCCGCCTGGTCTTTGAAGACTGCGGGCGATAGTCGGGGAGATGGAGTGCAAGTGCTGAACGCGGTGCTCGAAGCCGCGTGGGACCAGGCCCGCCCGCAAGGCGTGGAACTGCTCTTGGCCGGGCACACTCACGTGTTTGAGATGATCGGCTTTGCAACCGCATCCGGCCATGCAACGCAGTTGGTGATCGGCAACAGCGGCACCAAGCTTGCGCCGAGGGTGAAGTACGATGCCAAATCGGCCAGCGTCAAGCGCGCGTCCATTCAGGATTTTCGCGGCATTCAGGATTTCGGCTTCACCACGCTGACGCCGGAGGCGGACACATGGCGAGTGGAGGCGCACGACCGCACCGGGAAAATTCAATTCGCCTGCACTCTGCCGTTTACCGGCGCGCGCTGTGGCCAGTAGCGTGGACGCATTCCGCTCTCATGTGCACGTGGTGCTGTGCCAACCACGCAACCCACTCAATATCGGTGCAGCCGCGCGCGCGGTCGCCAACTTCGCTTGCGGCGGATTGCGCTTGGTGACCCCGTTCGACCTTGCCTTTCGTGAAGCAGTCTCCGCCGTGGGTGGCGCGCAAGTACTGCGCGACGCGCGTGTGTTCGAGAACATCGCCGAAGCAGTCTCGGATTGCGGCCTGGTCGTGGGCACGACAGCAGTAGGCCATCGCGAATTACAACACCCCTTACGTTCCATCGAACAGGCCGGCCCTGCCCTTCGCGACGCAGCGATGTCAGGGCCCCTGGCGCTTCTCTTCGGCTCAGAAAAGTTTGGCCTGACCAATGATGAACTGAGCCATTGCCACTGGCTCACGCACATTGCCACGTCCCCGGAAACGCCGTCTATGAATCTGGGCCAAGCCGTCGCGGTCTGCCTGCATGAAGTGGTGCGTGAACAGATGCCTGCGCCGCTGCCGCCGCATGGTAAGCCCATGGGCGGTGCGGATGCCGAACAGCTTACGGTCATGCTGCTGGAAGTGTTGCGCGAAAGCGGCTACACCAATCGCATCGTGGCCGATTCCCTGGAACGCAAAGTCAGAAGATTCCTTCGCCGGGCTAACTTCGCGAATCGGGACGCGCCTCTGCTGCTGGGCATGCTCCGGCAAATTCTCTGGAGATTCAAACAGTGAACTATCTGGAGAGCGAAGAAGCGCTCACGGAGTTTATCGCGGCCTTCGAAAATGGCACGTACCCTGGTGCGCAATGGAAGCACGCCGAACATCTGGTTCTTGCCGCCTGCCTACCTGTACGACATGCCATTAAAGCGGCGACCGACCGGGATCGCGGCCTT
>Ga0123336_10003209_pt1 | contig 13828 bp, 13 predicted proteins | sample SSSSmetaG_FD_96466 | JGI IMG/M metagenome (GOLD analysis project Ga0123336, IMG submission 96466) | Glacier valley bacterial and archeal communities from Borup Fiord, Nunavut, Canada, to study Microbial Dark Matter (Phase II) - ​SSSS metaG | ecosystem: Environmental > Aquatic > Freshwater > Ice... | reverse complement strand
GTATTGGAAGATCTTTTTCAAAGCCAGCATTTTTTTGACGCCGCTGGTGGTGTAGAGGATGATAACTTTGGTGGGATTATAAAGTCACCGCTTGATATCATGGTTGGAACAATGCGCTTTTTTGAAAAGACAGTGCCTGACCCGCAAACAGCAGCAAGTCAATTATATGAAAAAACATCTGTTTTAATTGGAAATCTTACCGCCATGGGAATGCATTTCTATGATCCATTCGATGTTGCAGGGTACGATGCATATCATCAATATCCGATTTACCACAGAAGCTGGATCTCAACGAACTTTCTTACCAATCGTTATGATTTTATTCGCAAGCTCGTTTCCGATAATCAGATGACCGCTGAGAAAATTGATGTGGTTAATTTCGTAAAAACAAAAATTTCTAATTCCATCGCATCCGATGCGAAAAGCCTGATCATTGAGCTTGCTAAATATCTATTGCCTCTAAACGACAACCTTACTTACAATACGGCTTTGGATGACACTTCAGGACTTACTGCCGAGCGAATGAACTACTTTTTAACAGCATTTTTAAAGGCGCCACAAATTGATGCAGACCCTGAAGGTTCGTGGACGTTCCGCTGGACGCACCCTGTTGATCCGGAAGTTGTGACACGTCAACTTGAAAATCTTTTCAATGCAATGATGCAGTCTCCCGAATATCAATTGTTCTAAGCGATAAAAAGATAACGAAATGAAAAGAAGAAGCTTCTTACAAAAACTATCGCTGGCAGCTGTTCCAATGACACTTGGAGGAATTCCAATCAATACATTGGCGGAGAATGCATTTACTCGCATGGCACAGCAAAGTACCAATGATCGTGTATTGGTTATTCTCCAAATGCATGGCGGCAATGATGGAATGAATGCTGTGATCCCTGTTGATGCGTATGATCAGTATTACAGCGTAAGGCCAAACATTGCGATTCCTGCAAAGAATAGTCTTAGAAAAATGATCCCGCTGGATATGACATTGTCATCTGATGCAAAGATCGGATTGCATCCTGATATGATTGCCATGAAAACAATGTATGACCAGGCAAGGCTTTGCATCGTACAGGGAGTTTCTTATAAAAACAACAATGGTTCTCACTTCAGGGGTCGCGACATTTCATTTATGGGTGGAAGCTTTGATGATTATTTTTCCTCCGGCTGGGTTGGAAGATACCTTCAGCAGGAATTTGCACCCAAGATCTATCCGCAGGATTTTCCCAATCCTGACATGCTTGACCCATTAGCGATTGAAATGGGAAGTGATGTGTCGTTGATTTTCCATCAGGAAGGAAATATTCCAACCTCAATTTCATTAAATGATCCTGAAGGATTTGCAAAACTTGTTGATTCACTCGAAGGATTTCAGGATCAAGGGATTGATCCAAGAGGTAAACCTCCGGTTGCGTTGAATAACTCGCCATATGGAAAAGAGTTGAACTGGATTCTTGGATTAGAGCAAAAATCAGAGAACTATGCCGATCGTTTGAACCAGGTCTATCAGCGTTCAGCTCCTCCTACCGTAACATATCCAACGGTCTATCCATTCAATGCACCGAAAGGAAGTTTACATAATGGATTGACTCCACAGCTTCAACTCGTTGCGCGATTATTGGATGGCGGAGGAGCGGGTCAGGGTGTAAAGACCAAAGTATTTCTTGTAAAGATCGGTGGATTTGATACCCATGCGGAGCAAGTTGAGTCGTACGATCCAACGTTGGGAAACCATGCGGCCCTGATGTATCATATCTCTTCCGCAATGAAAGCATTTCAGGATGATCTTCGCGCACGCGGTCTTGAAGACAGAGTATTAACTGTTACTACGTCAGAATTTGGAAGAAGAATTCATTCGAATGGAAGTTATGGCACAGATCATGGGACCGGCGGCCCGATGTTTATTTTCGGAAAAGGTGTTCAACCTGGCGTGGTGGGTAAAGTGCCCGACATGACCAAGGACAATGTTGAAATGCAGTATGATTATCGTCAGGTGTATGCTAATCTGCTGAGAGACTGGATGCTGGTTGATGCATCAACGATTAATAACGATATCTTCTTTAAGAATTTTCTTAGTGGAAAAAAAGAAGAAGGTGCAGGAAATTACGAGCCACTTCCATTGGCTTCGCAGGTTATTTCCGGTGTTTCAGAAGCGTTTATATCAGAACGCTTCACATTGCTTGATTGCTATCCGAATCCCGCAAAGGAAATCACCAACATAGGATTCAGAATAAACGCCACGCGTCAGGTTGCAATTTTGATAATGGATATTTCCGGAAGAGTTCTGAAAACGGTTTTGGATGAAGAGCGCGAAGCCGGTGAACATTGGATCAAAACGGATGTGTCGGATCTCAGGCAGGGAGCCTATCTTTATCACATCAAGTCAGGCCTGCTTAAAGAATCTAAAAAACTCATAATCATTCATTGATATGATACGAACTTCTACCCTCCTGTTGGCAGTATTACTTTCATTTCAACTTTACGCTCAGCCAAAGCAGCGCAAACAAAAATTTAATAATCAGAATACAGCAAACAAGCAGGGTGCATTTCTTGAGAAACAATGGTGGATTGGTTTAAAAGGTGGAGTCAACCTTACAGAGGCCACTCCGCAACAGCGCTATAGCGTTCTTACCGCAACTTCCAACTATCCTGCTTCACAGCTTCAAAAAAAGTACACCGCATTTAATAAGACAGGCTCTCAGGCAACACTCGAAGTGACCTTTTACTTTAAAGGATTTTCATTCAGCTTTCAGCCAACCTACAGGCATTCACGCTTTACGTATTCAAATCAGTTTGAATGGACTGATACGGAAACAGTCGGAAATCATCTTTTATTGAATTATAAACAGGAAAATATAATTGATTATGCTGATCTTCCGTTTATAGTAAAATATGATCTTACAAAGACCAAGCTACGACCTTACGTACATGCTGGAATTTTCTATTCTGTACTACTCAATGCTACGAAATCAGTAAATATTGAGGGAACTGACTTTGCTTCTGGCGGAACAAATCAATTTTCAAATGAAGCACTCATCGTTGGAGCTACCGATCTATATAATAAAAGCTATTGGGGACTTCTTGCAGGAGGCGGCGCCGATTATAATCTTGGGAATGTGAGACTTGTTCTTGACATAAGTTACCAACGCGGGATGAGCAATGTAACCAATACCTCAAATCGTTTTAGCAATGATCGCCTTTCGGGAATTGGTGATGCAATGGACGATATGAAAATCAATAACATCGTCATTTCATTTGGTTGTCTTTTCCCAATGCGTTTCTTAGGTACAGGCTTCAAAACGTTAGACCGATAATCGTATGAAATATATAATCACCTTTCTTGGTCTTACCGGAATAATGTTTGGATGTGCGAATGATCCTGATCCGGTTGCTGAAAAATCCCAGTTCGTAAGAATTTATGATAATACACGATTCAATGCCTCCTATTATCCAATAGATGTTCATCAGACCTCTGATGGCGGCTTTCTTGTTTTAGGAGTACGAAAACTCAGGACGGAAGAATTATCTTCTGACTTTCCTGGTGTGTACATCATGAAGACTGACGCATTTGGAAATTTTGTTTCAGAAAATCTACTCGATAATACACTCGTTGCTCCTATCGCCCCAATCCTGGAAGTAAGCGGTAAGTATTATTTCTTTTGTATGAAAAATCTTCAAACTCAGTTACTGGAAGTGGATGCATCCGGAACTATTGTGAACACCATGTCAACGGGTGGCACCTATCCTTCTGCAGCGGCAGTGGATGGCAGTAATTTACTTCTGCTGAACTATGACTTTGTCAATAAGCAAAGCGTGATCTCCATCGTAGGAACAAATGGAAATGCTCAAAAATCAAAAGCTTTTACAATCGGTCCAAACAATGATGTTGATGAACCAATTTACCAACACTTTCTCAGAATTGGAAAACAAATTCCATTTCAGGTTGGTAAATCAGGAAGCGGAAAATATTACTTCAATGGATTTTATAATTATACTCTTTCACTCGTGTTTACAGATCTTGCCGCTACCAATCCATTGGGTGTTTCAAATGGCCAACAAGAGAAAGGCGGATTCAGTCAGGTGTTGCCATTGGAAGGCGATGCTTTTGCTGCAGCAAGATTTAACTTTGGAGATAACTACATCTTACCGAATGTTACAATCAATACTTCAGCGGTTAGCTCTGTTGATAAGCTTGGGGGGAATAACTTCCCGGAACTTGTCGATGATGCTCCCATTCGAATAGTGCAAGCGACCATTGCAGGCAGACAAGTATTGATTTATGCGAGCAATACACGAAGCAGACAAATAGCATTGTTCTTCTACGATAAAATAACCTCAGCATTTATCGGAAGTCATTATCTGGGTTTTTCAAATCCTTTTGAGGTCACCAATTTAATTTCCACTACGGATGGCGGTTTGGCAGTTTGTGGCACAACGTATGTAGCTGGTCGCTTTCCAAGAATTTGTTTATTCAAGCTGTCACAACAAACAGTGAGTGCATCATTGCACAATAAGTAAAGCACGAAATTCTACTCCAGAATTTTCTATTTGAAGTATTTTTTATTCCTTGGTCGTGATTATGATCAGGATTGAAGAAAACATCTCTTTAAAATATTTGAATACCTTCGGGATTCGGGCTAAGGCCAGGTATTTCACGGAAGTTTCGAGCGAAGAAGAGTTGCAAGAGCTTATTCAACAACCAGCTTACAGGAATAATAAACATTTAATACTTGGTGGGGGAAGCAATATCCTGTTCACCAGAGATTTTGATGGACTTATTATTAAATCATCTCTCAGAGGAATCAAGGTTATAAGCCAAACCAATGACACTGTATTGATTGAAGTTGCCTCCGGTGAGATCTGGCATGATCTTGTTCTGTATTGCATAACCAATAATTATGGTGGCATTGAGAATTTATCATTGATTCCTGGTACTTCAGGCGCATCTCCTATTCAAAACATTGGCGCTTATGGGGTTGAGATCAAGGACGTGATCACAAATGTCCATGCTATTGACTTGATCACTACAATGAAACGAAGCTTCACAAATGCTGATTGTCATTTCGGTTATCGCGAAAGTATCTTCAAACATGATTTGAAAGATAAATATTTTATTTCAAGTATTACTTTACGGCTAACTAAAAATAATCATTCTCTCACTACACAATATGGTGCGATTCAGGATGTACTGAAACAATATAATATTGAACATCCAACTATAAAAAATATAAGTGATGTGGTCATTGCAATACGTCAAAGTAAACTTCCTGACCCACGCGTGATCGGTAATGCAGGAAGCTTCTTTAAGAATCCAACAATCCCGATAACCTTATACAAATCAATTAAAAAAGATCATCCCTCGATTCCCTCCTATCCATTCGATAACCAAAATGTTAAAGTGCCGGCAGGCTGGTTGATTGAACAATGCGGATGGAAAGGGAAACGAATTGGAGACATTGGCGTTCATCCACAACAAGCATTGGTACTGGTTAACTATGGAGATGGAAATGGCAATGAAATTTTTGAGTTAGCAATGAACATACAATCATCTGTCGTTGAAATATTCAATGTTAAACTCAGCACAGAAGTTAACATTATATAAGTAATACAAATTAGTTTGTTCATCCATCCATGACGCTCTTGATGAATGACGTTATCTGCCATACTTAAAAAAAGTATTGAAACCTTTTGATAATTCATAAATTACTATACCTTCGGTATATGTTTAATTAATAATTAACTTAAAAACTTCTAACGCTATGGCAAAAAAAGTTAAGAAGGCTGCTAAGAAAGTAAAGAAGGTCGTCAAAAAAGTAAAAAAGGCAATCAAGAAAGTAAAAAAAGCAGTTAAGAAAAAGAAGTAATAGTGAACATCTATCTTCTGGCGAGAGGTAAGCAATCTGTGATTGTTTACCTCTTTGCTTTTATAGATGATTTATACGTTGTTCGTTATTGATCTTGGTGAATAAAATATATACTTGAAGAGGTCGCCGACCGAATAAGAGGATTTCATTATCAAATGCCCTAAGTCGGACGCGATGCGGTAAAACGATTAACCATCAGCAATCAACGCTAACGACTTAAAATCGGCGATAAATCCAAATCAACGACAACGGTTGCGTAAAATATTGTTACAAAGTTCTTGCTTGCCCATGCAACATATCTCTAAGTTTGTACTTTCAAACCTTAATCACCATGGCAAAAGCAGCATTAAAAGCACCTGTAAAGGCGGAAACAAAGAAAGCAGCACCTAAAATCGCAGCTTCCTCAACTGAGCTAATCATAAGGGCATGCGAAATGTCGCTTGTAAAGCTCAACGAGCTGGACATTGATCACCAGTTACAATCTGAAATCAACTGGTGTCTCAATAGCTTCCAGAATGATGGTAATCCAATTGGTCTTTATCAAATGGCAGAACGATCTCTCATCATTTTCAAAGCTGAACTAGCGAAGAAGACAAAAGGCATTACTGCTAAATTGGTTGGAGAAATTGAAAAAGCTTTAAAAGCTGACGCTTAATTCATGTGCGTGACGTTTGTTAACGTCCCCGTATACTTCATGCATTCAACTCCAAATCTGTTCAAAAAGTCAACTCCTTCATCGGTTGAGATGCCTTTATGCTCTGCATACGAGTTCAGATAGATAACTTTTCTAATTCCTGTGCTGTAAATTATCCGTGCACAGGATAGACAAGGCGAAAGGGTAACATACAACGTCGTCCCGTCCACTGAAGTACTGTTCTTCACTGCATACAATATTGCATTCTGCTCAGCATGAATAGCCAACGAACATCCGCCTTTGGAATCTCTTGGACAACCATCTTCCGGCCATTCAATATCACAATTATGTGTACCCGCCGGCGGACCGTTATACCCTATCGAAATAATTCTGGTATCTTTTGTTAATACAGCTCCCACATGTCGCTTGATACAATGCGATCGCTTGGCCAGATTCACTGCAAGTTCCATGTAAATGTCATCAAAGGCGGGTCGGATCATGATGCAAAGTAAAGAATGGAAGCAAAATTCTTAATTTTGTTTTGAAACTTTAACAATGAAGCGCGTTTATACCCTTTTCCTCCTGCTTTTATCATTCAATGGATTTTGCCAGGATGCATCTCATCCAAGACCAAGCCCGCTGTCAATAGTTGCTGTAACGTATAAAGACACCTATCTCAAACTGACTTATTCCCAACCACAAAAGAACGGTCGGGAAATATTCGGCAAGCTTGTTCCCTTTGACCAGGTATGGAGAACAGGCGCCAATGAGGCAACTGAGATGACCATCACACGGGATATTAAAATAAACGGAAGTGATTTGAAAACAGGTACGTATTCCATTTTTACCATCCCTAAAGAAGGAAGTTGGACTATTATCATTAATTCCGATCTTGGATTAAATGGATCCTATAATTACTCTACCAAGTCTGACGTTTTACGTTTTGATGTGCCTTCTATTCCAATAGAAGATGTTATCTATGAATCTTTTACGATTTGGATTAACCAAAAAAACGATAAAGCTGAGTTGCTGATGGCATGGGATAAAACTAAAGTATCTGCGAACATTCAATTTTTAGAACCAAAACCATGAAGTATTTTTTAATCTTCTTATCAATTGCCCTGCCACTCTCCTCTTTCGGACAGAATCTTGCTGAACTGGCAAGAAGAAATGGATTCAAAGACCTGAAGCTGGGTATGCGAATTGACAGCGTTAAGACCGCTGCTTTTAAAAAGGAAGTGAAAGAGAAAAATGAATTTCCAGCAAAGCTGTATGCAGTAGAAAATGACAATTACAAATCAATAGGAGAAGTGAAAGTCAAGAAGATCGAGATTAAAACGTATAAAGATCAAGTCTTCGAAATCACAGTTTTGACCGCAAAAGATTCGAGACTGATGAAAGGGATGGAAAAATCATTCGGCAAACCCGCCTATATTATTCCAACCGATACGTATAATTGGAAGACTGATAGCCTCAGTCTGACCTTTAAAGATTTTTCCAAAAACGAGCTTCTCCTTACCTATAGAAGTTACCCTATCCTAACGCAAATGCGTGTGGACAAAGGCAAGAAGATTGATGATATCGCTAATGACTTTTGAAAGTCAATTAATAATATGTAAAAAGTAGCAACACTTTATCAAAGGGACAAAACGTTGCTTACTGTTTCTCGTCAACTGCCAATTGTGAACTAACCTTTATACGAGATCCTGTATATTACGTCTGCATAGTCATCGCTCACCAGCATTGATCCATCAGGCAACAACAGCACATCTACAGGGCGGCCCCATACCTTTTGAGTTGCTTCATCAAGCCAGCCACTAGCAAATGTTTCATAGCTTGTGCCCTTGCCATTAGCAACTTTCACAAGACTTAGCTTGTAACCACTCTTCTTTGAGCGATTCCACGAACCATGTTCAGCAAGAATGACTTGATTCTTGTATACTTCAGGAAACATCGTACCCGTATAAAATTTCAAACCAAGCGGCGCCACGTGTGCTCCCAGGTTTTGTGCCGGTGGGGTAAAATCACTGCAAGGACGTTTGCTACCAAAATCAGGATCCTTGATCGTACCACCCTGGCAATAAGGATATCCAAAATGCATTCCAGCCTTTGGCGCCGTATTCAATTCACACGGTGGAATATCATCGCCAAGCATATCACGACCATTGTCTGTGAACCATATTTCTTTTGTCTCAGGATGCCATGCAAATCCAACGGTATTACGAACGCCATTAGCAAATATTTCAAATCCCGTTCCATCAGGATTTATACGGGTAATACTTGCATAGATCGGCTCCTCTGATTCAACAATATTACCGGGAGCTCCTACCGGAATGTAAAGCTTTCCATCAGGACCAAACGCTATATACTTCCAGTCATGACCTTTTTGAACAGGGTATTTGTCATAAATTGTAACTGCCGCAGGTGGATTATCAAGTCGTGATTCAATGTCAGGATATTTGGAAATTTTTGTCGCCTCAGCAACATAAAGATCACCGTCTTTGAAAGCGACTCCATTCGGTTTGACAAGGCTGTCTGCAATGATCCATTTTTTGTCGGCTTTAAAATCGCCATCTGTATCTTTTAAAGCGTAGACCTTGTCTTCGCTCCGGGTTCCTACGAATAAAGTACCGGATGGACTCAATGCCATTGAACGCGCATTTTCTACTTCGGCAAAGATTTCAATTTTAAATCCTTCGGGAAGCTTGATCGTGTGCAGCGGTAATGTATCGCTGTACGCGACAACACGATCGGACGGAGTTTCTTTTTTTGCGCTATTGCAGCCGATTGCAAGTAGCGCTATGAAGGGTATACATTCCAGTGTTTTCATTATTCATAAATTTTAAATGCAAGTTACCCCTTAACTAATTTTATAAGAATCCTTCCATGAGTTTTTTTGCCCGCTTAAATAGTATCTTTGTGGCATTTTTCAAGGTAATTCATGATCTCAATTAGCAATATCTCTTACTACATCGGTGGCAGAGCCCTTTATCTCGATGCCTCAATGTTCATAAAACCCAATGACAAGATCGGTTTGATCGGACTTAATGGGCGAGGAAAGTCCACCCTTCTCAAACTTATTGTCGGAGAAATGAAGCTGGACGAAGGCAGTATTAGTAAATCAAAAGACTGTACGATTGGGTTCCTTAACCAGGACCTGTTGTCCTTTCAAAGTGATGATGCGATTCTCACCGTGGCGATGGCCGCTTTTAAAGATGCTGTAGACACACAACGTCAGATTGAAGTAATTCTTCATACGCTTGAAACAGAATACTCTGATGAGCTTGTAGAAAAACTCACAAAGCTTCAGGAGAAATTCGAACAGCTCGATGGATATACGATGCAAGCCAAAGCGGAATCCGTACTCGAAGGCATTGGATTTAAAACAGCTGATCTTCATCGCCCCTTAAAAGAATTTTCCGGAGGATGGCGTATGCGCGTAATGCTAGCACAGTTGCTTCTCGAAAAGCCATCCCTCCTAATGCTTGACGAGCCTACCAATCACCTGGACTTGCCATCTATTGAGTGGGTTGAAAATTATTTGAGAACGTATGAGGGTGCTGTGATCGTTGTATCCCACGACAGACAATTCATCGATAATGTTGCAACGAAAACAGTAGATGTTACGCAACAACAGCTTGTAACATACGAAGGCAATTACAGCTTCTATCTTAAAGAAAAAGCATTGCGGGAAGATATTCAGCAAGGTGCTTTTGAGAATCAACAGGCAAAAATCCGTCAGACAGAACGTTTTATTGAGCGCTTCAAAGCGAAGGCAAGTAAGGCAAAGCAAGTACAATCAAGGGTTAAAGCGCTTGATCGTATGGATATGGTTGAGGAAGTTATCGATGATAGCGCGGCTGTGAATTTTAAATTCAAATTCAAGCAGCCTTCGGGGAGACATGTTGTTACGATGGAAGATGTGTCCAAATCGTATGGCGCATTGAATATCCTTAAGCATACGTACGCCACTATTGAACGTGGAGATAAAATTGCTCTGATCGGTGCCAATGGAAAAGGTAAATCTACTTTATTGAGAATTCTTTCCGGTGCGGAACCAGTGGATGGAAACCGGACGATAGGTTTTAATGTGATCCAGGGCTTTTACGCACAGCATCAGTTGGAGGCACTGCATGTTGACAATGAAATTCTGGAAGAATTAAAACAGGCTGGCAGCGGTAAGACAGAACAAGAGTTGCGCGGCGTACTTGGATGCTTCCTGTTCTCTGCAGACGATCAATTTAAAAAGATAAAAGTATTGTCTGGAGGAGAGAAATCGCGAGTGGCATTGGCGAAGACGTTAATATCAGAAGCGAATTTTCTATTGCTCGATGAGCCAACCAATCACCTTGACTTTATTTCAGAGAATATTCTTATTCAGGCCTTAAATCAATACGAAGGAACGTTTGTAACGGTGTCTCACAATAGATATTTCATTAGCAAGATTGCCAACAAGATCTGGTATATTGAAAATAATGAGATAAAGGAATATCCCGGCACGTACGATGAGTATGAGTATTGGAGAAAGACGAATGAAACAAATGCAATCGCTCCGAACAAAGCGGAAGCACCAAAAGTAAAGCCTGTAAAGCGAATTGAACCAACGCATGCCAACGATCAGACATTGAAGAAACTTACCAGGGATTTAAAAGTAGCAGAGGAGAAAATTGAACAATTGCAGAAAGCCAAATCTGCTATTGAAATGGAGCTCATAAAACCAGAGGTTTATTCAAAATTTGAAGTATTGTCATCACATCAGGCAGAATTGACTAAAGTGACCAAAGAGATAGACGCGCTAAATCAGCGATGGGAAAAACTGGTGATGGAAATGGATGAAATGGAAGCTAAAGCTTGATTATTTCCAGCAAAGAACTTATAAGCAATAGCGCAGCAATAAATAAAATAGCGTCTAAATAGCGTGCAATACGCTTTTTAACGCTTGAATTAACGACCTCCATAAACAACAGACTTTGAACTTCTATAAGTTCTCCGCCACTATTGTAACCTGTTTTTAAACAAATAAATCATTCTCTTTCAATGCCATCCAATTCCCAATGTAGCAGTAAACCGTTCTAATTTTTGATCGCTTCTCTGACTGTAAGGAATGTATGGCTGATACAATCTCAAATCATAATAAACAGGACTCGTATATGTTGAAAGAATTTCCTGATACTTATAACCAACACTCAGATAAAATTTCAAAGTCCCTACCGACATCCTGTAACCCACCATTGCTCCGTATGTTTTACCCCCGTGATCATCATACGGCAAACGACCCCCAGTTCGAATTGACCATGCATGTGACCATCCATAGTGAATCTGTACAAACAATGCATTACCTTCATTAAACTGAAATAGATCATAGCCGACCTGACCAAACAAAGGAAGCGTTTGCCAGCCATCATACGAATCTATCCCTAACCCCGCACCTGTACGCAACCGTTTTCCGATCGTAATACCCTGCAGTGTGTTGAATGTGTACGTAAGCGATTTCATTCGTTCCCCGCCAAGAAAACCAGTATTCACCGAAAAGAAATAGGAAATCTTTCTTGAATCAACATTGATTGAATCCTGTGATAATGCGGGCAGTGAAGCTATAGTAAAAATGAATATCCAACTAAATTTTTTCATTTGACTCTACATTTATGAATACTTTAAATCATTTCTTAGTTCTTTCGTATCGTAGTCACAATAAAACTTTACTGTTGAATTGGAAGCTTACTGACTTGCACAATGTTCTTCAAGTCAGAGTAATCGTATTGATACAGTCCTTCTTTAGCAATCATCATCGCGGTTTGGTGATACGGAATTATATCGATTGCCTGTATTCCAGGATAGTGTGCCAATTGATTTGCATCCAGTGCGTTTATATCCTTCGCATCATATACTTTCAATCCGGCCGAACCATCACACACAAATAAAACGTTAGCATCAATCCCAAGGCCATACGGATTTGTCATAGGATATGTCTTTACTATTACCGGAATAAGTGGATTGGAAATATTGATCACCTCTAACTGGTTTGTATATCCTGTACACGAGTTTCCATTTCGTAGCGTGACATAAGCATACGTATCGTCCACAATCACAGGATCACAGCTTCTCACATGCTCATATTTGCTTATTAAAACCGGTGCTTGTGGCGTTTTCAGATCATATATGTACATGCCTGATTTCGAACCAATAAAAAGTTTATCTTTATAAGGAAATAATGTTTCGGTATCGGAGCTTATCACAACCTCTTTACAAAATTTCGGATCATCCGGATGAGTAATATCAATTATATCAAGTCTATTGCCATCAAGTGCATAGAGATTCGCGTGGCTAATAGTGAATCTTGCCGTAGAACCTCCAATTCCTGTTGAGGTTGAATGATTCGAAGGAGATACCGATCCAGTCATTGAACTGGAAGCACTCATTAAAATTCCATCCTCATAAGCCCGCCCGCCCCAAGGCATAACCTGACTTGAACAATCTGATTCACGGATACTTACATCGCTTATTTTTTCCCAGCCCGTAAGAATACTATTGTTATTTGAAATGTGATAACCATATGACAAAGTGTTATTAAAAATATTTTTAATGCGCGTCAGTTGCCTTACCCCGGTATTATCGGCGATACTAAACACTATCATATCAACATAACTATCTGCGTACAAATAATCTCCATAAATAACGAGATCATAATTTCCCGGAATCTTCAAAAATCCGATATCCGTAGGCGCCGTTGGATTTGCGTTGTTGATTATATGAATGCCTTCACCTGTTTCATTGACGAATAGCAAATTATCCTTGAAGTATATCTTTCCTGGATTCTTTAATGCTCGCGAATGCTCATAACCTACGGCTTTCCTCACTTCCTCCATCGAACTGTAGACTGGCTTAAAGTAAGTATATGTATTCGTAATGCTGCACGTATCTGAACATTCCTGGAAGGAAAGCGAAAAGCCTATCAGTAGTGACAACCGAATTAAGGATAGTGATCTCATACTCATCGTATTTAGGTGTGTGCATTAGACACGCCTCAATTGCAGAAGGTTGGTATGAAATAAAAATTTAGAATGTATAACGGAATCTGAAGCCGATGTCCAGAATTATTGGCTTCGTATATCCAGATTCGTCCTTGAAAATATTCGTGATCGAATATCTGAAACCCGGAACTACAGCAAACCGGTAATGATCTGATAATCGCAATGTAATTTCTGTATTTGCCAGCCCCGACCACGATACTGGTCGGAACGTTGAGTTATCACTTCCTGATTGAGACACAACCTGGTATGTACCTGATTTATCTATCAATGAATTCTTCAAAAAGATATCTCCTGAAAAT
>Ga0123336_10003204_pt1 | contig 13848 bp, 10 predicted proteins | sample SSSSmetaG_FD_96466 | JGI IMG/M metagenome (GOLD analysis project Ga0123336, IMG submission 96466) | Glacier valley bacterial and archeal communities from Borup Fiord, Nunavut, Canada, to study Microbial Dark Matter (Phase II) - ​SSSS metaG | ecosystem: Environmental > Aquatic > Freshwater > Ice... | reverse complement strand
CGTCACGGCGGCGGGGCTGACGTGATGGCCATCAGCGACGCGATCGGCGAGTCGGTCAGCCTGGAACCGTTGAAGGAATCCCGGCCCTCGTGGATGAAACTGGTCAAGGCGGCGGCAAGTGCATGGGTGGCTGACTACGCGCCGAGCATGGGCGCGGCGCTGTCTTACTACAGCGTCTTTTCGATGGCGCCTCTGCTGCTGCTGGTGATCTCGATTGCCGGGCTCGTTTTCGGCGAGGACGCCGTGCGTGGTGAGGTTTTCGGGCAGCTTCAATCCCTGCTCGGCGCCGACGCGGCCAAGGCGGTCCAGGCCATCTTGGCCAGCGTCAGCGACAAACCGGCGCAAGGTGTGCTCTCGACCGTCATCGGTCTGGCGGTGTTGCTGATCGGTGCGACCTCGGTGTTCGGCGAGCTTCAGGATGCGCTGGACCGCATCTGGCGTGCGCCGGTGCGTGACCGGGCGGGTGGCCTGTGGGGACTGGTGCGCGCGCGGCTGCTGTCGTTCGGCATGGTGCTTGGCATTGCGTTCCTGCTGATGGTTTCGCTCGTCATGGGTGCGGCCGTGTCAGCCCTGGACAAGTGGTGGTCTGGCGCTTTCGCAGGCTGGGAACTGCTGGCGCAGGGGCTCAACTTGTTGATCGGTTTCGTGCTGACTACCGGCGTGTTCGCGATGATCTACAAGATCATGCCGCGGGTACAGGTGCAGTGGCGCGACGTCTGGGTCGGCGCCGTCGTCACGGCGCTACTCTTCACGATCGGGCGGCTGGGCATCGGCGCCTACATCGGCAAGAGCGGCGTGGCTTCCACCTTCGGAGCCGCGGGCTCCTTGATCGTGGTCTTCGTGTGGGTGTATTACTCGGCGCAGATCTTCCTCATTGGGGCCGAATTCACCTGGGTCTACGCCAAGACCTTCGGCTCGATGCGCCACCTCGCCGAAGACGAGGTGCCGAAGTCACCGGCGCTCAGGCCCGCGACCGATTCCCCGACCGGCGAGCCGAGTGCTGACCCTGTGCGCGACGCAGAAGAATCCGCCGCACTGGCGACAGCCGTTGGGGCCCCGGTGCCGGTCAGGGCCGCGGCGGTCGGCGCTCCTGTCGCCACGCTATAACTGGCTTTTCAGCAGGCTCGCGACCCGCTCCAGCAAACGTTCGGTCCAAGGGCGCGCCTGCCATTCGGCCAGCGTGATGGGACGAGCCAGGGCCCAGTCCTGGTCGAACACTTGCCGCTGGATGGCACCGAAGTCGCGGTTGAGTACGTTCAGATTGGCCTCGTCGTTGAGCCGAAACGATCGGTTGTCGAAGTTCGTCGAGCCCACCGACGAGAAGAATCCATCGACGACGAGGCCCTTGACGTGATACATGGTCGGCTGGAATTCGGCAATCTCGATGCCGGCTTGCAGCATCGGGCCCCAGCTGCCGCGCGACGCCATGCGCACGATTTCGGAATCGATGTGTCCGCTGGGCACGATGACGCGAACCTTGACGCCGCGACGCGCGGCGTCGACCAGGGTTTGGATCGTCATCTCATCGGGCACGAAGTAAGAATTCGCGAGGTCGATGCTGCGCTTGGCCGCCGTGATGGCCAACAGGTACATGAGCTGCATGCTTTCGCTGCCGACGCTGGGTGAACTGCTGAACATCTGGGCTGCCAGGTCGCCAGCGGGCTTGAGCGCGGGGAAGTAGGCATCACCGTGCAGCACGTCACCGGTGACCCGCATCCAGTTGTCGAGGAAGACCGACTGCATCTGCGCCACCACCGGGCCCTCGACACGAAAGTGGCTGTCGCGCCACTCTTGTGGGTTGCGCGCCTGGCCGCGCCAGTGGTCGGCGATGCCCACGCCCCCGGTGTAGCCGATGCGGCCGTCGACAACCAGCAGCTTGCGGTGGGTGCGATTGTTGAGCTTGTTCCAATGGCTCCACGCGGGCTCGTGGAAACGCTCCACCTGCACGCCGGCCTTTTTCATCTCGTCCAGCAGGGTCCGCTCCATTTTCAGGCTGCCGACCCAGTCGAGCAGCACATGAACGCGCACGCCAGCGCGGGCTCGCTCTTGGAGCGCGTCGACGAATTCGCGGCCGATGCTGCCTGACCAGTAGATATAGGTTTCGAAGGTGATCGTTGACTTTGCGGCGCGGATCGCGGCCAGCATCGACGGAAAGATCTGGTCGCCATTCAGCAAGGTCTGGACCTGGTTGCCTTCAACGATCTGCGGTCCGAGCAAAGAGCTGAGCGAGCGCCGGAACTCGCCGTCGTCGCTTTCGTACAAGCGAGGCAGCTTCTGCTCGATCTTCTTTTCGGCGCCGGTCCAGTTCTGCACCAGCAGCACGGCGGTCAGCGTGGCCACGGCCGTCACCACGATCAGCGTAAGGCGGGACTTTCTCCACGACGAGCGGAACAGAGACACCTTATTGGCCGCTCAACTTGCGGACGGCAGCGGCTGTCCGACCGTTGCCGAGGGCGGCTGCGTCGCATCCGGCCCCACGGATGTGATGTTTCCCCAGGCCAAAACCTGGGCACGCAGCTGAGTCATCAGTTCGTCAGCCATCGATTCCAGCAGCGCCAATTCGCGCCGCGTCAGCGAGCGCGGTTTCACGTCCAGGATGCACAAGGTGCCCAGCGCATGCTGCTCGGCGTCGCGCAGGGGCGCCCCGGCGTAAAAGCGCACGCCCTTCTCGTTCAGCGCCGGGTTGCCCGCGAAGCGCAGGTCGCGCGCGAGATCGGGAACGACCATCGTTCGACCGTTGGCAACGACGTGGCCGCACAAGGATTCCGCCCGCGGCATTTGCAGATCCTCCGCGCGCAAGCTGGGCGGACTCACGCCGCTGCCTTGTTCTTGCTGCGGCGGCTGCCCGAACAGCGCCGGTACGCGCTGCTGCTCCGCGTCGATCAGCGACACCATCGCGATCGGAACGTCGAAGATGTCCGCGACGCGGCGCGAGACGGCTTCTAGCAGCGGCTGGGCGCGCCCGTCCAGCAGGCCGCTGTCACGCAGCGCGGCGACGCGGATCGCGTCGTTCTCAGGCACCGGCGCGGCCAGGAATCCGGCCTCGATGTCGATGCCGAGCGCGTGAGCCATTTGCATGACGGCCTCGCTCAATGAAGTGACCACGGCGTCGGCGCCCAGCTCGCGGCGTGCGTCCTCGTCGAGCAGTTCAGGCGGCGCGTTCCACAGTGCCAGCACCACGCGCAGGTGCGGCCAGCGGCGGCGCAGCCGGCGGCAGAACGTCTGCGCCGCAGTTTTGGGCTCGGCGCTGAAGAAGGACAGGCACACGGTCGTGGTGTCGGCCAGCTCCAGGCGGTCGATGTAGTCGGCCTTCATCAGCCCCGATGGGCGATGGGTCGCTGGCAGTCCGCCAAGGGACAGCGCGTGCGCGAGCATGCGCGCGGCCAACGTGTCGGTCTCCCATTTGCCGCCGATGCACACCACGGTTGCTGCCGCGTCACTGGCATGCGGTGGGTGCTGCTCGATCATGCCGTCGATCAGGGCGTCCATGCCGACCACCAGGCGGTGCCGATGTTCGGCGCTGGCCACGCCGGTGTGGTCAAGGGTGGCCATGCGAAGCACGGCCAGACCGGTCACGTTGTAGAACGCAGCGACATCGGCCTCGACGACCTCCTCGCCCGCCACCTCGATCGCGGACTCGACCTCGCCGCTCAACAGGCGTTGATAAATGCGCGTGGCGGCATCCAGCGCCGGCTGGCTGCCCAGCAACACGTCAAGAAAGCCGAGCCGCGGCAGGTGGCGCCCGATCACCAACAGGCACACGGTCAGCGGCGTCGACAAGATGAGGCCAATCGGACCCCAGATCGCAGTCCAGAAGGTCGCCGCTGCGATCAGCGAAATTGCCGACAGGCCGGTGCTCGCCCCATACAACCAGGGCTCAACGACGTTGTTGCTGATGACTTCGAGCAGCACGATGAGGCCCACGGTCAGCAGCACCATGTTCCAGCCCGGGTCGACCGCAAAGGCCAGCGCGATCGGCGCCACCGCGCTGATCATCGGTCCCACGTAGGGCACGAAGCGCATGATCGATGCCGCGGCGCCCCACAGCAGCGCGCCCGGCACGCCGATGAACCACAGGCCGGCGGCCATCGGGATGCCGTAGGTCAGGTTGACGACCAGCTGCATCGTCAGGTACTTGCTGATGCGACGACCTGCTTCGTCCATCGCGTCGGTCGACCGGTGCAGGTTGCCGCCGAGCAGGCGCAGCAGCCGGTCGCGCAAGTCGTCGCGGTCGAGCAGCACGAGAAACAGGAACACGAGCACGATGCTGGCCGTGGCCAGCGGCGCGATGGCCGCCTCGATCCAGGCCAATGCGTTCTCGAACGGTCTCGGCGGCGTCGGATCGATACGCACGCGCTGCACGGCCGGCGGCTGCGCGCGCCGCTTTGCGCCGGCCTCTGGCGTGTCTTCGGCAGCGGCTTTCTCGACCTCCTGCTTGACGACATTCAATGTTTCCACCGCCCCGTCGAACATCCCCGGCCCGAGCGCGGTAGCGCGAAGATCGCGCAATTTTTGCGGATGTTGGACTGGTAGGTTGGCAGCTGCTGGCTCAGCGAAGACACCTGTTGGCCCAGCGCGACGCCGGACAGCACCACGCCCCCGAGCGACAGCGAGACGACCACCGTCACCGCCGCGAGCAACGGCAGCCCGAGCCGCTTGAGCCAGGCCACCAGCGGGTACAGCACGAAACCCAGCAACAGCGCCAGGGCCAGCGGTATCAAAATCTCGCGGCCGAAATACAGCGCGGCGATGATCACCGCGGCGCTCGTCAGTCCCACCATCAGCCTGATTTCCGGAATCAGGGCGGCGAAGGCTTCACTTGGCGACTCGGCACGGGATGAGAAGGGTGATTGGGGCGGCGATTCGGCTTTGTTGCGGGGATTGGCGTCCGCATCGGGCGCTTGGCGGGCACTGCTGGCACCCACGGGCTTGGGCGTAGTCATTCCGGTCATCCTCAAGGCTGGCGTTTCATCCCAGCTCAGGCGATCTTCTGGGCTTGTTAATCAGCCGCGCAACAACATGGAGGTCAAAACCGGGGCGTTCGCGGCGCGAGGATCAGCGTGGGCTGGCACTGGCTGACAGCGGAACAGTATGAGCGCTTGGCGCCCGAGCGGGGCGTGACAAGCTGCCGTCTCTGACCATATAAAGACCCGCGCGCTGCGCTTCGCGGAGTGTTTCGCCGCGCTTGACCTGTGATTGCACCACGTAGCCGTAGACCGACAGCAGGGCGAGACACAGCACCACCCCAGCAGCGATCAGTGCCGTGCGCGGCGCCTGCAAAGACGTGCCGCTGTGCAGGGTGCGCGTGGAGGTGTGGGCTGATGTCATGTGAATCTGTGTGTAAACGTTTGAGGACCGCAGGAGTGAATGTGACGGCACGTACGCGTGCGCGGCATCGGCCGTCGGCTCGAGGCCATGTAGGAAACGTCCCGCGCCGTCCCGATTGCCGCAGAGCTCCCGGCTGCATCAGGGCCACGGTGCTCCAGGCTGGTGTGAGGTGTGAGGCTTTGTAAGAGGCGCGCTCTCTCCGTCATCAGACACCGCAGCGCAAGCGTTGGGTAGGTACGCGGCAACGCAGCCGCTGCTTCAACTCAAACCCCAAGTTCACCGGATTTCGCAGTGTGGTTCGTGGCGCTGCGGCGGCGGATGCTTGTTCTCGGTCCCTTAAAGAAAGCGCCTCATGACCCTTACCCGAAAGGCCACCACCGACGATCGGTCCTTGGCGTCAATCGCCTGCTCGGGCGCAGCCCGCTGGCTCGCAGTGGCGGCAGCGTGCGCCGCAGTGGGCGCATTGAGCGCCTGTGGCGGCGGGGCTTACGCCGACACGGCGGGCAATTTCAACATCGGCGTCAGCGTGGGCGGCCAATTCGTCAGTGACACGCCAGTCGCCGCGGGTGGCTCGCTGAGCGTGGCGGTGCCGGCGGGTCGGTCCGTGACGTTCGATGCCGGAGAGCCCGCGGTTTGGACTCTGTATGTGGGTGGTGTCGCCGTCAGCACGGGCGCTCAGGTGTATTACGCGGGCGCCAACATCGTGGCGACCACTTTGAGCCGTTCCAGCGTTGCGGTGGACACGTATGCGGCCTACCCGCTGTCAGCGGCGATACCGGTCACGCTGGTGGCGAGTTCGGTCTACGACTCGGCCCAGGTGGCCACGGTGAATTTGCTGATCACGAACTGACCGCGATCAGGGGCCAGGGACCAGAGATCAGGGACCAGAGATCAGTAAGCGATCGATTTCATTCAAAACCCAAAGGAGTTATCACATGAACAAATCCATGGCCAAAGGCCTCGTCATCGGTGGCATCGCCACAGTCGTTCTCGGTGCGGGTGCCGTCACGGGCTATTCGACCATCACTGCGCCGCGAATCGCCGACGTGGTCGCGGTGAAAGAAGTAACGCAAGCCGTCGTCACTCCGCAGCAGCGCTGTGAAGATGTGGCGGTCAAGCATCAGGCGCCAGTGCAGGATCAGCGCCGCGTGGTCGGCAGCGTGATCGGCGGCCTGGCCGGCGGTTTGCTCGGCAGCCAGGTGGGGGGTGGCACCGGCAAGACGGTGGCCACCGTCGCCGGGGCGGCGGCGGGCGGTTATGCCGGCAACCAAGTGCAGAAGAACATGCAAGAACGCGATGTCAGCGTGACCACCGAGCGCCGCTGCCGCAGCGTCAACGAGACGTCGCGAAAAGTGATTGGTTACGACGTCACCTACCGCCTGTCCGGCAAAGAAGGCATGGTGCGCACCACGTTCAAACCCGGCGCGACCCTGCCGGTGAAGGACGGGCGTGTGGTGTCGACGGCCCCGGCCGCCAAGACCGGGTCTTGAAGCGCGGTGGCGAGCCGCGGCTAGGCGAGGCGACGCGAGGCGAGGACTCGCAAGGCGTTTAGACACGTGACTTTTCGCACCGTTGACACCCCCCTGTACTCGGGGATACGCAGGTGATCGGGACCGTTGCGCTCCCTACACTTCAGGACTGACGTTTGGTGCCTTTGCCCGAACGTATTTCGGGTTTCACGCGCGCACCATGTCCCTGATCGCCACTGTTGTACTCGCAGCCTCGGCCAACGCCACGGGTGTCGTTTTGCCGCAGTGCACTTGGGACAAACCGGGTGCCAATCCGTTCATGGGCGACGTGGTGGCCGCGGTGGACCGCTACCACGACATTCCCTCCAACACGCGCGCCAAACTCAAGGCCCGCATGCAGGCGCGCAGCTACGACGACATCGCCGTGATCGGCCGCGATGCGGTCAAAGGCAAGGGCGACTACGCACCTGAGATCCGCGACATGCACTTCGGTGCCGGCAGTGTTTGCCGCACCGTGACCCGCACCCAGTGGACTTCCACGATGCAAGAGCGCGGCCTGGTGTACTGCGAAGACGGCCACTGCATCCTGGTGCCCACCGTGTGCCGCAACGTCAGCCGGATCACGCGCTTGGCGGCACCGCGCGCGACCGGCCCGGCCGCGGGCGACATCATGACTTCGGCCGGCCCCGAAGCCGCGCCGCTTGACTTCGATGCGCCCGCTGCCGGCCCGCTGGCCGAGGCGCTGCCGGGCAGTTTCCAGCCGGCGGCCGCAGCGCCGATGAACTCAGACCCTGGCGTCGGCGGCCCTGGTGCTGGTGCTGGCGATGGACCCGGCACCAACGCGCCCGCCACCTTTGCCGGCAACAGCCGCGGTCAGCTTTCTCCCGAAAAGGGCCTGCTGCTGCCGACGCAGTTCGGCAAACCCACCATCGTCGGCGGGCCCGACTTGCTGCGCGACACCGTCACCGCCGTCCCGGAGCCCAGCACATGGGCGCTGCTGGTCATCGGCCTGTTGGCCGTGATGTACGGGGCTCGGCGCAAGCGCTGAGCTGCTGCTCGGCACTACGCCGATGGAGTGAGCGGCGTCTGAGCGTGCGGGTCGAGACGCAGCAGCATCTCGCGAAAGGTTTGCGCGGCGGCAGACAAACGCTTGTGCGTTCTGTGCACGACGTACCACTGGCGCACGATGGGAAAGCCCTCCACCGGTAGCACGACCAAGCAGCGGGTTTGCAGCTCGAGTTCAATGGTCTGCGCCGAAACCACGCCCAGGCCCAAGCCGGCGCGCACCGCCTGCTTCAGCGCCTCGTTGGTGCCAAATTCGCAGCCCGCCCGATAGGTCACGCCCTGCGCTGACAAGTGGCGTTCGATCGCGGCTCGTGTGCCCGAGCCCGGCTCGCGCACCACCAACGTCTCTTCGACCATGCGCTGCAAGGGCACGGACTGCAGCGCGGCCAGCGGGTGATCGGGTGCGGCGATCACCACCAGCGGGTTGTCCATGAAGTGCTGGGCCACCAAGTCCAGGATGTCGGGTGGCCGCCCGGTGATGGCCAGGTCGGTGCTGTTGTCAGCCAACGCAGACAGCACGAACTCGCGATTCGCCACTTGCAGGCTCACGCGCACACCCGGGTGTCGGCGGTTGAAGTCGGCAATCAGGCGCGGCAGGAAATAGTTGGCCGTGGACACCACCGCCAGGCGCAGCACGCCGCGCTGCAGGCCGCGGAACTCGTCCATCGCGGAATTCAAGTCGTCCATGCGGGCGGCGATGTCGCGCGCATGACCGCGCAAAGCTTCCCCGGCTTCGGTGAGGAACATGCGCTTGCCTAACTGCTCGAGCAACGGCAGACCCAGCTGCTCTTCCAGCTGCTTCATCTGCATCGACACAGCCGGCTGCGTCAGGTGCAATTCGACGGCCGCTCTCGAAATGGACCCACAGCGCGCCACCGCTTCAAAGGTGCGCAGATGTCGCAGCGTGATGTGCATGGTGTCGGTTGGCTGTGGTGGGCGTCGGGTCGATGTAGGGGGCTGCGCGCAGCGCGACAGATCGTAGCAAGACGCCGCGAGCAGTTGCAAAGCTTCGCCAGGCGCCGCAAGTGGGGCGCAACGGCCGCGATAGAACGTTCATATTTATAGAACTAATTAGTCTGAAGTATGTATTTTACGGGGGCACGCCTTGAGGCCATAGTCGGCCTCGTTACTTTTTAGGAGCCTCGCGATGACACTGCTGTTGACCGATCTGCCGCCACTGCGCATTGTCCTGCTGTGCACCTTGCCGCTGGCCTACGCGCTGGCTGCGCTCGCCCCTGGCCGGCTGGTGCAAACGCCGCAGGCCGGCTGGCGCCTGGCTCGCTGGTGCGCCGCGGTGGCGGGCGTGGCGGCCTTGCTGTCAACGGTTTGGTTGCTGGTCGGCGGGGAGGGCCTGGCACGCGGGCCGGCGGTGTTCGCGCTGGGCAAAGCCGGCGCACTGCACCTGAGCCTGCGCAGTGACGTGCTGGCCTGCACGATGCTGTTGCTGGTGAGCTTCATCGGCTGGGTCATCGTGGGCTACTCACAGACTTATCTGAACGGCGAACGCGGCCAGCCGCGCTACATCCGTGGACTGATGCTGACGCTGGCGGCGGTGTCGTTGTTGGTGCTGACGAACAACCTGGTGGTGCTGGCGCTGGCGTGGATCGTCACCAGTTTGGCCTTGCACACTCTCCTGACTTTCTTCAATCAACGGCCGCAGGCACTGATCGCCGCGCACAAGAAGTTCCTGGCCAGCCGCGTGGCCGATGCGTGCCTGCTGGGCGGCATCGCATTGCTCGGTGGCACCCTCGGCACGCTGGAGATCGACCAGGCCGTCGCCGCCGTGCGGGCGCTGGGTCAGACGCCCGCAACGCTGCTTGGCCCCAACACTGCGTTGCAGGCGGCCGCGTTGCTGATCGCCACCAGCGCTTTGCTGAAATGCGCGCAGCTTCCCGTGCACGGCTGGCTGATCCAGGTGATGGAAGCGCCGACGCCGGTGTCAGCGCTGTTGCATGCGGGTGTTGTGAACCTGGGCGGATTTTTGCTGTTGCGCATGGGCACGCTGGTGGCCGACGTGCCCTCGGCGCAGGCGCTGTTGGTGGTGGTCGGCAGCGTCACCGCCGTGGTGGCCGCGCTGGTCATGACGACGCGGATCAGCATCAAGGTGTCGCTGGCCTGGTCGACCTGCGCTCAGATGGGATTCATGATGATGCAGTGCGGGCTCGGTCTGTACGAGTTGGCGCTGCTGCACCTGGTGACGCACTCGCTTTACAAGGCCCATGCCTTCCTGGGTGCCGGCGGCGCGGTGGAACAAAACCGGCTGCAGCAGATGACCCCCAAGCCGCCGCCGATGAGCGCGGGTCGGTGGCTGGCTGGTGCGCTGGTGGGCATGTTGCTGGTCGGTGCGGCGGCGCTGCTGTGGGGTGCACACCCGGCGCAGGCGCCTGCGTTGTGGGCCACCAGCGGCATCCTTGCGCTGGCGCTGGCACCGATCGTGGCCGGTCCGGTTTTGCGTGCCGGCTGGGTGTGGCGGATCGCCGGGCTGAGCGCGTCTTTGGCGCTGGCACTGGCCTACTTCGGGCTGCATGAATTCGGCAGCCGCTGGCTGGGTGTCGACCCCGCCGCCGCGCAGCCAGCGCCAGCGCTGGTGGCGTGGGTGCTGGGTTGCTTCGTGCTGCTGTTCGCGGTGCAGGGCACGGTGCGTGCAAAGCCGCGCGGCACGCTGGCGCGCGGCCTGTATCCCTGGCTGTTCGCCGGTCTGTACCTGGACGAACTGTTCACGCGGTTGACCTTCCGCCTGTGGCCGGCACGCGTGCCGCTGCCGCACATGCTGTCGCACACGCAGCCGCACACGCAGCCGCACACGCAGCCGCACACGACACCCGCGTCGCAACCCTCTCTTGAGCCTTCCGCTCACCCCACGCAAGGACTGTGATGAACGCCATCCGCGACGCCTTTCTCACTTCTCAGGTCGACTCCGACATCGACATCAACGCGGCCGTTGACCGTGCCTGCGCCCGCATTGCGCCCACCTGGCCCCTGGACCGCTTCATCGCCGTCAACCCCTACTGGGGCCAGCTCGAGCGGCCGATGTCGACGGCAGCCGCACAGCTGGCCAGCTTGTCGGGCAGCCCGATGTTGATGCCGCGCAGTTGGTTTCGAGCGCAATGGGAAGCGGGTCGCGTGGACCGGCACGCGCTGCAGCAGGCGGTCGATGCCGCTGCAGCCACCTGCTCGGTGGATGACCTCATCGCCTCGCTGCAAGCCCCGAGCGCAGTGCCCGGGCGGCTGCCGTTGGCCACCGATCTGGTGGATGCCCAGCGCGACTTGGGTCATGCCATGGCCTGGCGCGACTACGTCACCCACCACGTGAGCCAGTGCTGCGGTGCCTACTTCGACGAGGGGCAGGCGGTCTGGGGCCCCGACCACGAAGGTGGTCTGTACCCGAGCTGGCTGCGCCAGTCGGCGCACGACTTCGGCCCGGCCATGCTGATGGGTGACGCCCACTTCACGCGCCGGCTCGCCGCGCTGCCAAACGAGCCGCGCTTGCTCATCGCCGCCGCGCTGGCTGCGCTGCGCGTGCCCGCCGCCGCACACGAAGCCTTCTGCACCGCGTTGCTGAGCAGCATCGGCGGCTGGGCTTCGTGGTGCGCCTACCAGCGCTGGCAGGCCCGCCTGGTGCAGCGCGACGACGACCAAATCGTGCACCTGCTGGCCGTGCGCATGGCCTGGGAATGGTTGCTGCTCGACGGCCATCCCGAAGCGCGCGTGGCCGACGGCCTGCACGCCGCCTGGCAGGCATGCGACCAAGTGGCCGCACGCGCCGAGATCGCGCAACAGCACGACTGGCTGTGGCAGTCCGCCCTCGAGCGAAGCTATCAAGAGCCCTTGTGCCGCAGCTTGATGGCCGCGCCGCCGAGCGCCACTGCAGGCGCGGCCGCGTTGCCTGCGGTGCAGGCGGTTTTCTGCATCGATGTGCGTTCCGAGGTCTACCGCCGCGCGCTGGAAAGCAGCAGCGCCGCGGTGCAGACGCTGGGCTTTGCCGGCTTCTTCGCGATTTTCGTCGACTACCGCCCGCTGGGCACCGAGCTGCAGCGCCCGCAACTTCCCGGCCTGCTGGCTCCGGCGCTGTGCATCACCGATGAGTGCGACGCCCCGTCCCTCGGCGAGGTGATTGCGCAGCGACGCCGCGGGCAGCTGCAATGGCGTCAGCAGTGGCAGGCGTTCCGCGCCGGCGCCGGCTCGACGTTTTCTTTCGTCGAGTCGTGCGGCCTGCTCTACGCCGGCAAGTTGTTGCACCAGCGTTTGGGCGGCGCAGTGCCTTCGCGGACCGTCGAGCAGACCGGCCTGCCTGCCGCGCAGCAAGATCAGCTGCGCCCGCGCCTGGCGGACAGTCGCGCCGCAGGCGGCCCCACGCTCGATGCCCGCTGCACGATGGCCGCCACCGCGTTGAACGCCATGGGTTTGACGTCCGGGCTGGCGCGGCTGGTGTTGCTGGCCGGGCACGGCAGTCAAAGTGCCAACAACCCGCATGCCGCCGGCCTGGACTGCGGCGCGTGCGGCGGCCAGACCGGCGAGGTCAATGCCCGCGTGCTCGCTCAGTTGCTCAACGAAACGGGGGTGCGCCAAGGGCTGAAAGCGGCAGGCATCAGCGTTCCCGACAGCACGGTGTTCGTGGCCGGCCTGCACAACACCACCACCGACGACATGCAGCTCTTCGATGTCGACCTGATTCCCGCCAGCCACACGCCGGACGTGGCGGCACTGCGGGGCTGGCTGACTGAGGCCGGACGGCGCGCGCGTGCCGAACGGGCAGCCTCCCTGGGTTTGGCCGCGCTGGCCACAGACGCCAACGCGCTGCGCGACGCGGTGCAGGCGCGCAGCCACGACTGGGCGCAGACGCGCCCCGAATGGGGCCTGGCCGATTGCGCCAGCTTCATCGTCGCGCCGCGCAGCCGCAGCCGCCACCTGAACCTGGGCGGTCGCAGCTTCCTGCACGACTACGACTGGTCGCGCGACGCCGGCTTCGGCGTGCTGGAACTGGTGATGACCGCGCCGATGGTGGTGACGAACTGGATCAACCTGCAGTACTACGCCTCGGTGGTGGACAACCTGCGCTACGGCAGCGGCAACAAGGTGCTGCACAACGTGGTGGGCGGTCACATCGGCGTGTTCGAAGGCAACGGCGGCGACCTGCGCATCGGGTTGCCGATGCAGTCGCTGCACGACGGCGAACAGTGGCGCCACACGCCGCTGCGCCTGAGCGTGTTCATTCAAGCGCCGCAGGAGCCGATGGACCGCATCATCGCAACGCATGCCACCGTGCGGCATCTGCTGGACAACGAATGGCTGCATCTGTTCCGGCTCGACGACGAGGCCGGGTGCTGGCGCTACAGGGTCGGCCTGGGCTGGCAGGCCGTCACCGCATGATCCGCTGCCGCCACCTGCAATGGCCGCAGGCCGAAGCGATCGACGTCCTGCGCTGCCAGGCGAAACGTCCTGCCTGATCCACGGGTGCACGGATCCACGGGTGCACGGGCGGTTCCGCATCCCACCGCGACGTGCTGCTCCGATGGAGCAGAAGAAGCAGAACGGCTGATTCTGAAGACTTCAGCGTCCCAGCTCGCAGCGCGCCGACAGCGCCACGGCGCCGTCGGGCCCTTGGGCCTCCAGCTCGACCGCATCGTCCGCCAACCTGCCCAGCAGGCGCACCGGTCCGAGGTCGAACAACGGCGCCACGCCGCGAAAGCTGAACGCCACCACCGGCCGCGGCGTGGACTGCCGCACCAGTTGCAGCAGCAGCACGGCGGTCAGCGGGCCATGCACCACCAAGCCAGGATAGCCTTCGATATCGACGGCGTAGGCGCGGTCGTAGTGGATGCGGTGGGCGTTGAAGGTCAGCGCCGAGAAGCGGAACAGCAGCCGCGTGTCGGGCTGAACCGTACGCGTCCAGGCGCCCTCGGGTGGCGGCGGCAACTCGGCCGCGACCGGTGCCTCGACGCGACTTCCGGGCTCGCGGTAGACGATGTCCTGTTCTTCCTCAAGG
>Ga0123336_10003203_pt1 | contig 13849 bp, 7 predicted proteins | sample SSSSmetaG_FD_96466 | JGI IMG/M metagenome (GOLD analysis project Ga0123336, IMG submission 96466) | Glacier valley bacterial and archeal communities from Borup Fiord, Nunavut, Canada, to study Microbial Dark Matter (Phase II) - ​SSSS metaG | ecosystem: Environmental > Aquatic > Freshwater > Ice... | reverse complement strand
CATGCCCTTGTGCGCCTGCGTCTTCGTGATCGCCGCCGTCAGCGTCGTCTTGCCGTGATCCACGTGTCCAATCGTCCCGATGTTCACGTGCGGCTTGTTGCGTACGAACTTTTCCTTCGACATTTCGATCTCGCCTCTTTTGGTTTAGAGCCGCGTCTGCAGCCCATCGATCGGAGCCCGGCTGCATAACACAGAACGGGCCATATCAATCACGAAAGATCTATGCACCCTCTACTTTTTTGTTGGCACTTTTACTGGTGCTACCAGAAACGGGTGCATAGCCAGCCAAGCTCATGGTCTCGGCCGCTTTGCCCTGCGTCGCCGAGCGGAGCTCGGTTGTATAACCAAACATCGTCGCCAGTGGCACCTCGGCGAGCACCACCGAGAACCCGGCACGCGTATCCATGCCGAGCACGTGGCCTCGGCGCGCTGCCAGCTGGCCCATGACCACGCCGACAAACGCATCGGGCGTGACCACTTCGACCTTCATGATCGGCTCCAGCACCACCGGTTTCGCCGCAGCGACGGCAGCGGCCAGCGCGTGACCGCCAGCGAGCTCGAAAGCTTGCACCGACGAATCGACGACATTGTATGAGCCACCGACGACGGTGATCTGCAGATCGACCAACGAGTGCCTCGCCAACACGCCGCGCGAACAGGCCTCGAGCACGCCTTTGTCGACGGCGAGACGGTATTCGCGCGGGATCTGGTCTTCGCGCTCGGTGTGGTTCGGGGCAGTCGCCGGCGCGCCGAGACCGCCGCGGCCTTCGCTGGGAGCCGGCTCGACCCGGATACGGACCTCGGCAAACTGACCGTGCCCACCGACGGAGCGTGAGAAGACGTAGGACTCTTCGCCGACCGCGGTGACCGTCTCGCGGTAGGAAACCTGTGGCTTGCCGATCGCCGCATCGACGCGAAACTCGCGGCGCAGTCGGCTGGCGATGATCTCGAGATGCAGCTCGCCCATCCCGCTCACCAGCGTCTGGCCGGTCTCGCCATCGACACCGACGTGAAACGACGGATCCTCGACGGCCAACGCTGCCAGCGCCGCAGCCAGCTTCTCGCCGTCCTCGGCCGAGCGCGGCTCGATGGTGCGCGACATCATGGGGTCAGCGAACTGACTCTGCTCCAAGAGGCGTGGCGAGGTCTCGTCGCACAGCGTGTCGCCGGTGGTCGTGATGCGCAGCCCCACGGCCGCCGCGAGCTGGCCCGCGTCGACAAAATCGACTTCCATGCGCTGATTGGCGTGCATGCGGAACAAGCGGCCGATCTTCTCGCGCTTGTCCTTGGTGCTGTTGTAGACCGTGTCTCCCGACGACAAACGGCCGGAATAGACGCGAATGTAAGTGAGCATGCCGCGGTCTTCGTGCTGCGTGCGCCAGGCCAGCGCACACATCGGCGCCTTGGCGTCGGCGACCATGCCCTGCTCGTCGGCGACGTCGACCGGCGACGGCAAATAGTTGACCACCGCGTCGAGAAGCGGCTGCAACCCTTTGTCACCGAAGGCCGAGCCGCACAGCACGACGACGGCTTTGCGCGAGATGGTGGCGCGACGGAGCCCAGCCCGCAGCAGATCGCCGGCGATGTCGTCGCCGCCCTCGATCACCTGCGCCAGCACTTCGTCGTCGACGTCGCACAGCGCCTCGATCATCGCCTCGCGCGCCAGCTGCGCCTCGTCGGCGAGCTCGTCAGGCACCTTCTCGGTGTGATACGCGAAGATCATCTGCGACTCGAGCGCGCGCGCCTCTTCACTCCAGCGCAGCGCCTTCATTTCGACCAGATCGATCACGCCTTCAAAAGCTTCTTCGAGGCCAATCGGCAACTGCACGACGATCGGATGGGCACGCAGCCGAGCGCGGATCTCTTCGACGCAGCGGGGCAGATCCGAGCCGACACGATCCATCTTGTTGACGAAGGCGATGCGCGGCACATGATGACGGTCGGCCTGGCGCCAGACGGTCTCCGATTGCGACTGCACGCCCTCGGTGGCGGCGAAAATTACCACCGCACCGTCGAGCACGCGCAGACAGCGCTCGACCTCGGCGGTGAAGTCGACATGGCCGGGCGTATCGATGATGTTGATGCGGTGACCGTTCCAGCCGACCGTGGTCGACGCGGCGTTGATGGTGATGCCGCGCTCCATCTCCTCGACGGTCCAGTCCATGGCCGCGGTGCCGTCGTCGACCTCGCCCAGCGTCGAGGTGGTGCCGGTCACGTAGAGGAGACGTTCGGTGGTGGTGGTCTTGCCGGCGTCGATGTGCGCGACGATCCCAATGTTGCGGGTTCGTTCGATCACCGGGGTGGTGACCGCAGCTGCGCTGGAATCGAAGCGGCTCATGTCTACGCTCGCGACGCCGAGGCGTCGTTTGGGTCCCTTTTGGCGTCAGCGGGACAGGAGCGGTAGACCAGGTTCTGGAGGAGTGGTGCCACCGACGGGAACGTCGGTCGCATCAATTCGCCAGGGTTGGCGCTACGACTTCACTGCTCGAAGTCCCTATGTGAAAAACAACTTCCTTACCAAGGCAAAAGACAGAGTTTCCGAGCTTAATAAGTACGATGAAAACAAAGCCCGGAAACTCTTTTTCGCAGCTCTTTCCGTAGCGGAGCGTCGGGCTTTGCCCGCGCGGAGCGTCGGAGGCTCGGAACCCTCTCAGGGTTCCGAGCTACAACCAATAACTACCAGCGGTAGTGGGCGAAAGCCTTGTTGGCCTCTGCCATCTTGTGCACGTCTTCGCGCTTCTTGACCGCGTTGCCACGGTTCTGCGACGCGTCGAGGATCTCGCCAGCGAGCTTCTCGATCATGGTCTTCTCACCGCGATCACGCGAGTAGATGACCAACCAGCGCATACCGAGCGCCGTCGAGCGGTCCGGGCGAACGTCGACCGGAACCTGGTAGGTCGAGCCACCGACGCGGCGGCTCTTGACTTCGAGCTTGGGCTTGACGTTGTTGAGCGCCAGATCGAAGACCTTGACGGCCTCCTGCTTGGAGCGGGCTTCGACGATGTCGAACGCGCCGTACACGATGCCTTCGGCAATCGACTTCTTGCCGTCGACCATGACCGTGTTCATGAACTTGGTCAGCCGCTTGCGCACATCGACAGGAGCGTCGGTGTACTTGGGATCCGGCAGGACGTCGCGCTTCGGAACTTCACCTTTGCGTGGCATGAATCTCTACTCCACTGTCTTTGAAAGACTACTTGGGGCGCTTGGCGCCGTACTTGGAACGGCTCTGGCGACGATTGGTGACGCCCGACGTATCGAGCGTGCCGCGAACGATGTGGTAACGCACACCGGGGAGGTCTTTGACACGGCCGCCGCGGATGAGGCACACCGAGTGCTCTTGCAGGTTGTGACCTTCGCCGGGGATGTAGCTGATGACTTCCATCCCGTTGGTGAGGCGCACACGGGCGACCTTACGGAGAGCCGAGTTCGGCTTCTTGGGGGTCGTGGTGTACACGCGAACGCACACGCCGCGCTTCTGCGGGCTGGCCTTCAAGGCCGGCGACGCAGTCTTCCGTCGCTGTTTTTCGCGCCCGAACTTAACGAGCTGATTGATCGTTGGCATGAATGGGTCTCTTTTTCTTACCGAGAGCTGACTTGTAAGAGGCGGCATTCTACAGACCGCCTCTTACCTGTCAAGCGTTGGATCGGCTGTGTTGGGGACTTAGACGTTACTCGTCACTCGTCAAAGGCAAGAGCCTCGGCGGCCGCAGCCACCGGGGGCGGAATCGGGATGTCTTCCTCGGCAGGCGCTTCCACGTTCAAGGTCATCCGCTTGTAAGCCGGAAGTCCCGTGCCCGCCGGGATGAGCCGGCCCATGATGACGTTTTCCTTGAGGCCGCGCAGGTAGTCGACCTTGCCGCAGATGGCGGCTTCGGTGAGCACCTTGGTGGTCTCCTGGAACGAAGACGCCGAAATGAACGACTCGGTCGACAGCGACGCCTTGGTGATGCCGAGCAGCAAGGGCTCACCCTTGGCAGCCTGACCGCCCGCAGCGACGCGACGCTCGTTCTCTTCCTCGAAGATGTGACGCTCGACCTGCTCATCGATGAGGAAGCCCGTGTCGCCGACATCAGCGACGCGAACCCGGCGCAACATCTGCCGGACAATGACCTCGATGTGCTTGTCGTTGATCTTGACGCCCTGGAGTCGATAGACCTCCTGGACCTCGTCGACGAGGTACTTGGCCAACGCCTTCTCGCCCAACACCTTCAAGATGTCGTGCGGGTTGGCGGCGCCGTCCATCAGCGGCTCACCAGCGCGGACCTTGTCGCCTTCACGGACCGACAAGTGCTTGCCCTTGGAGATGAGATACTCCTTGGCCTCGCCCACGTCGGGAGTGATGACGACTTTGCGCTTGCCCTTGGTGTCTTTACCGAACGACACCATGCCGTCGATCTCCGAGATGACCGCGTGCTCCTTGGGCTTACGAGCCTCGAAGAGCTCCGCGACACGCGGGAGACCACCGGTGATGTCCTTGGTCTTGGTGGTTTCGCGCGGCATCTTGGCGATGACGTCGCCTGCTTCGACCGAGTCACCGTCGGTGACGTAGATGTTGGCGGCGACCGGCAAGAAGTAACGCGCTTCCTGGGCGGAGCCCGGGATCTTCTTGGTTTTGCCCGAATCGTCCTTGATCGAGATACGCGGGCGGGTGTCGCCATCCTTCGACTCGATGATGACCTTGCGCGAGAGGCCAGTGACCTCGTCGAGCTGCTCCTGCATCGTCACCTGGTCGATGATGTCGCCGTACTTGATGACGCCGCCGACTTCGGTGACGATCGGCATCGAGAACGGATCCCACTCGGACAACAACGCCTTGCCCGACACTTTCTGGCCGTTCTCGACGAGCAGCTTGGCACCGTAGGTCAGGCCATAGCGCTCGCGCTCGCGACCAGCGTCGTCGGTGATGATGAGCTCGCCGTGGCGGTTCATGACCACGTGGTAGCCCTTCTTCTTGACCATCTGGACGTTCTCCAGCTTGACGATGCCGTCGTTGCGGCTCTCCAGCGTCGACTGCTCGGTACGAACCTGACCGATACCGCCGATGTGGAAGGTACGCATCGTGAGCTGCGTGCCGGGCTCGCCGATGGACTGCGCGGCGATAACGCCGACTGCCTCACCGACGTTGACCATGTAGCCACGGGCCAAGTCACGGCCGTAGCAGAGCACGCAGATGCCGCGTCGAGTCTGGCAGGTGAGCACCGAACGGATCTTGACCCGGTCGATACCCGAGGCGTCGATCTTCTTGACCTTGTCCTCGTCGATCTCTTCTTTTTCGGCGACGAGCACTTCGCCCGTGTACGGATCGACCACATCCTCGAGTGCCACACGACCAAGAATACGGTCGCCGAGCTGCTCGATGATTTCGCCACCCTCGACGAGCGGGGAGGCTTCGATGCCGTGCAGCGTGCCGCAGTCGTAGTCGGCGATGATGGCGTCTTGCGCCACGTCGACGAGACGGCGGGTCAAGTAGCCGGAGTTGGCCGTCTTGAGCGCGGTGTCCGCAAGGCCCTTACGAGCGCCGTGCGTCGAGATGAAGTACTGGAGCACGGTCAACCCCTCGCGGAAGTTGGTCGTGATCGGGGTCTCGATGATTTCGCCCGAGGGCTTGGCCATGAGGCCACGCATGCCGGCCAGCTGCTTGATCTGCTGGGTCGAGCCGCGGGCGCCCGAGTCGGCCATGATGAAGATCGGGTTGAACGAAGGCGCCTTCTTCTCTTCACCGGTGTACTCGTCGGTGGCGACCTCGGTCCCGATCTCGTCCATCATCTCTTTGGCGATGCGCTCTGCAACCTGTGCCCAGATATCGACCACTTTGTTGTAGCGCTCACCGTCGGTGATGAGACCCTCGGTGTACTGCTCTTCGATCTCCGACACTTCCTTGGTGGCCGCGTCGAGCTCACGCTTTTTGGCCGCCGGGATTTTCATGTCGTCGATGCAGATGGAGATACCGGCCATCGTCGCGTACTTGTAGCCGAGCGAGCGAAGAGCGTCGGCGAGGAGCACCGTCTTCTTCTGGCCGCCCTGGCGGTAGCAAGCATCGATGAGGTCAGCGAGCTGCTTCTTGCCCATGACCCGGTTGACCAGCTTGAACGGAATGCCTTCCGGCACCACGTCCCAGAGCAAAATGCGGCCGGCGGTGGTGTCGATGCGCTCGTTATCGATGCGGACCTTGATGCGGGCCTGCAGGTCGACTTCGCCGTGATCGAAGGCCATACGGACCTCTTCGATCGACGAGAACAGCCCCTGGGGACGCTCGCCTTTTTTGGCGGCTTCCTTCGTCGGCTCTTTGTACTCACCACGCGCAAACACGCGATCTCGGGTCATGTAGTACAGACCGAGGACGATGTCCTGCGACGGGATGATGATGGGCTTGCCGTGCGCCGGGCTCAGGATGTTGTTGGTCGACATCATGAGAACGCGGGCTTCCATCTGCGCCTCGATCGAAAGCGGCACATGCACCGCCATCTGATCGCCGTCGAAGTCGGCGTTGAACGCCGCGCAAACGAGCGGATGCATCTGGATCGCCTTGCCTTCGATGAGGACCGGCTCGAACGCCTGGATACCAAGACGATGCAGCGTCGGAGCGCGGTTCAACAGAACCGGGTGCTCCTTGATGACATCTTCGAGAATGTCCCAAACTTCCGGACGCTCTTTCTCGACCATCTTCTTGGCGCTCTTGATGGTGGTCACGAGACCACGCTCTTCGAGCTTGTTGTAGATGAACGGCTTGAAGAGCTCGAGCGCCATCTTCTTCGGTAGGCCGCACTGGTGCAAGCGCAGCTCAGGACCGACGACGATGACCGAACGGCCGGAGTAGTCGACGCGCTTGCCGAGAAGGTTCTGACGGAACCGACCCTGCTTGCCCTTCAACATATCCGACAGCGACTTCAGCGGGCGCTTGTTGGGCCCGGTGATGGTCTTGCCACGACGACCGTTGTCGAAGAGCGCGTCGACTGCTTCCTGCAGCATGCGCTTTTCGTTGCGGATGATGATCTCGGGCGCGTTGAGCTCTTGCAGACGCTTTAGGCGATTGTTCCGGTTGATCACGCGACGATAAAGGTCGTTCAAGTCGGAGGTCGCGAAGCGGCCACCGTCGAGAGGAACCAACGGACGCAGGTCGGGCGGGATGACCGGAATGACTTCCAGCATCATCCACTCGGGCTTGTTGTCCGACTGGTTGAAGGCCTCGACGACCTTGAGGCGCTTGGCGATCTTCTTGCGCTTGGCCTCCGACGTCGCGTCGCGCATTTCGGCGCGCAGCTGCTCGGCCATCTCTTCGATGCCCTTGCCGTCGTCGTTATTGCCACGGGTCATGAGGCGGAGAAGCTCACGAATGGCCTCGGCACCCATGCCAGCGGTGAAGGCCTCGTCGCCGAGCTCCTCACCGAGCTTCTGGTACCGCTCCTCGGAGAGGAGCTCACCGCGCTGCAGGCCCGAGTTGCGGGGCTCGACCACGACATAAGACTCGCAGTAGAGAACCTTCTCGAGCTCCTTCAAGGTGATGTCCAGCAAGTTGCCGATACGGCTGGGCAGCGACTTCAGGAACCAGATGTGAGCGACGGGAGTGGCCAGGCGAATGTGCCCGAGCCGCTCACGGCGGACCTTGGACTGAATGACCTCCACGCCGCACTTCTCGCAGACGACGCCACGGTGCTTCATGCGCTTGTACTTGCCGCAGTTGCACTCGTAGTCCTTGACCGGCCCGAAGATCTTGGCGCAGAAAAGGCCGTCCCGCTCCGGCTTGAAGGTGCGGTAGTTGATGGTCTCCGGCTTCTTTACTTCGCCGTGCGACCACTCTTTTTCGATCTTGTCGGGCGGCGCAAGGCTGATACGAATGGCGCTGAACCGGAGCGGATCTTTGGGCTTCTCGAAGAAATTGAAGATGTCCTTCATGTATTTTTTCCTCTGTCCTTTGTCCGGTTCTTACGCGCCGATTTTCGCGGCAACTTCACGAGCCATCTGCTGCACCGTCGACACTGGATCTTGATCCCGGCGCGGAGCGCTGGGGTCTTCGATGAGCTCGACGTTCAAGCACAGCGACTGCAGCTCTTTCAAGAGCACATTGAACGACTCGGGCAAACCCGACTCGAGCGTGTGCTCGCCCTTGACGATCGCTTCGTACATCCGCGTGCGGCCGACCACGTCGTCGGACTTCACCGTCAAGAACTCTTGCAGAGCGTAGGCCGCGCCGTAGGCCTCCATCGCCCACACTTCCATCTCGCCGAGACGCTGGCCACCGAACTGGGCCTTGCCGCCGAGAGGCTGCTGGGTAACGAGCGAGTACGGCCCGATCGAACGAGCGTGGATCTTGTCGTCGACCAAGTGATGGAGCTTGAGCATGTACATGACGCCGACCGTGACATCGTGGTCGAACGCATCGCCACTCTTGCCGTCGAACAAGGTGCGCTGGCCAGTGGTGGGCAAGCCCGCCATGGTGAGTGCAATCTTGATCTCTTCTTCTTTGGCGCCGTCGAAGACCGGAGTCGCCATATGCACGCCGTTCTTCAGCTTCTCGGCGAAACGGACCACATCGTCGTCGGCAAGTGCGTCGATGAACGAGTGAGCCTGCTCGGTGGTGTAGATCTTCTTCAGCTTCTCACGCAGGATCTTGGGGTCGAAATTGGTCTTGAGGTACGCCCCAATCTGTAGCCCCAAAGTGCGGGCCGCGCCACCCAAGTGACACTCGAGAATCTGTCCGACGTTCATACGCGACGGAACGCCGAGCGGATTCAAGACGATGTCGACCGGAGTCCCGTCCTCGAGGAACGGCATGTCCTCTTCGGGCAGAACGCGGGAAACAACGCCCTTGTTGCCGTGGCGACCGGCCATCTTGTCGCCGACCGACAACTTCCTCTTGATGGCCACGTAGACCTTGACCATCTTGATGACGCCAGGCGGCAGTTCGTCGCCCTTGGTCAGCTTAGCAATCTTGTCCTTGTACAGCGACTCGATGGCGTGGATGTCGTCTTCGAGCTTCTGAGCCAGCTGCGCGAGCTTCTCTTCGGTCTTGCCGCCGCCCTCGACGAGCTGGAGCTCGTGGAAGTAGCGGGTGGGGACCTCGTCGAGGATCTCGTTGGTGATTTTCACGCCCTTGGCCGCCAGAACCTTGCCCTTGTCATCGACGAGGCGGGCTGCCGAGGTTTTACCCATCAGCAGCTTGCGCATCTTCGAGTAGTAGGACTCGGCGACGATCTTGATTTCGTCGCGCTGGTCGGTGATGAGCTTCTCTTTTTCGGCGTCTTCGATGTCCTTGGTGCGCTCGTCCTTCTCGGTGCCCTTACGGCTGAACACCTTGGCAGAAATGACGATGCCCTGGACACCCGGCGGAACGCGGAGAGAGCTGTCGCGGACGTCGCCGGCTTTTTCGCCGAAGATGGCGCGCAAGAGCTTCTCTTCCGGGCTGAGCTGGGTCTCACCCTTCGGCGTGATCTTACCGACGAGAATGTCACCCGACTTGCACTCGGCGCCGATGCGCACGATGCCCGACTCGTCGAGGTCCTTCAAGGCCTCCTCGCCGACGTTGGGGATATCGCGCGTCACTTCTTCTTTGCCGAGCTTGGTGTCACGGGCGACGCACTCGAACTCCTCGATGTGAATCGAGGTGTAGACGTCGTCCTTGACCAGCCGCTCGGAAATGAGGATCGAGTCCTCGAAGTTGTAACCGCCCCACGGCATGAACGCGACCATCACGTTCTGGCCGAGAGCCAGCTCGCCAGCCTCGGTGGCAGGACCGTCGGCAATGACGTCGCCGGGGCGGACCTTGTCACCACGCTGCACAATCGGCTTCTGATTGATGCAGGTGTTCTGGTTGGAGCGCTGGAACTTGGTCAGCGTGTAGATGTCGGGCTTGCCCGAAATCGTATCGCTTTCCGAAGTCTCGACAGGACGGACGACGATACGCGCAGCGTCGACGGACTCGACCACCCCTTCGCGGCGAGCCACGATGGTGACGCCCGAGTCACGAGCGACGATGCCTTCCATGCCCGTGCCGATGAGTGGCGAAGACGTCTTGATGACCGGCACCGCCTGGCGCTGCATGTTCGAGCCCATCAAGGCGCGGTTGGCGTCGTCGTTCTCGAGGAACGGGATGAGAGACGCGGCGACCGAGACCAACTGGTTCGGCGACACGTCCATCAACGAGACTTCCTCGGGCTTGGCCATGATGAAGTCGCCGTTGAAGCGCGTCGACACCGTGTTGGCCGTGAACTTGCCCTTCTTGTCCATTGCCGTCGAGGACTGGGCGATATAGTGCCCTTCCTCTTGCAGCGCCGAGTAAAACTCGACGTGCTCGGTGACCTGACCGTTCTCCACCTTGCGGTACGGCGTCTCGATGAAGCCGAACTCGTTGACGCGCGCATAGGTCGACAGCGACGCGATGAGGCCGATGTTCGGCCCTTCTGGCGTCTCAATCGGGCAGATGCGGCCGTAGTGGGTCGTGTGCACGTCGCGCACTTCGAAGCCGGCGCGCTCACGGGTCAAACCGCCTGGCCCGAGGGCCGACAGGCGCCGCTTGTGCGTGACTTCCGACAAGGGGTTGGTCTGATCCATGAACTGCGACAGCTGCGACGAGCCGAAGTACTCTTTGACGACCGCCGAGACCGGCTTGGCGTTGATCAAATCGTGCGGCATCAGCGTCTCGATTTCCTGAGACATGCTCATGCGCTCTTTGATCGCCCGCTCCATACGAACGAGGCCGATACGGTACTGATTCTCCATCAGCTCACCGACGGCGCGAACGCGACGGTTGCCGAGGTGATCGATATCGTCGATGGAGCCCTTGCCGTTCTTGAGGTCAATCAAGTAACGGACGGTCTCGAGGATGTCGCGCTTGGTGAGCACGGCGTTCTCGATGGGCTCGTCGATCTTGAACTTGTAGTTCAACTTGAGGCGGCCGACCTTGGAGAGGTCGTAGCGCTCGGAGTTGAAGAACAGGTTGTTGAAGAGCGTCTGCGCGGTCTCCGGCGTTGGCGGATCACCGGGACGCAGGCGACGGTAAATTTCCATAATCGCTTCGTCGGGTGTGGTCAGCTTGTCCGCGATCAACGTGTCGCGGAGGTAGCTGCCGACGTTGAGACCGTCGATGAAGAGGACCTTGAACTGGGCGATGCCGTGGTCGCGAAGCTCGTCGAGCTTGGACTCGGTGATCTCCTCGTTGCACTGCAACAAAACTTCGCCCGTGTTCTCGTCGATGACGTCGTGCGCCGCGACTTTACCAACGACTTCCGAGATCTCGGCCGGCAGGCGCGCGATCTTGGAGTCCTGCAGCTTCTTGATGGCTGCCTTGGTAAATTTGCGGTTCTTCTTGACGAGGATTTCGCGCGAATCCGGGTGACGGATGTCGCGGGTCGCCCGCTGGCCAGGAAGCAAGTCGTACTCGACCGACTTCTCGTAGCGCTTGTTCGACTCGAGGAACACGGTCTCCGTCGAGTAGAAATAGTTGAGCAGCTCCTCGGTGGAGTACTGGAGCGCGCGCAACAGGACCGTCGCATGCAGCTTGCGGCGACGGTCGATGCGCACGTACAGGATGTCCTTCGGGTCGAACTCGAAGTCCAGCCACGAGCCGCGGTATGGAATCACGCGGGCCGAGTAGAGTAACTTTCCCGACGAGTGGGTCTTGCCCTTGTCGTGATCGTAGAAGACGCCAGGGCTGCGGTGCAGCTGGCTGACGACGACACGCTCGGTGCCGTTGATGATAAAGGTCCCGTTCTCGGTCATGAGCGGGATCTCGCCGAAGTAGACCTCCTGCTCTTTGACGTCGCGAACAGAGCGCGAACCGGTCTCTTCGTTGGTGTCCCAAACCACCAAGCGAATGACGACCTTGATCGGCGCCGCGAAGGTCATGCCGCGCTGGCGGCACTCGTCTACGTCGTATTTCGGCTTATCGAGGTGATAAGACTCGAACTCCAGCGACGAGGCTTCCGAGAAGTCTTTGATCGGAAAGACGCTCTTGAAGACGCCTTGCAGACCAACATCCTCACGCTGATCCTGCGGAATATCCTTCTGCAGGAACTTTTCGTAGGATTGCTTCTGGATATCAATCAGGTTCGGGATATCGATGATCTTGTTGATCTTCGCGTAATTCTTCCGAACCCGGAAGTTGTTCTGGATCACAGAAGCCATGTAGACCCTTTCGCGTTTTTGACGCAAAGCGCTACGGCCCGCAAAGGGACACTTCCCCCGCGAGCCGTTGCAACGGCTTTCAATTCTTCAAAAACAATCTTTTTCAGCAACTTGTTCGAACCGCCCTCTTGTTGCACGAGCTGTGTTGCCAATGCTGCAAAACTGGTACTTCAAACCTGGCCGCGCGGCATAGCAGCTCCGCGCGGCCAGGTAAATAACGATTTACGACTACTTGATGACTACTTGATGTCCGCGGTGCCGCCAGCTTCGACGATCTTCTTCTTGATGCCTTCGGCCTCGTCCTTCGAGACGCCCGCCTTGATTTCCTTGGGCGCGCCGTCGACGAGATCCTTGGCCTCCTTGAGGCCGAGGCTGGTGATCTCGCGGATCGCCTTGATGACCTGGATCTTGTTGGTCCCAGCGCCCGACAGGGTCACGGTGAACTCGGTCTGCTCGACAGCAGCAGCCGCAGGAGCAGCCGCAGGGCCACCGCCGCCGGCAACGGCAACGGGGGCAGCCTTGACGCCCCACTTCTCTTCGAGCTTCTTGGTGAGCTCGGCAATCTGCATCACGGTGAGGTTAGAAAGGCTCTCGATGATCTTTTCGGTATCCATGGTTCCGTCTCCTAGTTTCTGTCCCGGCCCATGTGCCTCGACGGGTCACATGGAAAGTTGATCAAAATGGTTCGCGTTGAATTTCGGTTCTGGTCTAGGCCTTGCCCTCGTCTTGGCGCTCTTTTGCCGCGAGGAGGTACATGAAGTTCTGCGGACCGGCGATGAGCGTGCGCACGAGGTCGGTGGCCGGAGCCAAGAACGTCGCAAGCAGCGTCGCGCGAAGCTCGTCCTTGCCGGGCATGTTGCCGAGAGCCTCGACGCCTTTGGAGTCGAGAACCTGGCCTTCGAAGTAGCCGCCCTTGATGACGAACTTGGTCTGATCCTTGGCGATCTTGGTCGCCACTTTTGCCGCAGCAGACGGGCTCTCCCACGAGAAAATGACCGCAGTCGGTCCCTCGAGGTGCTTGCCCATCCCTTCCATCGGAGTGCCTTTGATGGCCAGCTTCACGAGCGTATTCTTGAAGACCTTGTACTCGCCCTGCACCTTGCGGAACTCGTCACGCAACACCGTGACCGCCGGGACGTCGATCCCACGGTAGTCCGCCAGAAGCACTGACTGGGTCTTCGCCAATTTCTCGCGAAGCTCGTCGACCTGTTGCTCTTTCGTTACGCGATCCATGATGACTCTCCAGTCTCGGCAGGAACTCGATTAAGTCGCCAGCACAGCGACACCTGCTGTTTTAGACGCCCGACTTAAACTTCAGCGAACTTGGCTTGAACCAAGGTCACATCGATCTTGATACCAGGGCTCATCGTCGACGAGACGCCGATGGAGCGCATGTACGCGCCCTTCGCCGTCGCCGGCTTGAGCTTCTGGATGAGCTCCAGCATGGCCCAGGCGTTGTCGCGGAGCTTGTCGCCGCCGAACGACATCTTGCCGATGCGGGCGTGGATGATGCCGGCCTTCTCGACCTTGAACTCCACACGGCCGCCCTTGAGCTCGCGGACGGCCTTGCCGATGTCGAAGGTCACGGTACCGACCTTCGGGTTCGGCATGAGGCCGCGGGGGCCGAGGACGCGACCGAGCTTACCGACGAGACCCATGAGGTCCGGCGTCGACACAGCCGAGTCGAACTCGAGCCAGTTCTCTTTCTGGATGCGCTCGACGAGGT
>Ga0123336_10003201_pt1 | contig 13851 bp, 14 predicted proteins | sample SSSSmetaG_FD_96466 | JGI IMG/M metagenome (GOLD analysis project Ga0123336, IMG submission 96466) | Glacier valley bacterial and archeal communities from Borup Fiord, Nunavut, Canada, to study Microbial Dark Matter (Phase II) - ​SSSS metaG | ecosystem: Environmental > Aquatic > Freshwater > Ice... | reverse complement strand
CTTCGCGCTGACCACCGAGGCGGCGTGCGCGAAGCCGGGGTGGATAACGTCGTTCACATTTTCGAACGTCATCTTCCCGTTGCCGCGATAATGGTGGCGCAGCGCGTAGCGGCTGCACACGACCTGACCCGTCGGCGAGCGATCGACGAGGTCGTCGATGCTGGTTGCCATGTGGCCGAGGAACTCGGTCAGCGGGGGTGCGGCTGGATCGAGGTTGCCGAAGATGAAGCCTCGATAACTGTCCACCTGCGCGACGCGCTCGATGTTGTAATAGTCAGTATCCGGCACGCCCTCGTAATTGGCGCGGTTGCTGACGAACTTGGGCGCGCCATCCGCCCCGAACATCCAGCCATGATAGGGGCATTGATGCCCGTGCGGTGCGTGGCCGCGCGGGAAGGCGCACAGCGTGGAGCCGCGGTGTGCGCAGCGGTTCATGATCGCCTGCACGCGGCCGTCGCCGTCGCGCGTCAGGATCACCGATTGCGTGCCGATGTGGCGCACGACATAATCGCCCTCGCGCGGCAGCTCGCTGTCGTGCGCGAGATAGATCCAGGCGCGACCGAAGATGTGCGTCATCTCGCGCGCGAACAGCGCGGGATCGGTGTAGACCGCGCGGTTGACGTGGCTGTCGCGCAGGTAATCGTGCGGATCGAATGTGCGCGTGTGGGTGGGGATCGCTGTCATCGTGCAGCGTGCGTAACCGTCCGCCGCGATGCCCGCCAAGCGCCCGCACGCCGCCCCGCATAGCGCGCGGTTATGCGAACCCGGCCGCGTGGTGGATCCTGCTTCTGGTGGCGGCGTCCGGACTGCGGGCCATGCCGATCGCTCATGCGCGGCCACTCGCCCGTCGCTGGCGTCCCGCTCGCACGCCGCGCACACTCGCCCCATGCCCGCCTCCCTCGACAACCTCGCCCGCCTGCCCGCCGATGTGTTCGTGATCGATCCCGTCATCCACGCGCTCAACCTCGATCCCGCCAACATCGCGTCGCGCTACGGCGAGCAGCTCTGGCAGATGAGCCACGGGCTGCACTGCCTGCTCACCCCGCCCGATCGCCACGTCCCCCAGCCGCTCTACATGCGCGACATGGCTCCCGAGCCGCTCGTGCGCACGATGTTCGAGGAGACGCAGACCAGCCTTGCCGCCACGCACACGCTGACGCTGGATAGCTGGTTCAGGGACGGGTTCGCCGCCGAGTGGAAGACGGTGGAGATGGCGCGCGATCACCCCATCCGCGTGCTCGCCTATGTGGGCGTCGATCCGTGCGAGGGGCTGGGCGCGGCGATGGAGAGCCTGGAGCGGCAAGTGGCGAACACGCCCGGCGCGATCGGGCTGAAAATGTATCCGCACCAGATGGACCCCCTATCGGCGCTGGTATGCGAACGACGATACGGTCATGCGGCTGATCGAACGCGCCGCCGCGCTCGGCCTGCGGACTATCGCCATCCACAAGGCGCTGCCCAACGGATCGGTGCCGCTCGACAGCTACCGCATCGGCGAGGATTTCGAGCAGGCGGCCGACGCGTTCCCGAACATGACGTTCGAGATTATCCACGCGGGCATGGCGTTCATCGAGGAGACCGCGATGGCGGTCGGCCGCTTTCCCAATGTGTATGCCAATCTGGAGACCACCACCGCGATGCTGTGGCAGGCCCCGGGGCGATTCGAGAAGGCGCTCGCCACGCTGATGCAATGGGGCGGGCCGGGGAAAATTTTGTGGTCCACGGGCTGCACCGTCACGCACCCGCAGGATCTGCTCGAGCTGTTCTGGGCGATGCGGTTCGATGAGCGGACGATGGAAGAATTCGGCGTGCCGCAGCTCGATGAGGCGATCAAACGCGCGATCCTCGGCGGCAATTACGCGCGCGCGGTGGGGTTGAACGTGGACGACTGGCGCGCGCGGCAGGCTGGCGACCCGTTCGCGGGCCGGGCCGAACTCGCCCCCCCGTGGAGCGTGTGGACCGGCACCGCGTGACACCCGCCGGTTGCGACGATGCGGGATTCAACGAAGCGGTGCGCGCGGTGCTGGGGCGCATCCACGATTCCTGCTCGGTCGCGGCAGGGCGGCCGATGTCGGTCGTCGACATGGGGCTGGTTCTCGGCTGGCGACTGGGCGCGGACGGCGTGCTCGCGGTCGAGTTCTGCGTCACATGGGGCGGCTGCACCATGGCCCCGCGCTTCATGGGAGCCGCCGAGCGCGATCTGGCGGGGCTGCCGGGTGTGGCGCGCGTGCAGGCGCGGGTGGATGCGGACCATGTGTGGGACGAGGGGCGGATCGCGCCCCGCCCCCACCGTCCCTTCGGGGCACCTCTCCCGGAGGGGGAGGTAAAGCACCTTACCTTCCCCTCCGGGGGAGGTGGCGGGCGAAGCCCGAACGCGGCACTCACTCCGCGCTGAAGAACGCGTCCCACGCCCGTTCGTCCAGCGCCATGTGCCACACTTCGGCGAGCTTGCCCGCGCCATCGATCCGCCACAGCAGGCACTCGAGGCAATCGAGCCGCTTGCTCCCGCGCGCAGCCTTCACCTGCGCCACCAGCGCCACATGATCGTCCGAGCCGAAGTAGTCGAGCGGCCACGCCCAGTAGGCGTCCACATGCGCCTGCAAGGTGGCGAACGACCCGAGGATCGCCTCGCGCCCGACGAAATCGCCCGAAAGCGCGTTGTGGCCGGGCATGTGCCACGCACAATCGGGCGTCATCATGCCGAACAGCGCTTCGATGTCGCCCGCCTTGAACGCATCGTGCGCGGCTTTCAGCTTGAGCGCATTGGGGTGATCGCGCTCGCCGAACGGGCGCATCGGCGGAGCCTCGCCCACCTGCGCGAGCGCGGCGGTATAGTCCGCGCTCATGCGCCGTGAACCTCGAAATCCACTGCGATATTGCCGCGCGTGGCGTTGGAATAGGGGCACACCGTGTGCGCCTCGGCGACCAGCGCCTCCGCGTCCCCCTGCGCCAGCTTGGGCAGCCGCACCACATGGCGCACGCCGATCATGAAGCCCGGGCCGTGCTCGTTCGGGCCGATGCTCACATGGCCCTCCACGCTCGATCCGCCGGTATCCAGGTGCCTGGGCCCCGCGACGAACTTCATCGCGCTGTGGAAGCACGCCGCATAGCCCGCTGCGAACAGCTCCTCGGGGTTCGATCCGGTGCCCGCGCCGCCCATCTCCCTGGGCGGTGTGAGCAGCAGATCGATCCGGCCGGTATCCGAATGGACGCGGCCCTCGCGCCCGCCCTCGGCAGTGGCGGTTGCTTCGTAGATCGCCTTCATCGCGTGCTCCCGTCTGTGATGTCTCGCAACTGGGGAACCAAGCGCGAATGTCACGCGCCGGGCACCGGGGTTATCGTGGCAGCCGCGCTTGTCATCGCGGCAGCTTGGCCGTCCGGAGCGGCGCGGCTAGGAGGGCACGCATGACGGACTTGCGACTGAGCGGCTTCGGCGGCACAACGATCGCCGCGACGAGCCACGGCGATCCCGATGCGCCCGCCGTGGTGCTTGTGCCCGGCGCGGGACAGACGCGTGCGCTGTCGGCGGATACTGCGCGCGCGCTGGCGTTGGCAGGGCGTCATGCGATCGCCATCGATCCCCGGCCGGCGGGTGCCGACGACCGGTCGGCGGACGATCCGGACGCGCACGCCGCCGATCTGCGCGCGCTGCTCGCTACGCTCGGCTCGCGCCCGGTGGTGGTGGGCGCGGGGGCAGGGGGTGCCGCCGCGCTGCTCGCGCTCGGCGAGAATGGCGGCTTGCTGGCGACCGGGCTGGTGCTCGTCGATACACTGCTCGACACGCCGCGCCTCGAAGCCGCGGCGGCCGCACTCAGCGTGCCCGTGCTCGCGATCGGAAGCGCGGCCGAGCCGATCGATGCGGCGTTGCTCGATTTCCTCGAACGCGCGCAGCCGCTCGGCGTCCCCGAATACCGCGAGGGATCGGACGCGCGCACGCTGCGCGACGCGCTGGGCTGTTTCGCCACCGGGGTGACGCTGATCACCGCACGCGGCGCGGACGGCACGCCCGTGGGGCTCACCGCGAACAGCTTCACCTCGCTTTCGCTCGATCCGCCGCTGCTGCTGGTGTGCATCGCGCGCTCGTCGAGCAGCATTGCCGCGTTCGAGGATGCCACGCAGTTTGCCGTCAGCGTGCTCCAGATCGGCCAGCAGCTCGCCTCCACGCGCTTCGCCAAGCGCGACGAACGCCGTTTCCTCGACGGCGAATGGGAAGACGGCGAGAACGGCGTGCCGCTATTGAAGGGCGCGCTCGTCAATTTCGAATGCGCGCGCCACGCCGCGCACGACGGCGGTGATCACATTATCCTTGTCGGTCGCGTCACCCGCGCGCGCTTCGAGCCCCGGCGCGATCCGCTGCTCTATTTCCGCGGCAAATACCGCGCGCTGCACTTCAGTTGATTGAGTCGTGAACTCATAAACCGGGATGACTGCTTTCGACCAAAGTCGGTCATCTGGCGCATCATCGGCTTGTGTCGGAAATTGGCCGAAAGCCGCCGGTCGGGTTTCGGTGGGCAGCGACGCAAAGCGGCCATTCAGCTTTCGATACTGATATGGACGTCTGCGGCCGCTTTTACTATGCTCGATCGCGGTCCCCGCTGCTGTTGCGGAACGGGGCTTCACCTGTGATCGCGGTGTGATGCCTGAAACTCACATAGAGGCCTTCGATGCATGCTGGTACCGGACAGTCTCGTGACAAAGCGACCAATAAGTTTCGCGCGCGACACGGCGCAACTCGACCTCAAGGCTGCGACGCGGGGTGCGCATCTCCGCCTCGAAAGCCGGATCGACATCGCCGCGCGGATCGCCGATCCGGTAGCATACCGGACGCTGCTTGCCGGGCTATGGGGTTTTCACGCCGGTCTCGAACCGCAGCTTGCCGTGTTCGACTGGGCGGCGGCAGGGATCGATTTGGCACCACGGCTGCGCCAAGGCGACCTCGAAGCCGACCTCGACCGGCTCGGCATCGATGCGGCCGCACGGGCGGAACTGCCGCGTATCGCCGAAACCGCGCTGCCCAGGCTTGGTTCACACGCGGCCGCGTTCGGCTGCCTTTACGTTCTTGAAGGGTCGACGCTCGGCGGCCGCGTCATCAGCCGGATGATTGCGGCTTCGCTTGGCTATGGCCGGACTTCGGGCGCGGGTTATTATGCCGGCTACGGCGAGCGAACCGGCGTCATGTGGCAGACGTTCGTCGCGGCGTTGAACGCCGCGCTGCTCACCGCCGACCGTCGCGCAGCGGCGCAAACGGCGGCGCTTGCGACATTCGATATGCTAGGCGACTGGTTGAGCGTCCACGCGCGTCGTTGAACGGTCCACGCGTGGTACAACGAGTGTCTTCAGGACAGCGAGCGCTTGCGGGATCGTGAATGGCTTACCGATCACAGGCACGCCCGCGAACTTGGCGCCAAGCAGGTCGGTCTGGTCATAGCCCGTCAGGAACATGAATGGGATGCCGCGCGCCTGCAGCGCATTCGCTACAGGCCAGATCAGCTCGCCCGCGACATTAACGTCGAGCATTGCGGCGTCGAGCTGCTCGCTCTGGGCGAGTTCGATCGCATCCTTGACGCGGCTGACAGGACCGACCGGCTGCCAGCCGAGGTCGAGTACGCCGTTCTCGATGTCGAACGCGACCATCGCCTCGTCCTCAACGATCAGGACGCGGATTGCATCGACGTTTTCATCGCCTGCCGCCATTGATGCCGTCGATGCCGCCGCAGTTCCGTCAAAGCAGTCGGCGGGAAGTTCGATGTCGCATTCAAAACCGCCCGGTGCGTAACGTACTTCGGTGTGCCCGCCGCACTGAAACGGAATGATGCGGCGCAGCGTGAACGTGCCGAAGCCCTCGCGCGTCGGCGCAACGACGGCCGGGCCGCCGCTTTCGCGCCAGCGCAAGTACAGTCGCCGATCGTTCCCCCTTCCACCGATATTCCATTCGAAAACCACGTGACCAACGCCCGACAACCCACCATATTTTACCGCGTTGGTTGCAAGCTCGTGGAGCACCATACCCATCGGTGCGGTGGCCTTCAGCGTCAGCGCAGTCTCCGGTCCCGAGATGGTGACGTTGTTGCCTTGCTGATACGGCCTGACCTGCGAGGTGACGAGCGCCTGCAGGTCGGTCTTCTCCCAGGCGCCGTCGGTCAGCAGGTTGTGCGACGCCGACAGCGCCTGAATGCGCTGCTCAAAGTTGAGCACATACGATTCGAGCGACGCCGACGACTTGTGCGTGTAGCGTGCCAGCGCCTGGATCGTTGCCAGCGTGTTCTTCACGCGGTGATTGAGTTCGGCGACCATAACCTTGTGCCGCTCCTGCGCCTCGCCACGCTCGCGCGCGACGACATCGATCCGGCGCAGGATGATCTCGAGCAGCGAGGTACGCATAATTCGCGCAGCAGCGATGTCGTTCGCGCTCCACGGCTTGCTCTCATAGCGCACCGATGCGGACCACGCGGCGAACGACTTGCGCGGCGTCAGCCGGTCGCCGAGCGGACCGGCTTCGACCGGCTTGTTGGGATCGCCCGCCCATCGCACCGTCTCGATCAGCTCGCGCCGGAACCAGATGACATAGTCCGACGGCGTCCGCGACGCCGAGATCGCCAGCACGCCACTGCCCTCGATGGCAAAGTCACGCGCCTCATCCCAAAGCGTGGCGAGCGAGTTTGTCGCGAACAATCCGTCGACGGTTTGATGATCGAGCCAGCGCGCGAGGTTGCGAACATTTGCCTCGCGCGGGGTGCTACCGAGCGCTTCGTAGCGCCCATCGATCATCGACACGACCCCGTCGGCGTCAAGATAATCGAGCAACGACGGCTGGTCGCCGATGTCGCCCAGACTCACTTCCTGCGCGCTCAGGATGCGCGTCAGGATGGCGTTGTGGACGCCGCTCGATTTCTGCTGGTCCTCCAGCGCATCGGCGCGCTCGCGCGCATCGAGCTGGAACGCGAACATGTTGCCGAACATCTCGCACACGGCACGGAGGTGGCGCGGCACCGGTTTGGGCGAATTGTGGTGACAGGCGATCAGTCCCCACAGCTGGCCGCCCTTGATGATCGAGATGGTCATCGTCGCCGTGGTGCCCATGTTGCGCAGATATTCGAGATGGACCGGCGACACGCCGCGCAGGATGGCCTGGCTCATGTCGAGCGGATTGGCCGCGTCGTCGCTAATCAGCGGGGCGGGATCATAATCGATCGTCGCGATAATTCGCAGCCAGTTGTTCAGGTACAGCGCGCGCGCCTGCTTGGGGATATCCGACGCGGGATAGCGCAACCCGAGGAACGCTTCGATCTGCGCGGCTTTCGCTTCGGCGACAACACAGCCGCTATCGTCGGCGAGGAAGCGATAGATCATCACCCGGTCGTAGCCGGTGACGCGGCGCAGTTCCTCGGCCGCGGTTTGGCAGAATTCTTCGACATCGCCGGCGCTGCCAAGCGTCGTCAGCATCGCTTGCGTTACAGCGAGGGGATCGTCGCTGATCGGATCGCTCAGGTCGGCGAGCTCGAATTCGATGACGATGCCCGCGTCGACCGCATGGACGCTCGCGTCAAGCGGCTTGCCTTCGACTGGCGCGGCGAAGTTGAGCAGATGCCGCGGCCGCGTCAGGTCGGCGCGGGCGATCAAATCGCGGAGGCGTTCGACGCTGACAGGTGTCAATAACTCGGCGAGATCCATTCCGAGCAGCGCGCCGGAATCGACACCAAGCAACGCAGCGTTCGCACCGCCCGCCTGACGCACCTGCAACGTATCCCGCGCGACGACCAGCAACGCACCTTGCGGCTGAACACTCCCCGGAATGTGGATAAGTTCGCGGTCGCAATTGGTCAGATCAACCGCAGCCATTTTTCCTCCGATACGATGGCCTGTGTATATTCCGCAGCCCCGCCATTCGCTACCCCTGTGGGGTCCTGCGGTAACAAACCGCTGGCGGAGCGAAGCACATTCCATACCAAGGCCTTCACATCAACATAGTAGTCATCGCGCGAAATGTCCGTCGGGAAACACCAGCTTAAAGGCGGCGCGAAACTGGCTCAGCCGTCCGCTGTTGCCAAGCGTTCGCCCAAAAGCGGCGGGGACGCTTGCCACCCGTGTCGGCCGTTCGCTCGGTTATGAGCCTACGACCTGGTTGCGCGCTGCCCCTCCGCTGCGCCGCCAGCGCCGCAGCCGCAGCGCGTGCAGCCCGCTCGGGAACAGCGCACCCAGCACGCCGATCGCCGCCAGATCGCCCGGCCCCGCGATGCCGGGCGCAAGCCGGTCCATCAGCGGCCGCGCGGCGAGGCAGCCGAGCGCGCACAGCAGCGCGAGCGCGGCGGCGATGGCGGCGTAAGCCGGGCCGGACAGGTCGCTGCGCCGCCCGATGGCAAACCACGCGAGCGCCGTCACCCCGGACGCGACCGCGCCGAGCGGACCCACCGCATGGATCGCCAGCGCGCGGATCGACGGTATCCCCAGCACGAACGAAACAAGCCCCATCCACACCACCGGCGCGATCAGCGCGGGAAGGATGTTGTTGAACGCCAGCTCGCGCCACGCCACGAGACCCAGCCAGAACGCGCGCCTGCTCCAAGCGGCTCGCCCATCGGGATCGTCTTGCCCGGGTTCATGATCCCGCGCGGACGTAATTCCCCACCCGAAAACCGTCATCCCGGCCTTGAGCCGGGACCCACCTGCCTCCGTGACGCCCGGTCGAGCCGAGGAAGGTAGGTCCCGGCTCAAGGCCGGGATGACGTGTCTTTGAAGGGCGAAGCACCCCCTTCGACGCCACCCGCCCAAAGTTATGCCTTCCCAAGCGCATTGAATGCGCGCCCGCCGCCGCGCCGCCGTCTACACCCGCCGGTGAACCGGGGCGGGAGATTGCGCGATGCTCGTCGAACGGATCGAGGCGAAGTGGATCGGTACGTTCGCGGCTGCTTTCGCGCTGTGCCGCGTGCAGCCCGGCGACGAAGTTGCGATCCTGTCCGAAACCCAGTCGCGCGCCGTCAACGTCCACCTCGCCGAACTCGCGCTCATGCGCATGGGCGCGCGGCCGTTCCACCTCGTGATGCCGTCCCCCGCGCTGAACGCGCCGGTGCCGGTGCGCTCCACCGGATCGAGCACCGCGCTCCAGCGCAACCGCGCCGCGCTCGCCGCGCTCAAGTCGGGCATTTTCATCGCGGACCTCACCGTCGAAGGCCTGATGCACCCGGACGAATTGCCCGAGATCATGGCTGCGGGTTCGCGCGTGCTGTATATCAGCGACGAACACCCGGACGCACTCGAACGCCTCGCGCCTGACGAAGCGCTGATCCCCCGCGTCCTCCACGCGCGCACCCTGCTGCGCGCGTGCAAAACGATGCACGTCACCAGCGCAGCGGGAACCGATCTCACCGTGCGCATGGAAGGCGCGCGCATCGGCGGCAATCTGGGCGCATCGTGGGAACCCTCCACGCTCGCCACTTGGCCCGGCGGCATCGCGTCCTGCTTCCCAGCGCTCGGCGGGGTGGACGGCACGCTGGTGCTCGATGAGGGCGATATCAACATCACCTTCAAGCGCTATCTGGAAAAGCCCGTCACGCTGCGCATCGAGAAGGATTATGTTCGCGCGGTGGAGGGCCATGGCCTCGATGCCGACCTGATGCGCGAATATTTCGCCTCGTGGAACGATCCCGAGGCCTATGGCACCAGCCACGTGGGCTGGGGCATGAACCCGCGCGCGCGCTGGGAATCGATGGTGCTCTACGACAAGGCGCACACCAACGGCATCGAACAGCGCGCGTTCGCGGGCAATTTCCTGTTCTCCACCGGCGCGAACCCCTTCGCGGGCCGCCACACGCTCGGCCATTTCGACCTGCCCGTGCGCCACTGCACGATCACGCTCGACGGTGTGCCCGTGGTGGTGGACGGCAATCTCGCGCCCGAACTCGCGTGATCGAAACCGTCCGCATCCCGGGCGAGCCTGCGCTCGCCGCCGACATCAACGGACCCGCGGATGCGCCGCTGCTCCTCTTCCTGCACGGCGTCGGCGGCTGACGCGGCAACTGGCGCGCGCAGCTCGAAACCTTCGCGGACCGCTGGCTCTGCGTAGCGCTCGACGCACGGGGCTACGGCGACAGTGAGGACGGGCCGCCCCATCCCGTCATCCCGGGCCTGACCCGGGACCTACCTGCCTCCGTGCCGCAAGGATCGACCGGCGGGACGGAGGCAGGCGGGTCCCGGCTCTTCGGCCGGGATGACGGATTGAAACTTGAGACGCTTGCAAACGACGCCGCCCGCGCCACCGCGCACTGCGGCGGCGGCCCCGCCGTCGTCGTCGGCCTGTCGATGGGCGGGCGCATCGCGCTCGATCTCTTCCGCCGCCACCGCACCCTCGTGCGCGCGCTGGTGCTCGCGGACACCAGCGCCGGGGCCGCGATGCCGGATGACAAGCGCGAAGCCTTCATGGCGCTGCGCCGCAAGCCGCTGCTGGAGGAGGGCCGCACCCCCGCCGATATCGCCCCCGCGATCGTTGCCAGCATCGCCGGGCCGAACATCTCGGCGGACGCGCGCGCGCATCTTATCGACAGCCACGCGCGCCTGCGTCCGCACGCCTATCTCGCCACGCTCGAAGCCGTCACCCGCTTCGGCGATTTCCCGCCATGGGCATCGATCGACGTGCCCACGCTGGTCCTCGTCGGCGCGCACGATCCGATCGCCACCCCCGCCTACGCCGTCGGGATAGCCGCCCAAATCCCCGGCGCGCGGCTCGCCACGATCCCGGACGCGGGCCGCATTTCCAACATAGAGCAGCCGCAAGCCTTCAATGCCGCGCTCGCCGCGTTCCTCGGCACGCTCCCATGAAGGCGATCCATCTCACCGCCTACCCCGACGGCCCACCCACGCCCGCCCACTTCGCGCTCGCGGACGAGCCCGATCCCGTCCCCGGCGAGGGCGAGGTGCTGGTGCAGGTGCTGGCACTCGGCATGGACCCGGCGGTGCGAATGCGCATGTCGGAAAACTCGCGCATGGGGCCGCCGCTCGCGCTGGACGCGGCCGTCGCCGGGCGCGGCGTCGGCCGCGTGCTCGCCAGCCGCCACCGCGATTTTGCGCCCGGCGATCTTGTGGGCGGCGAACTCGGATGGCGCGAACGCGGCGCGCTCGCGGCGGCCGCGCTCGAACGCCTTGCCCCCGGCGCGCACCCCCCGCACGCCCACCTGAACGCGCTCGGCCCGACCGGCCTTGCCGCATGGTTCGCCATCGAACAGGTCGCCCCGCGCGCGGGCGAAACCATCGTCATCGCCCCCGCCGCCGGAGCGGTGGGCAGCCTCGCCGCGCAACTCGCGCGCAACCTCGGCGCACGCGTGATCGGCCTCGCGCGCGGCGAGGCGCAGCTTGCATACTTGCGGACGCTGGGCGTCGAGTCCACCGACGCGGAGGGCGATCTTGCCCCGCTCGCGCCGGGCGTCGACATCTTCATCGATGGCGTCGGCGGCCCGCTCCACGACCGCGTCCTCTCCCACCTCGCCCCCAAAGCGCGCGTGCTGCTCATCGGCTGCATCGCGGGCTACAACGATGCCGCCCCGCCGCGCTACGGCAACGCCGCCCCCATCCTGTTCCGCCGCGCGACGATGGCGGGCTTCCTGCTCGCCGATCACATGCCGCGCGCCGCGCACGCCCGCGCCGCGCTCGACGCCGCCATCTCGGACGGCACACTCGAGCCTGCCGAGACGGTGTGGCGCGGCCTCGAACAGGCCCCGCACGCCTTTGCCGCCTTGTTCGCCGATGCGTCGCCCGGCAAGCAGATCGTGATCCTGGAGGACTCAATGGCCGAAACATCGCTGACGTACGGCGAGGTGCCGCGCCCCCAGATCATGCCGCACGACGAGGTGCTGGTTGAGGTCCACGCCACAAGCGTGAACCCGTTCGAAACCAAGCTGCGGCGCGGCTGGTTCGCGCAGCTCTTCCCCGTGCGCCCGCCGCATATCCTGGGGCAGGACGTTGCAGGCACGATCGCCGAGAAGGGCTTCGACGTCGCCCAATATGAGATCGGGCAGCGTGTCTGGGGTCTGCTCGATCCCGCGAAGCCCGGCACCTATGCGGAGTATGTGGGTGCGCCGAGCTACATGGTGCGCCCGATGCCGTCGAACCTCAGCTTCGAGTAGGCGGCCGCCGTGCCGATGGCGGGCTGCACCGCGTGGCACGCACTCGTCACGCTGGGCGGGATCGAACCGGGCGAGCGCGTGCTCGTCCACGCGGGCGCGGGCGGGGTGGGCGGGCTGGCGATCCAGATCGCCAAGGCCCACGGCTGCTGGGTCGCCGCGACCGCATCGGCGGGCAATCAGGCGTATCTGCGCGAACGGGGTTCGGATCAGCCCATCGCCTACACTGCGGGCGACTTCGCCGGACCACGTGCGCGATATCGACGTGGTGCTCGACAGCATCGGGCGCGAGACCGATCTGGCGAGCCACCGCACGATGCGGCGCGGCGGCACGATGCTGGTCGTGCTGCGCGGCGACGAACTGGAGATGGCCAACCGCGCGCGGCTCCGCGCGGAATATGGTGTCACCGCCAAGGGGGTGATTTTCTCCGCGCACCCCGAGATTCTCGACCGATTGCGCGATCTCTACGAAGCGGGCCGCCTCGCCCCGCCTCGCATCACGGTGTTGCCCTTGCAGGACGCCGCAAAGGCGCATGCGATGAGCGAGACGGGCCATGTCGCGGGCAAGCTCGTCTTCAAGGTGCGCTGATGGCCTCAGCCCGCCCCCACCGCCCTTCGGGCACCTCCCCCGGAGGGGGAGGTAAGGACGCTTACCTCCCCCTCCGGGGGAGGTGGCGGGCGAAGCCCGACGGTGGGGAGCGGGCCGGGCACCGTCGCTGCAAGGAAAGCAACCACCCATGATCGCCTTCACCCCCACCCCCGAACAGGCCATGCTCCAGCGCACGGGCCACGATTTCGCCGCCGCGCACATCGCGCCGCTCGCGACGCGTGCCCACAAAGAGGGGGCGCCCGCCGATAGCTGGCCGTGGGTACAGCCGATGTACGAGGCGGGCGTTGCGCTCGGCCTGACCAAAGTCTTCGTGCCCGAGGCTATGGGCGGGCTGGGCCTCGGCTGCATCGATGCCGCGATCCTGCTCGAGGAACTGGGCGCAGCGGATGTGGGCGTCGCGTCGGACTGGTTTGCAGCCAACATGACGATGCCGCTCATGATGCTGCGCGGCGGCACGCCCGAAAAGGCGCGCGCGTTCTGCGAAGCCTTCGCCGCGCACCCCGGCATGGTCCTCGCGGGCGCGCAAAGCGAACCCAACGTCGGCGGCTCCGAACTGATGATGGGCGGCCCCGATCCCGCCGCCGGGCCGAAGCTCAAAGCCCACCCCGACGGCGACGATTACGTGCTGAGCGGCAACAAGTCCGCCTTCATCACCAACGCGCGCGCCGCGCACCACTATTTTATCATCGCGCGCACCGAACCCACCAAGCCCGTGATGGAAGGGCTGAGCATCTTCCACATCCCCGCGGGCACGCCGGGGCTGTCGGTCGGCAAGCCCACCGAACTAATCGGCTGGCCGCTCTCGGCGCATGCCGAGGTGCGCCTCGATGGGGTGCGCGTGCCCGCCTCCCAGCGGATCGGCGCAGAGGGCGACGCAGCGATGATCTTCGCCAGCGTGCCCGAAATGCCCGTGTGCCTCGCCGCCTGCTTCGTCGGCCTCGCCCGCGCGGCGTATAAGTATGCGCTCGCCTACGCCAAAGAGCGGCGCTCGGGCGGCGTGCCGCTGATCGAACATCAGGCGGTCGCATTGAAGCTCGCGCAAATGGCGTCGGACGTCCACGCCGCGCGCCTGTGTGTGTGGGACGCCGCCGCCTGCGCGACCGATCCGTTCGCAGCGGGTGTGTTCAAGGG